>Ga0123338_10005287_pt1 | contig 11079 bp, 6 predicted proteins | sample grotaG_FD_89793 | JGI IMG/M metagenome (GOLD analysis project Ga0123338, IMG submission 89793) | Glacier valley bacterial and archeal communities from Borup Fiord, Nunavut, Canada, to study Microbial Dark Matter (Phase II) -... | ecosystem: Environmental > Aquatic > Freshwater > Ice > Glacier ...
GGATCGCGGGCGGGTCGATACGCTGCTCAGTGACCTAGCGAACGCGGCGGTCGTCTCCGCATCTGGCATCCACTTCGAGGAGAAGGCGCGCGACTGGTGGAACTGGGACAGCAACACGCGGACCACCGCGATCATCCTTGAAACACTCGTCAAGCTGCAACCGAAGAGCGAACTCATCCCGAACATCGTGCGCTGGCTGATCGTTGCGCGGCGTGGCGATGCGTGGGAGACAACGCAGGAAACCGCGTGGTCCGTCATGTCGCTCACGAACTACATGGCCGTCAGCGGCGAACTCAAGGCGAACTATCCGTATACCGTGCTGCTCAACGGCAAGGAACTGACCGCCGGGACCGCCGGACCGCAAACGCTCAAGGTGACGCAGACGCTCACGCAGCAGATCGCCACGATGCTTACCGATCAGGCCAATCGGCTGAATGTGAACCGGGGTGCGGGCGAAGGCGCGTTCTACTACACGGCTACGTTACGCCTGATGCAGCCTGTCGAAGCGATCAAGCCTGCCGCGCGCGGTCTCTCCTTCACGCGCCAATACTTCATCGGCGACAAGGTCGTGACAACGGCGAAAATTGGGGACGTGATCACCGTCGCGCTCGACATCACCGTGCCGCACGATCTGTACTACGCGGTCATCAACGACCCGATCCCGGCGGGTACGGAGATGGTTGATACGAGCCTCACCACGACTTCGCAGATCGGGCAAGCGCCCGCACTCGACCGGGTGGACGCAAAATATGGGTGGGGTTGGTGGTGGTTCAGTGAGACGCAGCTCCGCACGGAAAAGGCTGTGCTGACGGCGCGCTATCTGCCCGCCGGAACGTACCGCTATACCTACCAAATCCGTGCATCGCAGGTCGGGACGTACCGCGTCATCCCGCCGAACGGCAACGAGTTCTACTTCCCGGAGGTGTTCGGGCGTGGGAGTGGGAGCCTGTTCACCGTGACGCCGTAAATCCGCATAGCGGGCGGGTCAAGCCCCGCCCCTACACCATACCGTGCATATGTAGGGGTCGGGCTTGACCGACCCCACCCTTGCCCAAATTTGTAAGCGAGGGACGAGGCATCCTTTAGTTGCGCTCTGCACGCCTCTTCCGTAACATCAGTATCCCGAATAGCATTGCAACAAGTGCCAGTCGTATATCCGCAAAATTATTGTTTTGGCGAGTTGAGTCAGCAGACGAGGGCATTGTTTTTGCCTGATTGCGGAGACTCGCTTCCAAATAAGCTCTCTCCTGAACGTTCAGCGCTACATTCCCTTCGGAAGCCATCGCTTTAAACTGTGCTAAACGAAGCCCTACCGCCAGAAAACTGTCGTTGTAATCTCCAGCTACCCACTCTGCAGCCGCATTGGTCAAGCGCTGCTGAGAACGCAGTTCGTCACGACTGTCTTCAAGCCAGCTACGCAAGCGCGCCCACTTCTGAAACACCATATCATGTGCAATCTCAAGTGTTGGAACACGCGAGCCTGGATCGACGTGTGAAGCGAACAGATGTGATTGGCTGAACAAACGGACGACTTTCTCAATAACCTGAGCATCCTGATCCGCAATCGCGAGTTCTGTTCGCAGCACGCGCCGCCGGGTGAAGTCGAGTGTGCCATCGGGCGTGATCAGGCGTAAGAACAATTGCTGCGCAGCGCGCTGCGCTACGCTGTCGAGTGAGGTGTAGATCGCTTCGGCACGTTGCGCCAGTGCGCCCGAAATCCCACCTATTTCGCGGTAAGCACTGACTGTAAGACCTTGATCGCTACGCCGCTCGAATAATTCCGCAAGTGTATATTGAAGCAGCGGCAGCAACCCGGTTTGCTGATAGGCATCCTGCATTATCGCTTGCACCAACTCCGGCTCGACCACCACACCGACCTGTTCCGCAGGCTTGATGATTGCTTGCTCCAAATCATGGGGTGAAAGCGGCAATACAACCTCTGTCCAGCGATGCAACAACTCTCCAAAATTTTTGTACAATAAAGGCTGATCATAATAATCTGCGCGCATAGAGACTACCAACCGGAAGCGGTCGAAAGACTCACTTAGTGCGTTGTACAAACTGTTGATGACGTGTCTGCGAACGCTCTCGTCGTACACCAGACCAAACAATTCTTCAAAATGATCAATAACCAGGACCACGTGATCACCACTTTTCACGATACGCTTGACCGCGCGGGTTAGCCCATCTTCATCAGCTTGCAAATCCTTCAACAAATCCGGATAGGGTTCGACAACCACACTTGCAAGCGCATGGCTCAAGGCGTTCAGAGGGTTTTGCCCCGGCTCCATCTCCGTTACAAACCAGCGTCCCGGTGAGCGTACACGACGCAAGGCAGGCATTAACCCGGCGTGCAAAATACTTGATTTGCCAGAGCCGACCGGCCCAACCACCGCAACGAATGGTGAATGTCTGGTAATTTGCTCGATCAACTGTTGCACAAGTTTGTCGCGTCCGAAAAACGTGTTCAGATCGGACTCCTCGAAGGATCGCAAACCAATATATGGGTTGGGGGCGCTTCGCGGGTCAACACGGTCGAATGACTTATTATTGAGCAGAAATGTTTCTACACCGTCCAAAGCAGGCAGTGGGCGTGTCGGCGGCGAGCCGTTTGGCAATGCCAGGTCTTCCCCGGAGGTTGGAGTGCGTACAGGGGGTGTACCAAGCATAGAGGTGATGGCGTTCCCCCCAGGATTAATTGCGGACAATGCAATGCTTGCTGCGTCGTGAAATGCCGCAACCATCGCTGGCACATTTGCGTAGCGATCATCCGGTGCTTTGGCGGTTGCACGCTGAATAACGTCGTTCACGGAGGCCGGGAGATTTGGTTGCCTGGACAGCACCGATGGCAGTGGTCTCATGAGTTGATTCTCGATGATCTCTGCATTCGTGCTGCGCCCGAAAGGACGTTCGCCGGTGAGCAATTCGTACAGCACAACACCCAGACTGTAAATATCGCTTTTTTGTGTGACAGCGCCATTGGTCAGTTGTTCGGGAGAAGCATATGCGGGCGAACCCAGCATCCTGTCCTGTGCATTCTCATCGATCATCGCATCGGAGATAGCAATACCAAAGTCCGCCAGATAAGCGTTGTTGTCCTCATCCATCATGATGTTGTCCGGCTTGATGTCGCGATGAATGATCCCCTTGCGGTGCGCTGCATCCAGCGCCGAGCCAACTTGATCCAGAATGCGCGCAACAAGTGAAAGATGGAGCGCCCTGCCATCCAGCACTTTATGCAAGTTGGTTGGTAGCCAACGCATGATTAAATACGCCGCACCCGCTTCACGCCAATAATCGTACAGTGGCACGATATGGGCATGTTCGAGGCGAGCAATAATACGCGCTTCGGCGTCGAAGCGGCTGATGAACTCAGGATCATCAGCAAACTGCGGCAAAATCACCTTAAGCGCGACATCCCGCTGCACACTACGCTGGCACGCTTTATAAACTGCGCCAAAGCCACCCTCGCCAATCAATTCTTCTATTTCGTAGTCACGTATTATTTGGTGCATTTGCAGGTCCATAGGAGTCTTACCAACTTGTTGCAATTACCGAGCCTTGCTGTTCGGATTATAGACCATCGGCGCGGCAACAGCCTATTGGCACGTTATTTGTATATGGAAATCTGTTAGCACGGTCAATGCCATTTTATACATCGTCGGGTCGCTGTGGCTTCAGTAGCAATCCTGGCGAGTAGGAAGGGCATATCGTAGACCTTCCGTTCTAACGCACCAACTCACTCACCAGGAATGCATCCAAATCCACCATCGCCCGCGCCGCATACGCGCCCATCCGTTCGCGCTTGGCTTGCGGGCGCTGGTCTTCGGGAAGCGGCGGCATAATCCCGAAGTTGGCCTTCATCGGCTGGAAGTGACCCGCCGCTGCGTGCGTGACGTAGTGACACAGCGCCCCCAGCATCGTCGTTGGGGGCAGTGTCCAGAGCGGCAGCGCGTGCGCCATGCGCGCCGCATTCACGCCCGCGAGCAGCCCCGTCGCGATATTGCCCGCGTAGCCTTCGACGCCCGTGATTTGCCCCGCGAAGAACAGGTCTTCGCGCGCCCGATATTGGAGCGTCGGGTGCAGCAGCGTCGGTGAATTGATGAAGGTATTACGGTGCATCTCCCCGAAGCGTATGAACTCCGCGTCGGCAAGACCGGGGATCATGCGCAGGATGCGCTCCTGATCGGCGTAGCGCATATTCGTCTGGAAGCCGACCATGTTGTAGAGCGTCCCCGCGATGTTGTCCTGCCGTAGCTGCACCACTGCCTGCGGACGCTTTCCGGTGCGTGGGTCTTTCAACCCGACCGGGCGCATGGGTCCGAACGCGAGTGACTTTTCGCCACGCCGCGCAAGTTGCTCAATCGGCAAACAGCCTTCGAAAAAGTGCGGGTCTTCGCGCTCGAACTGGTGAACGGGCATCGACTCCGCCGCGACGAGTTCTCGCACGAATGCGGCATATTCGTCGTTGTTGAGAGGGCAGTTGATGTAATCGCCATCCGAGTCGGCGTCCTTCTCATACCGATTCGCACGATAGGCGATGTTCATATCGATGCTATCGCCAGCCACGACGGGCGCAATCGCATCGTAAAAATACAGATATTCCTGCCCCGCCAGATGCGCGATCTCGCGCGCCAGCGTATCGGCGGTGAGTGGTCCGGTCGCGACGATGCACGGTCCGGTCGGAAGCGCGGTCACTTCCTCGCGAACGAGCGTGATATTGGGGTGAGCCTCAATCGCGCCCGTCACCTCTGCCGCGAACCGCTCCCGATCCACCGCCAGCGCCCCACCCGCCGGGACGCTCGCCCGCTCCGCCGCACGGATCAGCAGCGACCCCATGCGACGCAGTTCGTTCTTGAGCAAGCCCGGCGCGCGGTCGGGCAGGTCCGAGCCGAGCGAATTGGAGCAGACCAGCTCCGCAAGGTCGCCCGTAACGTGCGCAGGCGTTTTGCGTTGCGGGCGCATCTCGTAGAGCGTGACCTGCAAGCCGCGCTCTGCCGCCTGATACGCGGCTTCGGTCCCGGCCAGCCCACCACCAATCACGGTCAGTTGTAAATCGCTCATCGTCTATTTGTCTCCGCGCAGGTATTCCTTGAGGAAATGCCCGGTATAGCTCGCCGCGACTTCCGCGACCTGTTCCGGCGTCCCGACTGCGACGATCTCCCCGCCCCGGTCGCCGCCTTCCGGTCCGACATCGATCAGCCAATCCGCGACTTTGATTATATCCGGGTTGTGTTCGATGATGACGACCGTGTTGCCCTGATCGACCAGCCGTTGCAGGACTTCGATCAGGCGTTCGACATCTGCCGCGTGCAGCCCCGTCGAAGGTTCGTCCAGCACGTAAAGCGTGCGCCCCGTGCCACGCTTACTCAGTTCACGGCTCAGTTTGACGCGCTGCGCCTCGCCACCGCTCATCGTGGTCGCGGGTTGGCCGATGCGGATGTAGCCGAGGCCGACCTCATCCAGCGTTTTAAGTGTGCGGAACAACGAGGAGAAGTTGGCGAAGAACTGCATACCCTCGCTGACCGTCATGTTCAGCACATCGGAGATGCTCTTCTCGCGATATTTGACCGAAAGCGTCTCCTTGTTGTAGCGCGCACCCTTACACACATCGCATGGCACGAAAATATCCGGCAAGAACTGCATTTCGATTTGCAGCACGCCTTGCCCCTCGCAGTTCTCGCAGCGCCCACCCTTGACGTTGAAGCTGAAACGCCCCGGACCGTAGCCGCGTACCTTACTTTCGGGCAGTTCACTGTAGAAGGTGCGGATGTTATCGAACATCTTGGTATAGGTCGCCGGGTTGCTGCGCGGCGTGCGGCCAATCGGCGATTGGTCGATGTTGATGATTTTGTCGATATTGTCCAGCCCTTCGACGCTATCATGCACGCCGGGGACATCCCGCGCGCCGTTGAGCGACATCGCGACCTTCTTGTACAAAATCTCGACCATCAACGTCGATTTGCCGGAGCCGGAAACACCCGTGATGACGACCAGCTTGCCGAGCGGCAGATCGACGCTCACATCCTTGAGGTTGTTCTCCCGCGCGCCGTTGATGCGGATGAACTTGCCGTTGCCGGGTCGCCGTTCCTTCGGGACCGCGACGCGCTTGCGCCCGCTCAGGTACGCGCCCGTGATGCTGTTCTTGTCCTTCATGATTTGGGCGGGCGTGCCTTGCGCGATCACCTTGCCGCCATGTTCGCCCGCGCCGGGACCCATATCGATGATCCAATCTGCCGCGCGCATCGTCTCGTCGTCGTGTTCGACCACGAGCAGCGTATTCCCAAGATCGCGCATTTTCTCCAATGTGCGAATCAGGCGTGCATTGTCGCGTTGGTGCAGCCCGATACTCGGCTCATCCAGCACGTACAGCACGCCTGTCAATTGCGAGCCGATCTGCGTGGCGAGCCGGATACGCTGCGCCTCGCCACCACTGAGCGACCCTGCCGCGCGCGACATGGTGAGGTAATCCAGCCCGACATCGACCAGGAAGCCGACCCGCGACTCGATCTCTTTCAAGACTTGATGACCGATCATCTGCTCGCGCTCATTGAGGATCGAAGGCGTCTCGGCGCTCCCGCGCAGGCGCGTCACCCATTCCTTGAGCTGCGCGACGGGCATCCGCTGAATTTGGTGAATGCCGTAGTCCGCGATGGTCACAGCCAGCGCTTCGGGGCGCAGCCGGAAGCCCTTACAGACCGGACAGGGGCGTTCGGTCATCAGCGATTGATATTTGTCGCGCATATAATCGCTGGTCGTCTGCTCGAAGCGACGTTGCAGCGTGTTCATGATCCCTTCCCATTGGAAGTGATAGGTCCGCTTGTCGCCGCTGCTGTGGTCATATTCGACCGGGTAGCGGCGGTCGCCCGTGCCATACAGCAGCACCTCGCGCGCTTTGTCGTTCAGCTTCTGCCACGCGACATTGATGGGAATGTTATTTGCCTTTGCGACCGCGATCATCAGGCGGTGGCTCATGCTGCTCTCGCCGGGCGGCCAGGCATCATCGTTGACCGCGCCCGCTTCGATGGTGCGGTTCGGGTCGGGGATGATCAGCGCCGGGTCGAGTTCCAGCTTAACGCCAAGTCCCTGACATTCCGGGCAAGCGCCATTCGGATTGTTGAAGCTGAAGGTACGCGGCTCAATATCCGGAATGCTGCCATGACCCTTCACACAGGCAAGTTTCTCACTGTACATATGATCAACCGGGTTGGTGCTATCGGTGATGTCGTTGACGATCACCACGCCCTCGCCCATTTCCAGCGCGGTTTCAATCGAGTCGGTGAGGCGCGTCCGTGCAGCGGCAGCGTCTTCGCTCTGTGGGTCTGCATAGTGATGAATCACGAGGCGGTCTACGACAACCTCAATCGTGTGGCTCTCGTAACGCGCGAGTTCGATGTCCTCATCCACCTCGCGCACGTCGCCATTGACGCGCACGCGCACGAAACCAGCCTTGCGCACATCCTCGAAGACTTTCTCGTGGCGTCCCTTGCGGTCGCGGATCAGCGGCGCGAGGATTTGGATGCGCGTGCCTTCCGGGAGCGCTTCGACCGCGTTTTCGATCTGCTCTGCACTCTGTGCCACGACCAGCGCGCCGCAAACCGGACAGTGCGGGATGCCGACGCGCGCATAGAGCAGGCGCAGATAATCGTAAATTTCCGTGACCGTGCCGACCGTCGAACGTGGGTTAGAGCTGACGCCCTTCTGGTCGATGGAGACGGCAGGCGAAAGCCCTTCGATCTGGTCTACATCCGGCTTCTCAAGCTGCCCGACGAACTGGCGCGCATATGCGGAGAGCGACTCGACATAGCGGCGCTGCCCTTCCGCGAAAATCGTGTCGAACGCGAGCGAGCTTTTGCCACTCCCGGAGAGGCCGGTAATGACTACCATTTTATCGCGCGGAATATCGACATCGATGTTTTTGAGGTTGTGTTCGCGTGCGCCGCGTACAATGATTTTGGTCTGACTCATGGGTGGGTTGTGCCCTCCGCTTGGAACCGAACCCGTCTATTATAACATTTGTTCGGAACTGGCGGCAAGCGGCGTTCAGCATCAAGTACACGAATAGCGTAAGAGATTGGGAATATTGGAAGAGCCGAATCGATGTGACGCATTAGATACAACCTCCCAGATTTCCGCGTCTGTCTTGCGGTTTGTTGCCGCGCCGCACCCTTGTGTTACAATCACGCATCGTGAGCGGCCAAATTTCCGGGTTCGGGGAAAGCGAAGGCAGGCGTGGGGCGCTGGGCAAACAAATATGTAATTGGCCTGACCGGGAATATTGCGATGGGCAAGAGCCTTGTCCGCAAGATGCTCGAAAATCTGGGCGCGTATACCATCGATGCAGACGGACTCGCGCATCAGGCGATGGCTCCCGGTGCGCCGACCTATGGACCCATTGTTGAATACTTCGGCAAGTGGATTTTGGACGGCGAAAAGAAGATCGACCGGGCGCGGCTCGGCGCAGTGGTCTTTTCGCATAACGCGGCCTTGAATCTGCTTGAGAAACTCACGCATCCGGTCGTCGGGCAGGCAATCGATATTCTGGTTAGCCGCGCCAAGCAGCCAATTGTTGCGGTTGAAGCGATCAAGCTGGTCGATGGCGTTCTGGGTGGACAGGTCGATGCGATCTGGGTCGTCGATGCCACGCCGGAATTGCAGCTTCAACGCCTGATCGAAAGGCGTGGCAACAGCGAATACGAAGCCCATAAGCGGATCGAGACGCAGAACCCGCAAGCCGATAAAATTTCGCGTGCGGATGTGATTATCTACAACAACGGCTCGCCCGAAGATGTATACATGCAGGTTCAGCGCGAATGGCAGAAGACGATGACCATGCTGCGCCCGACAACGAACGCAGTCACGCCGCGCCCCGCACAGCCCGCACCCCAGCCGTCTCCAGCGCCTGTTGTGATTCCTGCGAAACCGCCGACAGGTCCGCTTGCGCAGCCTGCCGTGCCGCCTCCGACCTCTGCGCCAATCAAACCGCCGACAGGTGCGCCTGCACAGCCAGCCGCCGGAAAGCCGCCGACCGACTCCTTATCTCAACCTGCCAAAAAACCGCAAACGGGTTCGCTGCTGGCGACCTACGCGCCTCCATCCGCTGCCTCGACCGTCGAAGTACGGCGCGGGACGCCGAAAAACGCAGAGGCTATCGCGCGGCTGCTCGTGCAGGCCGGTGGGAAGCAAATCGGGCGGATGGACGTGATCCTTGCTTTTGGTGAGAAATCCTACCTGCTCGCGGAAATCGGCGGGCGCATGATCGGGATCGCGGGCTTTCAGGTGGAAAATCTGATTACGCGCATGGATGAGTTCTACATCGTCCCGGATGTGCCGCTGGCTGCCGTTGCGCCGCAGCTTATCACGGCGGTCGAGGACGCAAGCAAGGAACTTCAGAGCGAAGTCGGGTTTATGTTCATTCCGCGCACCGCGCCGCCCAACCTGCTCGGCGCGTTCTTCGGCCTCGGTTACGAGCGGATCGAGATCGATTCGCTGAAAGTCCCAGCGTGGCGCGAAGCCGCGCAGGAATTGCAATCTGCGGAAAAGCAAATCCTCATGAAGAAGCTGCGCGCCGAACGTGTCTTGAAGCCCGTCTAGGAGAGAATAGGAGAAAACAGAAGCTGTGAACAACGCCTACCAATCACTGAAAAAACTGCCCGCGCTCGGCCAATTTCTGGTCTTCGCGGAGGACCGTCCGCGCATCGCGGCGTGGATTGTGCTGTCGCTCGGCATCGTGATTTTGCTGCTGATCGAGGCGCGCGATGTCGGGTTGCTGATCGGCCAGTGGGCAGCGCTGATCGGTGCGTCCATTCTGGTGGCGGGGCTGTGCATCTGGATCGTGTCGTGGGAGGACAGGGACGACCCGGCTCCCGAAAGCACGAGCATCCCGACGCTCGCTGAACCTGTTGGTACGATCACGACGGTCACAACTGAGAACGGTAGCAAGGTCACAACCACCCGTGAGAGCAGTGAGTCATAACCCGAAGTCCACGCTTGCCGCCGCGCTCGCGCTCGCGCTCATTTTGCTTGTGGCGGGGTTGCGTTCGGCCTCCGCACAGGATGAAGTTTCTGTGCGCTTCGATTTTCAGAACATCCGGCAGGGACAGGTCGGCGTCGTGTACGTGAGCGGCGCGAACCTCGTGCAGGGTACGGCGACTGCTTTTGAGCGCGAGTATCAGTGCTACCCGATTTCCGGCGGCCTCGCGTGCCTGCTCGCCGCGCCGATGGCGCAGGTCATCCGTGCGTATCCGGTCGCGTTCACGTTCTACCGCGCTGATGGTACGGTCGTGCAGCGCGGCAGCAACATCAGCGTAGCGAACGGCGGGTTTATTGCGGAGCCGTTCACATTGCCCAACTATCTGAATTACTTGTTGCGCGACGACATTCAACAAAACGAGGATATGCGCCTCGGTGATGTTTATGACATCGTTACGCCCAAGAAATATTGGGAAGGGACCTTCAACCCGCCCGTGAACAGCCCACTTATCAGTTCCTTTGGGGCGGTGCGCACCTATACGAATACAGGCGCGGTGCGGCGGCATACGGGCGTGGACCTGCGTGCCACGATGGGAACCCCCGTGCTGGCCTCCGCAAGCGGGCGGGTGGCGCTCTCGCGACCGATGGACATTCACGGCAACAACGTTGTCATCGATCATGGCTACGGCATCTTCACCGAGTACGCGCACCTCTCGGAGCGCTACGTCGTGCCGGGGCAGTTCGTCTTGCAGGGTGACGTGATCGGCTTGAGCGGCAACACCGGGCGCAGTACCGGACCGCACATCCATTGGGAAGTGTCGGTCGGCGGCGTGGTCGTCAATCCGCTGGTGTTTGCGGGGCTGCGGCTGCCACAGTAGACGGTGTGACGTCTATTGAGATTAGACGTTACACCGTTGGGCAAACTGGAAGAGAGGGGACGCCAAGGAAGCGGACACCGAGAGAGCGGACCCCAAGAATGGCGTCCCTACGCCATGCCACACCGCATGTTGTTGGGACAGCATTCTTGCAAGGTCGCGCGGGGCGGAGGCGGGCGCGCGGGAATAAATCCCCGCGCTATTACGGACTGGTATTCCGTCAGAGCAGGAC
>Ga0123338_10005290_pt1 | contig 11077 bp, 9 predicted proteins | sample grotaG_FD_89793 | JGI IMG/M metagenome (GOLD analysis project Ga0123338, IMG submission 89793) | Glacier valley bacterial and archeal communities from Borup Fiord, Nunavut, Canada, to study Microbial Dark Matter (Phase II) -... | ecosystem: Environmental > Aquatic > Freshwater > Ice > Glacier ...
CCACGCGGAAGGGCGGGTGCTGCGCTTCGTGAGCGCCGACCTGGGCGGCGTCTCGACCGTGCGCTACACCCGCGAGTTCACCGTCAAGGACCACCTGGGCAACCTGCGCCTGGCCTACCGCCTCGGCCAGCGCCGCGTTATCACCGCTACGTTGGAGCAGGATGGCCCGACCCGGCGGCGCGAGACGCAGCAGTTCGATTCGCTTTCCGTGAGCCGGCCCGTGGCCACTTCTACCAGCCTGGCCCGCACGGGCACCCACGCGGCGCGCCTCAACGCGGGTGGCGCTGCGCCCCAGCCGCTCGGGCCGCTGGCGCAGCTCGCCGTGCAGGCCGGCGACACCATCACCGTCACCGCGCCTGGCTTGTACCCGCAGCGGGTAGCCTCGTCCGGCTTCTTCTTCACCCTCGGCTCCTGGCTGGCGGGCCTGTTCCAGCCCACGGCTGGCGTGCCCGCCGCCGACCCCGGCCGGGGCCGCAAGGGGCTGCCGCTGCTGCAAATTGGCGTGGCGGCTGGCCTGACCAGCTTGCCCCAGCTCTCGGGCGGGGTACCAAAGGGCTACCTGCGGGTACTCGTCTTCGGCCCCGACTCGGCGCTTATCAGCCAGCAAACGCGGCAGTTGTCGGCCGCCGCCCTCAACAGCTACGAGCCGCTGAGCTTACGCGTCATTGCCCCCCAGGACGGCTACGTGAGCGCCTACGTGGGCAACGAGAGCGACGTGGACGTGTTCTTTGACGATGTCATCATCGAGCACCGCCCCGGCCTGCAAGTGCAGGAAACGCACTACGACCCGGCCGGGCTGGAGCTGGCCGGGCTGAGTCCGCCCTCGCCCGGCATCCGGGGCCTGAACAACTACCGCTTCAATGGCAAGGAATTTCAAGCCGACCTGGGCCTGGCCTGGAACCACCAGGACTGGCGCTTCTTTGCCCCCCAGATTCTGAGGTGGCATAGTGTGGACCCCGAGGTCGAGAACGGGCAGGAGTCGTGGACCCCGTATGCATTTGGGTACGATAATGCCGTTCGGTACGAGGATGCTAATGGCAGGTGCCCGACTTGTCCACCAGTAGCGCAGATTCCAATGCCGCCGCCCGCGCTCTGGGACGAGCTTATTGATGGGGCAGGAAAAGTTGTACAAGCCGCCGGTATAGCTGGCGCTCTAGCAGCAACAGGGGCCTGGTTGTCGCAACATTTGCCCTCGAAAGAGCAGGTTAAAGAATTTTTAAAAGCTGGTTCAGGTCCCTCTTATCCGGCAACCTTTGGCCCTCTCATCGAAGCCAACCAAGCCAGGGCTATACGAGAAATGAAGCAGGCACAACAACCTGCTAATGCACAAGTTAATAGTACTCCCGTTAATGGGACTGGTAAATACTCGAACCTGAAGGAGCCAAACACAGTAGGTGCAGGCAGAAAAACTACTCCAGCTCAACGAGCAAGAATATTGGAGGAGAATAAAAAGCAAAACGGTGGTCAGTTAACCAGTGATGAGAGCGGTCAGCCTTTGAATCAACCTAAACAACCAAAAGCAGGTCAGCCGGCTGATATGAATCAAGCTGAAGTAGACCATGTAGAACCCAAATCTAAGGGGGGCTCTAACTCAAATGGTAATATGAGGGTGACGTCGAAAAGAGAAAATCTTGCCAAAAGCGACAAAACAACGCCATGAAGTCATTTGACGAGTTACCGAACACCGCTGTCATAACAACAGTGTACGTTATGAGGCATAACGCTCCTATTTTAACGGTTTATCATTTTGAAGATGGATATTGGCAATTTTCAAGTGCGGAAGAAGACTTGCCTGATGAAGATTACTTGGTTGTAGCACTTGAAGAGATAACTTCGCTGGACTCTTCTGTTCTTGACGTATCTGATATGCCAAGACGTTTTTCGGCCTCGAGAAAAAACATTAAATCAAAATGGCTAGTGACCGAGGAAGCTCATGAATAATATCTTTCGAGCATCAATCGGTAGATAGAAGCCGTCGCGCCGTTCGTGTTCCGCTACCGCTTCGACGGGCGGGGCCGCCAGATTGCCAAGCAGGTGCCGGGCCAGGACGGCGAAACGCTCGTCGTGTACGATGCGCTCGACCGGCCCATCCTGAGCCAGGACGCGGTGCAACGCAGCCGCCAGCAGTGGGCGTGGAGCAAGTACGATGCCCTGGGCCGCGTCATCCTCACGGGCCTGGTGCGCCGCTCCAACGGGGCCAACCGCGTGGCCCTGCAAGCCGAAGCCGAGCAGGCCACAGCCGGCGGTGCGTCCCAGTGGGAGCAGCGCACGGCACTCGCGGCCAGCTACCCGCAGTTCTACACCACTGACCAAGCCTACCCGCGTCTGGGTCAGGGCAGCTTCGCGGTGGGCTTGGTGCTATCGGCCAGCTACTACGACGACTACAACTTCGACAACGACGCGGCCGGGCGGGCCGATGCCACGTTCCAGGTGCCCGCCGCCGGCCTCTTTCCCAGCGGCCCCGTGCCCGCCGCCGACGCGCTGCGCACCCAGGGCCTGCCCACGCGCAGCCTCACGCGGGTGCTCAACCGCCCGGCCAGTGACCCCGGCTCGGCGTGGCTCAGCAGCACGACGTTCTACGACGAGCGCGCCCGCCCCGTACAGGTGCAGAGCGTAAACGCGCGCGGTGGGGCCGACGTGGTGACGAGCCAACTCAACTTCGCCGGCCAGCCCACGCGCACGGTCACGACCCACACCGGCCGAAGATTACCACGCCGCTGCAAGTCATCGAGACGATGGCCTACGACCACACGGGCCGCTTACTCTCGACCAGCCAGCAGGTACCGGGCGAGGCGCAGCCGGTGGACGTGGCCCGGGTGCAATACAACGAGCTGGGCCAGGTGCTGGGCAAGACCCTGGCTCCCAACAGCCGCTTGCAGCAGCAGGTGGACTACACCTACAACATCCGCGGCTGGCTCACGCGCCTCAACGACCCGTACTTTCCCGTGGCGGGCGACCTGTTCAACCTGTCCTTGCATTACGAGCGGGGCTTCACGCCGGGCTACGAGCAATATAACGGCAACCTGACGGGCCAGACCTGGCGCGGACGCGACGGGGTGCAGCGGGCCTACGGCTACGTCTACGACCCCCTGAACCGGCTGCTACAGGGTGACTACGTGGCCCGCGCGGGCGGGGGCCTGAGCACGAGCGGGCCGTGGACAATGCTGTGTCCACTAATCAAGCGCACCAGCCGTTGGGTTGCAACGACGCACCGCTACCAATCACTGACCGGCCCCCAGCCGCAATGAGCCCGCCCCCAAGTGTTACCTGCTGAGGGTCGGGTTGGCAGAGCGTGCAGCAGGCTCAGGCCGCCAGCGGCTCAACCGCGCACACCTGGCTTGCTTCAGCAGCCGGCACCGCGATAGCCCTACCCCACACCCGCCGCATGGTCTGGTGTTGCAAGTCCTCCACCACCTTCGCGTAAATCAACGTGGTTTTGATGTTCGCATGGCCGAGCACCTTTTGCAGTATCTCAATCGGCATCCCTCGTAGCAGACTCTGAGTCGCGAACGTGTGGCGGGCCGTGTGCATGGTTACCAGCTCCCATTTCTCAACCTGAGTTTTCAGCACTCGCCCGCCTACCGATTCAACCAACTCGACCGAGGACACCACGCCCGCGAGCCGGGCGATGCGCTTCAGGTACCTATTCATCACCTGGTTGGCCAGTACCGGCAGTAGCCGCACCCGCGTACCATCGTACTTGGCCAGCAGCGCCAGCGCCGGCGGCGTGAGATAGATACTTACGCCGGTGCGCGTCTTGGTCTGCGTCAGCCTGAGCACCGTGCCCCCGTCCCAGGCTTTCAGATTCCCCGCGTGCAGCTCCCACAAGTCCGAGTAACGCAAACCAGTGTAGCAGCAAAACACGAAGGCATCCCGAACCCGCGCCAATCCGTCCGGCAGCTCAGCCCCCGCCACCAGGTTCAACTCGTCCACCGTCAGCCAGCACTTTTCCACTTCCTGCCATTCCACACGCAACTTCCCCGGCTCCACCCCCAGCGCCAGCTCACGGCTTTCCTTAGCCCACGCCAAAAATGACTTTATCCGCTTCACAAACGCCGCCACGCTGTTCTTTTCCAGCGTCCGCACCCCCCGCAGCCAGCCGAGCAGTTCCTCGTGGGCAGTTAGGTTGTAATCAGCCAACGCCAGCGCCCCACCCCGGCCCTCAACCCACTCTGCCAGTCCGTTCAGCGTGGACGTGTACGATTTAACCGTGCTCACCTGGTAGCCCCGCCCAAGCAGCCCGTCCCGATACTCCGCGAACAGCGCCAAGAAGTCCGGTGAGGCTGCCACTGGCTCCCGACCCACCGCCGCTATTACCGCCTTGAGCTGAGCCGCCGTCACGGTGCCGTGCTCGGTGCGCAGGTCGCTGTAGGAGTTCTCGACCAGATTGCGCAGCTCGCGCAGTCGCTCCGTCGTGTTGTCTAAGTCAGTAAACGACTTGCGAAACCACCGGGTTTTCTCGTTCCAGTCGGCCGCCGTGCAACGCTCACCCGTCGCCACGCGCATCCGCTGCCCCTCGAAAATTGCCCGCAGGTGAATAGCGCAGCACCCGGCCGCATCGGGCCGGTCAGTCCGGCGCTCAAAGTGAATAATCATGGTGGGAAAGGGTGGGGGCGAGGTGGGGGCAGACTGGGGGCGGTATTGGGGGCAGATTTGGGGGCAATTCTCACGCCGGGAAGCGCGGGGACACCATCTGGCAGAAACGAGAAACGCCCCCAAAAAACCGCGCCCAGTGGGCTTTTAACGGTGTTTTGGGGGCGTTTGGGCTACCTTACGTCAGGTAGGGTTGTTGTCCGACCAGGGCTCGAACCTGGACTTTCTTGAATCAAAATCAAGCGTGTTGCCAGTTACACCATCGGACAGATTCCCGGCGGGCGCTGGCCCTTCGGGGCTGCAAAGGTACGAAGGTGGGAATACGAGGCAAGCGGTGAGCGAGAAATTTTTTGAGCTGTGCGGTAGGCTTTAGCCGGCACCGCGGGGCCGTTGGGCGCATTTGCGGGAGGCTAACCACGGGCAAGCTGAAGCTTACCCTACTTTCTACGGCGGGCTGAAACCCGCCGCGCAACTCGCCCACGCTTTGAAAAGCCCGCCCTTGCCCGTACTTTTGCACCCTCAAAACCGCATCTACTCCTTTAAGAGACTCAAATGGCGAATTCGGGCAAAATCACCCAGGTTATCGGCCCCGTGGTGGACGTAAGCTTCGCGGGCGAGGGCGACCTTCCCAACATCTTCGACGCGCTCGAAGTCACCAAAGACAACGGTCAGGTGGTCGTGCTCGAAACCCAGCAGCACCTCGGCGAAGACCGGGTCCGCACCATCGCCATGGACTCGACCGAGGGCCTGACCCGCGGCGCGCTGGTGCGCAGCCTCGGCGCGCCCATCTCAATGCCCACCGGCGACGGCGTGAAAGGCCGCTTGTTCAACGTTATCGGCCAAGCCATCGACGGCATTCCGCAGCCTAAGAGCGAGGCCCGCCTCTCGATTCACCGCAGCGCGCCGGCTTTTGAGGAATTGGCTACTTCGTCGGAAGTATTTTTCACCGGCATTAAAGTGATTGACTTGCTGGCGCCTTACGTGAAGGGCGGCAAAATCGGGCTGTTCGGCGGGGCCGGCGTGGGCAAGACGGTGCTCATTCAGGAGCTGATTAACAACGTGGCCAAAGCGTACGAGGGCTTGTCGGTGTTTGCTGGCGTAGGCGAGCGCACCCGCGAGGGCAACGACCTGCTGCGTGAATTCATCGAGGCCAACATCATTCGCTACGGCGACGCGTTCAAGCACTCGATGGAAGAGGGCGGCTGGGACTTGTCGAAAGTCGATATGGAGGAGATGGTCAAGTCGCAGGCCACGCTCGTGTTCGGGCAGATGAACGAGCCGCCCGGCGCGCGCGCCCGCGTGGCCTTGTCGGGCCTGACCATCGCCGAGAGTTTCCGCGATGGCGACGGCACCGGCGCGGGGCGCGACATTCTGTTCTTTATCGACAACATCTTCCGCTTCACGCAGGCCGGCTCGGAAGTGTCGGCCCTGCTGGGGCGGATGCCCTCGGCCGTGGGCTACCAGCCCACGCTGGCCACCGAGATGGGGGCCATGCAGGAGCGCATCACCTCGACCAAGCGCGGCTCGATTACCTCGGTGCAGGCCGTGTACGTGCCGGCCGATGACCTGACTGACCCGGCCCCGGCCAATACGTTTGCTCACCTCGATGCCACGACCGTACTGAGCCGCAAAATCGCCGAGCTGGGCATCTATCCCGCCGTGGACCCGCTCGACTCGACTTCGCGCATCCTCTCGGCCGACATTCTCGGCGACGAGCACTACAACACGGCGCAGCGGGTGAAAGAAATCCTGCAGCGCTACAAGGAGCTGCAGGACATTATCGCCATCCTGGGCATGGACGAGCTGAGCGAAGAGGACAAGCAGACCGTGAACCGCGCCCGCCGCGTGCAGCGCTTCCTCTCGCAGCCGTTCTTCGTGGCCGAGCAGTTCACCGGCCTCAAAGGCGTGCTGGTGGACATCAAGGACACGATTCGCGGCTTCAACGAAATCATCGACGGCAAGCACGACCACCTGCCCGAGTCGGCCTTCAACCTAGTCGGCAACATCGAGGACGCCGTAGCCAAGGGCGAGCGCTTGATGGCGGAGGCACAATAGGTTTTGATGTGCTAATGTGGGTAATGTGCAGATGTGCAGATGGTTTTTTAGAGAGGCCATTGTTTCTGGAAAAGCCGTTCGCACATCAGCACATCACTCACATCAGCACATCAAAAAAATATGCAACTAGAAATCATCACGCCCGACCGCAAGGTGTTCGCGGGCGAAGCCAGCTCGGTGCGGTTTCCGGGTTTGGACGGGCAGTTTGAAGTGCTCGACAATCACGCCCCGCTTATCGCGGCCCTCGCGGCGGGCGATGTCTTGGTGACGGGCGCGGGCGGCGGCACGTTCCACATCGGCGGGGGCACCGTAGAAGTGCTGCGCAACAAGGTCATCGTGCTCGCTGAGTCGGCTTCGGCCTAACGCTCAGGCAGCCAACCTAGAGTTTTTTTGTTAAACTCCCGCTTGCGTTTCGGCGCGGGTGGGAGTTTTGCGTTTAAGGCGTTGGGCCGGGCAAAACCGGCCAGCACCAGACCAGTCTCGGGCCGGGCCGGTTGGCGGCAGACCACTATCCTTAACTTTACGACGCGCTATTATTCATGGAAACCATGCTTACGCAAGCCCCCGAAGCCACTGAAGCCCCCGACGCGGTGCCCCACGTGCCGCATCACCACGAGCACCACCACCACCAGGCGACGGCACCGACGGCGGACGAGAATATCTACTCGCCCCATCAGCGGCACTTGCTGCTTATCGTGTCGCTGGTGGCGCTCTCGGCTATTATCCTGTTCGGACTGCTGAGCTACCTGACGGCGTTTCTGGGCGCGGGTATCCTGTACGTGGTGTTGCGGCCCTGGTTTACGGCCCTGGTGCATAAGCGCGGCTGGAACCGCACGTTCGTGACGATACTGCTGCTCGTGTTGGCGCTGGTGGTGCTCATCGTGCCGTTTTACATGCTCACGACGCTGCTCATTGAGCGGCTGGTGAACTTCGCCCGCAACACCGACCAGATTCTGGCCGTCATTCACCGCGTCGAGGGACTGACCAAGTATAAGCTCACCGACCCGACCAACACCCGGCAGCTGCTGGAGCAGGGCGCGGGCAAGGTTACCGGCTGGCTGCCCTCGCTCGCTAGTGGGCTGATTCAGTTCATCGCCGTGGTGGGCCTGATGCTGTTCACGCTCTACTTCATGTTCAGCCAGGAAGAGGCTTTCCTCAACGGGATGCACCGCTACCTGCCCTTCCGCGAAAAAACGCAGGACGAGCTGAGCGACTCGCTCAAAAACAACGTCAATGCCAACGTGCTCGGGCAGGGCGTGCTGGTCATCGTGCAGGGTATTATCACGGGTATCACGCTGTGGATTTTTCAGGTGCCCGACCCCGTTTTCTGGGGTTTGGTGACGGTATTCGTTTCCTTCATCCCGGTGCTCGGCACGCCCGTCATCTGGATTCCGGCCGCCATCTACCAGTTCGCGCAGGGGCATTCGGGGCTGGGCATCGGCATTCTGGTGACTGGCGTGGTAGTTATCACCAACGTGGACAACGTATTGCGCATTTACCTGGGCAAGAAGCTCGGCGACATTCACCCCTGGATTACGCTGGTCGGCATCGTGGGTGGGGTCGAAGTATTCGGCATCGTGGGCCTGGTTATCGGCCCGCTGCTGCTCTCGTATTTCATCGTGCTGATGCGCGTGTTCGAGCGCGAAAACCGGGTCGTGGCCAAGCACACGGCCACCTCGCACGCCTCAGTAGCCACGCTCAGCGACGGGGTGGGAGCGAAGAGTCAATGAGTAATTATCAATGAGCAATGAGCAATGCTCGGCAACCCCGTTCGGTCATAATGTGCTGAGCAAACTCTCCTTTGTGGTGCCACCTTCGCTCGCGCCGCCTGACGTGCAGGAAAAATTGCTTGGCCATCTTCTTCGCGCCGCTCTTTCCCGCAACAACCGGACGCGGCCCATGAGCATTACTCATTGCTCATTGATAATTGCTCATTGATAATTGCTCATTGAAAAAATGGACCTGCACCCCAAAGTAACCCCCATCTACCAAACCTCGGTCTTCAAATTCGGCTCGCTGGCCGAGCTGGACGAATACTACACCGCCCCCGACCGGGGCGGGCGCTACGGCTACTCGCGCTCGGAGCACCCGAATTCGGAAGAATTCGTGGCCGAAGTGGCGAAGCTGGAAGGGGCCGCGGGCGGCGGCGTGGCCACCGGCGCGGGGCTGGCCGGGCTGTTGGCCGCCGTGCTGAGCACCTGCCGGGCCGGCGACCACATCCTGTGCCCGGCCGAATTATACGGTGGCTCGGTCGTGCTGCTGACGCAGGAAATGAGCCGGTTGGGCATCGAGACGAGCTACGTGCCGCTGGCCGAGCTGTACGACCTGGGTACGCATCGCCGGCCCAACACGAAGCTCGTGCTGGCCGAAGTGCTCAGCAACCCGCTGCTGACCGTGCTCGACGGGCCGCGCCTGGCCCGCGCCTGCCAGCAGCAGGGCGTACTGCTGCTGATTGACTCGTCCTTCACCTCGCCCATCCTGACGCGGCCGCTGAGCTGGGGGGCCGATATGGTCTGGCACTCGGCTACCAAGTACCTGGCCGGCCACTCCGACGTGACGGCCGGCGTAGTCGTAGCCCGCGACCCGGCCCTGGGCCGGCGGCTGGCGCAAGTGGCGGGTAGTCTGGGCCTGATGCTGGCCCCTCTCGAAAGCTTCCTGGCCCGGCGCAGCTTGCACACGCTCCGGTTGCGAATGCGGCAGCACTCCGAAAACGGGCTGGCCGTGGCCCGGCTGCTGGCCGCGCACCCGGCCGTGGCGCAAGTGTTCTACCCCGGCCTCGCCACCCACCCCGGCCACGCGCTGGCGGCGGCGCAATTACTGGATGGCTTGTTTGGCGGAATGATGAGCATCCGGCTGGCCGACGACTCAGCGGCGGCGGCCGACGCGTTCATCCAACGCACCCGGTTGTTTCCGTTCGCGCCCTCGCTGGCGGGCGTGGCCTCGTCGTGTTCGTATCCGGCCGCCACCTCCCACCGCGGCCTGAGTCCGGCACAGCGGCAGGCGCTGGGCATCACGCCCGGCGTATTGCGGCTGAGCGTGGGCATTGAGGACGTGGCCGAGTTGTTGGCCGATTTAAAGCAAGCGCTAGGGTAAGCTGGGGTCGAACCGGGGCGGTGGGGCGGGCGTTGTAAATTGCTTTCCTAAACCAGCTTTCGCCCAGCTTATGAACCCGACCACGAAAGAAGCCGCCAACGACGAAGAGATTCCGCTGATGCAGCCGGGGCGGCTGAATATTTATTCGGCAGCCGATATAAAACGCTGGGGTGTCCAGCGCTTTCTGGATACGGTGTGCGCGAAGGAGCCGGTTGAGATGCCAGACTTTGAGTTTACGGAGGAGGAGCAGCGGCAAATGGACGAAATTCTGCGCCAGGAGTGCGAAGTCACGGCGAATTAGGGCTTCCGCACCAAATTTTACGCACGGCCTTTCCCGTGCGTTGAGGCTGTTTTTTAGTTGAAATCTCCGAAGCTCTGCGAAACAAAAAGTACCCTCAGCGGCTGGAATCAAGAGCGTACATAATTTGGTGCGGAAGCCCTGACGGCGAATGGTCTTTGACACGGACCTGGTCATCGCGCACATTCGTCGTGACGAGCTGTTGCCGAGCCGGGCCATCCTGCCGCTGTTCTTGGTGGGAGAGTTGAAAGCTTTCGCCATCAAGAATCAATGGCAGCGGCGGCGAATGGCGATGCTGGCCCACTTGCTCAAAGCGCACCCAATTCCCGACATTGCCCCTGAACTGCCCGACCTCTACGCCCGCGTAGATGCCTACAGCCAGGGCCAACTGCCCGGCCAGCCTCTGCCGAACGGATTGTCGGCCCGCAATATGAGCAAGAACGACCCCTGGATTACCGCTACGGCGCTATACCTGGATTTACCGCTGCACACGACGGACCGGGACTTTGAGCATCTGCCCCCACTGGGCTTGCGCTTGGTGCTGGAGTAGAGGTTAGATGTTAGACATGAGACTGTGAGAAGTGGGATATGAGACTATCTTCTGGTAAAGTCTCACGTCTCACTTCTCACAATCCCATGTCTCACAACTCAGAGCTTATTCGTCACCTGCTCACTAATCTGGCGGGCGGTGCGCAGGGCCTGAAACTCGGCCTGCTCGGAGCGAATGGTAAGCTTATCGTCGAAGGGAATGGTTTCGCGCAGGGTCTCGTAGCGGGTGTTGAGGGCGCGCAGCACGGCGGCGGCTTTGGTCCAGTCGGCGGGCTTCCAGGTGCGGCGCTCGGTGCGCACTTTGCTCATGAAGCGCCCGTAGGTGTCGAGCAGGGCCGGGGCGCTGAGCTTGGCGAGCGCGAAACCCGGCACGGCCAAATACGCGGCCACTTGCGCGTCGGTCGCGCTGGTTTCGGTCAGGTCCGGGTTGGGGGCAACATGGGGGGGCGGCTTCGGGGAAACGGGGCGGGCGGCCACGGGGGAGGGGGG
>Ga0123338_10005291_pt1 | contig 11076 bp, 4 predicted proteins | sample grotaG_FD_89793 | JGI IMG/M metagenome (GOLD analysis project Ga0123338, IMG submission 89793) | Glacier valley bacterial and archeal communities from Borup Fiord, Nunavut, Canada, to study Microbial Dark Matter (Phase II) -... | ecosystem: Environmental > Aquatic > Freshwater > Ice > Glacier ...
ATCGGAGACGATAAAATACCGATTCCGGGAGCTTCTATTATCGTGAAAGGTACGACGATCGGTACTGTTACCGATTTTAACGGTAAGTTTTCACTGAAGATTCCGACTTCAGCGAATACTTTGGTATTCAGTTTTGTTGGCCTTACTTCAAAAGAGGTTACAGTTAGCACGGGAACGGTGTTTAATATAACACTTTCCGAAAGCAGAACTGGTGTCGAAGAAGTAGTGGTGGTTGGATATGGAACACAAAAGAAAGAGAGTGTGGTTGGTGCAATTACTCAGGTAAATAACGCATCACTGATGCGTTCTGGTTCTTCGAATGTTACCAGTGCCATCACGGGTAAGCTCTCGGGGGTACTGACCATTCAGCAAACCGGTGAGCCGGGAGCAGCTAACTCCGAAATTGTGATACGTGGACTTTCGAGCTGGAATGGTTCAGCGCCATTAGTTTTGGTCGACGGTGTTGAACGTGATTTTAACTCGTTGGATCCGAATGAAATCAACACCATTTCGGTTTTGAAAGATGCTTCGGCTACTGCTGTTTTCGGAGCCAAAGGGGCAAACGGAGTTATTATCGTTACCACCAAACGTGGTAAAGTAGGGAAGCCGGTATTGGACTTTTCTGCCTCTTATGGTATTCAGAAAGCAACCAGAATCCCCGATCATATCAGTTCACTCACGACAATGTCGATGTATAATGTAGGACTTATGAACGGGGCTAAATTTCAGGACCTGCTTCCACAGGGTGTCTTAGATCAGTACGCTAACCCTTCGACACCTCTCAATGCATTACGTTATCCTAACGTAAACTGGTTTGATGAGGTGACAAGAGAGTTTGCCCCTACGATCAACGCCAACTTCAATGTATCGGGAGGTACTAATTTTGTAAAATACTTCTGCTCTTTAGGTTACTTTAACGAAGGAGACTTTTTTAATGCGAAGAAAGAAGGCTTTTACGATTTGAGCTACCGTTATAACCGCTTTAACTACCGTACTAATGTCGATTTTCAATTAACAAATTCTACAACCCTGTCATTTAATCTTGGTGGTGAAACCGGTATCAAGAATTCTCCGCAAGACTCACCATGGAGAAACCTCTATTCAACGGGTCCTGCCCGTTTTCCCGCCTATTTCCCGGCATGGGTAGTTCAAGAGGTTCCTGATATTGATTATCCCAACGACTTCGGACCACGACTTGCCGCGAGTTTTGGCGAATACACAGGAAATCCATATACGAGCCTCAACTCGGGCCAGTTCAACCAGGATCTGAATTCCAAATTATTTACTGACCTTCTTTTTAATCAGAAGCTGGATTTCATAACCAAAGGATTATCATTCGCAGGTAAAGTCGCTTTAAGTACTTACTATGTGAACAGGATACTTACTGCTAATTGGGGCTTTCCGCAATACCAGCTCAATTACGATAATATCGGTAAAACAGATCCGTCTACAGGCAACCCAATTAACCCTTGGTTCAGAACTGGTCAAGGAAACGAATATTTCCATCAGACACCGCTCGATATCAATGTCGGAGGTCTACAGGGTGGCTTTTATCGGGACCTTTATTATGAATTTGGTTTCAACTATTCAAATACATTCGGGAACCATACCGTTACCGGACTTGCATTATTGAACCGAAACCAAAAGAATAAAGGAACTGAGTTTGCCTATTTTAACGAAGCACTTGTCGGCAGGGCGACATACGATTATTCACATAAATATTTATTTGAAGCCAATATTGGTTACACGGGATCGGAACGCTTTGCACCCGGAAACCGTTTCGGTGTTTTCCCTTCAGGAGCAATCGGATGGGTTGTTTCGGAAGAAAGATTTATGAAAAATGCGTTGCCATGGGTGAGTAAGCTAAAATTGCGTTATTCGGATGGTTTAACCGGCAGCGACGCATCAGATAACAGATGGCTCTATAACAGTGGTTATTACACTGACAATGGTGCATACTTACACGAAGAATTGGGAGCCAACTCCACTGCACAATGGGAGGAAGCACGCAAACGGGACTTTGGATTCGAATTGGGCCTTTTCAAAGATGCGCTCACCTTCACTGTCGATTTATTCGACGAGCACCGCGATAAAATGTTGCTAAATCCGCGTAGTGTGACAATGTTATATGGTAACACATTCAAAGATCTGAACCTTGGGAAAATGAAAAAACAAGGTTTCGAAATTGAGGTTGAATTTAATAAAACGACAGCGACCCAACTGAACTATTGGGTTAAAGGCATCTTCGGATACAACGAAAACCGGATTATTTTTAAGGACGACCCTCCGTATGCTCCCGATTACACGAAGGATGCAGGGAAACCACTGGGTGCCCAATTGAATGGTGTCGAATTAACAGGAACTGGTTATTATACCTCAGTAGATGATATTCACAACAATCCTTCGCCGATCGACCTGTTCAAGGTGAATGTTGGCGACTATAAGTTCCTCGATTATAAAGTGGATGGTAAGATTACCAGCCTCGATAAGTATCCGATTGCCGGGTCTACCTTTCCACCGATCACTTTCTCATTATCTTCCGGATTCTCGTATAAAAAATTTGAATTCAACTTTATGTTGCAGGGCAACCTCGGAAAATATGTCGATTACAACCAAACATACGAGGTTGAATTTATTAAGGGAGACTGGCGCGTGCACTCCTCACAATTGGATTACTGGACACCCAACAATCCATCTGCCAATCACTCAACCCTTCACTACAGCGGTAGCTCAAGCGCTGACATTCTGTTCTGGGGTGGTGGCGAGGCCGACAGAGGTTACCAGATTGCGGTTGAAGACCGTTTCTGGCGCAAGGCCGATTACCTGCGCCTGAAGGAAGTTTATTTTGGTTACAATTTGTCTTCAAAATTCTTAGGTAGTCTTGCAGGCATCTCCAACATTTTGATTTATGCAACGGGAAATAACCTTTTGACATTGACGAACCTGATTGAAGGAGACCCTGAACGAAAGGATTTCCAGCAGGGTTTCTATCCTCAGATGACTTCTGTCAAATTTGGTGTTAAAGTTGCTTTTTAAACGCTAAAACAGATCAACAATGAAAAAATATATCATTTTATTAGCTTGTATCATCCTTTTCCCGGTCATCTTTTCATCGTGTCTGGAGAGCTACCTCGATAAGTCACCCGAATCGGGTCTTACCACCGATGACGTTTTTAAGAAAGTAGACAATTTCAAGAAATTCTTTTGGGCTGTATATGAAGGTCGTCAATTGGATGGTACCACATGGAGGGATTACAATATCAAATGTGGAATGCCTTTTTATTTTAACATGTGGGATCAAAAATATACATGGGAAGGTCTTACTGATTGTGCCGATATGGGTCGTTATATGGAAGGACAGACATTCAAGAGTGGTCAGGTTTCTGCCTTTGTAAATAAGTTTACTTACGACAGAGCGCGCAGACCTATTTTAGGTTCGATGTTCACGGCCATCCGTATCTGCAATTTGACCCTTGAGAATATCAAATTGTTACAGGCTGATCAGGCTATTATTGACCAGTATACTGCTGAAGCTCATTTTGTAAGAGCGTTTGCTCATTTCGAATTGTTCCGGATTTGGGGACCAATGCCCTATCTTACAAAAGTATTAGGACCTGAAGACCAATGGGATATACCCCGTTTGTCGAAACGCGAAACCTGTATCCGGATCGCGGCAGATATGGATACAGCTGCGATCTTCTTTGCAAAAGCCGGTCTGATGCGCCGTGACAATCCAACTCCCGGAGCACCGGGACACCTGCCCAGCAATCCCGAGCAGCAACGCCCGAATGGTGTAGCTGCCAAAGCGTTCAAGGCTCGTGCTTTGCTTTATGCTGCCAGCCCGCTTAACAACGAACTTGGCGTAAAAGACTGGGAAGAGGCTGCCAAGGCAAACTGGGAAGCAATTGAAATTGCGCTTCAGAATGGATATGCATTACAAACAGCTGCAAAATACAAGGACAACTATGTTGGAGTCACTTACACAAACGAGCAACTTTGGGGTTATAGCTGGGGTAGCTGGTCTTACAACAACGGAAACCAACAGGGAATGGTGAACGGCGTTTTTGGTTCGAGCAAATCAAGCTGGTCGGGTGAATGTCCTACCCAGAATTTTGTTGATAAATTCGAAACAAAGTATGGCGAACCATTGAATACCGTGTCCGAACGTGTTGCAGCTACTGCTGCCGGGCATTACAAAGAGCAGGATCCGTACAAGGATCGTGACCCCCGTTTTTATATCGATATTATTCACAACCAGGCTGCCAATATCATCGGTTGGACCAATTCAAAAGCACAGATCTATTATGAGATGGTTGGTGGAGTCGCTAAATACAGCGAACTTCTTGACCAATCCTTTTTGGGGATCACCAGAACGGGTTACTATGCGCGTAAACGATGGGGAGAAAACAGTGTCAAAAACCAGACTTCAAAACTAATAACCGATCCGATCATTCGTCTGGGCGAACTCTACCTCAATTACGCCGAAGCAGCCAACGAAGCCTATGGCCCAAAAACTGCTGCACCCGTGGCTGGAGCCATCACAGCAGAACAGGCTATTAACGTGATCCGTACACGCATCGGAATGCCTGATGTTTTATCAGCATACACGGTTTCAAAAGATGCCTTTCGGCCACGCATCAAAAACGAGCGCAACATCGAACTCTGTTTCGAAGGGCACTACTATTTCGATATCCGCCGTTGGAAAGATGCTCCTGTCGCCTATGCTGGTCCGTTAATGGGCGTTGACATCGAAAAAGTTCCGGTAAGCACTACCTATCCTACAGGTTTTAAATATACCCGCTACGCACTCTCCGCCGATCGGCAGAGCAGTTGGAAAGAGGCGATGTATTATCTCCCTTTCAATACTGAGGATACTTATAAAATGAAAAATTTTGTGTCAAACGAAGTTTGGTAACTATAACCTATAAAAATGAAAATTATGAGATTTCATAATATATTATTGAAGTACAGAGCGATCGTTCTTGTGGTACTCTGCTTTATTTTGGCCGGATCACTGTCAGCACAGGATGAAACAGAGAAAAAAGCCGATCCGATTAGCGTGAGCCTAAAGGTTACCGACGAAAACGGGAACGCTCTGCCAAGAGCACAGGTAGTGGTAGGTGAAGGCCTGATTCATGCTGAAACGGACGAAAATGGCATGTTCAGTTTCAAAGGATTCCCCGATGATTTCGTTTCAGTTTCGTCAGCAGGGTATGATAAAAGTGTAGTACTTGTACAGGATCTGATTACTGAAAACACTGTAAAACTTGTGAAGTCAAAACTCCGAATGACAGCTGGTGATGATGTTCCGCTTCCGTTTATGAGCTTTAAGAAGAGGAACCTTACAAGTGCACCGACAGTATTACGTTCAGCACAATTGGAGAAATATCCTACAAACGATATCCGTAATGCCCTTGCAGGATTAGCTCCCGGAATGGAAGTTAGAGAACAAAACGGTCAACCCGGACTGAGCGCAGAAGAGGAATCTGGCCGATTCGGTTTTTCCGAAAAGGTGGGTGTCGGTGCCCGTGGTTTCAGCATGATGTACATTATTGATGATGTACCAACTGACATCACTGAAATGCCGCTCGATCCCAATGAAATTGAGTCGATTACTATAGTAAAGGATATTATTGGTAAAGCGATGTTCGGTCCTGCAGCTGCTAATGGAATTGTTTTTATCAAAACAAAGCGGGGTAAAAAGAACGAAAGAATTCTCAATGTGAATATTGAATCGGGTGTGGCGGTGGTCGACCGGATGCCGGGTTGGGCTGATGGTGCCGGGTATGCCACCCTCAATAACCAGGCACGCACAAATGATGGGTTAGTTCCGCGTTATAGCGAAACCGATATAGCTGCTTATGCTAAAAATGATCCATACGACTATTATCATCCGAGTATCGACTTCAAGGCAATGATGTTGAAAAATACGATGTCATTCAAAAGGGTAAACGTCTCTTCGTCGGGTGGAAACGACAGGGTGCAATACTTTGCATACCTGGGTTACAGCGGCGATGGTGATATTACAAAAATTGGCCCTACAGCCGACTATAACCGGCTGAATGCGCGATCGAATATCGATATCAAAGTCAACGACTTCATAAAGGTACAGTTTGACTTCTTCGGCGGACTCACCTACCGACGCTCGGCCAATTACGGGTATAACTCGAATTTCACCAACCAGGATGCCGGAACAAATACAGCTTTGTCGGGGCTGGAGTTTAACTCGTTAATAAACGATATTACCACGATTCCCCCAATTGCATTTCCTGTTTATGCTGCACCTTACGATCCTGCATCCGGAAATCCTCCTTATTTTGGTGTAAGTTCTAATTATGGCAGTAACCCTATCGCCAATCTGACCCAGAATGGTTATTATACAGAATCGGGTCGGACAGGAACAGCCAATGTGGCCCTCGAGTTCGATATGAAAGGTATTCTTGAAGGATTAAAATCAAGATCTTATCTTGGATTCAACTCCTATAATCAGTTACGCGTTGGTAAAGCCACCGATTACTATGCCTATATTGCAACACCTGCATTAACTGCAGGCGGTGCCGATACTATTAAGTTGTCAAAATCGCATGATGGAACCCAGATGGCCGATCAGGTGCTTTTGAACGACTACTACTATCAAAGAATGGCGATGTATGAAAGTCTCAGTTATGAGAAAACATTTGGTAAAAACGAAGTGCAGGCAGTTATGTCGTATTTTGTTTCTAAAGTAGCCCGCAACGAAACAGAAGAACCTCAGCGCACTCAAAACGGAGTTTTAACCGGAAGGTATTCATATGACAATAAATATATTTTCAATGGTGTAATAAACTATGGTGGAACATCAAGCTTCGATGTTGGCAAACGATACGACTTCTTCCCCTCTGCAGGGTTTGCATGGGTTGTTTCGGAAGAAAACTTTTTGAAAGATGTTAAGTGTATCGATTACCTTAAACTGCGTGCAGAAGGTGGTGTGATCGGTTACGAAAGTTTTCTTTCACCCTTCTCGTATCGCGACCGGTGGAATGTTAGTAACAATGGAACCCTGTTTGGTCCTGCCTCTACAAATCAATGGTTTGGAAATACAACCGAAAACCTTGTTTACCGTATTTCTCCAAACCGCACCGGAAATCCCGATATTACCTGGGAAAAACGCAGAGAGTTTAGCGCCGGTTTGGATGGAATGTTTTTCAAACAGAAACTCACCCTTGAGCTTACATACTACAATAATTTACGCGACGGAGCTATCTCACAGGTCTCGAGCCGTATTCCGAATATTGTTGGTATTTCAAATGCGCTACCCCGGTACAATTTTAATCAGCTAAGATATACCGGTCTCGAACTTGGTATACAGTATGCTGATAACGTTGGAAAGTTTAAATATGCGCTGGGAGGAAATGCCACTGTACAGAACTCGAAAATCGTAAAGTATGACCAGCCACAGTATCGCAATGAATATCAATATTTTGTTGGGAAATCAACCGATACTTATTATGGGCAGACTTACATTGGTAAATTTGCAAGCGATGCCGAGACCCTCGTGATCCCGCAACAATTTGATGAAGCATTACACGCCGGCGACCTTAAATATAAGGATATGAACGGTGACGGGATCATTGACGATAACGATGTGAGCGAAATTGGACATACCTCTCCCCGTTTGTTCTATGCTATTAATATTAAACTCAATTACAAAGGGTTTGAGTTATATGCGATTGGAACAGGACGCGCTTTCTACGATGTTCCATTGACCAACCAATACTTCTGGAATGGCTGGGGCGATAATACCTACTCCGATTTCGTAAAGAATAACATGGGTGGAGCCTATCCAAGGCTTACTTACAACAAAGTCAATAACAACTTTGTCGGCTCAAACTTCTGGTTAGTTAAAGGTGGGTTTTTCAAGGTGCAGAATGTCGAATTAGCCTATAATTTACCGGCTAATTCTCTTAAAATAATTGGAGCCAGGGGCACCCGTTTGTTTATCAGGGGAGCCAACCTGTTGACAATATCCAAAATTAAAGATATTGATCCAGAGTCGATTAGTTCCGGTATTGATTATTATCCATTGTTCAGTACCTATTCTGCAGGAATTAAATTAACCTTTTAATTGAAGAAAATCATGAAGACAAAGATAATATTACTGGTAGGTGGTATTTTGGCATTATTCAGTGCATGCAATAAGTATCTTGATCCCTATCCGAACGGAGACCGTTCAACTGACGATATCTGGGAATATCAGGATATGGTGCAAGGACTTATCGGTCAGTGCTATGACAATATGCCACGAAACTATAATGACAACGAAGGTGTTTACCTCGATATGGCTACTGATGATGCGGTTTCAACCAGCCCAACCCAATCTACACACCGGTTAGCAGTTGGTTCCCTTAATATTGGAGGCGATCCGTTCCAAGCCTATTGGTCACGCGATTATAATTCAATCAGACTGGTGAATATGTTTCTGAAAGACCGCCGTGGGTTTAATACAAAATTCATAATCAACGCCCGCTGGGACAGTCTTGTGCGTTACCGTCTGCAAGGTGAAGCGTTTGCACTGCGTGCATGGTTTCACTGGGATTTACTTCAAAAATTTGCAGGTAAAGGTGTGACAAGCGGTAAAATGTTAGGGATTCCGTTGGTACTAACGCCCCTCGAAATTGGCGGCGAAATCAACCTTGCCCGCGACACTTACGATGATTGTGTGAAGCAGATTATTCAGGATTGTGACTCCGCCATCAAATATCTCCCTATTGCACACCGCGACTTTCTGGTTCCAATTGCAGGTGACCGCGTTTATGCCGGAGGTCGTTATTGGGGCAAACTCGATGGAATCACGATGAAGGCGATCAAGTCGAATGTTTACCTCACATGGGCGAGTCCGTTATTCAATCCGGACAATGTAAACGCACGTTGGGATTCGGCCGCTGTAAATGCCAAAAAAGTGATGGATTTCAAACTGACAGTTGACAATGTATCAGGAGGATTTAAGCCTGCTGATGCTATTAACTGGTTTAATCCCAACTCGCCTGAAATTGTCTTCTCTGCCCGGTACAGTAACAATAACGAATTAATGGAGCGGATGTTTTATCCGGGAGGATTTCAGGGTAATGGTGTTGTAGGAGCAACTCAGGAACTTGTCAATGCATTCCCAATGAAAAACGGGTATCCTATCACCGATACCCGAAGCCTCTACAACCCGGCTGATCCGTATAAAGACCGCGACCCCAGGTTCTACAGCCATATTTTCTATAATGGGGTGCAAGCCAAAAAGAACAATACAGGTGCCGTGATGTACACTTTCGAAAACTGGGCAAACGGTGGAAAGGATGCTGCCGGTATTTCACCGGAAAACAGCCTTACAAATTACCATATCAAGAAGAATGTTTATATGGGTCTGAACTGGAACGACGCTTCGATAAGCAGAGAGAAGCACACCAAGATGTTTATCCGTTGGACCCACATGGTATTGAACTTCGCAGAGGCTGCCAATAAAGTGGTTGGCCCAACCGATGCTTCCAAATACGGAATTTCGGCCAAGGCGGCAATGCAGTACTTGCGCACCAGAAAGACCTATGATGGAGCTGCCCTGTACACCACCGCCAATGACCTCTACCTGAATATAGTTTCGGCTGATGCTGCTAAATTCAATGATTTTGTTAGAAATGAACGACGCATAGAGCTATGTTTCGAAGGAATGCGTTTCTACGATCTTCGACGTTGGTCAACAAATATTACAGATCTCAACAAATCGGTTCATAAGGCTGAAATCACCAAAAATTCAGATGGTACATTTACGTATGACCTGACAAAGGAGGTTGAGATTCGCGCCTTTAAATCGGCCTATCTGCCTATTCCTTATAATGAGATATTAAGGATGAGTAAGCTTGAGCAGAATGAAGGCTGGGAAACCTGGAAATAAATAATAAAAAATAGACTAATATGAAAAAAGTACTAATTGTTTTAATTCTTGCTGTGGCCATGGTTTCATGCTACAAGGATTACATTGATGACTTTGAATATGATGGCATTTATTTCCCATACCAGACAGATGTTCGTACATTTGTTGTTGGCGAGGGGATGAAAATAGAGATAGGTGCAGCTTTAGGTGGTGTAAGAGATAACTTGAAAGACAGAAACGTTATTTTCGCGCTTAACAACAGCCTGATTACTTCGGACATTCTGATTTCAATGAAGAAAAGTGCTCCATACATTATAGAAGCGGTTTCTCCTGTAACTACATTGTTACCTCTTCCGTCAAATTATTTTACCTTGAGCGATAACACCAAAATGGTGATCAAAGCCGGTAACCACATGGGATCATTGGTGATGAAGATTGACTCTGCCAAATTCCTGGCCGACCCACTTGCATTATTTGCCAACTATGCCATCCCATTCTATATCACAAGTGCAGATGCAGATACAATTCTGGAATCAAAAAGGTCGGCAGTGATTGGTCTTCATTACGAGAATATGTTGTTTGGAAACTACTGGCATGGTGGAGTAACTACGGTAAAAGATGCAACCGGAGCTACGATTTCGACTATTCCTTATTATACGGCTGTAAATCAGCCTGAAAATAAGGTCTGGAAATTAAAAACTGTTGGACCAAATGCTTTGGTTGCCAATGGTTATAGCGATCAGACCACTTCAAAGGATGAAATGAAGCTGACACTGGATGGTACGAACATCGTTGTAAGCACAAATGCAGGTTCGACTTTTGCAATCCTTCCAGATGCCGCAAGTTCATTCAACAGGGCCAAATTATTGCAAAACAGAAAAATACTGCTGAATTATAAGTATGTTAATGCAGCAGGAAATACATGCACAGCCCAAGATACTCTTACCTTCCGAAATAGAATTCGCGATGGTGTTAACGAATGGCAGGACGAAAATCCGGCAAATTATAAATGATGCGGTTAATTTGAATTAAATAACTAGGGCGGCCAACTTCGGTTTACCGCCCTTGTTTTGACGAAAAAATTCAGCGATGTGTCAATTCGGCTATGTTGATTTTTGAATAATCGGTTTTAGGTTGCCATGAATACACCGATAGGAGGTAAGTTCTGATCCCATCATTAA
>Ga0123338_10005293_pt1 | contig 11075 bp, 11 predicted proteins | sample grotaG_FD_89793 | JGI IMG/M metagenome (GOLD analysis project Ga0123338, IMG submission 89793) | Glacier valley bacterial and archeal communities from Borup Fiord, Nunavut, Canada, to study Microbial Dark Matter (Phase II) -... | ecosystem: Environmental > Aquatic > Freshwater > Ice > Glacier ...
CGCCAGGGCGCGGGCGATGGCGACGCGCTGCTGCTGGCCGCCGCTGAGTTCGCCGGGGTACTTGTCGGCGTGGGCGGACAGGCCGACGCGCTCCAGCAGGGCGGCGGCTTTGGCGCGGGCCTCGGCGGCGGGGCGGCGCAGGACCTTTTGCTGCGCCAGGCAGAGGTTCTCGGTGATGCGGAGGTGGGGGAACAGCTCGAAGTGCTGGAAGACCATGCCGACGCGGGCGCGCAGCCGGGGCAGGTCCACGGCGGGGCTGCGGCGGCCTTCGGAGGGGAGGGCCACGCCGTCCACGGTGATGGCGCCTTGCTGGAAGGGTTCCAGGGCGTTGACGCATTTGATGAGCGTGCTCTTGCCGGAGCCGCTGGGGCCGCAGACCACCACGACCTCGCCGCGGGCGACCTGGACGGTGCAGGATTTGAGGACCTGCATGGCCGGGCCATACCATTTGCTGACCCCGTCCATGGCGATGATGGTGGACATGCAGGTTTCCTACCGGATGATCGCGATGCGCCCGCCTAGGCGGCGCACGCCTTGGGACGCCGCGTAGCAGACGGCGAAGTAGATGACGGCGGCGAACACGTACATCTCAACCAGGCGCCCGTCCCGCTGCGCCACCTTGCTGGCGGCACCCATGAAGTCCGTGATGGACAGGACGTAAACGAGCGACGTGTCCTAGAACAGGACGATGGTCTGGGTCAGCAGGACCGGCAGCATCGTGCGGAAGACTTGGGGCAGGATCACCGATCCCATGACCTGCCGGTAGGTCAGCCCCAGCGCAAAGCCGGCCGCCATCTGGCCGCGCGGGATGCTGCCGATGCCGGCGCGGACGATCTCGGAGAAGTATGCGGCTTCGAACAAGGTGAACGTCAGCAGGCTGCTGGCGAAGGCGCCGACCTGGACGGGGCGGGAGGCGCCGGTGGCCCACTGGCCGATGTAGGGCACCAGGAAGTAGAACCAGAAGATCACGAGCACGAGCGGCAGGGAGCGCATCAGGTTCACGTAACCCGTGGCGACGGCGCCCAGCACCCGCCCGCCTGCCAGGCGCAGCAGCGCGATCCCGGTGCCCAGGACGACCCCGCCTGCCGCCGCCAGGAAGGTCAGCGTGAGCGAGAACCGCATCCCGTCTAGGAACAGGTAGGGCAGGCTGCGCCAGATGACGCCCCAGTCGAAGCCAGTCATCGGGCGAAGCGGGTCATGGGACGAAGCCGGTCATGGGACGAAGCCGGTCATGGGACGAAGCCGGGCATGGGACGAAGCCGGGCATGGGACGAAGCCGGGCATCAGGCGGCCACGTAGCCCGGCACGCGCACCCGGCGCTCCAGCCAGCGCATCAGCAGCGTCGCCGCGAGGTTCACGACCATGTAGGCGACGGTTGCGGCGGTGAAGGCCTCGAACACCTGGAAGCTGAACTCCTGCATTGCGCGCGCCCGCGCCGTCAGTTCAACCAGGCCGATGGTCAGCGCGACCGAGGTGTTCTTGACCGTGCTGATCATCTCGCTCGTCAGCGGCGGCAGCACGATGCGGAAGGCCATGGGCAGCAGCACGTAGCGGTAGGTCTGCGGCAGGGTCAGGCCCAGCGCCGTGCCCGCCATGCGCTGCCCGCGCGGCAAGGCGCCCAGCCCGGCGCGCACCTGCTCCGCCACCCGCGCCGACATGAAGCATCCGATGCCGACGGCGGAGATCACGAAGGGTGCGCTTTGCAGAGACTTCATCCAGTCGCCGAGCGCCACCGGCACGACTTCCGGCAGCACGAAGTACCAAAGGAACAACTGGACCAGCAGGGGGATGTTGCGGAACAGCTCCACCCAGGCAGCGCCCACCGCCTGGGCCAGCCGGCTGGGCACGGTGCGCAGCACACCCATAATGCAGCCCATGGCCAGCGCCACGATCCAGGCGAGCGCCGAAACCTCAAGCGTCGTGACCAGGCCGCCCAGCAGCATGTCCCAGTAGGTGCCGATCCCCTCCGGGGACGGCTCCCAGAAGATGCGCCAGTTCCAGTTGTAGGTCATGCGCACGAACTGTGGGGGATTTGCGCATAGGCCCCGCGCGGGCCGGCCTGGGTGCCTTGCCGGGGGTTGCGGGTGCGGCGTGCCGTACGGGCCTGCTCAGGAATTATAATGATCTGGGTCCGCGCTGTCGGTGGGGTTCTGGAAGGCACGCTCCAACTGCGGGGACATCGGCAGGTTCAGGTTGATGTTGCGCGGCGGGATCGGCTGGGTGAACCAGCGGTTGTACAACACCCGTCCCTCCGGGCTGCGGAACAGGGATGACGTCGCGCCGTCCACGAGCTGCTTGAACGCCGGGTCGTCCTTGCGGAGCATGATGCTGTAAGGCTCGGGCTGGCTGAACGCGTCCTCGCTGATGCGGTAGGCCCCGGGCGTCTTGCTGCCGGCGATGAAGCTGGCGAGCAGCACGTCGTCCATCACGCAGGCCACCGCGCGCCCGGTTTCCACGAGCAGGAAGGCCTCGGCGTGCTCGCGGGCGGTCAGGATGTTGATGCCGAGCTTCCAGGTCAGGTTGACGGCGGTGAGCTGGGCGATGTTGGTGGTGCCGCTGGCGGAGGCGACGGCCTTGCCCCGGAGGCTGTCTATGTCCGTCACCGCCGTGCCTTCCTTGGTGACGAAGCGGCTGGCGGTCAGGAAGTAGGTGTTGCTGAAGGCGACCTGCTTCTGCCGGGCCGGGTTGTTGGTCGTGCTGCCGCATTCCATGTCAATCGTGCCGTTGGCGAGCAGCGGGATGCGGGTGGAGCCGGTCACGGGCGTGAGCGTGACCTTGAGGCCGGGCATGTCGAGCCGGGCCTTCAGTGCGTCCACGACCTTCATGCAGATGTCCACGGCGAAGCCGATCGGCTTCTGACGGTCGTCGAGGTAGCTGAACGGGATGGAGCTGTCGCGCACGCCGATGACGACCGCGCCGGTTTCCTTGATCTTCTGCAGGGTGCCCGTCAGGTCCTCCGCGGCGGCGGTGCCGGGGCGCAAGAGGGCGAGAAGGACCAGGGCCAGGGCGGCAAGGCGCATCGGAACGTCTCCTGCAAGGCGGGCAAACTGCGGGATGCCCGGCATCAAAACGCTGTGAGCATAACCGAGGCCGCGCCTTGTTCCAACGCACGGCGGCATCTGCCTGGGCGTTTCGGCGCCGGCAGCATGTCAGGAAGCGACATAGACTGTCTGCCGCCGCGTTTGGCAGGCCCGCGGGACTGGCCTGGGCGGCGGCGGCCCGCACCGCCGCACGCCGGGGCTGCGGCAGGCCGGGGTTGCGGCAGGCCGCACCCGCTCAGCTTCCGTAGTGCGCGGGGTCCGGGTTGTCGCTGGGGTTCTGGAAGGCGCGTTGCAGCACCGGCGCCATCGGCAGGTTGAGGTTCAGGTTGCGCGGCGGGATGGCCTGGGTGAACCAGCGGTTGTACAGCGCCGTGCCCTCCGGGCTGCGGAACAGGGCGGCCGTGGTGGCGTCCACCAGTTGCTTGAACTGCGGGTCGTCCTTGCGGAGCATGATGGCGTAAGGCTCGGGCTGGCTGAACGCGTCGGTGCTGATGCGGTAGGCGGCCGGGTCCTTGCTGGCGGCGACCAGGCTGGCGAGCAGCACGTCGTCCATGACGAAGGCGGCGGCGCGGCCGGTTTCCACGAGCAGGAAGCTTTCGGCGTGGTCCTTGGCCGTCAGGATGTTCAGGCCCAGGCTGCGCGCGGTGTTGGCGGCGTTGAGTTGCACGATGTTGGTGGTGCCGCTGGTGGACACGACGGTCTTGCCTTTCAGGCCGTCAATGTCGGCAATGTTGGACGCTGCCTTGGACACGAACTTGCTGGCGGTCAGGAAGTAGGTGTTGCTGAACGCCACCTGCTGCTGCCGGGCGGCGTTGTTGGTCGTGCTGCCGCATTCCAGGTCTATGGTGCCGTTGGCCAGCAAGGGGATGCGGGTGGCCGAGGTCACGGGGGTCATCACCACCTTCAGGCCCGGCATCCCCAGGCGCGTGCGCACGGCGTCCACGACTTTTTGGCACACGTCTATCGCGAAGCCGACGGGCTGCTGCTTGTCGTCCAGGTAGCTGAACGGCACGGAGCTGTCGCGGACGCCCATCGTGATGGCGCCGGTTTCCTTGATCTTCTTGAGCGTACCGGTCAGCTCCTGCGCGACTGCGGCGGCGGGCAGCAGGCCCAGGGCCAGGACGGGCGCGAGTGCCAAGGCGAGGTGTCTGAGGCGCATGGTGGTCTCCTTGCTGGTGGATGGGGTCACGGCGGTGCCAGGCGGTCCCATAACCGGTCGAGCGCCGGGCGGCGCTGCGTGCAGTCCCGGACGGCTGTTGTTGCGACATTAACCGACCACGGGCCGGCGTCCATGCCGCGCCCGCCGGCGGCCGGTTGGTCCGCGCGCTGCAGCAGGTCGGCGTCGCCGGGGCGCAGGGCGCAGCCGGGCAGCCAGGCGACGCCCTGCCCGGCCAGCGCCAGGCTGCGCAGCACGTCGGCCATGTCGCACTCCGCCCGGATGTCGGCGTGCAGCGGCGCCGGTGCGGCCTCGATGGCCAGGGCCACCAGGCGCCCGAACAGCACGGTCTGCGGGTAGGCCAGTACGGGCACGGGGCGGCCGGGGCGGCCCGGCCAGGCGCCGGCCGGCAGCAGGCCGCGGCGCACCAGCGGCTGCAAGCGGTCCTGGCGCAGGGTGGCGCGGCCGTAGCGGGCGGCATCCAGCGGCAGGGGCTGCGCCGCGGCGTCGAAGCACAGCAGCAGGTCCACCGTGCCGGCGGCCAACAGGCCGATCATGTCGTGGACGTTGCCGAGCAGCACCTGGCAGGTCAGCCCCTCGTTCCCCGTGCCCGGCGCCGTCCAGGCGGCCCACCAGGCTGGGAAGTCCCCGGTGGCGACGGCGTAGGGCATGGCGACGCGGATGCGGTCCGGCGCCGGGCGGCCCTGCAGGTTGCCGCGGGTGGTCAGGATGCGCTCCAGGATGCAGCCGGCCTCGCGCCGGAACCGCTCGCCCTCCGCCGTCAGGCGCGCGGGGAATGCGCCGCGGTCCACGAGGGTGGCGCCGAGCCAGCCCTCCAGCGCCTGGATGCGGCGGCTGAACGCGGCCTGGCTGGCGTTGCGCGCATGTGCGGCCCGGGTGAAGTTTCCGGTGTCGGCCAAAGCCAGGAAGTCTTGCAGCCAGCGCGTTTCCACGGGGCCTGCGTAACGGAGCCGGGGCGGGGCGGCCAATGCATAAAACGCATTGGGCAGGCTTCCCCCCTCATGCCGGCGCGCGCGGCCGGGTTGGACCGGGGTGTTCTGCCCGGGCTGCCTATCCGTCCTTGCGCACGTTCCAGAAGATCGAGAAGCCGCTGAGCATCCCTGACAGGCTGGTGCGGTACGCCGTCGGCTGGAAGTATTGGCCGAGCGGCACGTAGGGCACCGTCTCGAACGCACGCTCCTGCAAGGCTACCGCGGTCCGCTGCTGCGCCGCCAGGTCGGGTGCGTTGAACCACTCTTCCCGCAGCGCCTCGATCCGTGGGTCGTCCGGCCAGCCGAACCAGGCGTTCGGGCCGTTGGCGCGCAGCATGAGGTTGGCGGCCGGGGTCGCCTGGTCCGTCCCTGCCCCGAAGGTGAAGAACGCGCTCCAGCCGCCGGCGTCTACGGGGTCCTTCTTGGCCCGGCGCGTCAGCAGCGTGCCCCAATCGGTGGCCTGGTAGTCCACGTTCAGGCCCATGCGCCGCATCATGTCGGCGCCCACGTCGGCCAGCGCCTTCAGGTTTGGGAAGTCGGTTGGGACGATCAGGGCCACGCGCTCGTTCTTGTAGCCCGCGTCTTGCAGGGCCTGCCGGGACCGGGCGAGGTCGCGCGGGCCGGTCAGCACTTCCATGCCCGCGCCGCTTGCCAGCGGCGTGCCTGGCGTGAACATGCCGGCGCCGGCGCGCCAGAGCGACGTGTCGTCGCCCATGACGGCGGTCATGAAGTCGGCCTGGTTCACGGCGCCCAGCACGGCGCGGCGGATGGCCGGGTTGTCGAAGGGCGGCTGGAGGTGGTTGAGCCGCATCAGCGCGATCTGACCGGCGGGATCGGGGATTTCGATCTTGATGCCGCCGTTGCGGCGCAGCAGGGGCAGCAGGTCGGCGCTGGCGTAGTCCCACCAGTCGGTCTCGTTGCGTTGCAGCGCCGCGGCGGCTGTGGCGGGATCGGACACCGTGGTCCATTCCACCCGGTCGAGGTGCGCGACCTTGGGGCCGGCCGTGCGGTCCGGGGTGCCGGTGGGGCGGGGCACGTAGCCGGCGAACCGTTCGTAGACCGCGCGGGCGCCTGGCAGGCGCTCGTCCGCCTTGAAGCGGAACGGGCCGCTGCCGACCATCTCCGTCACCTGGGTCGCGGGATCGGTGCGGGCCAGGCGCTCCGGCATCATGGCGGGCATGTAGACGCCGGGCTTGCCCAGGGCGTCCGGGAGGAGGGGGAACGGGCGCTTGAGGCGGAAGACGATGCGCTTGTCGTCCGGGGCGAACAGCTCGTCCGTCGCGGCGAGCAATGCCTGGCCGAAGGTGTCCTTGGCGCCCCAGCGCCGGATGCTGGCCACGCAATCCCGCGCCAGCACCGGGGTTCCGTCATGCCAGCGCAGGCCGTCGCGCAAGGTCAGGGTCCAGCGGAGTCCGTCTGCTTCCGTGACGTGGCCGTCCACCATCTGCGGCGTTGCGCGGTAGTTGCTGTCGAGGCCGTAGAGCGTGTCGAAGACCATGAACCCGTGGTTGCGGGTCACGTAGGCGGTGTTCCAGTGGGGGTCGAGCGTCGAGAGGTCGGCGTGCGGGATGAAGCGCAGCGTCCTGCTGGGCTGTGCCCGGCTTACGGCGGGCATGGCCAACGTGGCGGCGGCGGCGTTCAGGAGCGTACGGCGCCGCATGGTGTCAGGCTCCTGAAAGGCTGCGGACCTGCGTTGGGCGGAGGCGACGCGGCATGGGGCGGACAAGCCTCAACGGCCTGACTTGGCCATCGAGGTCTTGCAGGCGCCTTGGGGCTGGCGCGGGAGCGAGCATGTCACGGGGGACGCGATGCAGCAACGAATGCTGATTGCCTTGCTGCCGGCGTTTATGAAGACGCCAAGGCAATCAACCCGCAAGCGGGCCGGCCTGGACCACGTTGCAGCAAACGCATTGGACGCGCCGGCCAGCCGGCCCCATGTGGCAGGCATGGACATCTGCATCCTCGGCGCTGGCGTCGTCGGCCTGACCACGGCTTGGATGCTGGCCGAGGCCGGGGCGAACGTGACGATCGTGGACCGCCAGACTGGCCCGGGTCAGGAGGCCAGCCGGGGCAACGGGGCGCAACTATCCTATCACTTCGTGGCCCCCCTCGCCTCGCCCGACACGCTGCGCCACTTGCCGGGATTGCTGCTGCAACGGGACGGGCCGCTGCGGGTGCGGCCGGGCTGGGATCCGGGCTTCCTGCGCTGGGGCTTGGGGTTCCTGGCTGCCTGCCGGCCGTCGGTGGTGCGGGACACCGTGGCGTCGCAACTGGCGCTGGCAGCGCTCAGCCGGGCGGAGATGGAAGGGTTGGCGGCACGGTTGCCGCTCCGCTTCGGGTTCCGCCGGGCGGGCAAGCTGGTGGCGTACCGTGGCGCGGGCAGCTTCGCCGCGGCCCGGCGCGGAGCGGATGCGGACCAGCAGGTGATGACCCCGGACGAGTGCCTGGCGCTGGAGCCTGCCCTGCGCCTGCCCGCCGCGGCGCTGTCCGGCGGCGTCTATACTGCGAGCGAGCAGGTGGGCGACTGCGGCGCGTTCTGCGACGGGCTGGCGGCGCAGTTGCGTGCGCGCAACAGCGTGGCGTGGCACATGGGCGCAACGGCTGCGCCGGTGTTGCGGGACGGGCGGATGGTGGCGGTGCAGGCCGGCGGGGTGGAAATCGGGGCGGATGCCTTCGTGCTGGCGCTGGGCGCGGGGGCGGCGGCGTTCGCGCGGCAGGCCGGGCTGCGGCTGCCCGTTTATCCGATGAAGGGCTACAGCCTGACGCTGCGCCCGCGCATCCCCGCTTCGGCGCTGCGGCACAGCGTGACGGACGCGGACCGCAAGGTGGTGTTCGCACCGTTGGAGCGGGACGGGGCGGCGCTGATCCGCGTGGCGGGCGTGGCGGACATGGTCGGCCACGACCGCCGGCTGGACCCGGCCCGGCTGGGCGCGGTGCGGCGCGCGGCGGAGGACGCGCTGGACGTGGACTGGACGGCGGAGCAGGAGCCTTGGGCCGGGTTGCGGCCGGCGACGCCCACCAGCCGGCCCATCGTCGGCTGGTCCCGGGTGCCGGGCCTGTTCCTGAACACCGGGCATGGGGCGCTGGGGTGGACGCTGGCGTGCGGCACGGCGCGGCTGACGAGGGATGCGCTGCTGCCGGTGTGATCCAGCGGCGGTTGGCTTTGAGCTGTGACGACGATGGGCAGCGCAGGGAGCCATAGGTCAGGGTTAGGAGACGGTTGATATGATCCCTCCGCCGTCATTGCGAGGCGCGCAACGCGGCGGCAGTCCAGGAACTACAAGCACAAGGCTTCAGTTCTGGCTGCCCCGGGACGGCTACACCGCCGGCGGCTCGCAACGGCAACTGCTTGACGGCATGAGAGTCTACCTCCGCGATGGGCCATGACCGCCACCCTCGCCGACCCCGCCCTGCGCACCGCCCGCCGGGCCATGCTGGCCCTGCCGCACGCCGCCCCGCTGGCCGCCTATGCCGCGGGCCTGCGCCGCCCCGGCGTGCAGGTGCCGGACTTCGACCCGCTGGACGGGGGCACCTTGGCCCGCGTGTTGTTCCTGCTGGAGAAGCCTGGCCCCGGCATCCATCCAGACGGCTTCGTCAGCCGGGACAACGCCACGCCTACGGCTGCGGCCATTCGCGCGTTCATGTCGCAAGCCGGGTTGCCGCGCGGAGAGACAATGTTGTGGAACCTGGTGCCTTGGTGGAACGGCACCACCGCGGTCACGGCGGCGGAGCGCCGGGCGGGGGCGCAGGCGCTCGTGGCGCTGCTGCCGCTGCTGCCGACGCTGGATACCGCGGTGCTGGTGGGCCGCACGGCAGAGGCGGCGCGGGGGGCGCTGGGTGGCCTGCGCATGCTGGCCAGCGCGCATCCTAGCCCGCAGGTACGGGCGGGGAACCGGGCGCTGTGGGATGCGATCCCTGGCGTTTGGGCGCAAGCGGCCCGCCGACCGTAGCCGGGCAGGCCTGCGGCTGGACGCCGTGGCGTTACGCCGGTGCGACCGCTGCGGCCGGCGGGCTGAGCAGTTGCTGCTTGGCCTGCGCGGCACAGGTTTCCAGTGCGGCCTCGATCTCCTTCGTGCTGACCCCGCCGCCGTGATCCTGCACGGCATGCATCAGGTGGTCCAGCAGCAGGCCATCATGCCCGGCGCCGTCGCGCACCCCAAGCGCCGAGGCAGTCATGGCCGCCCGTCCCTCCTGGTCCAGGTGCAGCCGGTCGGCCAGCCAGCCCGCCGCCAGCTTGTCCCGGCGTGCGGTGACCAGGAACCGGAACTCCTCGTCATGCGCATACTTGGCCTCGAACGCCTGCTCCCGCTCGTTGAACGTGGTCATGGCTGCATCCTCCCTGTCGTTCGTAGGACGGTCCGAATGTTAACCCTGATTGGCCCTGGAAGGCCAGCATTCGTTCAAGCCCTGCGTTGCGCCAAGCCGGCCAGCGCGTGCCTGCCGGCACCACTTCAGCCCACAAGGACGTAGAGGACGCCGAGCGCGGCTGGGAGCAGGCAGCGCTTCGTGCAACGTTGGTCCGGCTTGAACCGCCGGAGCATGTTCGTCCATGGCTGCTGAGAGTTTAACCACCAATGGTCAACAAGATCCGAAGGACGGCATAATCGAGTTGCAGACGACCTTGACATTGGAAGGCATTGCCAAAGTCGTCCTGTTGTCACTGGATGGTACGAAGCGCCGCAGTATTCAAGATTCCAGATATCCGAGGCTTCGCGCTTCCGGGCACTGGATCGGCCGATGGCTTCCGGTGGGCCTTGCTGCGGCAGCCTGCCTCTTTGTATTGCTGGCGGGAAGCGCTCCCCGCACGTTTCCTGGCCCTGGCATACTGACATCTTGGACACCCATTCTCTTTCTAACGGCTGTTTGGTTTGCACTCAACAACTGGCTGGTAGGTATGGCGCGGCGCCGGCAAGTGACCGACATCCTGAGAAAGAACCTTCAAGACGGGCTGCCGGACGGTAGCCCTGTCCGCATTCTGCTAAAGTCCGACTCCATTGAAATTGAGTTGCCGGGGTGCCGCTTCGAAAATCTTCCGCCTGCCGGCTGCTTTCTTTATGAAGATGCCCGGATGTTTGGTCTATCTTTCAAAGACGTGTGTGTCCTGATCCCAAAGCTCGGCCTCGATCTCTCCATGTTGGAAGCGGTCCGCCTTCGGCTGACAACGTGGGGCCTAGACACCATCGTGCCTCCACCGCGTTTTCGGGTGCCCTTGGGGTTTCTATTTGCGCTGACATGCCTTCTGTCCGCCGTTGGCGTGGTCGCGGGGCACTGGTCATACTGGGCAAATGCATCAGGGACAGACAACGACGTGGTTATCCGCGTCAGGTTGCGCCCGGCGCCTTACACGGTGCGTATCAACGATGAGCAGACCAGGATTTCAGAAGAATACTATTGGGTTTCCACGCGGAGGACAGGCTATGAGGACGTGATGACTGGACGTTTCAAACTGCCATCTGCCTACGGATTTTATATCATAACCCGCCACGCCCCAGGCTATACTTTCAATTCCTTTGATGAAGAACGCAGCGAACTCGCCGTGTCCGAGTGGGGGAGCCCAGTCGCCCCCTCCGATGCTGAAGCGACCAAACTCCTGCCTGGAGGCCTGTTGCTGACCTGGACGCGTGCGTCCAATGACGGCAGCGTGGAGACCTGTGCGAGCAAAGCCCTATACCTCGACAGCGTGCTGCAAGTCCCCGGCGACGCATACACACGTTACAACCGCTTCATGCGGCTGCGGTTCTGCTCAAAGACCCTCGCTGCACCTGAGCTCACCGAATGGCTCGTCACGGCTGGCGCCGTCCTGGATGCCGACTTCTTAAGCCGAACCCAGCCATAGGGTCCGTTGCGGCACACCCGTGAAGCTCTGGACCGCTACTGTCGGTACAG
>Ga0123338_10005296_pt1 | contig 11070 bp, 14 predicted proteins | sample grotaG_FD_89793 | JGI IMG/M metagenome (GOLD analysis project Ga0123338, IMG submission 89793) | Glacier valley bacterial and archeal communities from Borup Fiord, Nunavut, Canada, to study Microbial Dark Matter (Phase II) -... | ecosystem: Environmental > Aquatic > Freshwater > Ice > Glacier ...
GTGGGATGTGATAAGCCGCCGCGATGTCCTTCGCGCTCTGCGCGCCGGAGGCGGCCTGCTCGGCGAGATACTTGAGCGCCATAAGACCGTAATCCGCTTTTTTGGTCAGACGCAGCATAAGTGACACTCCAGAGCTACACCGAAATGTCGGAATGCCGACAACTTCAGTCCGAATTTAGTATACGGCCTTGCTGCCCCACACGCAACCAGCGCGTTCAAAATGAAGTGTCCAGTTATTTGCAACAAGCCACCACAAATGGTCCACACGAAACACTACAAAATTACGGTTGACAACCCCGCCGGAGACGGGCAAACTCCGTAGTAACTTCCATCCATATCGTGCCCATCCCCTGCAAACATCCCATCGTCAAAGTCGTCGCCCGCGAGGAAGACGCAGAATTCGTAGAATGCCAATCCTGCGGCGAAGTCTTTGATTCCGCAGAGTATATGGACATGGCCATCGAAGAAGAAGATCTGGCCGAAGAGCCGAATCTCGAGCCCTAGGCCACAGTCCCCGCCCTATGCATCCGCCTCATGCATCCGCTTCATCACCAGCCACGCATACTGCGCCGCAGAGACCGGCGCCAGCACCGCAATCGCCCGGATCAACAAGTCCCGCGTCACCGCTAACTCATTCCAACTAATCAGCTTAGAACTCAACACCCCCACCAGAGCCACAATCTGCACCAGCGTATTCAGCTTCCCCAGCAGGCTCGGACGAAAGTCCCGCAACGCCCCCGTCGCGAATAACAGTGTTGCAATCAACAAGATACCCACGTCCCGGCTGAACACCAGCACCGTCACATACCGCGGCATTAACCCCACATGCGTCAAAACCAGAAACAAGGTACTCAACAAAAGCTTATCCGCAATCGGATCCAGATACAGTCCCAGCGTCGTCTTTTGCTGTAGCCACCTTGCCACAAGTCCATCCATTGCATCACTTAGCCCGGCCAGCATAAACAGCGCGAACGCCGTCCGGTAGTGCCCATCCAGAATCGCAATCACCAGAAACGGAATAATGAACAGCCGCATTAACGTCAAAAGGTTAGGCGCAGCGCCGAATTGGCTCAAAAATGGCATGGTCAGGACAGCCCATCGTAAACTAACTCAAGCCAACCTGTTGCCCTTACTGCGAATTCCATTTAGTCTGTTATGACGCACTAGAGGCGCGTAGCTCAGTTGGTTAGAGCGCTACCTTGACACGGTAGAGGTCAGCGGTTCGAATCCGCTCGTGCCTACCACTTCCGCGGCCACCCTGAATCAGCTTCTTCAGTTGGGCTTGAACTTCGGGAGACTTGCGACCGTTTTGCACTTTTCGATTTAGGAGCTTCATCGTCATGGCACAAAAATGTGATCTCTGCGGCAAAGGCCCGCAGTTCGGCAATAACATCTCCCACGCCCATAACACCACCCGCCGTCGCTGGAATGTAAATCTCCAGCCCGTCAAGGCCCAGGTCAACGGCGCAAGCAAGCGCATGCGCGTCTGCACCAGCTGCATCAAGACCGGCAAAATCATCAAGGGCTAAGCCCCACCCCACCTCCAGAAACAAGGACGCCCCAGCCACTTTCCTCATGGCTGGGGCTTTTCCTGTTTTTCTAGCTCATCGGTGCCGCTCTTAGCTGCCCTTCTCAAACTTCAACGAAGCGCTGTTCATGCAGTACCGCAACCCGGTAGGCCGGGGGCCATCCGGAAATACGTGCCCCAGGTGAGCGCCGCACGTTGCACACGTCACCTCGACTCGCCGCATCCCCAGCGTCGTATCCTCATGTGCTTCAATCGCATCCGCCGACACCGGCAGCCAGAAGCTCGGCCATCCGCTCCCCGACTCAAACTTCTTGTCCGAGGTAAACAGTGGCGCATCGCATCCCGCGCAGTGATACACACCATCGTCGTGGTTGTTCACCAAAACCCCCGTAAACGCACGCTCCGTGCCCTTCTCGCGCATCACCTGGAACTGCTCCGGCGTCAGCAACTCACGCCACTCTGCCTCTGTCTTATGCACTTTGGTCTTCGCTACGTCCGTCATCTCAGCCACCTTCCAGCCCGAGCGCTCAGGGCATATCCATTGGATGCTCTTACGCCTCGGCTGACTCTTTCGCTATCACTTCGATCTCCACCAGCGCATCCTTCGGCAGTCCCGCCACCGCGACCGTCGACCGTGCCGGCGCGACCACTCCATGCGGCGCCAGATACCTCGCATACACCTCGTTCATCCCCGCAAAGTCGCTCATGCTCTTCAGAAACACGGTCGTCTTCACCACATGGACCATATCAAGTCCGGCCTTCCCCAGCACCGCCTTCAGGTTTTCAAGCACGCGTACCGTCTGCTCCGTAATGCCACCCGGCACCAACACACCTGTCGCCGGATCCAGCGCCACCTGTCCCGAAGTAAAAAGCATGTCGCCCACACGCACAGCTTGTGAATACGGCCCAATCGCCGCCGGGGCTTCTGTCGTCGAAATCGCTGTCTTGTTCTGATCGCTCATGCGCTCCAGTCTAGCGTCTTCTCTTCCCATCGCAAACCATCTGCACTCACTTCTATAAAAATCCTGCGTGCCGCATAACATACAGCCGCAACTCCCCATATGATTCGGGACGAGGTATACAACATGGGAATTCTCGATACGATTCAATCCCTTGCCGGTGCCGTTGGACAGAACTCCGGCACCGACGAGGCAAAGATAGCAGGTGGCTTCATCGAAGCCCTTACCCAGCACCCCGAAGGCATCCAGGGCGTGCTCGAAGCTTTCAAGAACAACGGCATGGCCAGCCACGTCGAAGCCTGGGGCAACGGCGAAGCCGCCACCGCCACACCCGAGCAGGTCCAGCAGGGCCTCGGCGGAACAGGCCTCATCGAGAAGACCGCCGAACACGCCGGAGTCTCCCCCGAAGTCGTCCAAATGGCCCTCTCCACCATTCTGCCCATGGTCATCCGGCACTTCGCACCCAACGGCCAGGCAGCTGAGCAGAGCTCCTTCGGTGGCATGGCCACGCAGCTCCTCGGCAAGTTCCTCAGTAAGTAACTCGACCCACACGCACCTCAACCAAAGCACCGGCAACGCCGGTCAGGAGCACTCCCATGGCAGATCTCGATCAGTTGAAGCAGAAGTACGAACCCGTCATTGAAAAAATGCAGTCCTTTGAAGACGAAGGCGCCACCCTCGAAGACATTTCGCTCGACGGTGAGCAGCTCCACCTCAAAGGCACCGTCCCTTCCGAAGTCGTCGCCAATCGCATTTGGGACGCCATCAAGAAGGTCGACCCCACCTACGCCGACCTCCACCACGAGATCGCCACCACCGGTCCCGCAGAGCAGCCCTACACCATCAAGTCCGGCGACACCCTATCCGCCATCTGCCTCAAGTTCTACGGCCACGCCAACAAGTATCCTCAAGTGGCAGAAGCCAACAGCGTTGACGCTAACAACATCCCCGTCGGCACCACGATTCAGCTACCCGTCCTCAGCTAACAGATTTCACACCAGACTCAACATAGCCCCGGGAAACCGGAGCTTTCCATTGTCGCAAACCTTTGAAATCAATCGCCTAAACCAGCCAGCCGGCCCCAGCCTCGTTAATCCGCATCCTGTTTTCCAGTAGTTCGAACGGAGACAGCAAAATGAAGATTACATGGCTTGGCAGCATCCTTGTGGCGTCAGCACTTGCAGCACCCGCATTCGGACAGATCGGCATCTACATCGGCAGAACGCCGCCACCCATCCGGTACGAAGCTCGTCCTCCTATCCCCGGAGACGGCTATGCCTGGGTCGATGGCTACTGGAGCCCCAACGGAGGACGCTACGTCTGGGTACCCGGACGCTGGGATCGCCCACCCTACCCCGGCGCATACTGGTCGCACCCCCACTATGACCACTACCAGCAGGGCTGGCAGATGCACGAAGGCCACTGGGACCGCGAAGATCACGGCGACCACCACGACCGCGATCATGACGACCGTCACCGCTAGTCGTTCGTTCCATCAAATCTCATGAACCATCCAAAGGCCCGGAGACCCTTCGGGCCTTTACTCTATGGTCTATGAGCTTTCCCCTGCACTTTGCCGCACCCCTCCTCGCTGCTACCCTCATCCCGAACCTCATGACGATACAAACGCAAGCTCAAGCTCCCGCTTACCCCAAAGCCCACACCGTCGACCAGGTCGACGACTACTTCGGCACCAGCGTCCACGATCCCTACCGCTGGATGGAGAACGTCGACTCCCCCGAGGTCAAAGCCTGGGTCGACGCCGAGAATGCCCTCACCCAGGGCTACCTCCAGCAGGTCCCTTCGCGCCAGAAGATGCACGATCGCCTCATGCAGCTCACCAACTTTGAGCGCTACACCGCGCCCGAGCGCAACGGGACCCGCTACTTCTACTCCCACAACTCCGGCCTGCAAAACCAGTCCGTCCTCTACTGGCAGGAGGGCCTCACCGGCATCCCCCACGTCCTCCTCGACCCCAACTCCATGTCCGCCGACGGCACCGTGGCCATCAGCGGCCTCAGCATCACCGACGACGGCAAGCTCATGGCCTACTCCATCGCCGAGGCCGGCAGCGACTGGGTCCAGTGGCGCGTCCGCGAAGTCGCCACCGGCAAAGACCTCCCCGACCTCATCAAGTGGTCCAAGTTCTCCCGAGCCTCCTGGCTCAAGGACGGCTCAGGCTTCTTCTACGAGGGCTACGACGCACTCCGCACCGCCGGGAACGACCAGCCAGCCTCGCTCAAGACCGCCAACTACTTCCATAAGGTTTACTTCCACAAGCTCGGCACCCCGCAATCCAACGACAAGCTCATCTTCGACCGCCCCGACGATAAAGAACTCAACGTAGGCGCCGCTGTCACCGAAGATGGCCGCTACCTCTTCCTCTCCTCCACCAAGGGAACCAGCCCCAACAACGAGCTCGCCGTCAAGGATCTCTCCCTGCCCGACACACTGACCCTCAAGCTGGTCACTACTCCCGACGCCGTCTACCACCCTATCGCCAACGTCGGCACCACCGTGTTGCTCAAAACCACGCTCGACGCTCCCAACGGCAAGGTCATCGCCATCGACCTCAACCATCCCGAACGCGCTAACTGGAAGACCATCATCCCAGAGACGAAGAACAGTCTCGAAGGCGTCTCTCTCGTCCACGACACCCTCATCGCCAACTACCTCGCCGACGCCCAGAGCCTCATCCACCTGCACACCCGCGACGGCAAGCTCATCCAGAAGCTCACCCTCCCCGCCATCGGCACCGCAGGCGGCTTCGGCGGACGTACGGAGGACACTGAGACCTTCTTCCAGTTCTCCAACTTCACCACCCCGGGAACCATCTATCGGCTCGACCTGAAGACCCTCAAGTCCACCCTCTACCGCCAGCCCAAACTCCTGTTCGACCCCGCCGCCTACGAGACGAAGCAGGTCTTCTACCTCAGCAAGGATGGCACCCGCGTCCCCATGTTCATCACCCACAAAAAGGGTCTCAAGCTCGATGGCACCAACCCCACCATGCTCTACGCCTACGGCGGCTTCAACATCTCGCTGATGCCCGACTTCTCCGCCGCCCGCGTCCTCTGGATGGAGATGGGCGGCGTCTACGCCCAGCCCAGCCTCCGCGGTGGCGGCGAGTACGGCGAAGCCTGGCACGAAGCCGGCACCAAACTCAAGAAGCAGAACGTCTTCGACGACTTCATCGCCGCGGCCGAATACCTCATCGCCAACAAGTACACCTCGCCTGCCAAACTAGCCATCTCCGGCGGCAGCAACGGCGGACTCCTCGTTGGAGCATGCGAGCTCCAGCGCCCCGACCTCTACGGAGCCGTCCTCGCCGCCGTAGGCGTCATGGATATGCTCCGCTTCGACAAGTTCACCATCGGCTGGGCCTGGAAAGCCGACTACGGCGGCCCCTCCGACATTGCCGCCGAGTTCGCCGCAATCTACAAATACTCCCCCCTGCACAACATCAAGCCCGGCACCGCCTATCCGCCCACCCTCATCACCACGGCCGACCACGACGACCGCGTGTTCCCCGCCCACAGCTTCAAATTCGCCGCCGCCCTTCAGGCCGCGCAGGCTGGGCCTAATCCCATCCTCATCCGCGTCGAAACCCGCGCCGGCCACGGCGGCGGAATGCCCCTCAGCAAGCGCATCGAAGTCACCATCGACCAGTACGCCTTCCTGGTCAGGCAGCTCAAAATGACGTCGCTACAACCGTAAGTAGCGAAAAGGTTGCCTCGAAGCATAAAAACTAAAGAAATAACGTGACAAGGCGACAATCCTCCCCGCATACTGCTTAAGTGGTATGGATTTCCTGATTGTGCGGATGTACCCCGCCCGCCTTTTTTGAATCCAGCACCCTGCGGACTGCGTCTACTAAGTGTCGGACAAGTTGAACCGGCACAAAGAGCTGCCTTATGAAAATGAAACTTTACATCACGTTGCTGCTTGCACTCATCCCCGCCTTGGCTCCTTCGTTTGCCGAAGCCAAGCCCCGGACGAGTGGGACGCATATGCGTCCGCAACTTTTCCATGACCGCGCCCCAAAAATCCACTCGCACGCCCCCCAGGCACGTCGCAGCTAACCTGCACGCCCTAAGCTAAAGCCATACTTATCGATGGCTAGCGGCTAGATTCCACGAGCGTTTCGAATAAAATCAGCGACTTTTCCGGGATCTTTCTTTCCCGGTCGTGCCTCAACGCCGCTCGCCACATCCACCCCCCACGGTTTTAGCTGAGCCACAGCCTCCGCCACGTTCTCTGGCCGCAGTCCCCCCGCCACAATCATCTTCAGCCCGCTGGTTGCAAACACCCCACGCGCCGCGTCCCAGTCGAACGTCACCCCCGTCCCCCCCGTAGCCGCACCCACCTTGGAATCCACCAACACACGCCCACCCAGCCCAGCAAGCTGAGACTGAACCCCTTCCACGCCGCTCCCTACGAATCCCACGACCCAATGCACCGTCTGGATAATCTCCACTCCATCCCCCAGCTGCTCTCCCAACATCTCTCCCAACATCTCTCCCAACATCTCTCCCAGACGCGCCGTCAGAGCCGCATTCACGCCCCCATGCAGTTGTACGCCGGTCAGCCCGGCCTCCCGCACCGCTAGGGCGATCTCGTCCGCATCCTGCGAGTGGAACACCCCTATCTTCTCAATCGCCGTCGGCAGATGGGGCGTAATCGCAGCCACCTGCGCCACTGTCACCTGTCGCGCGCTCGGTGCAAACACAAATCCCAGCGCATCCGCACCCAGTTCCGCGGCCATCTGAGCGTCTTCCAGGTTAGTATTCGCGCATATTTTGATCCACATCGCCCGAATCCTCTCGCCGCTACAGCTTGTTCGAGTATTCGCGGTCCAGCAGCAACGCCAGTGCCGCCGCCGGATCAGGCTGCCGCATCAGCGCCTCGCCCACCAGAAAGCCGTGGTACCCGGCCGCCCGCAACTTGGCGATGTCCTCGGCATTGCGGATCCCACTCTCCGCCACCTTCACCACATCTTTCGGCAGCCACACCGACATCTCCAGCAGAGACTCCGGCCGCACCGTAAAACTCTTCAGATCGCGGCTATTCACGCCGATCATCTCAAATCCCAGCCCAACCGCCCGTTCAATCTCTTCGCGATCATGCGCTTCGCACAGCACATCCAAGCCCATCGTCTGCGCCTCAGCACCCAACGACCGCAGCGTCTCGTCCGTATGTGCCGCCACAATCAGCAGAATCGCATCCGCTCCCGCAGCCCGCGCCTCCAGCACCTGGAACGAGTCCAGCATAAAGTCCTTACGCAGGCACGGAATAGTCACTGCCGCTGAAGCCATCTGCAAATCTGCCAGGGACCCCTGGAAAAACTCACCATCCGTCAAAACAGAAAGCGCCGCCGCTCCCACCTGCTCAAACATCTTCGCCAGGCTGGCCGGATAGAAATCGCTCCGAATCAACCCCTTCGAGGGCGAAGCCTTCTTAATCTCGGCAATCACCGCAGGGCCTTCCAGGGCCACGCTGCGAATAGCCTCCGCAAAGCCACGCGGTGTATGCGCTGCAGCCTGTCGTTCCAGAAGGCCATAGTCTGCAACAGCTTTGCGGGCATTTACCTCCAGCAAAGTATGCGCGAGTATCTGGTCGAGTTGGGTCGGCATGGTCTTCTTTAACGTGTCTTGTTGAGTCAGAAGGATAAGTTCAGCCCACGGCAAGACCTGCCGTTCTTGGCAGGCCGCGCAAATCCTGCCTTGCGCCGCCGCTGCAACTTACTCCCTGAAGCAAAAATTTGGTGCCGAAGGGGGGACTCGAACCCCCACACCCTTGCGAGTACATGGACCTGAACCATGCGCGTCTGCCAATTCCGCCACTACGGCACGATTCCAAGCCCCCACATAATGCTACGGGAAACTTCCAACCGCGAAGTTCCAGTCTCGCAAACCCTACCCTCCCTGTCAATTCCTCACCCGACCCAGAACTCTCTACATCTTTCAGGTAAACCTTCGCTGGAAAATCGGCGTCTACTTTTCCAAGATCCAATTGCATAGAATATCCATAACCTGCCACCGCAAGCCCCACCCGTTCCAGAAGGCGAAATCAACGATGATTCATCCAAACTCGACCCACCCCACCAGCGACGAGAATATCCCCGAAGACCTCGCTCTTGAAGTGCGGCGTCTCGCGCACGACCTCTCCAACGCCCTCGAAATCATCGTCCAGACCAGCTACCTGCTAGGCACCGCGGAGCTCAAATCCCCCGCATCCGAATGGCTCCAGATGCTCGACGGCGGTGTCCAGAAGGCGCTCGACATCAACCTCGCCCTCCGCTCCTACATCAAGAGCCACACCGCCGTCTAAGCCACTAGCGCTTCTTCTTAGCCGCGGCCTTCTTCACAGCTTTCTTCGCAACCGTCTTCACGACAGCCTTCTTCGCCACGACCTTCTTCGCAGCAGGCCTCTTCACAGCCGCTTTCTTCGAACTTTTGACGGGCGTCTTCTTGGCGACAGTCTTCTTCACGACTGCCTTCTTTACCGCAACCTTCTTGACGGCTTTCTTCACAGCCTTCTTCGCCACAGGCTTCGCCGCGACTGGAGCCCCACCCGCCAACTTACTCTGGTGCGAAGCCAATAGCCGTTCAATCTGATCCAGCAGAATCCGCGTATGCATCGGCTTCACCAGCATCTTGTCTGCGCCCATCTCCTGCCAGTCTTCCTCAGCTACCGGAAACGCCGTCAGCAACGCGATCGCCGGTTTGTAAGCTGCCTGCCGCGCCGCCTGAACCACCTCGGCTCCTGCCGCATCGCTCTCCATGCGCATATCCGAGATCACCATCTCGTACACCTGCGTATGCAGCTTGTGCTTGCCTTCACGCGCCGAAGCTGCCGTATCCACCTCAAATCCGCTGATCTCCAGTACAGCCTTCAGCGTCAACAGCACAGCCACTTCATCGTCCACCAGTAGTATGCGGCGTTTCATAGCGTTTCTCTCCTCCGCACGGAGATTCTCTCCGGCGTCTCAATTTTTCGCCCAATAATCAGACCCTCACTACCATACAGAAACGCTCCCCATTTTTGTGGTCCAACGACGCCATTCTCTGCGCCCTCTGCGGATCGCCGCGCACGCAGCGCCCGTCTTTACCCCTAAAATGCTATACTTCCTCTTCTGGCGCCGCTGTATTTTCAGGCCCCGCCGCAACCCCATTCAACGCATGGCGCGCTCATACGCACGCTGTGGAGGCCACCTATTCCCCCGATTGATAAACGCTCCGCAAAGTCTTTCATCCGCACCAACGAACGCATCCGCGCCCGCGAGATCCGCGTCATCGACGAGAATGGCGAGCAGCTCGGCGTCATGGTTCCCTTCGAGGCCCTTAAAATGGCCCGCGAGCGCTCGCTCGACCTCGTAGAAATCTCTCCCAACGCCGTCCCCCCCGTCTGCAAAATTCAGGACTACGGCAAGTTTCTATACGAGAAGGACAAGTCCGACCGTGCCGCTCGTAAAAAGCAGAAGATCATCGTCATCAAGGAAGTCAAGTTCTCCGTCACCGTCGACGAACATGACTACCAGACCAAGAAGAACCAGGCCGTCCGCTTCCTCAACGAAGGCGACAAGGTCAAGGCCAGTCTGCGATTCAAAGGCCGTCAGATGGCCCATCGCGATCTCGGATACAAGATCATCAACCGCCTTATCCTCGATATCGGCGAAGCCGGCCTCGTAGAGTTCATGCCCCGCATGGAAGGCACCACACTTCACGCCATCGTCGCCCCGTCCAAGAAGGCCGAACAGCCCGCACCCAAGAAGCCCGCGAGCCCAGCACCTTCGGAAAAGCCCACCGGGGTGACGCCGCCAGCACAAGCCCAGGCTGAAAAGCCAGTCGAAGCCATCACCACTCCTGCTGAAACTCCAGCCGAGGCACCCACCGAGGCATAGCCACCACGCCTCGCCCTCGCTGCTGATTCATCCACACATCATCGAACGCAAGAAGAAGCCCGACCTGAAAAAGTCGGGCTTCTTCTTGCTCATTGAACTCTCAACGCAAGCCGCCGCACTCGAAGAACTGCTACGGGCCGGTCCTGTTTCTCCACCCCGCACCGCATAAACTCCCAGAAAACCCAACTTCAGAATCACGCCCACATTCGCAAACGAATGCGACGCTTGATTACCTTGGTAACTTTTCCTGTTAAATACTATGGTATATCACTGATTACATTAGACTTCTACCATTACATATTTTATGCTCTTCTCATCTGCTTAGTCCAGAGAAATCTTCAACAGAACCTACAACTAAAGGGGTACTCCACATGAAGCTCATCATTCGCGCATCCGTCCTCGTCCTCGTTCTAACCGGCATCACTGCAACCACATACACCAACTCCGCCTCCGCCAACACCAAGCCCCAGGTCGCCCGCCTCAGCGCTCTCCCCATCCCCATGTGCCCCCCGGATGGCTCCACCGACTGCGGCATCACCAACGGCCGCTAGTAACACTCCAGTAATCGAAGCGGTAAGTTACTTTCAATAATGTGTTGAACGCGCACCCGGGATAGGCTAACCTAATGGAGCCGTCCCGGGGAGTGTCCATGATCCACATCGATATGCTGGATTTATTGA
>Ga0123338_10005298_pt1 | contig 11068 bp, 11 predicted proteins | sample grotaG_FD_89793 | JGI IMG/M metagenome (GOLD analysis project Ga0123338, IMG submission 89793) | Glacier valley bacterial and archeal communities from Borup Fiord, Nunavut, Canada, to study Microbial Dark Matter (Phase II) -... | ecosystem: Environmental > Aquatic > Freshwater > Ice > Glacier ...
GTCTGCCAATAAGCCCCTGCTCACAATTAGCTGGCTGCTTGATTTTCGTCTTTGTCGGGCCAGCCGGCCAACCGCGAGTACCGGCAGCTGCAAGCGGCGCTGGCGCTGTGGCTGGCCCGGCCGGCCCGTCCGGATTCGGTCGCCGCGTGCCGGGCGCACTACGAAACAGCCGCCCTCAACCTGGAGCGCTGGCGCTGGGAAGCCTGGGCCCCGGTGGCCGAATACGCTTTCATCAACCTGCCCGCGTTTGAATTGCAGGTGATGAATCGTGATTCCGTTGTGCGTCGGCACCGCGTCATCATCGGCAAGCCCGCAACGCCCACGCCCACGCTCAGCAGCGCGATTCACTACTTCACGCTGGCCCCCGACTGGCACGTGCCGCACTCCATCGCCACCAAAGAAATGCTACCGCAATTGAGGCGCGACCCCGGCTATCTCAGCGTGAACAACCTGACGCTTTACGATGACCGGGGCCGCTGGCGCGACCCGTATCGCGTGCGCTGGGCAGTCGTTTCCGTGCAGCATTTCCTCTACCGCATCCGGCAGGTGCCGGGCTGCGAAAATGCCTTGGGCAACGTGGCGTTCCGCTTTCCCAACCCGTATTCGGTGTACCTGCACGATACGCCCATGCGGCAGCTGTTCGAGGAGCCCGTGCGGGCCTTTAGCCACGGCTGCCTGCGGCTGGCCGAGCCGTTGGCGCTGGCGGCCTACCTGCTGCGTCGCGAGGGCCGCTCGGTGTACCTGCCCAGCGAGGCCGAATGCGCCCGCCAGCCTCAGCCGCGCGACGTGCGTCTGGGCCGACCCCTGCCCCTGTTCGTGCGCTACGCCACCTGCGTGGGCGAGGGCGGCCGGCTCCGATTTTTCGCGGATGTGTACGGGCGCGACGAGGCCGTGCGGCAGGCGCTGTTCGGGGCCGTGGCTCGGCGCTAGGCCGGGGTGGTACCACAGCAAGGGAGGTGGCGAGAAGGATGATAAGAATCAGCCGGTGAGCTAATACGCATCAGGGGATTGTCGGTGAGGTGGGGCGAATTTTGACGTATTCTCCTCACGTGCCCATGCTTTGGCCCGGGCCTTTTCTCAACCGCCATGATTACGCCCTCGCTTATTTTTTCGGTGATGCTGCTGGCCCTGCTGGCCCTCACCAGTACCTATTTCCGCGGCCGCCAGCAAGGCCCCGTGGCCTGAAGTGCCCCCGCCCTTCGGGCCGGGCCGGAACCGCTGTTTTTTCACTCGCTGCTTCTTCAACCATTTTAGCTAAAGCGCTATGCAAACCCTGGAACCACCGCCCCGGTCTCCCCACCAGATTGCGGCCGACGCCGAAATTACGGCGGCCATCGAACGGTGTTTCATCACCAAAAAAGGTGTTACCTCGCACTTGATTGAGGTGACGACCCGCGGCGGGATTGTAGAGCTCACCGGTGCCACCGACAGCCTACTGGCCTGCCGCCGGGCCGAGGAAATTGCCCTGGCCGTGCGGGGCGTGCGCGGCGTGGTGAACGAGCTGGTGGTGAGCAGTGACGACGTAGCCGGCCCCGAGCTGTACCTGAACGTGCAGCAGGCCCTGACCGACGACCCCGCCACCCGCGACTACAACCTGCGCTGCACGGTGTCGGGCGGCATGGTCTGGCTCACGGGCACGGTGCGGTCGTGGGCCGAAAAGCAGCTGGCCCTGCGCGTGGTGGAAGGCGTGCGGGGCGTGCGCCACATCTTGGTCGAGCAGCTGCGCATCTGCCACGAGGGCCCGCCTAAAACCGACCTGGCGCTGACCAACCAGCTGCGCGAAACGCTTGACTGGGATGTCCGCATCAACAAAAAACACGTGCAGGTGCGCACCACCGACCGGGTGGTATACCTCACGGGCGCGGTGGGTTCGGCCGCCGTAAAGCGCCGCATCGAACGTCTGGCCTACGAGCTGGAGGCCGTTCGCGTCGATGGCCGCGACCTGGTGGTGGCCCGCTGGGCCCTTGAGCCAGAGCTGGAGCGCGAGGAAGAGCTCGCACGCACCGATGAGGCAATCGGTCAGGCCGTGCGCGATACGTTTCGGCGCGACCCGCGCCTGCACGACACGGCGCCCCAGGTGCAGGTGCACATCGGCACCGTTACGCTGACCGGCACCGTGAGCAACCTCTGTGCCCGCCGCTGCGCCGAGCACGATGCCCGCCACGTGGCCGGCGTGAGCGAGGTGCAAAACCTGTTGAAGGTGCGCGCCGAGCGGTTTTGGCCCGATGCCGACATTTCCCAGCGCATAACGGCCGCCCTGAAGCGCGACCCGTATCTGAACGCGTACGCCTTTGGCCTGACCGTGCTCAACGGTCGGGCCACGCTGCACGGCCAGGTAAGTAACCGGTTCGAGCAGGAGCAGGCCTACGAGGTGGTTTCCGGTGTGAATGGCGTGTTGGATGTCGAGAACCGGGTAGTCATTTTTCCCGGTGGCCATCTGGCCGCCTAGGCCCTGGCCGATGACCTCACTGCCACCCTCGCCACGGCCGCAGCGCCCCCGCCCGGCCCCGAACTGGCCGGGCGTATTCGCCCGCACATCGCCAGCCTGAGCAGCCTGCACGGCCCGCCGATTTCGGTGCAGTCCGAAAAAGACCGCGTGACGCTCACCGGCACTGTGGCTAGTTGGCAGGAGCACCAGCCGCCCGCCCGTGAGGCCTACGAGCGGGGTGCCCACGACGTGAACAACCACTTGCAGGTGCGCCCCCTGGCCCAGCCGCAGGCGGCGCTTGCGCCCACTAGCTAGCGCCGGTGCCTGCTGCCGCCCCGTCCGTTTCAATTGCCTTATCTCCTTTGCTATGAGTGCTTCCTTTGTTGTCCTGACTGATTTCTCGGCGCTGCCCAACCGGGCGCTGTCCTACGCCGCGCGGCTGGCGGTACCCATGAACGCCCAGCTGGTGCTGCTGCACGTGCGCCACGACGGCCTGCTGGCTCCCGCCGAATACCACCAGCACGCCGCCCGGCAGGAGGAGCGCAAAACAATGCACGCCCTCTACGAGCTGGCCTCGGACCAGCCGGTGGCCACCGAAGTGGCCATTTCGGACGAGTTTCTGCCCGATGCAGTGAAGGAAGCCGTGCGCCGTCATCACCCGCTGATGCTGGTGCTGGGCCGGCCGGGCTCGGCCACCAAGCCCCAGGAAGTCATCGTGAGCGCGGCTCTCGACCTGCTGCGCCACGTACCTTGTCCGCTGCTGGTGGTGCCCACCGTAGGCTGGCAGGATGCCCCGCTGCCCGGCCGCGTGCTGCTAGCCGTCGATGACAAGTCCTTCCAGCTATTTCCGCAGCGCGATATGGTGCGCCAGCTGCTGCAAGCCACCCGCGGCACCCTCGATGTGGTGCACGTGACCAGCAAAGGCCAGCCCCGCCCCAATGCCGTGACCCTGCTCGGCAACCTCCGGCAAAACGGCCTCGTGGAGGAGCTGCCCCCCGACCAACTGCACGAAATCAGCCGGCAGGAGGTGGTGGGCGGCGTGCTGGGCGAAGCCGAGCGCCTGCAGGCCGAGCTGCTGGTAATGGTGGCCCGGCGGCACTGCCTGCTGGGCAGCCTGTTCCATCGCAGCGTCACGGCCCAGCTCATACAAAAAAGCCCCGTGCCGCTGCTGCTGCTGCCGGCCGATGACTGAGCTGGCCTTGGGCCCAGCGAGCCATTTGCAATGAAGCCTGCTTTGGCGATGATTGTTAATGTCTTCACCATTAGTTAATTATTTGCCATGATACCCAACATTGTTGTACTGACTGATTTCTCGCTCGCCTCGGAGCGGGCCCGGGCCTACGCCGCCGTGTTGGCTGCCCCCATCAAGGCCGAGCTGCACCTCGTGCACGTCTTTCTGCCGGTTCCCATCACCACCGAATACGGCATGGTGCTGCCCGTGATGGACGACAGCTTCGTGCCCGAAACCAGCCGCTGCCTCCGTTACGTGGCCGAAATGATGCCCGTGCACACCACTGCCGAGGTGTTGGAGTCCGACTGGCCCAGTGCCCTTGCGGAGACCCTGGAAAAATATCACCCCCTGCTGGTGGTAGCCGGGCTCACGGCCACCAGCGGCTTCTTGGATGAGTGGTTTAGCAACCGTGCCGTGGCGCTGCCGCACCAGATGGGCTGCCCGCTGCTGCTCGTGCCTGAGCACCTGCCCGATGCTGCTCTTCGTCAGCCGTACCGCCTGGCGCTGGCCGTGGAAGACCGGCTCTTTCGGCTGGCCCCCACTACCAAAGTTGTGGCCCCGCTGCTCGATAAGCTGAACTTGGACGTGGTGGCCGTTACCGTCTTATCGGCCGAAGCCAGTGCCGGTGGCTGGGAGGGCCTCCTGGCTGCACAGCACAGCGGCCTGACGGCTAGCATGGCCACCTGCGGCCTGCACAAGGTGGTGGGCGAGCAGTCCGGCTCAGGTATTCTGCAAGCTGTAAGTGACCTGCGGTGCGACCTGGTGGCGCTCCTCGACCAGGGCCACGGCTGGGCACATAAAGTATTCAGCGGCAGTGTTATCAGCTACGTGCTGCGGCACTCGCGGGTGCCGGTGCTGCTGCTTTCGGCCCGCATTCTCGACCCGGCGTCCGTGCTGGTCGAGGCCCTCGAACTTATCCCCGTCACCTAGCGCGAAGTTCCGGTTGACGTGCATGGTGGTTCGGGCGGTTGCCTTCCCCCGGCCGGGGCCGGGGGAAGGCGTTTCGTTGAACGACAGGCACACGAACCTGAAATCTGCACTAATGAAACCACTCCCCGCCATGCCGCTCACGCTCATTGTTTTATCCGGCTTCTACGCGCCTGCCCGGCACGCCATCCACTACGCCGATACGCTGGCGCAGGCTCTGCGGGCGCAGCTGGTGCTGCTGCACGTCAACCGTGCCGGGCTTTTTGACCCCTACGAGCTGGTGGGCTCGGCGGGGGAAAAGTACCACCGCCAGGAGCTGGCCGCCCAGACCAACACCGTGGTGGCGCTGCGCCAGCTGGCCCATCGCCTGCACGTTCCGGCGACCGTCGAAATGGCCACCGACCTCTTGCCCGACATCGCCCGTGAGCTGGCCGCCCGCTTCTGCCCGGCCCTGTTCGTGCTCGGCCAGCCCGATGCAGGCCACCCCGACTATGACGGCATGACGGCCATATGCGCCGAGCTGCTGCGGGCCGTGCATTACCCGGTGCTGGCCGTGCCCACCACGGCTAGTACCGACCAGCCCCCGCATCGTTTCCTGATTGCGGCCGACCGCGAGCCGTTCACGCTCGGCCCGGCGGCCCAGGCGCTACGGCCCCTGCTCGCCCTGCTCGGGACGGAAGTGGTAGTGGCCCACGTCTCGGATGGCGTGGTGGACGACGACGGCTGCGCGGCCGCCCTGCGCGCCGTGCGGGCCAGTGGCTTGGTCGAGTTCCAGGTGCCCGAGCTGCGCGGCTACCTCGACAGCGACTACGCCGACGGGGTGCTTACCGCCACCCAGGAAGTGGCGGCCGACATGGTCGTGATGCTGGCCCGGCAGCGCAGCTTCATGAGCGACTTATTTCATCGCAGCGTCACGGCCCGGCTCGTGGAGCAATGCCCCGTGCCGGTGCTGGTGCTGCCCACCGCCGCCGAGGTTTCGCAGGATGTCACCACCGCCCCGGCTACCGCCGCAGCTTAACGAGCCGCCGCGCCATTATCGGACTCCGCTTGCCCAATCCGGCCCGCATTCCCAAACAACGAAGCCCCAGGCCCGCCCAACCCTTCCGATAAACAGCCGCTGAGCTGATAAATAGCAGGGCGCTGCCAGTGCCGGCCGTTGGGGCCGCGCCCCGCCTACGCGGCCCCAGCGCTCAACCAGTCGATGCCTGGGCGCAGCCATTGCAGGGTCTGGGCCTCCGGCGAGCCGGGGGTGGGGGCGTGGTTGTGGTACCATTCGGCCCGGGGGGGCAAGCCGAGCACGATGCTTTGCGGGCAAGCGCAGGCCGGCTCAGGGCGCTCCATCGTGAGGCTGAACTCGGCGTAGCGGCCGCGGCGCACCTGCTGCCAGTGCTTCTCGGGCGCGGAGTAGGAGAGGCCGGCATTCTGGTGCATCAGCGTGCCGTAGGTGCGGCCATATACCTCCCCCACATCCTGCACAAAAGCCAGCAGCTCTTCAAACAAGCCATCGCGGCCCACCACCAGCCGGTCGAAAAACAGGCCGCCCACGCCGCGGGTTTCGCCGCGGTGGGCCAGGTAAAAGTGGGCATCAGCCCCAGCCTTAAAGCGCCGGTAATAGCCGGCATCGTGGAGGTCGCACATGGCCTGAAGCTGCTGATGGAACCAGCGGGCCTGGGCTACGTCCACGTACGTCGGGGTCAAGTCGAGGCTGCCGGCAAACCAGGCCTCGCCGGTGGCGGCCTCCACATACCGCACGTGCAGCTGTGAGCTGGGCACCATGGGGCTGCGCGGGTGCAGGCCCGCATGCAGGCTCGCCACAAAATAGCGCCGGTCGCTCACGCGGCAGCGCCGGGCCATTGGCTGACTCATCACGTCCCATACGGCCGAAAGTGCCACACTGCTTTTCTCCAGCACCGCTCCCTGCTCGAGGGTACGCGTGAGGCCGCCGCCGCCGCCGCCGTGTACCCATTCCTGGGTTTTAAACCGGCCGCCGCCCCCGTCGGCCGTTTCCAGCCGGTGGCACAGCCAGTCCTGAAACTGACGCATCCAGCTTTCGGCTCCGGCGTGCGGGGTGAAAGTTAGTGGGAGAACAACAGCAGATTTCATGGCTTCATACGCAGCTGCCCGGTAGAAAAAACAGGCTGCCAACCTAGGTGGGTTGTGCAGTCTCTATAATCGGAAAGGGAGATATTTTGTTATTCAGGCACCGCGCCTTCCGCCCCAGCCAGCTCCGGTGGTTCTGGAACCAGAGACCGGTGGCTGTTGCTGGGCCGCTTCCGGCCCGAAGCAGGGCATAGTGCTCGTGCAAAGCTCCTGTTCAGCGGCGGACATAGCCCTGATGCGTATCAGCTGGCTACCTGATTCCGCTTAGGATTCATCCCGTGGAGAAGCGCATCAACCAGCTGCCGCTGGCCGGGCCGGCGGCTTTCCCCAACCTTGTTGAGCTATCCGGCTACCAATTGGGCCGGTACAGCTTGTCGGGCTGCAGCACATGGATGCTTTTGGGCGTGAGCTCAATCAAGCCATCCTGCTTGAACTCGCTCAGGGTCCGAATCAGCGATTCGGGGGTGGTGCCCACCACGGCGGCCAGGTCGTCGCGCGAGAACTGGATGTCGGTCGGGTCGCCCCCAGCCTGCTCGTGCAGGCGCAGCAGCGTGCTGGCCACCCGGCGGCGCAGCGAGTCGTATGCCATGCCCAGCAACTGCTGCTCGCGCTCCTCGACCTGGCCGGCCAGCAGCCGCACAAACTGCTGCCCCACGGCCGGATGCTGGTGCAGCAGCCGCTCAAAATCTTCCTGCGGAATGTAGAGCAGCGCCGCGTCGTCGAGCACCACGGCCGTATCGGTGTGCGGCCGCTGCAGCAGCAGCGGCAGATAGCCGAAGAATTCGCCCGGCCCGTACACGCCCGTAATCAGTTCTTTGCCGCCGGCCGTGCGGCGTACGGTTTTCACCCGGCCGCGCTGCACGAAGTACAGCCGGGTGGCCTCGTCGCCCTCGGCGTAGAGCACCTGCTTTTTGCCCAGCGCGTGCGGCCGGCGGTCGGTGGTGAGGCGGCGAAGGCTGCCCACGGCGGTGGCGTCGTCCAAAAAATCGTGCAGGCCGCCGGGCTGGCGCAGGTCATAGGCGGGCCACAGCTGGCGGAAGCGGCTCAGGCGGCTGCTGATGGCGCTCAGCAGTTCGGTTTCTTCGAAGGGCTTGGTGAGGTAGTCGTCGGCCCCGAGCTCCATGCCACGGCGCTGGTCGGTGCGCTCGGTTTTGGCGGTGAGGAAGATGAAGGGCACGTCCGCCAGCTGCGGGTTCTGGCTGAAGATGTGCAGCACGCCGTAGCCGTTCAGCACGGGCATCATGATGTCGCACACCACCAAATCCGGCTTCGTGGCCAGGGCCTTTTCGACCCCCACTTTGCCATTTTCGGCCGTCCGCACCGCGTAGCCGGCCAGCTCCAGCAGTTCGGCCGTGTTTTCGCGCACGATGTCGCTGTCTTCAATCAGCAGAATGGTTTTCATAGGGAACGGTGATGGTGACGGTGGTGCCCACGCCCAGCTCGCTGCACAGGGCCACGGTGCCGCCCATTAGCTCCACGTAGCGGGCCACGATGTAGAGCCCCAAGCCGGTGCCGGGCAGGTTGGTCGCGTTGCGGGCCCGGAAAAACCGCTGAAATAGCCGCTCTTGGTCTTCGGGCGCAATGCCGACGCCCTGGTCCTGCACCCGGAGCCGGAGCCAATGGTCTTCGAGGCTGGCGCGCACGGTCACGGTCGTGTTTTCGCCGGAATACTTCAAGGCGTTGGACAGTAGGTTCACCAGCACTTTGCGCAGCAGCGAAGCATCCTGCCACAGCGGGGGTAGGCCCGTCAGGTCCAGCTCGATGCGCTGGCCGTGCTTGCGCAGGCCCGCCACTTCGGCCACGGTGTCGTGCACCAGCGCGGCCAGCTCCAGCGCGGCGGGGTGCACGTGCAGGTGGCCTTCCTCCAGCCGACCCACCGATAAAAACTCCTCCAGAATATCGGTCAGGTGCTTCACCGAGTTTCGAATCCGGTTGAGGTGGCGCTGGTACCGGGCATGCTGTTCGGTTTCGGTGTATTTCTCCAGCAGCATCACGGAGGTGAGCACGGCCGTGAGCGGCGTCCGGAACTCGTGCGACGCCATGGCCACGAAGCGCGTTTTGAGTTCGCCCAGCTCCTGTTCCAGGGCCAGGGCCTGGGTGAGCTCGCGGGTGCGCTGCTCCAGCTGGGCCAGGGTGGTTTCCAGGGCGCGGGTGCGCTCGGCCACTTTATCCTCCAGCTCAGCGTTGAGGCGGGCCACGCGCTGGTGCTGGGCCCGCAGTTCCTGCTCGGCTTCCTTTTTCAAGGTGATGTCGATGATGTAGGAGACGACGAACAGTTCCTCATCGAGCTGGAAATAGCTCAGGCTGACTTCCACGGAGAATTCCGAGCCATCGCGGCGGCGGGCCAGCAGGTCGCGGTTGTGGCCCATGGCCCGCATTTCGGGTTGGGCGTTGAATGTCTCGCGCAAGTGCTCGTGGTAGCGGCTCACCGCCGCCGGTACCAGCGCTTCTATGCTCTGGTGGAGCAGCGTGCCATCCGGGTAGCCAAACAGCTGCCGGGCCTTTTCATTGGCCAGGATGATATCGCCGGCCCGGTTGCACATCACAATGCCGATGGTGGCGTGGCTCACCACGGCCTCGAAGCGGCCCATGCTTTCGGCCAAGCGGTGTTCGGCAACGTGTAGCGGGGTGGTATCGGTGAGGTGCACGAGGAAATAGGCTTGTTCTTCAACCCAGAGGCAGGTGAGCTGCACCAAGGCCCAGAACGTATCGCCGGATTGCCGGCGTATTTCAGATTCAAATTCGTGGTAGCCCTCGCGCAGTACCCGGTCACGGAGCTCAATCCGTACGGCCGGGGCCAAGCGCGTGGCCTGTATCGTATGCCTCGGGTCGTCGTACAGGGCCTGCGCCGACGGGTACCCTAGCAGTTGGTAGCCGGCCGAGTTGACGTGCGTGAAACAGCCTTGCCCGACGTGGTACAGGCCCATAAACTCCTTGCTCTTCTCAAAGAGGATATCGGTTAGTGGGTTACGGTACAGGTTGGCCGGCATGTGCAGCTGCCGGCTTTTGCCAGGCATTGCCACAATTACAAGAAAATATCATAAAATAAAAATATATATAATATTTGACAAAAGTCTAGAGGTAGCTGAAGCGGTGCCGTGGCTTCGGCAAGCAGTTTTTTGCTAGCTAGTTCGGCACTTACCAGTCGAAGGGTAATGAATAGCCTGCCTGCAACAATAGCGCGTCGTGGTAGGCTCGCGGCTTCAAGGGAGCGCCGATGGGGTTGCGCAAGGGCGTCAGGCCCGGGTCAGCCGTCGGCCGGTGCGCAGCCCGCCCAGGGTTTGGTGGTCCACCCCGCCGATGCCGCCCATCTCGAAATGGCTCCGGCCGGCCGCGTGGTCGCCTACACGGTGGTAGTCGCCCACGTTGAGCAAGGCAGCGGGCTGAAGTGCCAACTACACCGTGCCGGAAACCGGGGAGCGTGGGCAGGCCGGGTGCCGGCCCGACGAACGCAGGAAAGACGGTTAAAAGGAGCCTGCGTAAGGCCCCAGCGCGTCGGTGTTGCGGGCCATGCCGGCGGCCTCGGTCAGGGTGTCGTCAAGCTGGTCGCCGCTGGGCAAGGCCTTCGGTGTATCAGATGGCCAGGGGACTGGCGAAATACCCAGCTGCCGAGTAGTATCGGTCCCGTTGGTTATTGGCCCAGCGGCATCGGGATTGGGCTTTATGGTGGTGGGATTGAGCATAAACGATTGGTCCCGACCCCACGAGCAATGCAATTAAAAACCAGCCCGGCCTTGGTAAGCCCGCCATGCGGCAGGCCGTTCCTAAGCCGCCACTAATACTGCCGGCTGCCGGGCAGCTTCGGCCGCCGCGCGCCACCGGCTGCGCTGCCAATGGGCCAGCATGGTGGCCAGATTGAGGACGTGGCCCTTTACTTCGGCTGCGGTTGGGCCGGTGAATACCTCATCCAGGCTCGCTTCCAACAGCCTGCACCAGCGCTCAATTTGCTGCGCCGTGAAAAGTGGAACTGCGTCCCGGTGCAGCGGCCGTCCGGTGTAGTGGCCGCCCGTTAGCGCCTGCTCCCACCAGGCATACTCGCCGTCGTCGGGCGGGAAGGGCTGGCCAGCAAAGGCGCAACCCAGCAGGGCGTCGCCCGCTATCCGATGGGTAAACTGGCGCACGAAACGCCGCTGCTGCGTCGGATTAATGCAATTGGGAAGGGAGGAAGTTAACACAGCTGAAAAGGATTAGGGCCCGCCCGCCGCCACGACACAAGCCAGGACATCTGGGAACTAACGACTGCCAACATCATTGTGTTGCACCCTCCCAAAACTGCGAGCCAGAAGCCGAAGCCTCCCCGCCCGCAGTAGGAGTGAGTGCTCGGGGCAAATGTAGGCCAGCGCCGGAGCGGAAGGATTGATGACAATCACCAAGGCCTCTGA
>Ga0123338_10005302_pt1 | contig 11066 bp, 11 predicted proteins | sample grotaG_FD_89793 | JGI IMG/M metagenome (GOLD analysis project Ga0123338, IMG submission 89793) | Glacier valley bacterial and archeal communities from Borup Fiord, Nunavut, Canada, to study Microbial Dark Matter (Phase II) -... | ecosystem: Environmental > Aquatic > Freshwater > Ice > Glacier ...
CGCGCCATCTACAAAGACGCGCCCATCCTCATCCTCGACGAAGCCACGTCGGCACTCGACTCGGAATCGGAGCGGCTGGTCCAGCAAGCGCTCGAGACGCTGATGAAGGGCCGCACCAGCCTCGTCATCGCCCACCGGCTGTCGACGATCGAGCGCGCCACCCGCATCGTCGCGCTCGAAGCCGGGCGGATCGTCGAGCAGGGCACGCATGCCGAGCTGCTCGCCCAGGGCGGCCTGTACGCTCGCCTCCACTCCCTGCAATTCAGGACCTGACCATGCCCGACGCTGCCGCCCCGACCGCTCCTGTCAGCCGCTACCCCGTGCCGGCGCTCGCCGACCTTCCCGACGACCTGCGCGCCAAGATCCTCGAGGTGCAGGACAAGGCCGGCTTTGTGCCCAACGTGTTCCTCGCCTTCGCGCATCGCCCGGCCGAGTTCCGCGCCTTCTTCGCGTACCACGACGCGCTGCTGCTGCGAGAGTCGGGCCCCAACGGACTCACCAAGGGCGAGAAGGAAATGATCATCGTCGCCACCAGCGGCGCCAACCAGTGCCTTTACTGCGTGGTCGCCCACGGCGCCATCCTGCGCATCTACGAGAAGAAGCCCTTGCTCGCCGACCAGGTCGCGGTGAACTATCGCAAGGCCGACATCACGCCGCGCCAGAAGGCGATGCTCGCCTTCGCGATGAAGGTCTGCAACGAATCGGCCGCGCTCGGCGACGACGACTTCGCCACGTTGCGCGCGCATGGCTTCAGCGACGAGGACGCCTGGGACATCGCCGGCATCACCGCCCTCTTCGGCCTCTCGAACCGCATGGCCAACTTCACCTCGATGCGGCCGAACGACGAGTTCTACCTGATGGGGCGGCTGCCGCGGGACGCCAAAGAGAAGCGGTGACGACGTGATTGCCGGGCTCGGCGCGCTCGTTCGCCGCGGCGTCGGCCAGCCGATCGCCCGCCCGGTCGCCGCCGACGACGCTGCCTTCCTGGCCCGAAAAGGCGCCGCGAAGATCGCCTTTCGCGTCCTCCGCCGCAGCGTTGAAATGGCGGCCAGCGGCCAGCGCCGTCAGGAGCGCGAGCGCATCGATTCGGCATGGCGGCGCGTTCTCTGGATTCACGCCGAAGCACCGCAGATCGGCGACGCGTTGTTGGACCTGGCGCCGCGCAGCCTGCTCGTCGAGCACGGCCTCGAGATCGACCTGATGGCACCTGTAGCCGCGGCCGCGCTCTTTGCCGGCGACCGCGGCTTCGGGCGCGTGTTCGTCGACGAAGCGGCGATCGAGCCGGCACGCTACGACGCCGTCATCGCCGACAGCCGCTCATGGAAAGCGTTAGCGGCCAAACGCTTGCACCTGCCGGCCCTGCCCTGGGTCTCGATCAAGGGCGACTACCTCGGCTACGACTATCACCGCGGCCTGCTCGCCACCCGGCGCATCGCGGAGCTGCTCGGCGCCACGCTCGACGACGCCGCCGAGCGATGGCACTCGCGCCAGAAGCTGCTGGTCGGCGAGCCCGTCGTGGCAACGAGGTCGGGGCGAGTCGCGCTCGCGCTCGGCGGCGTGCGCGCAGAGCGCAGCTATGCGCACTGGCCCGAAGTTGCCGCGCAGCTCAGCGGGCGCGGCGTCGAGCGCTTCGTGCTTCTCGGCAGCGCCAACGGAGAGGCCGCCGCTGCCGCGGTGATGGCGCGCCTGCGCGACAGCGGCGCCGACGTGCTCGATCTCGTCGCCCGCACCGACCTGCACGGCAGCCGGCGGGCGATCGGCGAAGCCGACGTGATCGCGTGTGCCGATGGCGGCTTGATGCATCTCGCCCTCGCCACGCCGACGCCGGTGGTCGCTCTCTTCGACGCCGGCATCGACCCGGCCTGGCGACTGCCGCTCGACTTCGACGGCCTGGCATTGCGCTCCGTCGAACGCAACGTCAGCGCCATCGACGCTGCGCGCGTGACTGCCGCCGTGCTCAGCGCCCGGCGCTGAGACCGGGCAAGCCCGCGAGGAACGCGGCGGCGATGTCGGCCGGCGCGAGATCGTCGAGCTCGCCGTCGCTGGCCAGCGCCGTCATCGTGCTCTCAGGTCGCAGGAAGTACGCTGGATCGATGCGCGTGAAGAGCGCCAGCCCGGGGGTGCCGACGCCGACGGCGACGTGCATCAGGCCACCGTCGACACCGAGAAAAGCGTCGCAGGCGGCGATGTCGATCGCGGTCTTGCGAAGCGAGCCGCTGCCGATGAGCGAGGTCACCACGGCGTCGGTCGCGGCAAGGTCGATGGCATCGCGCTGGGCCTTCGCCAATGCGCCCTGGCCGACCAGCACGAACTCGGGCTGCGGCAGCGTGGCCGGCCAGGCCGCCACGAGCGCCTGCACCACCTCGGGCCAGCGCCCGTAGAGCTTCCTCTGCAGGCGGGCCCCGAGCGCGAGCGCGATCCTGAAGTGGGCGGGGTCGTGGGCGTTCGGCATGTCCTCGCCGAGGTCGAGCTTCGGTGGCTCGACCGGCCCGCGCTGGAGGCCGAGCAACTGGCGCAGGCGTCGGTCGGCGAACGCCGCACGATCGAAGCGCTCGCCGGCCTGGTGGCCGCGCATCGTCGCGAACGGCACGTTGCGAAAGCGCTCGGCCTTCATGCGCAGCGAACCGGTGCGCAGGCTGTCGAGCAGGATGAAGTCGTAGTCGGCCGCGCATTGGGCGGCGCTGCAGATCACGGCGCGAAAGCGTTTGTCGGTCCGGAACAGCGGCGCCAGCGCCGGTGCGATCAGCAGATCGACGTCGATGGTCGAGGGCATCAGGCGCCGCGGCGCCAGGTCCATGATCGCGTCGCCGACCGTCGTCCAGGTGTAGACCCAGAGCAGCCGCCGCGTCGATGCCGGCACCGTCTGGACATGACGACGCGCCTGACCGTTGAAGCGCAGCATGAGGTCGCGGGCCAGCGCCTTGCGTCGCGCCTGGAAGCGCTGGCCGGGCGAGCGTTCACGGTATTCCTCTTCCAGCGCGTTGGCGACGTCGGCGTCGTCAAACGGCATCGCGTAGATCGGGTGGCGTCGGCGTGTCGCCATCGCTTCGTTCAATGCCAGCGGGTGAGGACCCGGTCGACCATGACGCCGGATTGGCCGAGGTAGCCGGCCGGGTCGCACAGCGCCGCCAGTTGCTCGCGCGTGGCGTGCACCGCGATCTCGGCGTCGCCAGTGAGGAGGTCGAGGAGTGGCTTGCGTTGCTCGATGGCCGCGCGGCAGAGCTCGGACACGCGGTGGTGAGCGCGCTCGCGGCCCAATGCCGGCGCCAGGCCCATCATCACCGCCTCGGCGACGACGAGGCCGTGCGTCATGTCGAGGTTGGCGCGCATCCGGTCGGCGTCGACCTCCAGGCCTTCGACGAGCGCGCGCGATTGCGAAAGCGCGCCGGCGAGCAGGCAGAAGGCTTCCGGCAGCACGATCCACTCGATTTCCCACGGCCCCGTCGAGCGCTCGTGATCGGCGACCATCGCCTCGAGCAGCGACGCGGCATGCTGGCGGACGACGGAGATCGCCGCGTGGATCACGTTGCAGGCGACCGGGTTGCGCTTGTGCGGCATCGTGCTCGACGCGCCCCGGCCCGGCGCCGACGCCTCGAAGGCCTCGCCGACTTCGGTCTGCATGAGCAGCTTCACGTCGAGCGCCAGCTTGCCGAGCGTGCCGCCGACGAGGCCGAGAAAGGCGCCGACCTCGGCGATGCCGTCGCGCTGCGTGTGCCAGGCGATCGCCGGCTGCGCCAGGCCGAGCTCGGCGCAGAGCGCCTGCTGCGTCTGCATCGCCGCGCCCTGCAGCGACGCCAGCGTGCCGGCGGCCCCGCCGAACTCGGCCTGCAGCACGCGCGGTCGCAGCTGCGCGAGCCGCTCGCGGTGACGCTGCACGGCCGCCAGCAGGCCGGCCATCTTGTAGCCGAAGGTCACGGGAACCGCCTGCTGCAGCTTGGTGCGGCCGACCATCGGCGTGTCGCGATGCGAGCGCGCCAGCGTCGCCAGCCCGTTGCCGATCGCCTGCAGCTCGGCATCGACGATCGCGAGCGCAGCGGCGATCTGCAGCACCGTGGCGGTGTCGGTCACGTCCTGCGTCGTCGCGCCCCAGTGGCTGTACTGGCCGAGACCGTCTCGGCAGAGGCCGTTGATCTGCGCGACGAGGCCCACGATCGGCGTGCCCGCGCGTTCGGTCTGCGCCTTCAGCTTCGCCATGTCGATGGCGCCGACGCGGCAGACGCGCTCGATTTCCGCAGCTGCCTCGACCGGGATGACGCCGAGAGCGCCCTGCACCTTGGCGAGCGCCGCCTCGAACACGAGGTACTGCGCAACCCGGTTCTCGTCGGACCAGACGCTTCGCATCGCCGCCGTGCTGAAGACATCGCCGAAGAGGGTCGAGTCGATGATCGTGGCGGCCATGACGGTCAGATCAGCACGATGTCGTACTGCTCCGGCGACGGAAACGGTTCCGCTCGCAGCGAGATCGGCTTGCCGATGAAGTCGGAAAGGCCGGCCAGGTGCTGGCTCTCTTCGTCGAGCAGCATCTCGACCACCGCCGCCGAGGCGACGATGCGGAACTCCTTCGGGTCGAACTGGCGCGCCTCGCGCAGGATCTCGCGCAGGATGTCGTGGCAGACGCTGCGCGCCGTCTTCACCTCGCCGCGGCCCTGGCACGTGGGGCACGGCTCGCAGAGCATGTGGGCGAGCGACTCGCGGGTGCGCTTCCTCGTCATCTCGACGAGGCCGAGCTGGGTGAAGCCGCTCACGGTGATCTTGGTGCGGTCGCGCGCGAGCTGCTTCTTCAGCTCGGCGAGCACTGCGGCCTGGTGCTCCTCGCGCGTCATGTCGATGAAGTCGATGATGATGATGCCGCCGAGGTTGCGCAGGCGCAGCTGCCGCGCGATCGCCTGGCCGGCCTCGAGGTTGGTGCGAAAGATGGTGTCGTCGAAATTGCGGGCGCCGACGAAGCCGCCGGTGTTGACATCGACCGTCGTGAGCGCCTCGGTCTGGTCGATGATGAGGTAGCCGCCCGACTTCAGGTCGACGCGCCTGAGCAGCGCCTTCTGCACTTCCTCGTCGATCGCGAACAGGTCGAAGATCGGCCGCTCGCCGGCGTAGTGCTGCAGCTTGCCGACGGCGCCCGGCGTGTACTCGCGGCCGAACTTCGAGAGCTGCTCGAACTGCATCTTCGAGTCGATGCGGATGGTCTGGGTGCGGTCGTCGGCGAGATCGCGCAGCACCCGCTCCGCGAGGCTCAGGTCCTGGTGCAGCAAGGTGCCGGGCGGCGACTTGAAGGAGCGCTCGCGGACGCGCTGCCAGGTCGTGCGCAGGTACCGGATGTCGTCGGCGAGTTCGTCGTCGCTGGCTTCGGCGGCGTTGGTGCGCAGGATGAAGCCGCCGCCGGCGACCGAGCCCGCATCGGCGGCGCGACGGACCTCGTCGTCAGCCTGCACGAGCGTCGTCATGCGCGCGCGCAGCTGCTCGCGCAGATCGTGCGAGCCGATCTTCTGCGAGATGCCGATGTGGTCGTCCTGCGGCAGGAACACGAGCAGGCGACCGGCGATGCTGACCTGCGTCGACAAGCGCGCGCCCTTGGTGCCGATCGGGTCCTTGATGACCTGCACGGTGAGCGTCTGCCCTTCGAAAACGATCCGCTCGATCGGCGGCGGTGGCACAGCCCCCGGCCCGTGGTCGCCGCGCGAGGTGCCGCCGGCGACGTGGACGTCGGCGATGTGAAGGAAGGCGGCGCGCTCGAGGCCGACCTCGACGAAGGCCGACTGCATGCCGGGCAGCACGCGCGCCACCTTGCCGGTGTAGATGTTGCCGACGCGGCCGCGCTCGAGCTCGCGTTCGAGGTGCAGCTCCTGCACGGCGCCGTTCTCGACGATGGCGACGCGCGTTTCCTGCGGCGCCCAGTTGATGAGGATGTCTTGCATCGCGATGGGGACGAGACCGATGGCCTCAGGGGTTCATGTCGACACCTGCCTCGCGCAGCAGTGCGGCCGTCTCGTGCAGCGGCAAACCCATGATAGCGGTGTAGCTGCCGTCGATATGCGCGATCCAGGCCGCTGCCGCGCTCTGGATCGCGTAGGCGCCGGCCTTGCCGAACGGTTCGCCGCTGGCCACGTATTTGTCGATGTCGGCGCGAGACAGCGCCGCGAAGCGGACATGCGAAACGCTGCTGCGCAACAGGTTCCGGCGACCCGCGGCGACCGCGACAGCGGTGATGACGCGATGCGTGCGACCGGCGAGCAGCGACAGTGTGCGCGCGGCGTCTGCGGCATCGGCCGGCTTGCCGAGGATGCGGGTGCCGAGCGCGACGGTGGTGTCGGCGCAGAGGATCGGCGCCGGCGGCAACCCGCGCGCGGCGAGCCGCTTGCGCGCGGCAGCCAGCTTGGCCCGCGTCACGCGCGCGACGTAGATGGCAGGCAACTCGCCGGCTCGCGTCGCCTCGAGCGATTCGGCGTCTTCATCGGCGCCGGCGACGAGCATTTCGCAGCGCACGCCGATCTGCTCGAGGAGCAGACGGCGGCGCGGGCTCTGCGACGCCAGGTAGACGAATGAATGAGAAGTCATTCGCGGTGGTAGGGGTGGCCCGCGTTGATCGACGACGCGCGGTACAACGCCTCGGCGACAAGCACGCGCACGAAGGCATGGGGCAAGGTCAGGTCCGAGAGGCGAAGCGACTCGTCGCAGCTCGCCTTCAGCGACGCGTCGAGGCCATCGGGGCCGCCGATCAAGAGCGCGGCATCGCGGCCATCTTCCTGCCACGCACGAAGGCGCGACGCGAGCTGCGCCGACGTAACGCGCCCGCCCTGCTCGTCGAGCGCGATCCGGCGGCAGCCGCGCGGCAGCGCCGCCTCGATGCGGCCCGCTTCGGCCGCCATCAGCTGTGCAGCGGTGCGGGCACCGCGCGGTTCGGCCTTCACTGCCTTCAGCTCGAGCCGCATCTCGGCTGGGAAGCGCTTGGCGTAGTCGGCGAAGGCGGCGTCGGCCCAAGCCGGCTGGCGCACACCCACGGCGACGAGCAGGAGACGCATGTCGCCCTGCTTCGGCGCGTCAGCGTTTTGCCGGCGCCTTCTTCGTCGCGGCCGGGCGCCGCGGCGTTGCCGGTCGCGCTGCAGGCGGCCTGGCCGACTTGGCCGCCGCCTTCTTGACGCCGACCGTACGAAGCACGCGCTTGGCCGGCGCCGCCTTGCGCGCCACCGGCCGCTTCGCAGGCGACGCCGCCTGGGCAGGCGCGGCCGGCTTCGCCGCACGGCGCGGCGCCGCCGCCTTGACCGCGCGCTCCGGCGCCGCTGCCTTGACCAGCCGCGTCGGCGCGCCGTCGGCCACCTTCATGCGCACCGGCTTGTCGCCCCACAGCTCCTCGAGGTGGTAGTACTCGCGAATGGCCGGCTGCATGACGTGGACGACGGCAGCGCCGCAGTCGACGATGATCCATTCGCCGTTCGCCTCGCCTTCGGTGCGGGGCGACGGTGCGCCGGCGGCCTTGACCGCATCGCGCACGCTGGCTGCCAGCGACTTCGTCTGCCGGTTGCTCGTTCCCGACGCGACGATCACGCGTTCGAAAAGCGGCGACAGATGCTCGGTGTTGAAGACAACGATGTTCTGGGCCTTGACGTCCTCCAGACCATCGACGATGACGCGTTGCAGCTTGCGAATGTCCATTCAGCTCCTGGTGTGGTGTCCGCTCAGAGATAGAGCCGACGCCTCTCAATATATCTCGCGACCGCTTCAGGCACGAGATCCGCGATCGATTCGCCGACCGCGACGCGCCGGCGCACTTCCGTCGACGAGATGTCAATCATCGGCAAGCTCACCACCTGCGCGGCCGTTTTCGCGATCTGCGGATTGACCGCGAGATCGGCGTCGGGTCGATTGGCCACGGCCAACGTGACCATGCCGAGCAGCTCGCGCCAGTCGCGCCAGGTGTGCAGCGTCGCGTACTGGTCCTGGCCGAGGATCAGGAACCAAACGCTCTCGGGCTCGGCGACCTTCAGCTCGCGCACGGTGTCGAGCGTGTAGCTGACACCGCGGCGGCGCAGCTCGGCGCGGTCCAGCACGAAGCGCGATTCGCCGGCGATCGCCAGCCGCACCATCGCTTCGCGGTCGGTGGCATCGGCGAGCTCGCGCGTCTTCTGCGACGGCTGCCCCGTGGGGATCCAGCGCACCTCGTCGAGGCCGAGCTGCGACAGCGCCAGCCCGGCCAGCGCGACGTGGGCGTTGTGGACCGGATCGAAGCTGCCGCCGAAGACGCCGACGCGCCTCATGCGCCCGCCTCGGCGGCCCAGTCTCGCGGCCGCAGGAAGTCGCTGTAGAGGCGGGCCTCTTCGCTGCCCGGCTCGGGCTTCCAGTCGTAGCGCCACTTCACGATCGGCGGCATCGACATCAGGATGCTCTCGGTGCGGCCGCCCGATTGCAGTCCGAACAGGGTGCCGCGGTCGAAGACGAGGTTGAACTCGACGTAGCGGCCGCGCCGGTAGGCCTGGAAGTCGCGCTCGCGCTCGCCGTACGGCGTGTCGCGGCGGCGCTGCACGATCGGCAGGTAGGCGGCGAGGAAGGCGTCGCCCACGGCACGCATCACCTCGAAACTGGAAGCGAAGCCACCCTCGGAGAAATCGTCGAAGAAGACACCCCCGATGCCGCGCGGCTCGTCGCGATGCTTGAGGTAGAAGTAGTCGTCGCACCAGCGCTTGAAGTGCGGGTACTTGTCGGCACCGAACGGCGCCAGCGCGTCGCGGTTCACGGTGTGGAAGTGGGCCGCGTCGGCCTCGAAGCCGTAGTAGGGCGTGAGGTCCATGCCACCGCCGAACCAGACCACCGGCTCGCCGCCGCCGGCCGGCTGCGCCGCCAGCATGCGCACGTTCATGTGCACGGTCGGCACGTAGGGGTTCAGCGGATGGAAGACCAGCGAGACACCCATCGCCTCGAACGGCGCGTTGGCGAGCTCGGCGCCGCGATGCTGCGTCGCCGCCGCCGGCAGCGACTTCCCCTTCACGTGCGAGAAGCTGCAGCCGCCACGCTCGAGCAGGCGGCCGCCCTCGATCAGGCGCGAGTTGCCATCGCCTTCGAGCTTGCCGCCGGCCGGCCGCGTCCACGCATCGGAGGCGAAGGGCTCGCCGCCTTCGGCCTCCATCGCGGCGACGATGCGCGCCTGCAGCGCCAGCAGATAGGCGCGAACCTCGGCAATGCTCATGAAGGCGAGGCCCGCACGCTTCAGCGCTTGATGGCGCGACGGCCGATGTCGCGCCGGTACTGGGCGCCGGCGAAGGCGATGCCTGCGACGGCCTCGTAGGCGCGCTGCTGGGCCAGCCGCGTCGAGTCGCCGAGCGCGGTGACGCAGAGGACGCGACCGCCGGCGGTGACGACGGCGCCATCCTGCATCGCCGTGCCGGCATGGAACACCTTGACGTCGGTGCGTGCGGCTTCGGCCCCGGTGCCGTCGTGCACATCGGGGAGCAGGCCGGTGACGACATCGCCGCCGCGTGGCGACGACGGGTAGCCCGCCGCGGCCATGACGACGCCGAGGGCGACGCGGCGGTCCCACTGCAGCTCGGTCTCGTCGAGGGGACGTTCGGGCGCCGGCGATGTCGCCTGCATGAGCAGCTCGAAGAGGTCGCTCTTCAGGCGCATGAGCAGCGGCTGCGCCTCGGGATCGCCGAGGCGGCAGTTGAACTCGACCGTTTTCGGGGCGCCGTGCGCGTCGATCATCAGGCCCGCGTAGAGAAAGCCGGTGAACGGCCGGCCCTCCGAAGCCATGCCGGCCAGGGTCGGCAACACGATCTCCTGCATCACACGGGCGTGCACGTTCGGCGTCACGATCGGTGCCGGCGAATACGCGCCCATGCCGCCGGTGTTGGGACCGCGGTCGCCGTCGCCGAGGCGCTTGTGGTCCTGGCTGGTCGCGAGCGAAAGCGCGCCTCGACCGTCGCAGACGACGATGAAGCTGGCCTCCTCGCCTTCGAGAAACTCCTCGATGACGACGCGGCCGCCTTCGCCGGCCCCGCCGAGCATGGCGTCGATCGCGGCATGCGCTTGCTCGCGCGTTGCCGCGACGACGACGCCCTTGCCCGCCGCCAGACCGTCGGCCTTGACGACGATCGGCAGCGCGCCGGCATCGATGTGCGCGTGCGCGGCGGCGGCGTCTTCGAAGGTGGCGTGGCCGGCGGTCGGGATGCCGTGGCGGCCCATGAATTCCTTGGCGAACGCCTTCGAGCTCTCGAGCTCGGCGGCCGCCTTGGTCGGCCCGAAGATGCGCAGGCCGCTGGCGCGAAAGAGATCGACGACGCCGGCCGCCAGCGCGACCTCGGGGCCGACCACCGTGAGCGCGATCTTCTCGCCGAGGGCGAAGTCGACGAGCTGGGCGAGGTCGGTGATGGCGACGTTCTTCACCTGCGTCTCGGTCGCCGTGCCGGCATTGCCGGGGGCCACGAACACCGTCTGCACACGGGGCGACTGCGCCAGCTTCCAGGCCAGCGCGTGCTCGCGCCCGCCACCACCGATGACCAGGACCTTCACTGAGAGATCTCGGCGTTGTGATACAGCGCCTGGACGTCGTCGAGGTCCTCGATCACGTCGATCAGCTTCTGCATGCGGGCGCCGTCGTCGCCGGCCAGCGCCACCGTGTTGTCGGCGCGCATCGTCACCTCGGCGTGGTCGGGCGCGAGCCTGGCCTTCTCGAGCGCGGCTTTCACGGCCTCGAAGTCGACCGGCGACGACAGCACCTCGATGGCGCCGTCGCCATCGGTGACGACATCGTCGGCGCCAGCATCGAGGGCGGCGGCCATCACCGCGTCTTCATCGGCGCCGGGCGCGAACACGAACTGGCCGACGTGCCTGAACTGGAACGCCACCGAGCCCTCGGCGCCGAGGTTGCCGCCGTACTTGCTGAACGCGTGGCGCACCTCGGCGACGGTGCGAACGCGGTTGTCGGTCATGCAGTCGACGATGATCGCGGCGCCGCCGATGCCGTAGCCTTCGTAGCGGATCTCCTCGTAGTGGATGCCTTCGAGGTTGCCGGTCGCCTTGTCGATGTTCTTCTTGATCGTGTCGGCCGGCATGTTCGAGCCCTTGGCCTTCTCGAC
>Ga0123338_10005305_pt1 | contig 11063 bp, 7 predicted proteins | sample grotaG_FD_89793 | JGI IMG/M metagenome (GOLD analysis project Ga0123338, IMG submission 89793) | Glacier valley bacterial and archeal communities from Borup Fiord, Nunavut, Canada, to study Microbial Dark Matter (Phase II) -... | ecosystem: Environmental > Aquatic > Freshwater > Ice > Glacier ...
ACGTCATCGGTCGCCAAGCCGGAGCCGTCGCCGCCGCCATCGTCCACTCCCGCGCCGCCCGCCTGCCCGACTCCTGGTTCACGCCCCTCACTCCGGCAGACGAAGCGTGAGGCGGAGTGCGGAGTGCGGATTGCGGATTGCGAAATGTGGTAGCAGCGCCCGGCGTGCGTGGCTGGCAGCAGCGACAGCCCCACGCACGCCGGGCGCTGCTACAGCGACTTTCCAACGTGCCACATAGGGCGGATCAGCCTACTCAGACTGACAGGGTTCTCTCTCGCCACCGCCAACCATAAAATCTCCGTCAAACCTCCGTGTCTCCGTGTCTCCGTGTTGTCGTTCCCCGCTCCCCGCAACACGCAACTCAATACTCAACACTCAACACTCAACACTCCGTCAAACCTCCGTGTTGCTGTTCCGTTCCGCCCTGCTTCGTGCCCTTGGTGGCTTTGTGGTGAAAATCAGGCGCTTGCATTTTCCGAACACTTGTGCTACAATAGGCGCATAATCCGCACGCAGCGGGGTAATTTTGTGGCATTCCCCGCGCCTGCGGCAGCCCCGGCTGCCCATCCTGGCCCCCTGGAGATTCCTGATGCCCGACCTGGATTTTTCTGACCCCGCCTTCTACCGCTTGCCGTTCCAAGCCTACCTGGGGGTGGCCCGCGTCGCCGCCGCGATGGTCACGCTGTATGGCGGCGACGGTCCGCCGTTTCCCATCCTGAACCTGTTTGGCCTGCTGGCCGCGACAACCAAAATTTACCCAGCCAACACATTGGAGCGCGGAGTCTACGGCTACTCGTTGCCCCTCGACTATGCGCGCCACCGCAAACACGCCGCCATGTTCCTCGACACGACGGTGAGCAGCGCGCAACTGTTCACCACCTTTTTCCACGAAGCGGGCCATGTGCTGCTGCACCTGTTGCCGCATAGCCCCGACCTAGCGCTGCCCTATGATCGCCACGACGGGCCACCGCTGATCCGCGACCACGCGCAGGCCGAGATCGAAGCCGATCTGTTCGCCCGGCTGACCATGATGCCCCAAGCCTGGGTGCAGCGCGCCTGGCCCTGGACCACTGCCCTCACCGCCACGCCGCAGGAAGCCACCCGTGTGACGGCCGGCCTGTTCAACGTGCCGGTGGACTGGATGGCGGGGCGACTCCAGACGCTTGGGCTGCTGCCGCCACCCGCCGGTTGACGGGCACCTGACCCAGGAACGCCATGCGCTGCGCCGGATCCGAAATGCGCGCCGCCGCCGCCTGCAACCGCCCATAGGCCACCGCGCAAACGGTTTGCGCGGTGGCTCCATCGCCCAGCCCAGCCAGCACCATACAGCAACTGTCATAGATTTCCAGGGGCTGATCGCCTTGCACCAGGGTAAGCGCGCTGAGACAGGCCGCGACGGCGGTCGCGGCCAGCGCATGGTCGCCTTGCGCCAGGGCCACGCGGGCTTGCCCAGCCAGCGCAGGCGCACGCACGCTAACCTCGGTCGCGGCGAGCGGCAAGGCCAACACGAACGCAAAGCGATCCGCCGCGTGGGGCAGATCACCCAGCGCCTCGGCCAAGCGACCGCGACACGTCGCCACATAGCCCGCGATATGCGAATCGGGCCAGCGCGCCACGGACTCCTCAGCCAGTTGAATCAGCGGTAAGCCTGCGGCCGGCTGGTTCTGGGCAACCGCCACATCGGTCAGCATCAACACACAAATAATTTCGTGAACCCAATCGGCCACTGCGTGAAACAGGCTGCGCGCCTCTTGCACGTAACGGATCGTGCCGGCATAATCCCCCAGCGATTGCGTTACGTCGCCCAAATCCTTCAGCGTACCCGCCACCTGATGGCGGTCGCCAATTTGGCGGTAGAACGCTAACGCTTCTTCGTATAAGCGCTGGGCGGCGGGGTAATCGCCGGTCACCGCCAAGACACCGGCCTGGCGCACGGCGAGGTTGGTGATGCCCATGCGGTCGCCGGCGGCCTGATACAGCCGCCGACTGCGGGCAAACAGCCGCACCGCCTGCGCGTAGTGCGAGCGGTGGTCCGCGATGCCGCCCAATGCCGACAAGAAGCGGGCGATCCCCGTGTGATCCCGGCGGCTATGGGCCAGCCAAAAGCCGCGCAACGCCGCCGCGCAGGCTGCATCGAGTTTGCGCTGCATATAAAAGGCGCGACCGGCATAGAAATAGGCTTCGGCCAGGGACTCGTAATCGGCGGCCACAGTTGCCACCGCCACCGCCCAATCAGCCGCAATCTGCTGTTGGCGGTTGTTGCCGACGGCCTCATGGTAACGCACCGTTTGCACCGCGACTTGCGCCTGCTGCCGCAGCTCCAAGTCAGGAGCCAAAGCCTCCAACCGGAGCAAATCGGCCCACTGCGCCGGCCGGTCGCCGAGCAGTTCCCAGACCGCCACACGCCCCAGCAACGCGCTGAACCGGCTAGCCGGGTCGTCCGCTGCGGTCACGGCCAGCGCCCGGCTGTAGAGGCGCACGGCTTCCTGGTTGGCATAGGCCAAGCGGGCGGCCTCGGCGGCCCGCAGCAGGTAGGGCACGGCCCGATCCCAGGCGGCCGCCTGATCATAGTGGTAGGCGATCAGGGCCACGTCGGCGGGGGCCACCCGGCAATACCAGTCGCCCGCCGCCGCGTGCAGGCTGCGCCGCTGGGTGTGCAGCAGGTTGCCGTAAGCGATCTCCTGCGTGATGGCGTGCTTAAACGTGTATTGCGGCGGGTCGGCCCGTTCCAGCAGGGTCAGGCCAAAGCGGGCCAGTTCGCCCAAGTGCGCCGTCAGCACGGCGGGGGTCAGCGGCAATGGGTAGATCGCCGCCAAGTCGCGCGGGGAGAAGACGCGGCCCAGCACCCCGGCGACACGCAAGGTCAGGCGCGCCGCCTCAGCCAAGTGGTCAATGCGCGCCTGGATCACGCCGCCCACCGTGGGCGACAGGTCGAGCGTGCCGGTCTCCTCGTACATTCGGATCAATTCTTCGAGGAAAAACGGGTGGCCCTGGCCGCGTTCGACGATGGCGGCCACCATCGCGGTAGGCAGATCGGGCGCGCGGGTCCGCACCAAGTCGGTCGCCGCCGGCGGGTCGAGTTCACTCAGGACCAGGGCCCGATGCGGCGGCAGGGCGGCCAGAAAGGGCGGTGCGGGCAGCCCAAAGGGGCGATGGGTCGCCAGCAACAGCAACGGCGCGCCGCTCTGCGCCAAATCCGTCAGCAGGTCAAGAGAAAGGCTGTCGGCCCAATGCAGATCCTCTAGCCGCACCACTGTTGGCGCGCCACCCGTCGCCGCGCGCAGCAGGGCGATTAGCAGCGTGCGCGTGGCCCCGCTGCGGGCTTGCGGCGGCAGGCCGGCGGTGGCAGGCGTATCGGCCATGGGGATGCCGAGGGCTTCGGCCAGTAACGGCGCTTCCACGACGCGGTCGGGGCACAACGCCGCCAGACGTGCCGGCACCCCGCCTGCCGCCGGCGGCGCATCCCCCAGCGGCAGGCCCAGCAAGGCCCGCAACGGCGCGTGCCACAGGCTGTAGGGGCGATTCTGGTGGGCTAATGCGGCGCTGCCGACTACCACGCGCCAGCCGCGCGCCGCCGCCCGCGCGGCCACTGCTTCGGCCAGCCGCGTCTTGCCGATGCCCGGTTCGCCGACGAGGCGCAGCAGCCCGCCTGCGCCGCCGGCCAGCCGCTCTAAGCGATCATCCGCGACCGCCAGCTCGGCCCGCCGGCCCAGCAAGATCGCTCCCACCGCCGGCGGTTCGGCGCTGCGCCCGTCCAGCCGGTATGTGGTGATCGGTTGGCTGAATCCTTTGGGCAGCCAGGGCCGCCGCGCCGTGACGCGCCAGCCCGGCCCGGCGGCGGCATACACGCGCGCCGAGAGCAGGATCGTCCCGGCAGGCGCAGCCTGCATCAGGCGCGCCGCCAAGTTCACCTCCACGCCCAGCGCAGAATAGGCCCGGCGCAGCGGGGGGCCGATCTCGCCGACAAACGTCTGGCCCAACGCTAGGCCGGCACGGTGCAGCACGCCCGCCGCGCGCAAAGCCAGCAGCGTCTCCACGGCGCGCCGCGCATCATCGCCCTGCGCGGTCGGCGCGCCAAACAGGATCAGCAACAGCGGCCCTTTGTCGCCCACTTCCACTTCGTTGAGCCGCCCGCCCGCCGCCGCCACGATAGGCAGCGCGGCGGCCACGAGTTCTTGTAGGTCGCGGTCAGGCGGCAGGGCGACAAAGGCCACCGCCACGCGGCGATATTCGCCCAGGAAAGGATCGAGGCCCGCCGCCAAGCGCGCCACCACCGCCGTCGGCACGTAGGGCGCAAGCGCCGCGACAGGGGGCGGGCGCGCGGTCGGTGGGAGCGGCACCGCCGGGTGACCCACCCGCCCAGCTCCCCGCCGCACCGTGCCGGGCAGGGCGGCGGCTTCGGCCCGCAAGGCGCGACGCAAGCCCAGGCCGGTCAGCACCCAGTAGTGTTCGCCGGCGGGTCGGCCCACGATCTGCCACAGCACCGGCCCGGCCCCGCTGCCGGCGCGCAGGGTGAGCTGCACCGGACCGGTGGGCGTGTCCACCGTGGGCAGGGCCAACGCCGCAATCGCCGCACCGGCCGCATCCGCCTGCGCGTCGCTGGGAAACACGGCCAGCAGGCTGTCGCCGGCAAACTTGACCACATCGCCCCCGGCAGCATGGACGGCCGCGATCAGCGCCGTGAACACCGCCGTCAACGCCACGCTCACCTGCTCCGCGCCGTCGGGCAGCAGGGCCAGCGCTGCACTCAGCACCGTAAAGCCCACCAGATCGGCATATAGCACCGCCGCCTGCGTGTCGTGTGTCCAGCCCACCGGCAGCGGCAAGCGCGCCGCCACCCCGCGCGGCACATACGCCTGGAGCCGCGCCGCCAGGGGATCAGCGGCAAGGGCATCAGCGGTATCATCGGCAAGGCCAGCCCGTTCGTTGTTAGGCATCATGCAAGTATAACATTTCAGGTCAGGTCAGGAAGGTGGATGTAGCCCCAATGGGCGCAGCCTATACGATCAGTTTGTAAGTGTAGGGACGGACCAGTGGGAGCGGCCTGTGCGCGTGGTCTGTGGGAGCGGCCTGTGCGCGTGGTCTGTGGGAGCGGCCTGTGAGAGCGGCCTGTGCGCGGGCTGTGCGCGCGGGCTGTGGGAGCGGCCTCCTGGCCGCGATGGGCTGCCCCCCACCGTGCGGCCCTCCGACTGTAGGAGGCGGTTCCACCCGGCGACGCCGGCCCCACCCCGATCTTGGGATTGTAGGAGGCGGCTCCGCCCGGCGACGCCGGCCCCACCCCGATCTTGGGATTGTAGGAGGCGGTTCCACCCGGCGACGCCGGCCCCACCCCGATCTTGCCCGCAGGCGGTTCACCAGTGGGCAACCGACCCATAGGGCAAGCATCGCCGGGTGGAACCGCCTCCTACAATCGGGGGGCCATTCCCCGCGCACGCCGTGCGCTACTACAGCACTCACCGCCCGCCCGCGCAGGCGGGCGGCAGAGCGGTAGCCACGACCGAGGTCGCCCCGTCGCCCGTCCCGTCACCATTCCGCAATCCGCATTCCGCAATCAGACCGCCGTGGCGGCCAAGATCAGGCGGGGCGAGTCGGCGGCGTAGGGAGTGGGTTCGTAGTCGCCATAGACGGCGGCGAGGGCGAAGCCGGTGCGTTCGAGCAGCAGTTGCGCTTCCCAGCGATAGGTGTAACGGATGATCTGCGGGATCGTGGTGCGCCGCACCGTGCCGTCAGCGGTCTCCGCGTCATAGATCCAGTGAACGTGCTGCTGCTGTTCCGCCGCATCCCACTGCCCACTGACAAACTTGAGGATGCGCCCGCCGCCGGGCTGCGGCCACGTTGCCTGATGCACCAGTTCGCCATTGGCCGGGAAGGGGCCGGCCGGCTCCACCGGGCTGAGATCGAGCAACAAGCGCCCGCCCGGCCCCAGCAGGCGACGCACCCCGGTCAGCGCGGCGATCTGGTCGGCCTGCGTCGGCAGGTAGGCAAAGCTGTTGAGCGCGCACAGCGCTAGGTCGAAGGGGCCGAGGTCCGGCGGCAAGGCTTCCATGCGCGCCTGCACCCAACGCACCCGCAGATCGCGGGCGGCGGCGTGAGCCTGCGCCAGCCGCAGCATGGCCGGGGCCGCATCTACCCCCGTGCAGGTGTGCCCGGCGGCGGCCAACGCCAGCGCCACGCGCCCACTGCCGCAGGCCAGTTCCAGCACCCGCGCCGGGCCGCCCGGTTGGGGCGCGGCTTCATCGGCGGCGGCGGCAAAAAAGTCAAGATCCAGATCGTAGTCGCCATATTCCAGGTCGTAGAACGGGGCGAAGCGGTCCAGCAGAGCGGCTGCGGCAGCATCCTCCTCTGCGGTATCCCCGTGCGGCTCAAGCATCGGGCGGCTCCATCGGCGGCACTGCGGTAGCCCGGCCGTCCTCCCCAATCGCCACAAAGACGAAGCGCCCCGTACTGGTCAGCTCCCGTTCGCCACTGGTGATCTCCTCGGCCCAGACCTCCACATCAATCTGCATCGAAGTGCGGCCCACGCCCACCAGCCGCGCATTAACCGTGACCAGCGCGCCGATTTTGACCGGCGCAGTAAAGGTCATCTCTTTGATCAGCACCGTGGCGACGCGGCAGCGGGCATGGCGCGCCGCGCAGACCCCCGCCGCTGTGTCGGCCAGCTTGGTCACCGAGCCGCCATGCACAAAGCCCTGCGAATTGGCATCTTCGGGCAGCATCTGGTAGGCCAGCGTCGCTTCGGCGCGCGGCACCGCTTCCCGCTGGATTTTGCGTTCAATATGCGGGTCAGTCATGCGCGGACGGCTCCTCTTGTAGATAGCGGCCCAGCCACTCGGTGATCGCATCCAGCCGGCCCACGCGCATCTTGGGCGCGCCGGCCCGCGACAGTTCGTGGCTCGCGCCGGGGAAATAGACCAGTTCCGACACTTTGCCCAGCCGTTTGAGCGCGACGTGCATCTCCTCGGCCTGTTCTAGGTGGCAGCGCAAGTCGTCCGCGCCATGCGTCAGCAGCACCGGTGTTTGCACCTGCGGCGCGTAGGCCAGCGGCGAATGCGCCCACAGCGTCTGATAAGCATCGGGTCGGCTGAACAGCGGCAGGAACTCCCAGTCCTCCAACACCCAGCCCGCGTCGCTTGACCCATACATACTGATCAGGTTGGTCACGCTACGTGAGGCGACGGCGGCGCGGAAGCGATGCGTATGGCCGATAATCCACAGCGCCATGTAACCGCCATACGAGCCGCCACTGACCGCCAGCCGATCTACGTCCACGTAGCCGCCTGCCAGCAACACGTCGATCCCGCGCATCAGATCGTCCTGCGCGACCGCACCCCAGTCGCCGCGCAGCGCGTCGGAGAATGCTTGGCCGTAGCCCTGGCCGCCACGTGGGTTCATGTAGAACACCACGTAGCCCTCGGCGGCCAGCACTTGGAACTCGTGGAAAAAGCTGAAGCCATACATCAGGTGCGGCCCGCCGTGGATGCACAGCACCGCCGGATACTGGCGACCGGCCTTGAAGCCCGGCGGCTTGATGATCCAGCCCTGCAACGGCGTGCCGTCCGGCCCGTCGAAGCGCATCTCCTCAGCAGGCGCGGGCGGGCGTTCAGCGAACAGCTTGCGGTTGACCTCAGTCAGCCGCCGCTCCGCCATCACGCTGCCGTCGGTGGCTAGGTCGGCGACAAAGACATCGCGCGGGTGCGTCGGCGTGGAGACGGTGTAGACGATGCGCCGGCCGTCGGGCGTGCAAGCCGGGTTGACCACCTCGCGGTCGCCGCCGATCACGTCCACCGGCGTGCCCTGTCCATCGGCGGCGAAGCGGTAGAGGCTACAGCGGCCCCAACTGCTGAGAGTCATCAGGATGGTGCGTCCGTCAGGGGTCCAGATCGGCAGATTCGCCGCCGCCGCCAGCTTGCTGTCGCTGAGAACCATGTTGTCTATCGGGCGGTCGAGGCAGCTACTGAGGTCGATCCGCTCGCCACTAGTGTCTGCGCCGGGGCGGAAGGGCACTACATAGAGGATATTGTTGGAGCCAAAGCCCCACTCCGGCCCGCGCTCGTGGCCGACATAGGCCAGCCGCGTGCCGTCGGGACTCCAGGCCGGCTGCCCGGCGATGCCCGTGCCGCCGATCACCTGCTGCAAGTCGCCGCCGGCCGCTGGCACCACAAACAGGTCGGTTCCGAGGTCCAGGTCGGGGTCGGCGCGCCGATTGGCCGCAAAGGCCAGCCAGCCACCGTCGGGCGACCACGCGGGCGCGCTGTCCTCGTAGTCGCCGTCCGTCAATGGGCGCGGTTCGCCGGCGCTGGCCCCCTCCTCGTCCAGATCCTGGAGCCAGATGTGCGTGTAGCGGCCCGGCCAGTAGCCGTCGCCGTCGTGCTTGAAGCGCAAGCGGGTGATGCGCTGCGGCTCCTCTTTGCGCGCTTTGGCCGCCGCCGCGCTGCGCTTTTTGCGCGCGGCCTCGGTCTCGAACGCCGCCGCCGCCGGCGCTGGGTCATCCGGGCCGACCGCCGTCAGGAAGGCCAGCGTGCGGCTGTTCGGCGACCAGACCGGGCTGCCCGCGCTGTGCGGTGTGTGCGTCAGCCGCCGCGCTTCGCCGCCGTCCGCCGGCAGCAGCCAGACCTCGCGGTGCCCGTTGCGCGTGCTGACGAAAGCCAGCCACTGCCCATCGGGACTCCAGACCGGCCCACTGTCACGCCCTTTGCCATGCGTGAATTGGCGCGCCTTGCCCCCGCCCGCAGCATCCTCCAGCCACAGGTGCGTGCGATATTCGTTCCTATCGCTATCCGTGTGGGCCACGCTAAACACAACGCGCCGCCCATCAGGATGGAGGGCCGGTTCGCCCACAAAGCGCAAGCGGGTCACATCCGCCGCCGTGATACGCGAATTGTCCGCCGGGGTGTCGGTCATGGGGTCTTCATCCTCAGTAAACAGCCAACGGTCAGTCTAATGCCAGACTAGCCTGTTGCGCGCTCGCCCGCCGATCATCCTGCGGCACGCGCTCAATCCGGGGGTCAAGCGAATCAAATTGCTCAAACGGCAGGCCCAGCCGTTGTCGGCTCTGAGCAATATAGGCCGGATTGACATCAATCCCCAGCCAACGGCGCTGCAACACCTGGGCCACGCGGCAAGTCGTGCCACTGCCGACAAAGGGATCTAGCACCAGATCGCCTACATTCGAGCTGGCTTTAATAATGCGCTCCAACAGGGCTTCCGGTTTCTGCGTCGGGTGATCTTGCCGTTCGGCACTGCAATAATGCACATGAGAGAACTGCCACACATCGCCGGGATTTGCGCCCTGCATATTATTGCGTTCGCGGTAGTATTTTTGCGGAATACGTACCGCATCTAGGTTGAAAGTGAACTCTTTGCTCTTGGTAAAAAACAACACATCCTCATGGCGCGGCGAAAATCCAGTCTTGCGGCCCATGCCTTGCGTGTAATGCCACGTGTTCCAGCTATTAAAGCATAGGCGAAACTCTTCTTCCAACAGCACAAACAAGCGCGCGATAAACCGCACACCCATAAAGACATAAAGCGAGCCAGTGGGTTTCAGCACCCGCACGGCTTCCCCTAGCCAGCCCCGCGTGAAGTCGGCGTAGTCCTGCCATGCTTTCAGGTCGTGGTTGTTGCCGTAATCCTTGCCTAAGTTATACGGCGGATCGGCCACCAGCAGATCAACCGACTGCGCGGGCAAGCGCCGCAGCTCCTGCTGGGCATCGCCACAGATGAAATCATCGTAGGGGGTCATGCCGGCTCCTTGATCCACCCGTGCTTTTTCGCCAATTGGAGCCAAGCCTCCGGGCCTTTGGAGCGCATAAACTTGGCATCCAGCATTTGGAGAAACTCCCAGGTGGTACGCAGTTCCACGGTAACATAATGGATGTCGCGGATCTGAAGCTGTCCCGAACCGAGCGCCGGGTTGTAGCTGATGTCCGCCGCCGAGATATATTTCAAGTCATAGACAGCATAGGATACAACTTCCATAATGCCGTTTGTCATCCCAGTCTCCGAGTCACGGTCGCCATAAACTTTGTGTTTCAGAGAGAGGATGATGAAAATGTAATCGGCATCTTTAACGTATTCGGATCGAATCCTGGCATACGAGGTGATGTTAGGACTCTTCCCGGATGTTGCAATATCTTTGGCCGTTGCCTTTACATCTACATTCGCCGAGTGGTAGCTGACTCCGGCAGAACTCGATCTAAACTGAAGGATCACATCATACGCAGCCAGCCGTTTACCGGCCTGCACATTGATCAAGTCATAGCCGTTTCCGGCATCGTCGGCAATCGCCTCAAATTGCTCTACGGCCCAGGCTTCGACAAACGGCCCGGCAACTTTGTTGATATTCTCCAACGGCAAGCCGCGTTTCAGGTTGGTCCGAATGAAAATGCGATTATTGCCCTGTACGATGGACTGCTCAATGATCGCCGCAATTCGCCCAGTCACATAAGCCGAAGAAGCTGGATAATCGGGACTCTGTTGCGGTATCTTGAAAACGACCTGATCCATAATCACTCACAAGGCAGGCAGCAGCGTTCGATTCCTGCTGCCTGCCCTCTAACTCACCAAGTTTCTAATGCTCCGCAAACAGCTTTTCGCCGGCGCGCACTTCGACCGGCAGGTGGTTTGCGGGCGGCGGGATGGTGCAGCTAAAGTTGGGGCTGTAGGCGCACCACGGGTTGGCCGAGCGGTTGAAGTCCAGGATGTAATCATCGCCCTTCTGGGCGCGGATTTCCAAATAGCGGCCCGCGCCGTAGGTCTCTTTGGGCGCGGTGCGGTCGCGGAACGGCACAAACAGTTCGCGGTCGCCCTTGTGCGCGTTCTCGCCCATGGGTTGGTAGACGTTCAGCGTCAACGGCGGGCCGCCGAGGGCGAAGTGCAGCACGCCGAAGTGGTTGTATTCCTTCCACTCGCCGGTCGTGGTCTGGATCTGGATCGTGTGCGGCTTGGTGTCGCGGTCCAGCGTGGCCGTCACCCGGTAGGCCGCATCAATCGGAAAGTAGTTCAGCCCGCTAAAGGTGTGGCGCTGGTGATGCTCCAACGGCGAGTCGGGCGACTCTTGCATC
>Ga0123338_10005307_pt1 | contig 11061 bp, 11 predicted proteins | sample grotaG_FD_89793 | JGI IMG/M metagenome (GOLD analysis project Ga0123338, IMG submission 89793) | Glacier valley bacterial and archeal communities from Borup Fiord, Nunavut, Canada, to study Microbial Dark Matter (Phase II) -... | ecosystem: Environmental > Aquatic > Freshwater > Ice > Glacier ...
ACCCACACCCTAACCCCGTCCGCGTGCGCGTATGCGGCTTACCCGAACTCATCCCCTTTGTCCCCTCTGTTTCCACTCAGGAGTAAAGCACTCATGAAGGCAATCACCGCCACCGGCCTGACCCTCCAGCAACAGCAGACCCGCGCCATGCAGGTTCGCATCTTCGTCGCATGCTGCGTGACGGCATTCCTTACCTCGCCAGCCTACGCACAGCTCGCCGAGGCCGAGAACACCGTCAATTGGGTGCTCGCCATTTTCAGTCCCGTCCTGTTGCTGGCGCTGCTGACGATTCTTCTGATCGGCTGTGGCCTGGCGGTCTTCATGGGCAAGCTTTCCGGCAGCCTCTTCATGAAGATCCTCGTCGGATCGATCTTTGTGTTCGGCGCCCGGACGCTCGCGCCCAAGATCATCGCCCTGTTCTGAGCACGGCCCCGTGGCGATCAAACAGGACACGCTCTTTCTCGGCATGACCCGGCCGGCCCAGTTCTGGGGTACTCACTGGGGCGCGCTGGTCGCGAACGTGATCGTGACCATGTACACGTTCATGTTCACCGAGGAGCTGTGGGCGCTCTTTCTGTGCGTCCCGATCCATGCGGTGTGCTGGCTCATCAGCCGGTACGACCCGAACGCGTTCCGCTTGATCGGCCTTCTTTTGATGACGCGGACGAAGAGCTTGGCGAACGGCCTGTACTGGCGCGCCAGCTCTTCTGATCCGTTCTCCAAGCGCAGCTATTAAGGACCACCATGCTCGGCACCTACCGCAACGAGGTCCTGGTCAAACGCGAGAACAAATCCGCCGACTACGTTCCGTTCACAGCGCACGTAGACGCGAACACGCTGAAGACCAAGCAAGGCGACTTCGTGCAAGTCTTCCGTCTCGAGGGCATTGCCCACGAAACCGCGGACGACGACGAGATCAACACGTGGCATGAGCAGCTCAACATGTTCATGCGCAACATCAACAGCCCGCACGTCGTCCTCTGGACGCATGTCGTGCGCAAGGAGTCGGGTGAATACGTCGGAGGCAACTTCCGGCCCGGCTTCGCCCGCGACCTAAACGAGAAGTACCGCAAGAGCGTGACCGGCAAGCGCTTGTTCGTGAACGAGCTGTACTTGACCCTCATGTACCGCCCGCATCCGATGGCCTTCGCACGCGCATTTCAGCGAGTCGACGAAGTGACAGCGGCCGGCAAGGCGCAGGTCAACAGCCTCGGTGTTGAGCGCATCAACAACCTCGCGAAAGAGGTCGAAAAGAACCTCGACCGATACAGCCCCGAGCGCCTCACTTGCTACGAACACAACGGCTTCGTCTACTCGGAACCGCTCGAGTTTTTTCAGTACCTCGTCAACGGCTACGAGCAGAGGTTTCCGCTGATGCGCTCCAACGTGCAAAACACGCTGGTCACATCAAGACCGCTTTTCGGTCGCGAAGCGATGGAGTTCCGCGCACCCGACCGCTCCATGGTCGCCGCGCTGCTGGGGCTCAAAGAGTACCCGCGGCCGACTGTGCCCGGACTGTTCAACGAACTGCTCCGTGCGCCATACGAGTTCGTGCTCACGCAGTCCTACGTCTGCTTGGACAAGGCAACGGCGCGCACCGGATTCAAGCGACAGCGCGACCGACTTGAAAGCACCGAAGACGACGGGCTTGAAGAGATCAATGAGTTGGAGGTCGCACTCAACGATCTCCAATCGAACAAGTTCACGATCGGCGAGCACCACCTGGTCCTGCTGGTGAAGGCCGACGATGTGAAGACACTCGGAAATAACGTCGCTGAGGCGCGTGCCGCACTCGGCGACTCTGGCTGCGTCGTCGCCCGCGAGGATCTCGCCATGGAGGCGGCCTTCTGGTCACAACTCCCGGGCAACTTCAAGCTCAGGCCGCGGCCGTCGCCGATCACCTCGTACAACTTCGTCGGCATGTCGGCGTTCCACAACTACCCGACGGGCAAGCGCACGGGCAACCACTGGGGCGATGCGGTGGCACTGCTGAAGACGACCTCGGGCGCGCCGTACTTCTTCAACTACCACCGGCGCGACCTGGGCATCACCTTGCTGACCGGCCAGTCCGGCACCGGCAAGACCGCGACCCAGAACTTTCTGGCGGCGCAGGCAGAAAAGTTCAACCCGACCGCCATCTACTTCGACAAGGACCGCGGCAGCGAGATCTTCGTGCTGGCAAATGGCGGCCTCTATTTCCCGCTGACGACAGGGACGCCGACCGGCTTCGCGCCATTCGCCCTTCCAGCCACGCCGAGCTGGGTCGAGACGGTCCGTCGCCTGGTCATGACCTGCGCTCGACGACAAGACAAGCCGTTCTCCGCACGCGAGGAGCGAGAGATCTCCGACGCGATCGAAGGCGTGTTCGCGCTGCCTGCCCATCTGCGCCGGTTCGGCCAGCTGCTGTCGTTCCTCGAGCCGCCCGATGAGGACAACCTCGCAGCCCGTCTCATGAAGTGGTGCAGCTCCGAGCACGGCGTCGGCGCGCTGGCCTGGGTGTTCGACAACCCGGTCGACCTGCTCGACGTCGGCGCCGCCAGGATGTTCGGCTTCGACTACACCGAGTTCCTCGACAACCCCGAGGTCCGCACGCCTCTGATGATGTACCTGTGGGCGCGTTTCTCGTCGCTGATCGACGGCAGGCGCCTCTACATGTTCATCGACGAGTTCTGGAAGGCGCTCGAGGACGACTACTTCGAGACCGAGCTGCAGAACCGCTACAAGACGATCAGGAAGCAGAACTGGTTCCTGGTCTGCGCGACGCAGAGCCCTGCCGACGCCATCCGCAGCCGGATCGCGCACACGGTCATCGAGCAGACCGCGACCTTCATCTACCTGCCCAACCCGCAGGCGCGAGAGAAGGACTACACCGATGGGTTCAACGTGACGCGTCAGGAGTACCTGACCATCAAGAACCTGCCTGAGACGTCACGACGGTTTCTCGTCAAGCAAGGGCAAAACGCCGTTGTCTGCGAGCTTGACCTGCAGGGCTTCGACGACGAGCTCGCGGTCTTGTCCGGCACCACCGGAAACATTCTTCTCGCCGAAGCCGTTCGCCGCCGCGTCGGCAATGACCCGGCGGTTTGGCTCCCAGTGTTTCAACAGGAAAGGAAAGCAGGATGAAGCTCATCAAGCGTCTATTCGCCGTCGTCGCTCTGACGGCAACGATCGGTTCCGCTAACGCCGGCATCCCGGTGATTGACGTCGCCAGTCTGGCGCAGTCGATACAGCAGGTCATCGCGTGGGGACAACAAAACGCTCAGATGGTCCAGCAGATCACGGAGCTTCGGAATCAGTACACGCAGCTGACGAACACGTACAACTCGATGACCGGCAATCGAGGGTTGGGGACACTGCTCAACGGTGCGGTCGACCAGGCAGCGCGAAGGTACTTGCCCGGCGACGGAACGCAGCTCGGGCAGCTGAGCACGGGAATGGTCCCCGGTTTCGGCGCCTTGCAGGCGACGATCAACCGCTACAAGGGGTCTGTTACGTCGCTGGCGCCCAACACGTTCCCCGTGGGCTCGGACGCTGGACGCGCCTTGGCCGCTCGCATCAATTCGCTCGCAACTCAGCAAGCCCTTGGTGAATCGGCGTACTCGGCAACAGCGCAACGCACGTCTGATCTTGAAAACATGATCTCGACGATCGGCCTCACCAACGATCCGAAGGATGTCGCCGAGATCATCGCGCGCATCGGGGCGCAACAAGCTCTCATCGCCAACGAAGCAACCAAGCTTCAGGCGATGCGCTACATGCAGGAATTGGACAAGCAGCAAAACGAGCAGCGGAGTCGGGAAGTCATTGCCAACCAGCGCAACTACGTGCTGCCGCCGATCACGTTCTGAGGAGTGCTCTATGAACCGACCAGCACTAACGGCGCTCGCGATCGCGTCCATGATCCTCGCTGCTTGCAACCCGCCGCCCGTCGCGAAGACGGTCGACTACTACGCCGAGCATGTCGCTGAACGCGATGCGCGGATGACGGTCTGCAGGAACAACCCGGGCGAGCTCAAGAACGATCCGGATTGCATCAATGCGGCGACCTCGTTGAGGGCTGGCTGGACCAAGCGCGACATGCCGCCGATCACTTTCGCCGCGCCAGCGAGCGCGGCATCGCGCTGAGGCGACAGAGCCCCTATGGCAATCGCTCCCATCGTCGCTCCGCTCTTCGGCCAAGTCGACGCGGCTGTGATCGGCTTTTATCTTGCGGCGGCCGGACGGGTCGCAGCCGCCGCGGTCAACCCCTTCCGGGCGATGGTGACGATCTACATCGTCCTGTGGGGTCTGGCGTTCTGGCGTGGGCTCATCAACGAACCCTTGAGCGATGGGGTCGCTAGGCTGTTTCGTGTCGTCCTGATCGGGACCGTTGCGCTCGGAGCCGGGATCTACGGCGCTCGTATCGCCTCGTTCCTCTACAACACGCCAGCCCAGCTGGCATCGGTCGTGATGGGCGGTGCGGTCGCACCGGAAAACGTGATGGACGCCTCCATCAGCAAGGGCAATGACATTGCCCTTGCCTTCATGGACTTGGTAAGCGCCTTCGACGTTAGCGGATCGATTGCGGCAATCGTTTCTGCGCTCATCGTCTGGCTGTTCACCGCCGTCCTCGTCCTCTACGGCACGGCGCTGGTCCTCCTCTCGAAGGTAATCCTTGGCCTCGTGATCGCGCTAGGACCGCTGTTCTTCGCGCTTCTGTTGTTCGACTCGACCAAGCGGTTCTTCGAGGGATGGCTCGGCCAGGCCCTGAACTATCTGTTCGTCTATGCGCTAGTCGTGGCCACGATCAACATCATGTTCGCACTCTGGGCGCCACAGCTGCAGTACGCCCTCGACAACAACGCGGCCGGATTCAAAGCGCTGCTGCCAATGATCATCGTGGGTGGCGCCTCCTTCGTAATCCTCATGCAAGTCCCGGCGCTCGCGTCCGGGCTTGCGGGCGGCGTGCAGCTGGGGACGCTGGGCGCCGTCGGCTGGACGTTCAACAAGGCGCGTGGCGCGGTCGGGATGGCTCGGCCGCAAAGCATTCGAGCGGGCTACCGGAGCGTGCGTCGCGACGCCATGGCATTGCGAGCTGGTGCATCGATGGCAGCAGCCCCTGCCAGATGGGTCGCGAATCGCGTACGCCCTGGCAATTCAGTCAGCAACGCCTCCGCGCCACTCTCGTTTCCCACCATCAGCCGGTCATGAAAGCCATGAACAAGCAAATCGTTCTCCTTGCGACGGCGCGCGTCGTTGCGCTGGCCCTAGCCTCAGCCCTCGCGGGCTGCTCCATCAATCCTCCGAAGCCACCGAGGTGCGACGGCACCGACCGTCGCGCAATCAATTCTTCGAACCCGACGACGGCAGCTTTGCCGCCGTCGAAGTCGTGCTCGGCCGCGTTGGCCAGCGCGCTCGGAAGCCGCGATTCGGGCTGATTCAGCGAAGGTACTGAAGTCATGAAGACGATCAACAAGGTGACTCTACTGGGCAACCTCGGCCGCGATGTCGAGATCCGCTACACGGCAAATGGTGAGGCCGTCGCGAACTGCCAGGTCGCGACGAGCTCCGAGTGGAAGGACCGCGAGTCCGGCGAACGCCAGAGCGCCACCGAATGGCATCGGTGCGTCGCATGGGGAAAGCTGGCCGAGCTCATCGGCCAGTTCTGCCACAAGGGATCGGCCGTGTACTTCGAAGGGAAGCTGCGGACCCGGAAGTGGCAAGACAAGGACGGTGTTGACCAGTACACCACCGAGGTCGTGATCGACGAATTCATCAACCTTGATCGCCGCGATGCGGAATCGGCATCGCCAGCCGCCGACGCCGTCACCACGCCGGCACAAGCGGATAAGACCGCGGGCAAGAAGTCGGGCGGCAAGGTTCGCGAGCCCGCGCACTGAACGTCTCGAAGGCAACAGCATGGCGCAACTCAAATCAGCGGCGCTCGACCTACGGGTCAAGCGCAAGGACGAGGCGGAGTACTTCAAGGAAGCCTCCTCGTGGGACGATGACCGAGTCATCTCGCTTCAGAGGTCCCGCAAGACGGGGTGGTGGGTTGCCGGTGCGGAGTTCGTCCTCATCCTGCTGCTGACCGCGGCGATCCTCGTCATGTTGCCACTCAAGACGACTGACGTGCGGCTCGTCCGCGTCGACTCGTCGACCGGCATCGTCGACCAGGTCGTCAAGCTCGCGGACGCCAAGGAGACCTATGACGAGGCCATGACGAAGTTCTTCCTTCGTCGTGTGGTCGCCCTGCGCGAGACGTACACCCGTGCTCAGCTCCAGAACAACTACGACCAGAGCGTGCTCTTCACGGCACCCAGTGGCCGCGGCCAACTCAAGAGCGACTTTTCGTTCGACAACGCCAACGGTCCCTACAAGCGATATGGCGAGTTGGGTACGGCCTCCGTGCAAATCGTGACGATCTCGTTCGTTGCCAAGAACGTTGCCCAGGTTCGCTACGTCCGCACCGACCGCAAGGGCGGTGCAGAGACCCAGAGCCACTGGGTAGCAACCGTCGAGTTCCGCTACGTTGCGCAGCCGGCCGGCGAAGAAGCGCGCGGAGTCAATCCTCTCGGGTTCCAGGTGACGAACTACCGGAACGATCCCGAGGCCACCCTGGAGATCGCACGTCCATGAAGCGCCTCCTCATCACAGCGGCATTGGTCGCCGCATTCGCTTCAGCATCGGCAGCAACCGTCCCGCCGAGCGGTGCTCAGGACTACCGCATCCGCACCGCTGACTACAGCGAAGGCCAGGTCTACCGGATCACCGGTTTCTTCGGCTTTCATGCGCTGATCATGTTCGCGCCTGATGAGCGCATCGAGAAGGTCGGGGGCTTTGAGAAGGGCTGGAGCGTCGACAACCTCGGCAACAAGCTCCTCGTGCATCCGAAGATTGACGATGCCGACTCGAACCTCACGGTAGTCACCAGCCGGCGCGTCTACTTCTTCGATTTGTCGGTGAAGCCGTTCCCGAAGAAATATGCCAGTCAGGCGGACGACCCAGAGCAGACCTACGGCCTCAAGTTTCGGTATCCCCAAGACGAGGCGCTCGCTGCCGCTGCTGAGGCAACGGCACTCGCTCTCGAGCAAAAGCTGCGCAGCGCGACGACGAAGACGAGCGAGAAGCCCAAGCACTGGAGCTACACGTACATGGGTGCCGATGCGATCCGGCCGTACCAGGTCTGGGACGACGGCACGTTCACGTACTTCAAGTTCTACGCGCAACAGGATCTGCCGTCCTTCTTCGTCATCAACGACGACGGCAGCGAGAGCGTCGTCAACAAGGGCATGGAGCGTGACGGCGACACCGTCGTGGTCCAGCGCGTCGGCAAGCAGTTCGTGCTGCGAATGGGCGGTTCGGTGACCTGCATCTACAACGAGAACCCAACGATCTACACCCCGTCGAGCGGCACGGAAACGTCGTCTGACCAGGTGCAGCGCGTCATCCGCGGAGAGACGAAATGAGTGTCAGCTGGCTGAAGAGAAGCGGTATCAAGCGCGACCCGGTTGCAAACGAGGAATGGCACGAGACGGTGTCGTCGCTGCCACCCGAGGTCGAGGTAAAAAACGACAAGGCGACCCCCGTGGTCACCGACGAGCGCGGCATCACCTCGGTGAACCGGTCGGGCTTCCGGTCCCGTGCCTTGCCTCTTTCGATGGCCGCGATGGTTCTAGCTGCCGTCGGCGTGGTCTGGCTAATTCCGAGCCCGAAACCTGTGATTGTTCCGAGCAAGGACGATCCAAGGTCGACGAAGAACGAGCGCTTCGATGAGAGCCGGTCGACAGCCGTGCTCACTCCGTCGTCTCCGCCCGCACCACCCATTCCACCGCCGCAGCCCGTTTCCTTCACACCGGATGTTCCGACCCCGCTAGCGACGCCAAGCAGCCCGATCAAGGTGGTCCCGGCGCCGGACCCGCGCTCGGCGCCGCCAGCGGGGACAAAGTCCACCGTTGCCTTGCCGCCCTCGCCGCTCGAACTGCGCCAGCAATCGAAGGCGCTGATCGTCGGTACCGACGACAAGGCTGCCCCGACGACTCTGACTGCCTCGACGACGCCCTCGGGCGGGCTCGGCCCGGCCAGGCTTCAGCCGACGGCCTTCCGCGTGGGGGAGACGGGTGAGTCAGGAGGCGATAGTGGCGCCGCGGCCTCGACCGTCGGCGCGCCCGTATCGCCGGGAGGCCAAACCTCCAGCGGTTCGGCCGGCAACAGCGCGCCACAGCGAGACGCTCTCGGCGACGCGCTCAGACCGACACTGGTTTCCGGCACGTCCGCTGGCCAGTTGGCAAATCGCACATTCATGATGACGCAGGGCAATCTCCTCGACTGCTCGCTTGACGTCGCCATTTCATCTTCGGTGCCAGGGATGACGAAGTGCACCCTGACGCGCAGTGTGTTCGGCGACGACCGCAAGGTGGTCCTTCTCGAGCGCGGGACCGAGCTCACCGGGCAATACCAGGGCGGAATGCAGCAAGGCCAGAAACGGCTCTTCATCCTGTGGGTGCGTGCCAAGACGCCCTCGGGCGTCGTCATCACGCTGAGTTCGCCTGGCACCGATTCACTCGGTCGCAGCGGTGTCGATGGCTTTGTCGACACGCACTTTTGGGAACGGTTTGGGTCCGGCCTCTTGTTGTCGGTCATCGACGACGCATTCCAGATCGCGACGGCGAGGGCACAGAACGGCAACAGCAGCGGCACGACGATCGTCCTCCCCCAGAACACAACGCAGACGGCGAAGAACGCCGCCGCGATCGCGGTGGAGAACGACGTGCACATCCCGCCGACGCTGGAAAAGAACCAAGGCGAACACGTGAGCATCTTCGTTGCACGTGACCTGGACTTCAGGACCGTTTATGCCCTCCGCCCCATTGACGCTGGCCAGTAATGCAGCCGACCCGCCAGCGACGCTCGTTCATGGGGCACCCGGGCGCGATTCGGCGCTCAGAGAGTTCCTCCGACCGCTGGACTCCTTCATGGCCGACCCGGCGATCACGGAGATCTGCATCAACCGTCCATCAGAGGTGTTCACGGAAGGTCCAGGCGGTTGGTGTCGGCTCGATCTTCCTGCCGCCACCCTTGGCTGGTGCAAGAAGCTCGCTCAATTGATCGCGACGTTCTCGTCACAGAAGGTCAACGAGCAGAGCCCCATGTTGTCGGGCTCCCTGCCGGACGGCCAGCGTGTTCAGGTCACGATTCCACCGGCATGCGAGCTGGGAACGATCTCGATCACGATCCGCAAGCCCTCCCTCATTGCGCTGACGCCCGCGCAGTACGAGGCAGCAGGCTTCCACAGCGAGGTGCCCGAGTATCCCGTCACCATCGACGAGAGGATGTTGGCGAGGTTGAATGCCGTCGAGCGCGAGCTGCTCGAGCTGCGTGCTCAGCGCCGCTACTGGGAGTTCTACGCGCTGGCGATCCGCGAGCGCAAGAACATCGTCATCAGCGGCGCGACCGGCTCCGGCAAGACGACCTTCGGTCGCGCCCTCGTGAACTTCATCCCCGACGACGAGCGTCTGCTCACGATCGAGGACGTGCGCGAGATGTTCCTGCCGAACCACCCGAACCGCGTGCACCTCCTCTACAGCGAAGGCGGGCAGGGGACCGCCGAGATCACCGGCAAGACGCTCCTGCAAGCATGCCTGCGCATGAAGCCCGATCGCGTGCTGCTCGCCGAGTTGCGATCCAAGGTCGCCTACGACTACATCGTCAACATCAGCTCGGGTCACCCGGGCTCGATCACGACGGTCCACGCCGGAAGCACCGCCGGCGCCTTCGAAATGCTGATGCTGCGGGTCAAGGAATCCGACGAAGGGCAGAGCCTAGAGCGCAGCGACATCCAGGGGCTGCTGCGCGCCGAGGTCGACATCGTCCTGCAGGTGCACCAGCTCAAGCGCGAAGGCCCGGACGGGCGCCTCTGCAAGGTCCGCCGCCTGACTGAAATCCACTATGACCCAGCCTATAAGCGTTCCCAGTTGGGCTAAACCGCTCATCATCATCGCCGCGATAGCGGTGTTGATCGTTGCGGCGCTCCAGGTCTCCGGCCTACTCTTCGCTGGGCTGACTGGCGCGATGAAGCCGCAGGACGTCACACCGATGACGTTCTACCGCTACTGGTACTGGTATCGGGCGCAACCAGCGTGGCAGTCGTATGTCTACGGCTCCGGCGCCATCGGCATGCTTGCCCTCCTGATGCCAGTAGCGGTCGTGCTCGCACCAGGCCGCCGCCAGCGCCTTCATGGCGAAGCGCGATGGGCGAGGCGAAGCCACGTTCGCGCGGCCGGCCTCATGGGCTCAGAGGGCATCGTTGTAGGCAAGCTGGGCGGCCGGTTCTTGATGTTCAACGGCAACGAGCAAGGCAAGAACGTCATCGTCGCCGCCGCGCCCGGATCGGGGAAGACGCAGGGTCTCATGATCCCCAACTGCCTGAACTGGCCCGGCAGCCTGGTCGCGCTCGACATCAAGGGCGAGTGCTACGAACGGACCGCAGGCTTTCGCGCGGCGATGGGGCAGTCGGTCTACAAGATCGAGTTCCTCTCGCGCGAGTACCGGACCCATCAGTACAACCCGTTTGCCTACGTCTCGGAAGACAAAAACTTCCGAGTCGGAGACATCGAGAAGATCGCCAACTACCTGCTGCCGACTCCGTCCGGTCCGGGCGGCGACCCTTTCTGGGCGACGAGCGCGCGCGACATGTTCCGCGCGATCGCGCTCTTTCTGTTCCAGACGACAGGCACTTGCACCCTGGGCGGCATCCTCGACGTCGCCGACACACCCGAGGAGCTGCAAAAGTTCGCGCGGCGCATCGTGCGGGAAGCCAACGCCGGCACCTTGCAGGTCGATCCGCAGACGGTGCGCGACTTCTCGACGATCGCCAACCGGCCCGACAAGACGCACGGCGGCATCAAGGACAACCTAACCGGCGCGCTCGCGCCGCTCAAAAACCCGCTCGTCCGGTACGCCACTGACGGGAACACCTTCGATCTGCGCGCCCTGCGAACGCAGCGCCTGTCGACCACGACCAGACTCCTGGAGGTGCCGAAAGCGCTTCTGGAGAGCTTCGTCTTCGGCGATCGAAACCGT
>Ga0123338_10005309_pt1 | contig 11058 bp, 10 predicted proteins | sample grotaG_FD_89793 | JGI IMG/M metagenome (GOLD analysis project Ga0123338, IMG submission 89793) | Glacier valley bacterial and archeal communities from Borup Fiord, Nunavut, Canada, to study Microbial Dark Matter (Phase II) -... | ecosystem: Environmental > Aquatic > Freshwater > Ice > Glacier ...
ACCATTTCGCGCGGTTTGGGGAGGCCCATCCAGCGCTGCGCTAAGCGGCTGTCTTGGCTACAGACGCGATGAGCAACATCCTCAAGGCCGGACAACTCGCCCCGGCTCTGTCCGCTGCAGCATTTTCCCACCGTCCAGCCGTCAAGTCACCGCGGCAGCGAATTGTCGAGATGCCAGCCGGGCACGTCGTTCATCGTAATCCAGCCGTGGACATAGTTGGCGTAGTACAGGCCGAACAGAACAGCCGACAGCGCCGTCGTCCACACCGCCTTGATCCGCAGGTTTGGCCGGACCGGCGCGCTGTCGGCTTGCCCCGGAACGTGATCCTCGCCCGCTTCGGCGCTCGTTCTCACTCCGAACGGCAGCACCGCGAACAGCGTCAGCATCCAAAACAGGATGTAGATGACGATCGCCGAAACCGGCCGCATTGCTAGACCCGCACGACCTGGACGTCGGTCACCGGCTTCTTGCCCGTCCAGTCTCGTGCGACACGACGCAGCGCGACACGAATCGTTTCGGCATACTTCTCCTCGTCGCGCGGATTGCCCTTGCGCGCTGCATCCTCAGCAGCCTCGGCGCATTCGGCGAGGAATTCCTTGTGGTCCTCCTCGACCGGGACGCCCTGTGTGACGATGCTCGGACGGGCGGCAAGCTTGCCTCCGCCGTTCAGGACCACCGTCGCTGCGAGATATCCGTTGTGCATGATGCGCCGCCGCTGGACGATCGTTGCACCATCGGCGGGCAGGATGACATCGCCGTCAAGCACGAGCCGTCCGACCTTCTCATGACCGAGAAGCTTCGGTCCGTCTGGCGCGAGGCGGATCGCCGTCCCGTTCATCGGAACCATCGCGCGCGGCACGCCGACCTCGAGCGCGAGCTTGGCGTGCGCCTCCAGGTGGCGCCGCTCACCGTGCACCGGAATGGCAATCTCGGGCCGAATCCAGCCGTACATCGCCTCGAGCTCGGGCTTGCCCGGGTGGCCCGAGACGTGGACGTGCGCCTGGCGCTCGGTAATCACCTCGACTCCGCGCGTCGCGAGCGCATTCTGGACGATGCCAATCGACAATTCGTTGCCGGGGATTTCCTTGGACGAATAGATCACGCAATCGCCACGCTCGAGCTTCAGGTGCTGGTGGCTGCCGCTTGCGATGCGGCTGAGCGCGGCGGCGGGCTCACCTTGCGCGCCGGTGCAGATGATCAACAGCTTCGCCGGATCGAGCCGGGCAGCAGCGTCGAACGACAGCACCGGCGGAAAGTCCTTGAGATAGCCGGTCGCGCGCGCGACGCCGAGAATGCGGTCCATCGACCGGCCGACGACGCACACCTGCCGCCCCGTCTCGAGCGCGACTTGCCCCAGCGTGTGGAGCCGCGCCGCATTCGACGCGAAGGTCGTGACGAGCACGCGACCCGTCTTGCGGCCACGGACGACCTCGAGCAGACCGTCGCGTACGCCCGCCTCGCTGCCACTTGCCTTCGCATTGAAGACATTGGTCGAGTCGCCGATCATGGCCAGAACGCCCGAATCGCCGAGCGCCGTCATCTCGGCCGGTGTCGAAGGCGTGCCCATCTGCGGCTGATCGTCGAGCTTCCAGTCGCCGGTATGGAAGATGCGCCCGTACGGCGTGTCGATGATCAGCCCATTGCCTTCGGGGATCGAGTGCGCCATCGCGGCATAGCGGAACGTGAAGTCGCCGAGGGTCAGCGTCCCGCCCATGGGCACGACGTGGAGCTTGACCTCCTTGTCGATCCCCTCCTCGATCAGTTTGCCACGGATCAGCCCGGCGGTGAACGGCGTCGCGTATAGCGGCACGCCGAGATCGGCGGCGAGATAGGGGATCGCGCCGATATGATCCTCATGCCCATGCGTCAGGACGATGCCGAGCAGGTCCTCGCGTCGCGCCTCGATGAAGCTGAGATCGGGCAGGATCAGGTCGACGCCCGGATACGACGGATCGGCGAAGGTCATGCCGAGGTCGACCATCACCCACTTACCGCGGCAGCCGTAGAGGTTGACGTTCATGCCGATCTCGCCCGAGCCCCCAAGGGGAAGGAAGATCAGTTCGTCGCCGGGGGTGAGGAAGTTCTTGCGGTTTGGATTGGGCATCATGCTCCAGACTGGTTAAGGACGAAAATGCGGTGCAACCCGCGAATGGTAAGGTCGCCATCGACCCGGTCGATGGCCGGAGTATGGCGATTGAACAATGTGGCGAGGCCGCCGGTCCCGATGACCGTTACGGGCCTGCCGATCTCCGATGTAATGCGCGCCACCAGTCCTTCAATAAGGCCGACATAGCCCCAAAAGACGCCCGATTGCATGGCATGGACGGTGTTGGTGCCGATCGCGCCCCCAGAAGAGTTATGGCCGTTGCCGGGCGGCGGCTCGACCGCGATGCGCGGCAGCTTGGCGGCGGCGTTGTAAAGCGCGTCCATTGACAGATTGATGCCCGGAGCGATCGCGCCGCCGCGGTAAACGCCGCTACCGTCGGAAGCTTCGGTGATGACGTCGAAGGTCGTCGCGGTGCCGAAGTCGACGACGATCAGGTTGCCACGACATGCGGCATGCGCGGCGACGGCGTTGACGATGCGGTCGGCCCCGACCTCCTTCGGGTTGTCGACCGCCAGCGCGATGCCGTAGCGCACTCCCTCGTCGCCGACGACAATCGGCTCCACGCTAAAGTACTTGCGACACAGGCGCTGAAGGTTGAACAGCGTCGGCGGGACGACGGTGGCGATGATCGCCGCATCGACATGAGCGCGTTCGACGCCCTCGAGTGCCATCAACTGGTTGAGCCACACGGCGTATTCGTCCGCCGTGCGGTCGCGCGCGGTCGAGATGCGCCAGCGCCACTTGATCTCGCCGCCGCCCCCGACGCTGAGATCGACCAGCGCGAAGACGATGTTCGTATTGCCGACGTCGATCGCGAGCAGCATCAGCGCCTCCCCGCAACGATCATAGCGCGAAGACCTCGCCAGCGTGAATCGCCCGGACGCTCGCGTCGTCGCGGGTGAGGAGCAGCGCGCCGTCCGCGGCAATGCCGGTGAAGGTGCCGGTCACCGACTCCGCGCCGAGCCGCGCCTCGAGGCGGTCGCCGAGCCCGGACGCGCGCGTCAGCCATTCGGCGCGGACCGGTGCGAAACCCGTTTCCCGCCACGCCGCCCGGACGACGGCGAACGTCACCGCGAGGTGTTCGGCCACGGCCGCCGTACCTGGCGCGACGACGCCTGCAGCAGGCAACGATGTCGCCGGACGCTCGGAAGCATCGGGATGGCCGGCGAGATTGACGCCGAAGCCGATAATCGTCGCGCCTGCGATCCCCTCGAGCAGGATGCCCGCAACCTTGACGCCGTCGAGCAGCAGATCGTTGGGCCACTTCAGCGTCAGCCGACCGGGCGCTACCCAACGGTCGAGCGTGCGTACAAGCGCAATCGCCGCGACGAACGATAGTTGCTGCGCCGGCCCCTCCCCGGCTTGCGGCCGGGTTAGCACGCTGGCGAACAGGTTCCCCGGAACCGAAAGCCATGTCCGCCCGCGGCGCCCGCGGCCGCCGGTCTGCGTGTCGGCGCGCGCCCATGTGCCGTCGGGCAGGTCGCGCTCGACCAGCCAATCGTTGGTCGAGCCGACGGTGGCGAGATGGTGGATCAGAGCAGCGCTGCCGCCGCGCGGCCCGCCGCACCCACCAGCGGCGTAATCGCGAGCATTCCCAATGGCGAGCAGAACAGTGCCGCAAGCGTCAGGAGCGCGGTGTTCGTGCGGCTGTCGGCGGGTGCGAACGCCGGCGCTGGCTCATCGAAATAAACCGACTTAATGACCCGGAGGTAGTAATAGGCACCGACGACACTGGCGACGACGCCGACCACTGCGAGCACGTAAAGATGCGCGTCGATCGCCGCCTGGAACACGGCAAACTTCGGCCAGAAGCCGAGCAGTGGCGGGATGCCCGCGAGGCTGAACATGAAGACCGCAAACGCAGCCGCAAGGCCGGGCCGAGTCCGCGACAGCCCGGCAAGGCCGTCTAGCGTCTCGACAGGCGTGCCGTCCGACCCGCGCATCGCGAGGACGCCAAGGAAGCTGCCGAGTGTCATCACGACGTAGACCGCCATATAGAACAGCACGCCCGTCACGCCTTCGCGCGTCCCCGCCGCAAGGCCGATCAGCGCGAAGCCGACATTGTTGATCGACGAATACGCCAGCAGGCGCTTGATGTTGGTCTGGCCGATCGCGCCGACCGCGCCGAGCAGCATCGACGCGATCGACACGAACGTCACGATCTGCCGCCAGTCGACCGTCATCCCGCCGAACGCGCCGACGGCAACGCAGAGCAACAGGCCCATCGCCGCCGCCTTGGGTGCCCCTGCGAAGAACGCCGCGACCGGCGTCGGTGCGCCTTCGTACACGTCGGGCGTCCACATGTGGAACGGAACGGCGGAAATCTTGAACGCCAGCCCCGACAGGATGAACACCAGCCCGATCAGCGTGCCGAGGTCCGCTGTGCCGGCACCGCGAACGAGGCCGTGGAGAGCCGTGAAGCTCGTCGTGCCGGTGAAACCGTACACCAGGCTGATCCCGTACAGCAGGATGCCCGACGCCAGCGCTCCGAGGATGAAATATTTGAGCCCCGCCTCGCTCGACCGGGCCTCGTTGCGATGGAAGGCGGCGAGCACGTAGGCCGCAAGGCTCTGCAGCTCGAGACCGACGTAGAGCGTCAGCAGGTCGTTCGCGCTAACCATCAGGCACATTCCGAGCGCCGAAAGGGTGAGCAGCACGGGGTATTCGAACCGCCCGGTTGCCGCCTGCACGAGGTACGGCAGGGCGAGCACCATCGAAACCGCTGCCCCGCCGAGAATGATGACCTTGAGGAAGGTCGAGAATGCGTCGGCGACATAGAGCCCGCCGAACGCCGTTGCTCCTGCCGATGGGACGACCGCAAGATGGACGCCGGCGAGCGCGAGGATGCCGACTGCGACCCACGTCAGCGGAACGAGGCTGCGATCGCCGCGGAACACGCCGATCATCAGCAGCACGAGCGCACCCGCCGCGAGGATCGTCTCGACCGACGCGAGGTGGACCGACTGGCCAAGCGTTTGAAGCGCAATCACCTGAGCTGACCCTTCGCGGGCACGACGTGCTGGGGCGGCGCGGCGGCGTGATGGAGGCGCGCGAGGATCCCCGCAACAGGCACGCGCAGCGGCCGCAGGAAGCTTTCGGGATAGATGCCCATCCACAGCACCGCGGCAGCAATAGGCAGCAGCGTGAGCAGTTCGCGCGGGTTGAGGTCGGCCATTGCAAGCACATGGGGATCGGCGTTCGTTCCGAAGATCACGCGGCGGTAAAGATACAACATGTATGCCGCGCCGAAGATGATCCCGGTCGTCATGCCGAGCGCGAGCCACGTCGACGCGGCAAACGTGCCGAGCAGGACGAGGAACTCGGCGACGAAGCCGCTCGTCGCCGGCAGGCCGATCGACGCCATCGTAAACAGCAGGAAAAACAGCGCGTAGCGCGGCATGATGTTCGCCAGCCCGCCGTACGCCGCGATCTCGCGCGTGTGCAGCCGGTCGTAGATAACCCCGACGCAAAGGAACAGCGCGCCCGACACGAGACCGTGACTGAGCATCATCAGGATACTGCCCTCGAGCCCTTGCGTATTGAAGACGAACAGCCCTGCGGTAACGAACGCCATGTGCGCTACGCTCGAATAAGCGATCAGCTTCTTCATGTCCGACTGCACCAGCGCGACGAGGCTGGTGTAGATCACCGCCACGACAGACAGCACCGCGACAAGCGACACCAGCCGGACACTCGCGTCGGGGAACATCGGCAGCGAAAAGCGGACGAAGCCGTAGCCGCCCATCTTGAGCAGCACGCCCGCAAGGATCACCGACCCCGCCGTCGGAGCCTCGACATGCGCGTCGGGCAGCCAGGTATGGACCGGCCACATCGGCATTTTGACGGCAAACGACGCGAAGAACGCGAGCCACAACCAGACCTGCACGTCGGGCGCGAAATTGGTGGTCAGCAGCGTCGGAATGTCGGTCGTATGCGCCGCGCTCGCCATCCAGATCATCGCCAGCAGCATCAGCACCGACCCGAGCAGCGTATAGAGGAAGAACTTGTAGCTCGCGTAGATCCGCCGCGCGCCGCCCCAGATGCCGATTATCAGGTACATCGGGATCAGCCCGCCCTCGAAAAAAAGGTAGAACAGGAAAAGGTCCTGTGCCGCGAAGACGCCGATCATCAGCGTCTCCATCAGCAGGAACGCCGCCATATACTCGGGCACCCGCCGCTCGATGCTGGTCCACGACGCGAGGATGCAGAACGGCATCAGGAACGTGCTGAGCACGATCAGCATCAGCGCAATCCCGTCGATGCCGAGGTGCCACGACAGGAATGGCGCGAACAGATCGATCCGCTCGACGAACTGGAATGCCGCGGTCGACGTGTCGAAGGCGAGCCACAGCGCGATGCCGAGGCCGAGCTCGATCAGCGTGACGACGAGCGCCGTGAGGCGGGCGTTCGCGGCGCGCGCATCCTCACTCCCCGGGGCGAGCAGCACCCATGCCGCCGCGAGCAGCGGCAGCAGGACGATGGCCGACAGCACGGGAAAGTTCACTGGAACAGCCGCGGCACGAACCACGTCGCCGCCGCCGCGACGCCGACGAGCATCATCAGCGCATAGGTGTAGAGGTAGCCCGACTGGAAGCGCTTGGCGACGACGGCAGTGTTGCCGACCAGCGTCGTCACGCCATCGGGACCGAAACGGTCGATGACGTTGCGGTCACCGCTCCAGAATAGCCGGCCGGCGCCGATCGCGCCGCGGATGAACACGAGCTGGTACAACTCATCGAAATACCATTTGTGGACGAGGAAGGCGTAGAGTCCGCGAAATGTGTCGGCGAAGCGCTGCGGTGCCGCGACGTCGCGCAGATAGTTCTGCGCCGCAAGCGCCAGCCCGAGGAAGAAGGCGACACCCGGGGTCCACACGACCCATCCGGGCACGCGCTCCATCGCCTCGGCGAGGTCGCGGTGAACGAATGCCGACCCGCGCCAGAAGGCGTTCGCGTCAGGGCCGAGGAACGTGTCGTGAAAGACGAAGCCGGCGAGCAGCGCGCCGACGCTGAGCACGCCAAGCGGCAGCAGCATCGTCCACGGGCTCTCGTGCGGATGGTAGCCGCCCGTCCCCGTCGGCACCTGCGCTGCGACAGGGGCGTGGTCGTGCTCCATGCCCGCGCTGTCGTTCGTTCCCTCGGTCCCGCCCGCGTGCGCCGCGTCTGCTTCGGGACTATCGTGGCCGTGTGCAGCGTGCGCGATGTGCTCGCTGCCCGCCCAGCGAGGCTCGCTAAAGAACGTCAGGAACGCCAGCCGCCACGAGTAGAAGCTCGTCAGGAAGGCGACGAACGCGCCGACGACGAACGCCACCACGCCCGCCGTCGTGCCACGCGCGAACGCCGCCTCGAGGATCGCATCCTTCGAGTAGTAGCCGGAGGTGAAGAAGAAGCCGGTCAGCGACAGGGTGCCGATCGTCATCGCCGCGAACGTCAGCGGCAGGCTCCGCCGCAGCCCGCCATAATAGCGCATGTCCTGCTCGTGGTGCATGGAATGGATCACCGCGCCCGCGCCGAGGAACAGCAGCGCCTTGAAGAAGGCGTGGGTGAACAGGTGGAACATCGCCGCGCCGTACGCGCCCGACCCTGCGGCGAAGAACATGTAGCCAAGCTGGGAACACGTCGAATACGCGATCACCCGCTTGATGTCGGTCTGGACGCAAGCCACCGTCGCGGCGAACAGCGCCGTTGCCGCCCCGACGTAGGTGACGACGGTCAGGGCGGTCGCGCTGGTCTCGAACATCGGCGACAGGCGGCAGACCATGAACACGCCCGCCGTCACCATCGTCGCGGCGTGGATCAGCGCGCTGACGGGCGTCGGCCCCTCCATCGCGTCGGGCAGCCACGTGTGGAGGCCGAGCTGCGCCGACTTGCCCATCGCGCCGACGAACAGCAGCAGGCACAGGCACGTCATGACGTCGACGGGGGCGCCCAAGAAGTGGAACGTCGCGCCCGCCATGCCCGGCGCCGCCGCGAGGATCGCGTCGAGCTTGACCGTCTTGAACACGAGGAACGTGCCGAAGATGCCGAGCGAGAAGCCGAAGTCACCCACCCGGTTGACGACGAACGCCTTGATCGCCGCCGCATTGGCGGACGGCTTGTAGTACCAGAAGCCGATCAGCAGGTAGCTCGCGAGCCCGACGCCCTCCCAGCCGAAGAACATCTGGACGAGGTTGTCGGCGGTCACCAGCATCAGCATCGCGAAGGTGAACAACGATAGGTACGCGAAGAACCGCGGCTGGTCGGGATCTTCCGCCATATACCCCCAGCTGTAGAGGTGGACGAGCGCCGAGACCGTGGTGATGACGACGAGCATTACGCTCGTCAGCGCGTCGACCTTGAACGCCCACGCGATGTGGAGGTCGCCGCTGTCGATCCAGTCGAGGACGGGAAGCGTGTACGCCGCGCCGTGGCCGAGGCCGGTGTCCGCGAACACGACCCAGCTGAGCGCGGCCGAGAAGAACAGTGCGACCGTGGTGACGCTCTTTGCCGCCACGTCGCCGATCGTGCGGTTGCCGAGCCCGGCAACCAGTGCGGCAGCGAGCGGCAGGAAGACGAGGAGCTGGATCATCACCCCTTCATCTGGTTGATGTCGTCGACCGTGATCGTCCCGCGATTGCGGAAATAGACGACGAGGATGGCCAGCCCGATCGCCGCCTCGCCCGCCGCGACCGTCAGGACGAACATCGCGAACACCTGGCCGACGAGGTCGTGCGCGAATGACGAGAACGCGACGAGGTTGATGTTGACCGCGAGCAGGATCAGCTCGATCGACATCAGGATGATGATGACGTTCTTGCGGTTGATGAAGATGCCGAGCACGCCGATCACGAACAGGATCGCGCCGACGGCGAGATAGTGGCCCAACCCGATCACAGAAACGGCCCGATCACAGCGTGACGCCCTCGCCGCTGGCTGCGTGCACTGTGGTGATCGCGCTCTCGGGCGTGCGGGCGACCTGTGCATCGATATTCTGGCGCTTGATGCCGCCGCGCTGCCGGTGGGTGAGCACGATGGCACCGATCATTGCGGTCAGCAGCACCATGCCCGCCGCCTGGAAGATGAAGACGTAGCGCGTGTAGATCAGGCTGCCGAGCGCCTGCGTATTGGTCATTCCAGCCAGCACCGGCGCGTGGCTCGGCCCGGTGGTGATGCCGAAGCGGCCGCCGCCGAGCACCAGCAGCAATTCCGCCAGCAGCACGACCGCCAGCCCGAGGCCGAGCGGCAGGTAGCGCGAGAACCCCGCCCGCAGCCGGGCGAAATCGACGTCGAGCATCATCACGACGAACAGGAACAGGACCGCGACCGCGCCGACGTAGACGATCACCAGGATCATCGCGAGGAACTCGGCCCCGAGCAGGACGAACAGCCCCGCGGCGTTGAAGAACGCGAGGATCAGCCACAGCACCGAATGGACCGGGTTCTTCGACAGGATCGTCATCGCCGCGCCAAGCACGACGAACCCGGCGAACAGGTAGAAGGCGAGTGTCGCGATCATGAAAGCGGCGGACGGTCCTGTTGCTGTGCGGGATCGACATGCGACCCGTATGTCATCATCCTGGCACCTGCCAGGACCCGTGGTTCCACCTGTCGATTGGCGGAAGAGCGGGTCCTGGCATGCACCAGGAAGACGGCCGTTAATTTGCTGCGGTGCGTCTAACGCCGGGCGCTACCCGCGGCAACCCGCCACGACCATCGTTTCACCGGCGGCATGGCGCGATCACCGCCACGCAGCGTCGGCCTTGAGGTTCGCCGCGATCACCCGCTCCCAGCGCTCGCCGTTCTGCAGGAGCTTGTCCTTGTCGTAGATCAGCTCCTCGCGCGTCTCGGTCGAGAACTCGAAGTTCGGCCCCTCGACGATCGCGTCGACCGGGCACGCCTCCTGGCAGAAGCCGCAATAGATGCACTTGGTCATGTCGATGTCGTAGCGCGTCGTCCGGCGGCTGCCGTCCTCGCGCGGTTCGGCCTCGATCGTGATCGCCTGCGCCGGGCACACCGCCTCGCACAATTTGCACGCGATGCACCGTTCCTCGCCGTTCGGATAACGGCGCAGCGCGTGCTCGCCGCGGAAGCGCGGGGACAGCGGACCCTTCTCGTAGGGGTAGTTGAGCGTCGCCTTGGGCTTGAACATGTAGCTGAAGGTCAGCCCGAGTCCGCGGATGAACTCGATCAGCAGGAGGGATTTGGCGGCGCGGAAGACGGCGTTCATTTGTCAGACCTACCCATAATAGTCACTACCGGTATCTGTGCGCTAGGAAGGCAGGTAGCGTCCATTTCGGACCCCTTCATCTGCGATGCAGTCATAGTTCCGGAACTGTCTCTCTCAAGTACGTCGATGCAGCCAGTCAAGGTATCTACCATGATTGCCGGTGACGCACCTTGCGCCTGCACAACTAAGAAACGGCCAATTTGATTATGTACTATAGTTGAGCTGGACTCGGCATGATTGCCAGTGTCGCACGCGCTAATGGCCGGTGCCATAACAAGCAGTATCGCGCTGCGCATCCTCACCTGTAGTGCCCCGTGAACACCAGCCACCCGCTCACCACGCACACCCAGACCAGCGACAGCGGCAGGAACACCTTCCATCCCAGCCGCATCAGCTGGTCGTAGCGGTAGCGCGGGACCGTTGCCTTGACCCACGCGAAGATGAAGAACATCCCGAACAGCTTGAGCATGAACCAGATGAACCCCGGCACGAGGTATAGCGGGGCCAAGTTGAGCGGTGGCAGCCAGCCGCCGAGGAACAGGATGCTGCTCAGCGCGCACATCAGCAGGACGTTGGCGTATTCGCCGAGGAAGAACAGCGCGAACGCCATCGACGAATATTCGACCTGGTAACCGGCGACGAGCTCGGCCTCGGCCTCGGGCAGGTCGAACGGCGGGCGGTTGGTCTCGGCGAGCGCCGAGATGAAGAACACGATCGCCATCGGAAACAGCAGCGGATTGAGGATG
>Ga0123338_10005310_pt1 | contig 11056 bp, 8 predicted proteins | sample grotaG_FD_89793 | JGI IMG/M metagenome (GOLD analysis project Ga0123338, IMG submission 89793) | Glacier valley bacterial and archeal communities from Borup Fiord, Nunavut, Canada, to study Microbial Dark Matter (Phase II) -... | ecosystem: Environmental > Aquatic > Freshwater > Ice > Glacier ...
ACCCATTTGGCCTGGAAGGAACGCTCACTACGGGAATTGTCAGTTCTCTCCATCGTCCTCTTGCTGGTGAGAACGATAGTCCACTCGAAGACCTGATCCAGACTGACGCCGCCATCAATCCGGGCAACTCCGGTGGGCCGCTGCTTGACTCCCACGGCAACGTAATCGGAATCAACACCGCAATCTACGGGCAGCAATCCATGTCTGACGGGCAGGCAGGCAATATCGGAATCGGTTTTGCCATGCCCATCAACCGGGCCAAGACAATGCTCGATGAATATCATTCAACGGGGCGGATCAGCCTGCCGGTCTTCGGTGCCGTATCCCTACTTGTGCAAGGCGAGCTGGCCGAAGCCCTGCAGCTTCCCACGGAAGGCGGCCTTCTGGTCCAACGCGTTGATCGTGATTCGCCTGCGGCGAAAGCTGGTATCCACGGACCAACCCGTCGCGTGATCATCAGCAATTACGCAGTAGGAGTTGGCGGTGACCTGATCACCGCGGTCGAGGGCAAACCAGTGGAAACACAGGATGCGATTCAGCGCGTTATGACCCGCAAGCGGGTTGGCGATTCCATGGAACTCACGGTAAACCGCGCCGGCCGCTCACAAAAAATTAACGTGCGGCTCGGTGAATCTGGGGCGGTACTTTAACTAACAAAATTCTTGCAACGTAGGTATCTGCATCAGATGAGGGCAGCTTGAACACGGGAACCCAAGATGGATACAAATGGCTCGAAACCGATCATCGACTGAGCGAGTTCATACCCGTATGCCAAAACACAATCATCGGCAAGTAGCTTGTCATTACCGCTGTCGATAGTGGAGTCTTTCAGCCATCGCAAGAAGATGAACTGCGAGGCTGGCCTGCGATCGGCGGCGTTGCTTATAGCCCACTCGTTGAATCGGTCGCGGAGCTGCCGTCTGATTGCTGTTGCCGGGATTGTTGCGGTTTCGATGAGTGGTATTTGTTCGATCGCCGCCCTGGGCAACTCGGTTCGATCTGCCACCAGAATGTATTCGAAGCATCGATAGCAGAAGGGAATGTATTCCAGTTTGCAAACTTCGGCGGCTTTCGTTTTACTAACCCGGTAATGCAGCCTGTAGTTGATCTTTTCTGGAATCAAGTGAGGTGGGCCCAGCCAGAATCGTACGTTGCGGATTGTGACGGGTGTCTGGTTTTTGCGACTCGCAACTCAGCCCTCTTTGAGAATGTAGTAGCCCAATTGAGCAACTCTCCCTCAACCCTCTCAGGGGATACTGAGCAGTTGCACGAATAAGATCCCGCTTCCAAGCCACGCCGAAGCTCGTTACAACCGGCAAACCGCCGCGGCCACAGGCTCATCGCCCACCGCCACCACCGTAAAAAGCGGAGCCTTCTTGTATCTCAAATCCGTCAGCTTAGAAAGCCTCACCACGGCCAGATTCCCGCTGCCCCGGTTCACTACCAGGCAATATTCGCCATCCGGTGTCAACGCAACGGCGCACGGCCCCTGTCCGGAGGTAATCCGCGCCACCACCTGCCGCTCCGCAATCGACAGTACCGTCACGTCTCCCGCCGTAGGGTTCGTCACGAACAGCAGCGAGCTATTCACCGTCATGGCCCCGGGCTCCCGTCCCGCCAGCACCGTCTCGGCCAACTCAGTCTGGTAGGGATACACAATCCCCACGGCGTCCATCCCCGCGCCAGTCGCGAACATCTGTCCGCCGTTATCGTTGAAACAAAAGCGCTCCGGCGCAAATGGCATCGGCAGCACCACCAGCACCCGGCCGGTCTCCCGGTCCGCCACGGTAATCGTGCGGCCCGCCGCGCTTCCAATCAGCACCTGTTTTCCGTCGAGTCTGAACTTCACCACGCCCGCATCGGTCGCCATTGGAATCTCATTTCGCCAGCCCGATCCCGCAAGCCCAAACAACCCGAACCGCTTTTTTTCTCCGTAACTCACTACCGCCGTCGCACCATCGGGCGCAATATCGAAGTCGGTCGCCGCATAAGGCAGCGGAATAGGTGGCCCGCCTTTCCACGTCTTCAGATCCAGCGGTACCAGCACGTTCGGGTCGCGGCCCAACACCCACACGCGATCACCCGAAACGCGCATTGCCACCGCGCGCCCGGCCATCTTCTTCTTCCGGCTAACCGTCAGCGCACTCGCCGGAACTTCCACCACTGTGCCGATATCCGGCAACAAGACCAGCACGGCGTTGCCGCCCGCATGAGTCACTACGGCTTCCGGTTCGCCTTCCAGGGGAATCTGCTTGTCCAACCGGAATCGAGACAAATTCACCACGGCCAGCGACCGGCTGCCTTTGTTCGCCACAAAACAGTACCCATCGAAGCGCTTCGCCAGCTGGGGTCCGCACGCGCCCAGTCCCACTGCTCCCGCAAGCATCGCCCGCCGGGAGATCATCGGGAAACTTCGCGCCGCGTGTTTGGGCGGATCAGTTGGCCGCCATCATGAAAGGTCGCATACCAGGCTTCGATCACGTCATTCGGCGAATCATGCCAGCCCGCACCCCCCAGCACCGCTGTTTCGGCATCGTGACCCACAAAAGGTCCGTCGGCGTCCCGCGCTTCGGCAAACATCCCGTCCTCGCGCTCCACAATGCGGATCACGCCATTGCCGTCCGTATTGTAAACATCCTCGTCAATCACTATCACGCCACCAGTCATCTTACAGGCCTTTGCAAGGCCGATTCAAAACATTCGCTGTGTTATCATCCAACTTCGCCACACGCGGCTTAACCCTTTCATTTGAATCTGATACATGAATCTCCGTTCTCTTTTTAGTCTCTTTTCGTCTGATCTCGCAATTGATTTAGGAACCGCCAACACGCTCGTTTATGCCAAGGGAAAAGGCATTGTCGTTAACGAACCATCCATCGTTGCTTTAAACAAGAACACGGGTGAAGTGGAGGCGGTCGGCAAAGAAGCAAAAGAAATGCTGGGCCGCACTCCCGGCAATATTGTCGCTATTAAACCTATGAAAGACGGCGTCATCGCTGACTTCAAAGTCACCGAAAAGATGCTAAATTATTTTATTCAAAAAGCGCACAACCGTAAGATGCTGGTGCACCCCCGCATCGTCATCGGAGTTCCCAGCGAAATCACTCAGGTGGAAAAGCGCGCTGTAATGGATTCCGCCTATCGTGCCAAAGCTTCCGAAGTCCATCTTGTGGAACAGGCCATGGTAGCCGCAATCGGCGCCGGTCTGCCCATCACGGAACCGTCCGGCAATATGGTGGTCGATATCGGCGGCGGCACCACGGACGTGGCCGTCATTTCCCTCTCCGGAATCGTCTACTCCCGCTCCGTTCGCGTCGCCGGTAATGAGATGGATGATGCCATCATGCAGTTCCTCAAGCGCAAGTACAACCTGCTCATCGGGGAACGCACAGCGGAGGCTATCAAAATAGAACTCGGTTCCGCCTTCCCACTTGATAAGCCGATGACGATGGAGATCAAGGGCCGCCATTTGATCGAAGGCGTACCTAAGACGGTGTCCATCGGCGATCAAGAAATCAGAGAAGCGCTCTCAGAATGCGTCGCCACCATCATCAATGCCATCCGCGTCGCACTCGAACGCACCCCGCCTGAATTAAGTGCCGATATCAGCGATCGCGGCATTGTGCTCACCGGCGGCGGTGCCATGCTGAAAAATCTTGACCGCCGCATCCGCGAAGAAACCGGTCTTCCAGTCTCTATCGCTGACGATCCGCTCGCCTCGGTCGTGCTCGGCACCGGCCGCATGTTGAGCGATTTCAAACTGCTTCGTAAAATCAGTATCGATTGATCCCGGCTCTCTCATGGAGTCTTTACTCACCCGGTATCGCAATGTCACAGTCCTTCTGTTTGCCATCTGCGCGCAAATTGTCTTACTTGCATTCCAGGTGAAAAACGGCAGCGACGTGCCAATGATCCGTGTATGGGCTGTAACCGCCGTCACCCCGCTGGCGCAAGTTGTAGAGGATAGCAGGAGCACCGTCGCCGGCCTCTTCGGCAGCTACGTGTCCTTGCGCGACGTGCGTGAACAGAGCCGCAAAATTCAAGCGCAAGCCGATGCGCTGAAGCTCGAAAACCAGTTTCTGCGAAACGAATTGGCAATGGCTGAACGCGTCAAAGCCTTGGGTCAATTCGAAGCCCGCTCGCCCTCGAAAATGATTGCCGCCCGTATCATCGGAACCGGTACCGGAGCCCAAAACCGGGTATCGTTTGTCGATCGCGGATCCAACGCGGGCGTTCAGAAAGGTATGGGCGTCATCACCCCTGACGGCATCGTCGGCAAAGTGCTTGCGTCTTATCCAACAGCCTCACAGGTCCTCATGGTAGACGACCCCGGTTTTGCAGCCGGCGTCATCTCCCAAAAAAACCACGTCCGTGGAATTCTCAAAGGCCTCGGCCACGGCAAAGCCCAGGTGGATTACGTCCAGAACGAAGAAACCGTGGAACAGGGCGAAGTCTTTTTCACCTCGGGCGATGATCGCGTCTTCCCAAAAGGCATGCCCGCCGGCAAGGTGATTGCCGTCGGTACCGGCTCCAACTTCAAATCCATCTCTCTTGAGCCGTTAGGCCTGCAGAACGGCCCCGAAGAAGTTCTGATCGTCCTCGAAGGACAGCACCAAACAATTCCCGACGCCCCCGCTTCTCAGACCGTGTATCTCGGAACAACCGTCACGTCTGACCCGTCCGATCCGAACGCAAAACAACCAGCCGTCCCGCTGCTGACCGATGCCGATCGGGCACGGCAACACTACAAGGAACTCGGCGAAGCCCAGAATCACAAATTCGGCGAAGGCGCTCCTGGCTCACTTCCGCCTGATTTCAATCTCAAGCCCAAACCTGCTATCGCGCCTAACGCGACAGCTCCGGCTGCAGTCCTGCCCCGAAGCCTGCAAGCACCCACGCCTAAGCTCAAGAAACCTGCCCCGCCCGTCCGGGAAGACCAGCCGCCGCCTGTCGAACCCCCGCCCCAAGCCTTATTACTCCAGACGGTCGACCTCGCCCATCGCCTGCGCTCTTAATGATATGAGTTACTACTCAAGCGACCGTGTCTCCCTCGATAGCGAACGCGAAAGCCGCATCTCGCATTTCCACCTCTGGGTCCTCATCGTCATCCCGCTCCTCGCAATCCTGTTCCAGCTCTATATCCCGCTCTACATCAAGTTCCTGCAATACCTCGATATCCCCCTTTTGGTCACCATCTATTTCGCCATGATGCGCAGATCCCAACTGGGCGGCCTCGCCATCGGCATGATTTTAGGTCTTGCGCAGGATTCCCTCTCCCGCAATCCCATCGGGATGTTCGGCATCTGCCGCAGCATCGTCGGTTACATCGCAGCATCGCTCGCGCTGCGCATCGATGTCGATCACCCGCTGGTACGCCTGCTCATCACTTTCTCGTTCTATCTTCTCGATCAGTTCCTTCTCTGGCTCTTGGAACGCGCTCTGCTTCAGCTTCAGCCAATCTTCGATTTCCGCCAGGCGTTACTCCTGGGATTCCTGAACGCGGTAGTCGGAGTAGCGCTCTTCCACTTCCTCGACCGCCTGAAACAGCGCGGCTAAAGTAAACTTGAGAGGAGCCGAAGTTCAGTGAATCTCTTCCGCACCGCGCCCCCCGCAGAACAGCCGCCCGAAACGGAAGCGCCGCTGCTGCGCGATGATCCGAAATTCGCCTCGGCCAAGATGGCCATCTTCCAGTATTCCTCGGTCGGTATCTTCTTCATCCTGATCTCCGGCTTTTGGCAACTCCAGGTCCTGCAGCAGGAAGTTTATTCCGAACAAGCCGAGCGCAATAGCGTCAAGAGTCTGCCCATCCTCGCGCCGCGCGGCAAAATTCTGGATCGCGACGGTCGCGTAATCGTCGACAATCACTCCTCCTGGACGCTCATCCTCTCCCGCGAAACTCTCAAGCAGGAACATCTGCCCGAAATCGCCGAAGGCCTCCATCTGGACCTTTCCGATCTAAACGTCAAGCTCGCCCGTTACCGCAGCCGCCCCAAATTCGAACCCCTCATCCTGAAAGAGGAACTAACGCCGGCCGATCTCGCCTTCGTCGAAGCTCACCGCGACGCCGCTTTCTTCCCCGAACTCGAACTCATCCGTGCCCAGCGGCGCTTGTATCCACAGAACGGGATGGCGGCGCACGTCGTCGGCTACACCGGAGAAATTAGCGATTCTGAACTCGATGCTCCTGAATACGCCAATGAAGCGCCCGGCTCCGTGATCGGCAAGTTCGGCCTCGAACGCCGCTATAACGATTCCCTCCGCGGCATCGACGGTCAGCGCCAAGTGAAAGTCGATAACCTGGGCCGCGAACGCGAAGTTCTCGAAAGCAAGGAAGCCACGTCCGGCAAGAGCCTCCGCACCACGCTCGATCTCGATCTGCAAGTTGTCGCGGAACTTGCCATGGAAGGCAGAAAAGGGGCCGTAGTCGCCCTCGATCCTCGCACTGGCGAAATCCTCGCCATGGTTTCACGCCCTACCTTCGATCCGAACAAATTTGCCGTTCACATCAAAAATTCCGATTGGCGTGAAATCACTGGCGATTCCGGCAAGCCGTTGCTGAATCGCGCGATTCAGGCCCAACTCGCCCCCGGTTCTACCTTTAAACCGCTCATGGCGCTGGCCGGTCTGGAAACAGGCACCATCGACGAGGATTGGACGGTCCACTGTCCCGGCGGCGCCTCTTTCTTCGGTCATTTCTACAAATGCCATGCAGTCCACGGCACTATTTCCCTTCACCGCGCCATCGCGCAATCCTGTGACAGCTACTTCTATAACGTCGGCAATAAGCTGGGCATCGACAAAATCGCTTTTTATGCGGATCAAGCTGGCTTAGGCAAAAAGACGGGTATCGATCTCCCTGGAGAATCCGAAGGAACCGTGCCATCGACCACCTGGAAGGCGCGCAATTTCCATGTGAAGTGGTTCGCGGGCGAGACAATCTCGGTTTCGATTGGTCAAGGCGCTCTAACCGTGTCTCCGCTTCAATTGGTCAGCGCAATCGGAGGCGTGGCCGTCGGAGGTGTCTGGCACCGCCCGCATCTTCTGCTGGAGGATACAAAGACCGAAAAGCCCCATGAGTGGGCACTCAATCCCGCAAACGTAAAGCGAGTTGTGGACGGAATGTATGCGGTAGTGAACGAGGGCGGCACCGGCGTGCGCGCCAAAATCCCCGGGATCGAAGTATGCGGCAAGACCGGCTCCGCCCAAACCGTTTCTAACGAGTACGTCCGCTCTCACGGCAAGGCTTCCGCCCAGAAAGACAATAGCTGGTTCGTCGGCTTCGCCCCGCGCTCTGCACCGGAAATCGCTGTCGTCGCAATGTTCGAAGGCGGCGAACATGGAATGCTCTCGGCCCCCATCGCGCGCGACGTGATGAAATCCTACTTCGATAAAAAAGCGCGCCAGAAACTGCTCACTCAAAATCCTCAAGCCAGCCCCGCCGTCCAAGGTACTCTCGCCACCCCCGCCAAGGTTCCGCGGCGTGGCTAGCGTGCTCGGGAATTATTTAGATTATGCCGATGCCGACTCTCGATGAGCGAATCGCCGCGCTCACGATGACGCTGGAACTCGCCATCTATCAGCAGCGGGATCACGACAGAATGTTTCAGGAAGACCGCGAAGCCATCCGCAGGAACGCCGACGCGATTCACCAATTAACCGCCCTGGTGGCGCAGGACGCCGAGAACATTCGTTCGTTGGCTCGCATTGCAGAGGCTCACGAACATCGGCTTGACCGCATTCAAAGCTAGCTGCGGATCCGACACTTCAACTCTTGACGGGTTTCTCATCCGCCTGGAGCCTCACACTGCGTGGGACAGATGTCGAATCCAACACGTCAGTCTCCTGGTCGCTGCTGGCCAGGACAAATTTTACGGCTTTGGTGGAAATTCGGGAGAGGTGCCAATCGTTGCCGATTGGAATGGTTCAGGTACCAGCAAAATTGGGGTATATCTCAATGGCTTCTGGATTCTGGATTTTAACGGGAACGGCTCATACGATGGCGTGGGGCCGTCTGGTGATCGCTTCGTAGCTTTTGGGGGCGCTGCGGGAAATCAGCCTTTAATAGGGAGATGGTAGCTTCGGCGTCTGCCGCAGAACAGGAACAGTTCCATTTCGCTACACTTAAGTCCAACACCACCCGTGAACCATTCACGCAACAATCGCATCGCCACTGAAAATGGCTAAATACCTCTCCCTGCGCGATTTCGATTGGCCCATGTTCCTGGTCGTCATCGCAATTTCCAGCCTCGGTGTCCTGCAGATCTTCAGCGCCACGCACGGCACCCAATGGCAGGAATCCTGGTGGAAGCAGATTGCCTATATCGCAGCGGGAGTTGTCCTCATGTGGGTGGTTTCTCTGCTGGATTACCACGCGCTGATGGCGCAGGTCTATCCCATTTACATCACAGCTGTAGTCGGTTTGGCTTTGGTTTTAGTAATCGGCCGGACTGTTTTTAACTCCACCCGTTGGATTGCTTTGCCAGGCGGGCTGAAATTGCAGGTGTCGGAATTCGCTAAACTGGTGATAATCTTACTAGTAGCTCGCTTCATGACGGAATTGCGAAGCGATGTGTTGGAATTGCCTGACCTTTTGAAGATCGTCGGTCTGGTGCTGGTGCCCATGTTGTTGATCGCAAAGGAGCCGGATTTAGGTACGGCTCTCACTTACGTTCCCATCTTGGCTGTCGGTGTCTTTCTGGCGGGTTTACGGTGGCAGTATTGGGCTGCTATCGCCGCTTTAGTGCTTTTAGTTGTACCACTTAGCTATACAGTCTTAAAGCCGTACCAGAGGGAACGCCTGGTTAGTTTTCTCGATCCTGACAGTGACCCCAAGGGATCGGGTTATCAGGTGCGGCAGTCGAAAATTGCTGTCGGTGCGGGCGGAATGTGGGGGCGTGGCGTAACCAAAGGAACCCAAACGCAGTTGCGGTTCCTGCCGGTGGCGCATACGGATTTCATCTTTTCCGCTTTCTCGGAAGAACACGGGTTTGTTGGTGTCATCGTGGCTCTGGCCCTGTATTTTGTTCTGCTGATGCAGCTGGTTCAGAACGCGCAGACCGCTCCGGATCGAGCCGGAATGTACATTTGCATGGGCGTGGCCGCCCTTTTGTTGTTTCACATCCTGGTGAACGTCGGCATGGTGGTCGGGCGCATGCCGGTAACAGGAATTCCCTTGCCCCTCATGAGTTATGGCGGCTCCAGTATCTGGTCCACTTTCCTGATGTTGGGCCTTGTCAACAATGTTCGTTTACGTCGTTTTGTGAATTGATGCTTTGCCACCGGTGCAAGCCGGTGATTCTAAAATTGATTGGTTGGGAGCCCGCGTGACTCTTCCGGTGAAGAGCGGTTCCCCGGTCGGATTCGTTGTTGCAGTCTGGTATCCAGGCTCCACGGTCCGGCAAGCGTAAAGCTTAGGGCAAATTGGCTTCGTTTCGTCAAATTGCATCTCCCGCGCGGGAGCCCGGCGAAGGGTGTCGGATGACAAAAGAGTTAGTGATTTCCTCGACGCGCCATGAAACTCGCGTCGCAGTTCTTGAAGACGATCAGCTCGTCGAGATTTTTTACCAGCGTGAGAAAGAATACTCGCTGGCTGGCAGTATCCACAAAGGCCGCGTCACCCGCGTCCTGCCCGGCATGCAATCCGCGTTTGTCGATATCGGTCTGGAGCGCGATGCATTCCTGTATGTCTCTGATTTCTTTGAAGACAACGACGAGTACGACAAAATCGTCAGCGGCGTCGAAGAGAAAGTTGCCCGCCTGGAAAAAGGCCTGCCCCTTACAGCAGAGGCAGCCGCACCTTCCACCATCGCGGATGCCGTGTTTGAAACAGGCACTTTGGCAGTGCCGTCATCCTCTTCCGCAAGCCCTACCCGTTCAGATCGCCCGGAACGCTCAGGGCCTCGCGACGATCGCCAGCGCGGTGGCCGCGGCCGGCGCCGTGGTGGACGCCGCGGTAACGAACGCCCCGGCAGTGGTGGACAGCGGGAATCCGGCGGAATCCCGGAATCGAAATACTTTAGCCCGACAGACCTGGTAGCTGCCCCGCCCCGCGAAGAAACCGAAACAGAACCGAACAACCATAGTGAGTATTCGCCCGCACCGTCCGATATGGTGGTGCTCCCGGGCGAATCGCTCGCGAAATATATCTCCGAACCTACGCCCGTGGTAACTCGCGAAGAGGAAGAAGACCTCTCGCTTTTGGTCCAGGATGGCGACGGTGTTCACGCCGAAGCAGAAGAAAAAGAGGCTGAAACAGAGTTCGTTTCGCATGAACAAGCTTCAGAACTCCCCCCGACCGCTGACGAAATAAAAGACGAAGAGTTCGTTTCGCAATTAATAGAGGAGCAGGATCACTCCGGCGAACCGGAAGAAATCCTCGCCCAGGGTGCTCATGAGCCGCTGCCCGAAATCGCGGAAGAGAATCATCAGCAGGCAGTGGACGAAACGGCTGGCGACGAACTGGTTCCAGAAGACGTGGACAGCGACGAATTACCCTCCGACGAGATAAGCTCCGGTGAGGAAGGTCCAGAACCGGCGCGCATGCCCACCAGCTTGACCGCTACGCTGCGCGAACAGAATCCCCGCTACCAGCACCGCGTTTCACGCCGGATGCGGCGCAAGCCTCGCGGTGGCGGTCCTGAAGAACGGCCTGCCCGCTCCGAAGAAGTCGCAACTCCGGAAGCAGAGGCCACTGTTCAGGAAGTTAGTGCTCCTGATCTGCGCCAGCCGCTTGAAAATCGCCAGCCGCGCGAAGACCGCAGGCCACGGGAAGACCGGGCTCCCCGCGAAAACCGGGCTCCCCGCGAAAACCGTGAGGGGGATAAGGATCGTGAAGAGCGTCCCCGCCCGGTGCTGCCCTCTATCACCGACCTGCTCCGTGAGGGCCAGGAAATCATCGTTCAGATTGCGAAAGAGCCGATCGGCCAGAAGGGCGCGCGCATCACATCGCATGTTGCGCTGCCAGGCCGCTTCTTGGTCTACATGCCCTCTGTCGATCACATCGGCGTATCGCGCAAAATTCCGTCCGATGAAGAGCGCCAGCGCCTGAAGCGAGTGC
>Ga0123338_10005311_pt1 | contig 11055 bp, 9 predicted proteins | sample grotaG_FD_89793 | JGI IMG/M metagenome (GOLD analysis project Ga0123338, IMG submission 89793) | Glacier valley bacterial and archeal communities from Borup Fiord, Nunavut, Canada, to study Microbial Dark Matter (Phase II) -... | ecosystem: Environmental > Aquatic > Freshwater > Ice > Glacier ...
TCAGCAATTCGCCATCCATACAAATGACTTAGTCTGCAAATTATGGATCTTTAACCAGACGCGCGGATGGAAGCTGACGGATCAGCGATGCAGGATATTGCGAAAATCGATAGACACTTTTGAGGGCTGTGCCGGGAGAGCGAAATCGAACGGGGTGGGCTCCGCACCGGCTGTTACCATTTTGGTCATGGTGCGTCCTTTGCCCATCTGAATTTCTATGGGGACTTCGGCGGAGAACTCTTCTCCGGTTTCGCTTTGCGACACGGTGCCCGTCACGCGCCAATGGCCGGGAGCGCCCTTCGCTGACAATGTGATTTTCAACGTGGGCATGCCGGTTCCATACACCCATTGATCGAAGAAAGATTCCAGCTTCGGGTCGGAGGAGCGCGCAGGCAGGAAGCGCGCACAGAGCAAGCGAAAGTCTTCCGTGCCGACGGCTTTATTTTCCCACTCCTTGCGTAGCGCGATCAACATCTGGAAGAACGCCGCGTCCCCCATTTGCTTGCGCAGCATATGGACGATCCATGTTCCTTTGCCATACACCACTGGAATCCAAGCGTCTTGCAGGCGGGTTCCCTGGATCACCGGTCCCGCCGATTCCAGCGTGTCTCCATTTTCATTTTTCTCGAGGAGCTTGAGCCGGTAATCTTCCAATACGGCGTCCACCGCGCGCGCGCCCCTGCGCTTTTCCAGGTAGAGCAGCGCGGAATAATTTGCCAGTGCCTCCATCAGCCAATCGTCATGGTATGCGGATGCGGTCACAATGTTGCCCCACCATTGATGCGCGGATTCGTGGGCGTGCAGCAGGTCTGAAAAGAAGACCTTTTGCGTGCCGCCCAGGCCGCTGATGGCGCGTTCGCCCGGCTCCAGGTAAGTGAGAGTGGAGAGATAAATCATGCCGGGAAAGCCTTGGCCGAAGCGGCCAGGCACCGGTGTGACTTCCAGCCTGTTCAGTTGGAGCGGACCGAAATGCGCGGTATAGAAATCCACTGCATCGCCAATCTCTTTCGCCAGGGCTTGCAAGCGTGTCTTAGGAGCCGCGGGCGCGTGGACCGGCTCTGCGAGCGTGGGGATTTCAGAGGGTGAGCGGCGGCCCAAGCTGGGAAGGAGCGGTGGCAGGTTCACTACCTGGTCCTGCGCGCGCGGAGCCAGGCCGGCTTCCAGCAAGCGGTTGGCGCATACTTCGATGGTGAGCCCGTTTTGCGTAATGCGGGCCCTGTCATAAACGCCGAGATTGAATCCGGCCAGGCGGATGGGGACGCTGGTAACCCAATGCGAAATTCGGTTCGCGCCGTCCACGCGGTCTTCCTTTTGATCGCCGGCGGCCACCAGATCCAGATCTTTTGGCAGGCGGAACGTCATATCGAAGCGCGCGAACTGGCGGCCTCGGTTGGGATACCAACTTCCGCGCGAGCCGACGGAAAAGACTCGATTGCCGGCATCCTGAATTACTTTGCCTTCATGCTGAATCACCACTTCAACGGGCTCCGCGGCACGCAGTGGCGTGGCGGGGATAATCACAAACACTTCATTGATTCCGGCGGAACCCAGGCCCGGGGCGCGGTGTGGCAGCAACACTTCGGCCGCTTCGCCATTAACCGTAGCGCCGGTCACTCGCATGTTTTCAGAAATCTCAAACGGAAGCACCGCCTCCGCCAGGAACGGTTTCACGGTTACGCGCGTGGTGCAGCGCATCGAAAGGTCGGCATCCATCACGGTGTCGATTCGGTAATCGCGAACAGTGAACTCCGGCGTAAAGGCATGCGCGCGAAACGACTTTGAAGTGAAACTGCTCCACACCTCAAACAGCCCTTCCGCCGTGTTCCCCACCAGCATCTGTTCGGGGATGCGCGGGTCGAAAACCAGGTTGAAAGGCCCCAGCTTGTTACCCGCAATCGTTGCCGAAACGAAGCCTTTTCGATTTGCGACGGGAGAGAGCAGATCAATAGACAGGCGCAGCCCGAAACTGGTTTCCATGCTGCCGATGAGGGCTGACCACCGGTCCGCCAGGAGCGCGCCCATCTCCAGACTTTTTTTGTTGAACGGATTGCGCGCGATTTCCGCCTTCAACTCGCGATACGTGTCGGCGGTAAACACCAGTGCGGCTTGGCTGAAGTGTTCTTCCAGATTCGGCGCGCCCGTGTGAGCGCTTAGCAGGCGGCGTTCATTGCGCAGCGGGGGCAGCAGCAATAGTTCGGCTTCACCGCCCTCCACGTCGGCACTGAAGAAGGCGGCCACCGGCGTGTCGCCCACTGGCTTCGAAAAAATCAGATAGCCGTCGGTAAAAAAGAATTGCGCCTCATCGCGAACCAGGTTCACTTCGCGAACGCGGTAGCACTCAGTGGGGTCAAGCTTGGCGGCGGCCACTTGAGCCACCAGACCCTGCCCGGAGCCTGCGCGCAGAAGAGCGGAAAAGGACAAGAGCAAGAACACTGTACGCACTCTGACAGTGTATTCCTGTGAAAATAAAACGTGCCCGAAGCCAGCGAGCAGACCACAGACGAAGCGTTCATGCGCCTTGCCCTTGCGCAAGCGCGGCTAGGCGACCGGACGCCGGGAGCGGGTGAAGTGGGCTGCGTGATTGTGCGCGATGGCTGCGTTGTCTCTGAAGGACACAATGAAGCAGAGGGCACCTTCGACCCGACGGCGCACGCCGAAATTGTGACGCTGCGCGGGCTGGGGGCGCAGCAACGCTCGCTCGATTTTAGAGGATGCACACTCTATTGCACGTTGCAATGTTGCGGCATGTGCACCATGGCGTGTCTATGGGCCAAGGTAAGCCGCATCGTCTATGGCGCCTCACGCGACGATGTGCACAGCATGTACTTCGAAGAGCGACATTTCAACACCACCGACTTCATCCGCGATGCATTCAAACAGGACATTGAAGTGGTGGGCGGAGTGCTTGCCGCCGAGTGCGCGGACCTATACTATCGGCCCGGCGAACGGCCGCCTGAGGAAGACTTACAACGGTAGCCGCGATGTTAGACTGTGAATTCTCTCAATCATGAAATTCGTTACGTTTCACCACAACAACCACTCGCACGCGGGCGTACTTGAAAATGAGCGGGTGATGAGCCTTGCCGGGGCTGGTTTCCATTCCGTATTGGAAGTGATTATAGCCGGCCCTGAAGCTCTGCACAGAATCAAGAGCTTCATTGAGACCGGTGTGCCGGATGCTTCCTTTCCGCTTGCTTCGGTCCGTTTATTGGCGCCCATTCCGAAGCCTCCGAAGATAATCTGCATCGGTCTAAACTATCGCGATCACGCCATTGAATCGAAGCTGGAAATTCCCACAGTCCCGGTTGTATTTTCAAAATACGCGTCCAGCGTGATTGGGCCAGGCGAGGCGATTGTGCTGCCGAAGCATTCCACTAAGCCCGATTATGAAGCGGAAATGGCGGTGGTGATCGGGAAGAACGGCCGCTATATCAAAGCGGAAGATTGGGAGCAGTATGTGTTCGGGTATATGAACCTGAATGACGTGAGCGCGCGCGATTTTCAGCTTGCCACCAGCCAATGGATGATCGGTAAGACGTTCGACACCTTCGCTCCGATGGGCCCGTACCTGGTCACCGCGGACGAGATTCGCGATCCACACAACCTGAACATCAGCCTGACCATCAACGGCGAGACATTGCAGCATTCGAATACGCGTGAACTTATCTTCCGGATTCCGCAGTTGATTGAGCACCTGTCAAGCGTCTTCACGCTGGAGTGCGGCGATGTGATTTCCACAGGCACTCCTTCCGGCGTAGGCTTCTCTTACAGCCCGCCCCGCTGGTTGAAGGCGGGGGATAGCGTAACGGTGAAAGTGGAAGGGCTGGGCGAACTGACCAACCCTGTTGTCGCCGAATAGGTTAGAACTGGAAACGCATTCCTAATTGACCTTGACGCGGGCCGCCGAAGCGGTCCGTGCCCGGTGAGAAGGTGGGAACGCCTGCAGTGTTTCCGGTATAGGCATAGCCGGTCAGTGGGTTCACGGCGGCTTGCGGCTTGCCGAAGGAAGTTTCGCCATCGCCGTTGAAACTTTTATTGCTGGATCGCGTGAGGTTGAAGCCTTCCGCTGAAATATCGAGGCGCATCTTTTCGCCGATATGGAACGTCTTCAGCAGACGCAGATCCCAATCGAAGAACCCAGGCTGCCGTATCGCGTCGCGGTTGAGAATGTAGCCATTCACAATCGGCCTGTCGTTCACCGTATTGCCATCGTTCTGAAGATCGCTGCCGGTGACGGGCTTCACCGGCACGCCGGTTCGCGCGAACACAATGGTGCTAAGCGTAAAGCCGCGGCCCACGTCGTAGACCACGTTCATGTTGCCGCTGTGGCGGATATCGTTCTTCGCATAGGCCGCATCGCGCGTCAGATCGAACGTATTCAGCGCGGGCTGCCGGTTGAAATCGCGCTCATTGCTATCGTCGTCTTGATTGAACGAATAAGTGTAGTTCAGCCCGAACTGCATCCTCCGGCTCAACTGGTGTTGCAGGCTGATGGCGGTGCCGTCGTAAGAGGAGTGCGCGACAGATTTGTTCACGTTGATCTGGCCTACGGTGGGGTCGGGCCGCGCCACTTTGCCAGTCAAGGTCTTGCCTGTTGCGGAATCGATAAAGAGGGGCGCGAAGGTTACTGGATTGAAGCCCGAAGCGGCCACCAGCTTGCCCACGGAATCGAACGCGGGATAGACAGGGTTGCCGTTCGCGAGCGTGGTGGGCGCGAACAGATTGGTATCGAAGCGGCGCTGCAGGTTCCACGTGGCATTGTGCGTGTAGCCGATCACCACCTTTGTATGGCTTGTAATCTGCTGCTCCAGCGCAATCGCGGATTGGCCCGAACGCGGATTGCGAAAGTTCGGGTCGAAGGCGTAGATGGCGTTCGAAATCGGCGTCTTCAGGCCGCCTGGCGGAAGCGTGAGCACGTCCGGCACTTTCAAGAGCGTCAGCAGAGTGGGGTCCACGCTCGAATCCAGTACCAGCGTGTTGACGCCGTTATCGGTAAACACGCGCTGCAACAGGTAACCCGGTGTACGCGCATCGAACGGCCCGGCAGAGGCGCGAATCCCGGTCGTGCCCTTTGCACCCACGTTCCAAGCCAAGCCCAGGCGCGGCTGCCACATCTTCAGATCGTTTGGAATTTGTCCGTTGATGGGGTGCGCGGGGTTCGCCGGCGGCTGCGGCTCTACCTGGCCGTCCCAGCGCAGGCCGACGCTGATTGTTAGATCGGGACGCAGGCGAATGCTGTCATTGAAAAACGCCGCGAAATCTTTCTGTTGCTGCACGTAGAGGCCCTGCTTGCCGTTGGCCGCGATGGTCTGTTGATACTGCTGGATGCGCGAATTGTTGCCGCCTAACGCAGCCAGATAATCGGCCAGCGTAGCAAAAGTATAGACGCCGCCATAGTTCGTTTCACGCTGTTGACGCTGCGGATTGAAGTTCAGGTCGGCGCCCACCTTGATGCTGTGGATGCCGCGGCTCCACGAAAGGTTGTCCAACACTTCATAGCGGGTCGCTTCGTAAATATAAGTGCCGGTCTTGCTGCCGCCCAGCGTTCCAAAATCGTTGATGTCTACTTCCGCCAGCAAGCTGTTCGGCACCTGGCGGCGATTGTCATACGCATACTGTCCGCGCACTTCATTCAGCAGCGTGGGGGAGAGCACCGTTGTCCACGCGGCCTTTATGCCCTGGCTGGCGCGATCCAAAATCGTGTTGTTCGTTGCGGAGGTGCTGGTCTGGCCGCTGGCCCCGCCGAAGTTCAAGCCGTTCTGCGCGGCATAGGTGTACTGCACGTTCAGGCTGTTCGCCTGGTTCAGTTGATAATCCAATTTGCCGAACGCAACCAACGGATTGTTCTTCTGATCGAAGGAGCCTTGCAGGTTCAAAATGTCCGCCGGGATGACAACATTGCCCGTGGGCTTGTTGAACTTCACCGTATACGGTATGGTGACCAGATTTTTTTCGACAGCCCCGAAGAAGAACAGCTTCTCTTTGCGAATGGGGCCGCCCAGCGCGCCGCCGAACTGGTGTTGGCTGTTGCTGCTGCTATCGTTTCCGAAGGCATCGGGAGAAGTCAGGCTGCCATTGCGATTTGCATAGAAGCCCTGACCATGAAACGTATTCGTGCCGGATTTTGTCACCACGTTGACGTAGCCCGAATTGGTGCGGCCCACTTCCGCCGACGCGCCATCGCGCACTACCTGAAATTCGCGCACGGCCAGTTGCGGGAAAAAGTACACCGATTCATTCGCGCCGCCGCCGCGCTGTCCGCCTTGTAGCGAATCGTTAAAATCCACGCCGTCCACTGAGATGTTGGAATTGATGGAGCGCTGGCCGTTCACCACCAGGCCGTTGCGGTTCGCCTCCTGCATCACGTTGGGCGTGAGCTGGATGAAATCGGCAAAGTTGCGGCCGCGAATCGGCAGGTCTTCAATCGCGCGCTGACCGATGACCGTGCTGTTGTTCGTATCCGCCTGGTTCACAATCTCCGCGCCCGTTTCCACCTTCATCTGCGTGCTGACCGAAGCCACGGAAAGTGAAATGGTGAGGGTTCGCGTTTGGCCCACCAGCAGTTCCACGCCGGTCACGCGGGAAAGCGCAAAGCCCGAAGCCAGGGCATCCACGTCGTACACGCCTACTGCCATCGAGGACAGGCGAAACTTACCTTCGTTGTCCGTCGTAATTTTCCTGCGAATGCCAGTCTGTGTGGCAAGGGCGCTCACTTCCACGGCGCTTACCGCGTTGCCCGACGGGTCCAGCACCCTCCCTTCCAGCGTGGCCTTGCCTGTTTCGGACTGGCCGAAGGCCGAGGCGGCGAACACAGCCAAAAGAAGAGAAGATTTCAGAGATGAATACAACAGACACGCTCCTTGATTTTGCGTGGAAACGCGATCCCCAAGGTAGCAATCGGATGTTAATATTGCGTGTCTATTGTGTTAAGTCTGCAAGACTGCGCGTTCAGCGCCCGCCGGCAATATCCAGCGTAGTCCCGGTGATGTAGGAAGCTGCATCTGAAAGCAGCCACAGAATTCCTTCCGCCACCTCTTCAGGCCGCCCCCCTCTTTGCATGGGAACGGAGGATGCCAGCCGAGTGACACGGTCGGGCTCTCCGCCTTTCGCGTGAAGGTCCGTATGGATGAAGCCGGGCCGAACGGCATTCACACGTATGCCTTGCGCGGCCACTTCTTTCGCCAGGCCAATGGTGAACGTGTCGATAGCGCCTTTTGTCGCAGCGTAATCCACGTACTCGCCCGGTGAGCCGTACTTGGCCGCACCCGACGAAACATTCACAATCGCTCCGCCAGAGCGCATCCTAAGAATCGCCTCGCGACAGCAGAGGATCGTCCCGATGACATTGACCGCGAACATGCGATGCAGCCGATCCGCGGTCATTTGCTCGACGCGCATTTGCGGCTCAAGCGTCGCGGCGTTGTTGACCAGCGCGTAAGGCGCACCCAACTCACGATTCACCGCTTCGAATACACGAACGATGTCGGCCTCCACGCTAACGTCGCAAGGAAGCGCAAGAGAGTTCGTCTCGCCGGCGATAGCTTGTGCCGCTTCTGCATCGCGCAGGAAAGTGAAGCAGACGCGGTATCCACTTCGCGCCGCAAGCCGGACCGTCGCCGCGCCAATTCCCCGGCTACCGCCTGTAACGATGAGGACCCGGTCCATATACCGAGCTCCTATTCCACCCGGTAGTTAGGAGCTTCCTTGGTGATGATGACGTCGTGAACGTGGCCTTCCCGCAGACCGGCCGGGCTCACGCGCAGGAATTGCGCGGTCTCCTGCAGCGTTTCAATATCCTTCGCGCCGCAGTACCCCATGCCCGCTTTCAAGCCACCGACTAGCTGGTACACCAAGTCGGCCAGCGGACCTTTCGAAGCCACGCGACCCTCAATGCCTTCCGGCACCAGCTTCGCATTCGGGTCCAGCGAATAGCGGTCCGTATTGCCCTTTGCCATCGCGCCCAGCGAACCCATGCCGCGATAGGTCTTGAATGTCCGGCCCTGATACAGAATTGTCTCGCCGGGGCTCTCATCGGTCCCCGCCAGCAGACTGCCAATCATCACCGTATCGGCGCCGCTCGCGACAGCTTTGGTGATATCTCCGGAGAACTTAATTCCACCGTCGGCAATTAAAGGTACTCCCGCCGCTCTTGCAGCGCGTGCACATTCCGAAATCGCCGTGATCTGCGGAACACCGGTTCCGGATACCACGCGCGTGGTGCAGATGGAGCCCGGACCAATGCCCACCTTGATGCCGTCCACGCCCAGGTTGATCAGATCGCAGGCAGCCTGATACGTCGCGATATTGCCCGTAATGAGCTGCACATCGGGCAGATGCTTCTTAATGATCTTGACCGCATCCATCACTCGCTGGCTGTGCCCATGCGCGGTGTCGATCGCGATCACATCCACCTTGCGGCTGACCAGTTCCTGCGCGCGTTCCAGAAAATCGCCCGTTGCCCCTATGGCCGCGCCCACGCGCAGCCTGCCCTGTTCATCCTTCGCCGCGTTCGGATATTTCAGCTTCTTCTGAATATCCTTCACGGTGATCAGGCCTTTCAAATAATACTGATCGTCCACCACCAGAAGCTTTTCCACGCGATGACGATGCAGGATGGCTTCCGCCTGTTCGAGCGTCGTGCCCACCGGCACCGTGATCAGATTCTCCTTCGTCATCACGTCGGAGATGGGGATATCGGCGCGCGATTCGAAACGCAGATCGCGGTTGGTGAGAATGCCCACCAGCTTGCCTTCCAGCGTCACCGGCACGCCGGAAATGCGGAAGCGCTCCATCAAGGCCAGCGCGTCTGAAATCTTCTTATGCGGCTCAATCGTGACAGGGTCCACAATCATGCCGCTCTCACTGCGCTTCACGCGATCGATCTCTTCGCGCTGACGCGCAATGGGCATGTTGCGATGAATGAACCCGATGCCGCCCTGCTGCGCTAACGCAATCGCAAGCTGCGATTCGGTGACCGTATCCATGGCCGCGCTCACGATGGGAATGTTCAGCGGGATCTTGCGCGTGAGCCGCGTGCGCGTATCGGCGTCGGCCGGAAGCACTTCGCTGTGGGCAGGCACCAGCAGTATGTCGTCGAAGGTGAGCCCTTCGGGAATGGTGCGTTGGATCATTAGTTTGTCAGGTCGTGCGTGGTGCTGGTTTCGTGCGCCGGGTCATACAGTTTCTTCCACTCCGTATGCGCGGGCGCCTGCACGTAATCTTCAAAGCTCTTGCGATCTGCGAATTCCATGGCAATGGCGGCGCTATAATCCTGCGGCTGCACTTTAATGGTCTTGAGCCAGACGCGTTTGATTCCGGGGTACGCCTGTGCCATTGTCTTCACCCCGTCAATCGCCGCTTGGCGTTGAGCGGGTGTGGCGTCTTTGGACCACTTGACCGTGATGACATGCAGCACGGTGGAAGGGGTGGAAACTGTCGATTGGCCGATGAGGTACCCGGCACAAAGGAGTGCCGCGGTGAGGAGGACTTTTTTCATGACTCAGTTTAGCGCGTCCGGATTCCGGACCACTTTTCCGAGACGATGATGGAGTTTGCGGGATTACGCGGATCGTACTTCAAAGTGGCCGCGCCCACCGCCATCCAGGGGTCGGCGGGGAGGCTGGCCTGGAGAGCGGAGAGGTCCTGTGACGCCGTGTATTCCACTCCGCGAACCGCATAGGAATAAATTGCATAGGAACCTTGAATTTCCACAATTTGCGCGTCGCCCATTTTGCCATGGGCATTGATCATGGCGCGGCGGCGGCGCTCCAATTCAGAGGGCGTGGGGCGGTTCTTGTAATGAGAACGCAGGCCCCAACCGAGCGCGCCCGCCACCACAAGACAGCCCAGAACAATCGCTGCTTCGTCAGTGGCCAGGAAACGGAGTTGCACGGCGGTCCGGGTCTACGCGATGGCTTCGTCGAACACGCGGGCGTAATCGGCGAGAAATTTTTCCAGGCCGCGATCGGTGAGCGGATGGCTGAAGAGAAGCTCCATGGTCTTCAGGGGGAGGGTCACGATATGAGCCCCGGCAAGCGCGCACTCAATGACCTGATTCGGGCCGCGCACAGAGGCGGCAAGTACCTGGGTAGGAAAACCGTAATTCTTGTAAATGGCGACAATCTGACGAATCAATTCCATGCCGGGTTGGCCAATATCGTCCAACCGCCCAACAAACGGGCTGATGATATACGCTCCGGCTTTCGCGGCAATCAGCGCCTGTGCCGCTGAAAAACAAAGCGTGACGTTCACCCTGTGGCCAGCGGTTGAGAGTGCGGCGGTGGCCCGAATCCCATCGCGCGTCATCGGGCATTTCACCACCACATTTTCATGGATCGCGGCCAGCTCCAGGCCTTCGCGCATCATGCCGGCAAAATCCGTGGCAATCACCGGCGCGCTGATATCGCCGTTCACCAGTTCGCAAATCCGCCGGATTTGTTCCGCGAAGGGCAAGCCTTCCTTCGCGATCAAAGATGGATTCGTGGTGACGCCATCGACAATTCCCCACGCGGTGGCTTGTCGAATTTCATCCAGATTGGCCGTGTCTAAAAAGAACTTCATGCGCGATTCGCTGTTGCTAGTTTACCTTTGCATGAATTTCCTGCAGGCTCCAAACCCGAATGGGGTCGCGGCGGCGGGAAGCGACGGCCTCGGCAGCAGCGCGGGCACCACTCAATGTAGTGATGCAGGGGATGCGGTACAGCACGGCGCTGCGGCGGATTGCCTTCTCGTCCGAAAACGATACAGCGCCCGTAGCCGTATAAATCACAAGCTGCACTGTGCCTGTCTTCAGCAGATCCACCGCGTTGGGCCGACCCTCATTCACTTTGAAGACGGTCTTGCAGGTCATGCCGGCATTCCGTATCGCGGCGGCTGTACCGCGCGTGGCCACCAGATGAAAGCCCAAATCCGCAAAACGGCGGGCCACTTCCACACCTTCTGCCTTGAAACGGTCATTGACGCTGATGAACACGGTTCCGCTATCTGGCAGCGGCGTGCCCGCGCTGAGTTGCGCCTTTGCGAATGCTTCACCAAAGCTTCGGCCCACGCCCATCA
>Ga0123338_10005316_pt1 | contig 11049 bp, 10 predicted proteins | sample grotaG_FD_89793 | JGI IMG/M metagenome (GOLD analysis project Ga0123338, IMG submission 89793) | Glacier valley bacterial and archeal communities from Borup Fiord, Nunavut, Canada, to study Microbial Dark Matter (Phase II) -... | ecosystem: Environmental > Aquatic > Freshwater > Ice > Glacier ...
CCTTCGTGCCCGCGAGGCTGATCGCGCCCGAGCCGAGGCCCTGCATCGCGAAGGCGAAGTCGGCGAGACCGTCGTGGCGCGCGAGCGTCTCGCGGATGAGACAGATCGCGCGCGTGTCGATCATGTTTTCGCTTGCACCATGCTCGCGGCCGGCGATCGCGTGCGACAGCCAGCCGCCGGCGCCGAGCGAGCGCACGAGCGCTCGGCAGGCGTCGTCGACGTCGGTGCCGTGGGTGTGCGAGACGTTCGACGAGGCCCACGCGTCGAGCTCGCGCACGAGGGTCGCGTGGCGCGGCTCGAAGAATGGCCAGGCGAGGTAGCGGGTGTCGCTCAAGAGAAGAGATCCTTCACTGCGTTGAGGATGACGAGCGCGCGCTCAGTTGCCCTTGAAGGTGGGCTTCTGCTTCGCCACGAATGCCTCGTAGGCACGCGTGTAGTCCTGGGTCAGCATGCAGATCGCCTGCGCCTGCGCCTCGGCCTCGATCGCCTGCTCGATCGTCATCGCCCATTCCTGGTGGAGCATGGTCTTGGTGATGCCATTGGCGAAGGTCGGGCCGGCGGCGAGGTCGCTGGCGAGCTTCATCGCCTCGTCGAGCAGCTTCGCCGGCTCGACGAGCCTGTTGAAGAAGCCCCAGCGCTCGGCCTCTTCGCCGCCGAGCGAGCGGCCGGTGTAGAGCAGCTCGCTCGCGCGGCCCTGGCCGATGATCCGCGGCAGCATCGCGCACGCGCCCATGTCGCAGCCGGCGAGGCCGACGCGGTTGAAGAGGAACGCGGTCTTGCTGCGCGCCGTGCCGACGCGCAGGTCGCTCGCCATCGCCATGATCGCGCCCGCGCCGGCGCACACGCCGTCGATCGCCGCGACGATCGGCTGCGGGCAGACGCGCATCGCCTTGACGAGATCGCCGGTCATGCGCGTGAACATCAGCAGCTCGGGCACTTTCAGCTTGACGAGCGGGCCGATGATTTCGTGCACGTCGCCGCCGGAGCAGAAGTTGTCGCCGGCACCGGAAAGGACGACGACCTTGACGTCGCTCGCATGGCGCAGCCGCTCGAACAGGTCGCGCAACTCGGCGTAGGAGTCGAAGGTGAGCGGATTCTTGCGCTCGGGACGGTCGAGCGTGATCTTGGCGATGCCTGCGCTCGCCTGCCAGAGGAAGTGCTTCGCCTGGTAGCCGGCGAGCGGGCGGCGGTTGCCGGCATCGAGTGCCGGGTCGAGTCCGATGGGATTCATGTCGCTCATTTCGCAGGCTCCTCGGCCGGGGTCTCGCCATCGATGGGCAGATGCGTGCGCAGCTCGCCGAGCTTGGCGTAGAGCTCGCGCACCGCGTCGGAGTCGAAGCCGCCGAAGAGCTCGCGGATCCAGAGCTCGTGCGCTTGCGCGATCTCTTCGAAGCCGGCGCGGCCGACCTGCGTGAGGCGCACGTTCCAGAGCAGGTGGTTCTCGTGGCTGGTGTCGCGCTTGACCCAGCCTTCCTTCTCGAGATCCTCGGTGAGCTGCGTGAGGTTGCCGCCGACGATGCGCATCAGCCGCGACAGCTCGACCATCCGCATCGCGGCATTGACGCGGCTCAGCTGGGAGAGGTAGTCGAAGCGATAGAGCGAAATGCCGAAGCGGTCCTGCAGGCGCTGGCGCACCTCGTTCTCGATCTGCGTCGTGCTCGAGAGCAGGCGCCGCCAGAGCTGCAGCACGGCGTCGTCGCCGACGACCGGGCGGACGGCGTGGTCGTCGGCCGCGGATTCCTTCTTCGTCATGGCTCGGTCTTCTTCTCGTGGATTCGTTCGGCGCGAGCTGCGACTCAGACGCCGAGCGCCTTGTTGGCCGCGGCGAGCGGGCTGAGGCCGCCCGTCTGCGCCGCCGCCGCGCGCTCGCGCTCGAGGTTGCGCTCGAGCTGCACCTTGGCGGCCCGGTACTGCTTCGGCCACGCGAGGTCGGTGTAGCCGATCTTCGCGGCCTCGAGCAGCGTCCACGCCGGATTGGCAAGATGCGGCCGGGCGACGGCGCACAGGTCGGCGCGGCCGGCGGCGATGATGCTGTTGATGTGGTCGGCCTCCGAGATCGCGCCCACGGCGATGGTCGGGATGCCGGCTTCGTTCCTGATGCGGTCGGCGAACGGCGTCTGGAACATGCGCCCGAAGACCGGCTGCTCCTTCTTGCTCACCTGGCCCGACGAGCAGTCGATCAGATCGGCGCCGGCAGCCTTGAAGGCGCGCGCGATCTCGATCGCGTCGTCGGGCGTGATGCCGCCTTCGACCCAGTCGTGCGCCGAGATCCGCACCGACATCGGCAGCGTCTTGGGCCAGACCTCGCGGACGGCGTGGAAGATCTCGAGCGGATAGCGCAGCCGGTTGGCGAGCGAGCCGCCGTAGTCGTCGGTGCGCTGGTTGGTGAGGGGCGAGATGAACGACGAGAGCAGGTAGCCGTGGGCGCAGTGCAGCTCGAGCCAGTCGAAGCCGGCCTCGGCGGCATAGCGCGTCGAGCGCACGAAGTCGTCGCGGATGCTGTCCATGTCGGCGCGCGTCATGGCGCGCGACCAGTCGCTGACGCCGTCGAGGTACTGCTGCGGCGAGGCCGAGATCAGCTCCCAGTTGCCGCTCTCGAGCGGCTGGTCGATGCCGTCCCACGCGAGCCGCGTCGAGCCCTTCGCACCCGAGTGACCGAGCTGGATCCCCATCTTCGCGCCGCTGTTGGTGTGGACGAAGTCGACGATGCGCTTCCACGCGTCGCGCTGCTCGACGTTCCACAGGCCCGGGCAGCCGAGGGTGATGCGCGCCTCGGGCGACGGGCACGTCATCTCCGCGAACACGAGGCCGGCGCCGCCCATCGCGCGGGCGCCGAGGTGCACGAGGTGGTAGTCGCCGGGGATGCCGTCGACCGCCGAGTACTGCGCCATCGGCGAGACGACGATGCGGTTGGCGAGCGTGACGCCGCGCAGCGTGAACGGCGTGAGCATCGGCGGCACCGACGACTGCGACGCAACGCGTGTCGGCAGGCCCGAGCGCTCCGCGATCCAGCCTTCGTAGCCCTCGACGTACTCCTTGTCGCGCAGGCGCAGGTTCTCGTGGCTGATGCGCTGGCTGCGCGTCAAGAGCGAATAGGCGAACTGCTCGGGCGGCAGGTTGACGTAGCGGTCGACGTGCTCGAACCACTCGGTCGAGTTGCGCGCCGCGTTTTGGATGCGCAGCACCTCGATGCTGCGCAGGTCTTCGTAGTGCTTCAGCGCGGCGGGCAGATCGCCCGGATGCTGGTCGATCGAGCGCGCGAGCTCGATCGAGTCTTCAAGCGCGAGCTTGGTGCCCGAGCCGATCGAGAAATGCGCGGTGTGGGCGGCGTCGCCCATCAGCACGATGGGCACTGGGCCGTGCGCGCCATCCAGCCAATGCACCCAGCGCTCGCAGACGACGCGCGGGAACTTGATCCACTGCGTCGAGCCGCGCAGGTGCGACGCATTCGAGAGCAGCTTGTGGCCGTCGAGCTGCTTCGCGAAGAGCTTCTCGCAGAACGCGATCGCTTCTTCCTTCTCCATCGTCTCGAGGCCGGCGGCGCGCCACACCGGCTCGGGCGTCTCGACGATGAAGGTCGAGTGCGTGTCGTCGAAGCGATAGGCGTGCGCCTGGAACCAGCCGTGCTCGGTCTCCTCGAACGCGAAGGTGAAGGCGTCGAAGAGCTTGGTCGTGCCGAGCCAGACGAAGCGGCACAGCCGCATGTCGATGTCGGGCTTGTAGGTGCCGGCGTACTGCGTGCGCACGCGGCTGTTGAGGCCGTCGCTCGCGATCACGAGGTCGGCATCGGGAAAGTCGCTCGCCGATTTCACGTCGGTCGAGAAGACGAGCTCGACGCCGACTTCCTCGCAGCGCTCCTGCAGGATGTTGAGCAGGCGCTTGCGGGCGATGCCGCAAAAGCCGTGGCCGCCCGAGGTGATCTTCGCGCCGCGGATGTTGACCTCGATGTCGTCCCAGTGGTTGAACGCATCGAGGATCTTCGCCGCGCTCGTCGGGTCGGCGACCTGCAGGTTGCCGAGCGTCTGGTCGGAGAAGACGACGCCCCAGCCGAAGGTGTCGTACGGCAGATTGCGCTCGACGACGCGCACGCGATGCGACGCGTCCTGCTGCTTCATGAGCAGCGCGAAGTAGAGGCCGGCGGGGCCGCCGCCGATGCAGACGATGTTCATCGAGCCCCTATTTTCGCTCGTCGGGCGCCCGGGCGCATCGCCGTCACTCGGGGATCAGGTGCCACACGCCGTCCTTGAGTTGCATCAGCTCGCGGCCGCGCTTGTCGAAGCCTGAGTGGTCGGCGGCCGTCATGTTGTAGACGCCCTGCGTGCCGACGAGCTCCTTCGTCTGCTCGAGAGCATCGCGCAGCGCCGAGCGGAACTCGGGCGTGCCGGGCTTGGCCTTGGCAGCGGCGATCGGCACGGCCTTCTGAAGCAGGAGGCCCGCGTCGAAGACGTTGGCGCCGAAGGTCGCGGGCTTGGAGCCATACATCTTCTCGTAGGCCGCGATGTAGTCGATCGCGACCTTCTTCGACGGGTTGCTGTCGGGCATCTCCGGCAGCACCAGCATCAGGCTCGCGGCCATCACCGCGCCGTCAACCAGTCTGCCGCCGAGGCGCATGAAGTCGGGCGTCGCCGCGCCGTGGGTCTGGTAGATCTGGCCCTTGTAGCCGCGCTCGACCAGCGTCGTGTGCGGCAGCACCGTGCCGCCGCCGGCCGCGCCGACGAGCACCGCGTCGGGATTGGCGGCGATGATCTTGGTCGCCTGGCCGAGCACGCTCTGGTCGCTGCGCGCGTAGCGCTCGTTGGCGACCAGCTTGATGCCGACCTTCTCGGCCATCGGCACGAAGGTGCGGTACCAGGATTCGCCATAGGCATCGTTGAAGCCGATGAAGCCGACCGTTTTCACGCCCTTCTTCGCCATGTGCGCGACGATCGCCTGCGAGATCAGGTCGTCGTTCTGCGTCGTCTTGAAGACCCAGGTTTTCTGCGCGTCCATCGGCAGCACGACCGCGGGCGTGCCGACCGGCGCGAGCATCGGCGTCTTGGCTTCGGCGATGAACTGGATCGTGCCCATCGCGTTGGGCGAGCCGGAGGGCCCGATGATCGCGTCGACCTTGTCCTCGGCGAGCAGCTTCTTGACGAGCGCGACCGACTGGGTCGGGTCCGACGCGTCGTCGTAGATCACGTACTCGATCGTGATGTCGCCGATCTTCTTCGGCAGCAGCGCGCCGGTGTTCTTCTGCGGGATGCCGACGACCGCTGTCGGGCCGGTCGACGAGGCGATCAGGCCGACCTTCATCTGCGCGTGCGCGGCGAAGGCGAAGAGCGCCGCTGCGAGCGCGACGCTCCAGCGGGCCGGATGCGATGTCAGGGTCATGGCGTGAATCCTCGTAGTGCGAAGTTTGAAAGACGAAAGGATCGGAGCGGGTTCAGAGCGACAGGCCGCCGACGCTGGTGCCGCCGCAGACGTAGAGCACCTGGCCGGTGACGAAGCCGTTGCCGGGATCGGCGAAGAACGAGACAGCGCGCGCGACGTCGTCGGCCTCGCCGAGGCGGCGCACGGGCACCGACGCGGCGAGATCCTTTTCGCGCTCGCTGCCGGCTGCAATGACGTCGTGGAACATGGCGGTGCGGATCGGCCCGGGCGCGACGATGTTGGCCGTGATGCGTTCGGGCCCGAGTTCGAGCGACCAGGTGCGCGCCATGCCGATCAGGCCGGCCTTGGTCGCGGAATAGGCGGTGCGCGTCGGCAGGCCGAGCGCGGCGCGCGACGAGATCATCACGATGCGGCCGAAATGCGCGGCGCGCATCGCCGGCAACGCCGACTGCACGAGCGCGATCGCGCTGCCGAGATGGAGCTCGACGAGCGCGTCGAGATCGGAGAGCTGCACGTGGGCAAGCGACGCCGCGCGGATCGCGCCGGCGTTGTGCACGATGGTCGTCGGCGCGAAGCGACGCGCGACCTCGGCCGCCGCCTGCGCGGTCGCGGCACGGTCGACGAGGTCGACCTCGATCGCGTGCAGGCGCGGGTGACGGGTCGTGCCGGCGGCGCGGTCGAGCGAGATCACGGTCGCGCCCTCGCCCAGCAGCCGCTCGCAGATCGCGCGGCCGATGCCGGCGCTGCCGCCGGTGACGAGCGCGACGCGGTCGCCGGAGTGGCTCACGCAGCGTCCTCCACGAGCGCGAGCACCCGCAGCGGGCTGCCGCTGCCCTTCTCGATCTTGAGCGGCGGGCAGATCAGCAGCGCGCCGGTCGGCGGCAGCAAGTCGAGATTGGCGAGGCACTGCAAGCCGTAGCGCCCTGCGCCATGCATGTAGTAGTGGCACGGATACGGCGGGCGCAGGTGATAGCCCTGGCCGGCGTCGGTGCCGATCGCCTCCGAGCCGAAGCCGAGCACGCCGCGCTCCTCGACCAGGAAGCGCACCGCCTCCGTCGACGGGCCGGGCGTGTGTTGCCCCGTCTCGTCGAAGTTCTGGTATGCCTCGGGGTCCTTGCGCTTCGACCAGTCGCTCCTCATCAGGAACCATGCGCCTTCGGGGATGCGGCCGTGCGCAGACTCGAAGGCCTCGATGTCGGCGACGGTGAGCAGGTAGTCGGAATCCGCGGCGACTTGCGCCGAGCAGTCGATCACGCAGGCCGGCGCGACGAAGTGCTCGGCGGGAATCGTGTCGACCGAGTTGTTGGCGAGGTCGCGGCCCGAGATCCAGTGGATCGGCGCGTCGAAGTGCGTGCCGGTGTGCTCGCCGCACGAGAAGTTGTTCCAGTACCAGCCGGGCCCGCGCGAATCGTAGTGCGAGACCTCCTCGATCCGGAACGGCCAGCACTGGCCCATTTCGGGCGGCAACGCGATCTGCGGGAACTCGGGCGAGAGCGTCTGCGTCAGGTCGACGACGCGGATGCGCCGGGTTGCCAGGGCCGCGGCGAGCTGGGCGAGCAGCGGGAGCCGCCCGGACGCCTGCGGACGAGCGCCCGCCGCGCGCGGAGCCGCCGCCACGGGGGCGTCGGTCGAGGAAGATGTCATGGAGTCGATGGTCGTCTCACGCACCCGGGCTGTCAACGCACCACTCGCCGCGCGACCGCGCGGTGTTGGAGTTGTTGACAACAGCTGCGGTTGTTGGCATATTGTCCAACATGCAGGCGACGCTGATCGCGCAGACCCGTGTCGTGTATTCGGTGCGCTCTTTCGCCGAGCTGGTTCTCTGGCGCGTCCCCGGTGCGGTCCGGAAATCGGAGCACGACTTTAAATATCGGCTGGCGTACGTGGTCGACGGCGTCTGCGTCGTCCGCTACGACAACGAAGTCGGAAAGGGCGATCACCGCCACGTGGGCGGCGTCGAAAGCGCGTATCGATTCAGCACACCGGAACGCTTGCTGGCCGATTTCCAGGCAAACATCGCGAGGTGGAACGATGAAAACAGTGGTTCTTGAAGTCCGCTCTGCGGATGCCTCGATGGCGGCGTTTGCGCAGTCCTGGAAGATCGGCAAGGCGGAGCGCAATGCGCGGATCGCCTTTTCGACGCCTGAGCTGCTTTGGCAGGTGCTCACGGCCAAGCGCTGGGAGCTGCTGAAGGTCTTGTGCGGCGCGGGGGCCATGTCGATCCGCGAAGCTGCACGCCGGGTCGGACGCGACGTCAAGGCCGTTCACGCGGACGTCAGCGCCCTGCTCGATGCCGGCGTCCTCGATCGCGCGGAGACCGGCGGCATCGTCTTTCCGTTCGACGCGGTCAAGGTCGAGTTTCTTCTCGAAGCCGCGTAGCGGCGAGGTGCGTGCGGCGACCCGCGCGCGCCTCGCTGCTGCCGTCAGCGCCGGTCGATCATCGCGAACGCCGTCGCCCACGGGCTCGGCGCAAGGAAGCCCTCGCCGCAGTCGTCGCCGAGGCTGGTCGACGCCACCTGCGTCACCGCGTCGAGCAGCGACTGGCTGAAGCGCTGGGAGTCGGCGAAGCCGAGCCTGGCCTTGACGGCGTGGTTGACGTCGCGGGCGACGCCGCCGCTCGACAGGATGAACTTGTCGAAGTACTGCGTCTCGGCGACGAGCGCGACCTTCTGCGCGCCGAGGTACGCGGTCAGCGCGTCGTCCTTGAACGGATACGGCATGCCGGGCCAGAACGGATTGAAGAGGCCGTCCCAGTGGCTCGGCAGGTAGGCCTTCGGGTGCAGCACCGGCACGACCAGCTGAGCGACCGGCTGGCCGCCTGTGGCGATCCACGCGTCGACCGACGTGAGGCCGGCGTCCTTCATCGCCGCGGCGAGGTTGCCGAGCGGCGAGCCGAAGCTCTGGCCGTCGACGACGACGTCCTTGTCGAGGTCGAACGCGCTCGCTGAATTGTTGACGAAGAACGAGAGCTTGCCCTCGGTCGAGTCGACCGTGAACAGGAAGGCGCGGTTGCCGCCGCCGTTCGGATAGTCCTCGCCGACGCCGGCGCGCAAGCCGCCCGTGACCGCGTCGGGCACCGGCGCCCGATAGAGCTCGCGCGCGAAGTGCTGGATCGGATTGGTCGGATCGCCGCTGTGGTTCCAGCGCACGACGCGCATCGTGATGCCGCCACCGAGCTCGAACTTCTCGCCGCCGCCAACGATGCGGCACTGGTCGCCCGTGACGCCCTGCGCGTTCGCCTGCAGGCAGGCCGAGAGGCTGCCGATCATCGGCGCGCCGGTCATGCGCGCCCAGGACGGTGTGTCCCAGCTGTGGTCCCAGTGGGCGTGGCCGGCGAGGAGCAGGTCGACCTTGTCGGTGCCGAGCATCGCGTCCTTCACCTTCGTGATCGCGGGCAGGTCGACGCCGGCCGGGCCCTTGGTGTAGGTGTACATGTCCTTCGGGAACACAGGCGAGGCGAGGAACAGGCTCTCGGGCACGCGCGTGACGTAGCCGTCCATCACGATCCGCTTCTCGCCGATCTTGAAGTACCAGTTGGCGATCGACATCCAGGTCATCTCGACCGTGGGCGGCGCGGCGGCGGCCGGGATCGCGACGGCGGCGCAGGCGAGAGCGGCCGCGGCAACGAGTGTTCTTCTCATGTCGATGTCTCCGTCGTTTGTATGAAGAGCGGGCAGCGTAGGCCTCGATGACCCGCATGCATCTTAGGGTTAGGCCTAGACCGCGCGGGCCGCATGCCTCATCATTTTCGTTTTCGACACAAGGATCTGCATGAACCCGAACCAGGCCCTCTGGGAAAAAGGCGACTTCACCCGACTCGCGAGCACGATGCGCGGCAGCGGCGAGGCCTTCGTCGCATCGCTCGGCATCAAGCCGGGGATGAAGGTGCTCGACCTCGGCTGCGGTGACGGCACGACGGCGCTGCCCGAAGCGAAACTCGGCGCCGACGTGCTCGGCGTCGACATCGCGAGAAACCTCGTCGAGGCAGGCACCAAGCGCGCGAAGGCGGCCGGGCTCGCGAACCTGCGCTTCCAGGAAGGCGATGCCTGCAACCTGCAGCCGCTCGCCGACAAGAGCTTCGATCTCGTCGTCACGGTGTTCGGCGCGATGTTCGCGCCCAAGCCGGTCGACGTCGCGAAGGAGATGGTGCGCGTCACGAAGCCCGGCGGCCGGATCGTGATGGGCAACTGGATCCCGGGCGATCCGACGCTTGTGGCGCAGATCCTCAAGACAAGCGCGGCCTACTCGCCGCCGCCGCCCGAAGGCTTCGTCAGCCCGATGACCTGGGGTGTCGAGAGCAACGTGCTCGAGCGCTTCGCCGCGGCAGGCGTTCCGAAGGATGCTGTCACCTTCGCGCGCGACACCTTCATCTTCGACTTCGATGGGCCGGCGGCACAGTTCGTCGACGAGTTCCGCCTCTGGTACGGGCCGACGATGAACGCGTTCGAGGCCGCGACGAAGAACAGCAAGGCCGACGTGCTGCGCGACGAGCTGATCGCGCTCTTCAAGAGCCAGAACAAGAGCGGCAGCGACACGCGCACCTCGGTGCAGGCGACCTTCCTGCGCGTGACGGTGGCGGTGCAATAGCGCTCGTCACCGTCGCGGCCGACGGCGCATCACTTCTTCGGGTGCATCGGATCGGCCGCGACGTAGGTCGTGACCTTGTGGTCGAGCATCGCGGCCGGCGCGACGCGCGCGAGGTCGAAGCTGCTGCGCGTGCCGTTGAAGGTCCAGACGAAGCTGCGTCCGCCGACCTGGAACCGGACGGTCTCGCCGCCGGTGACGTTGACGAACTTCGTGTCGGGAGAGATCGCGATCGTGCGCGCCGGCATCGACCCGGCGCCGGGGGCGCCGTAAAGGTCGGATGCGGCCGCTTCGCGCGGCGCCGCGACGGTCTCCGGCGCGGCCGCAGGTGTTGAGGACGGCGCACGCGCGATCGGGGCCGGTGCCGGCTGCACGATCGCGGCGGGCGCTGCCGCCGAGTACGTGGGCGCGGCCGGAGCGGGTCGTGGGGCAGGCGATGGCGATGGCGACCGGACGGTCACCGGGGCATCGGTGCGGTGCGGCTTCGGCGCCGGCACGACTGCGATCGGACGCGGCACCGGCGCACTCGCTGCCGCGACGGTCGTCGTGTCGGTGCTCGCCGGTGCAGCAGGTGCGGTGCTCGCCGGTGCAGCAGGTGCGGTGATGGGCGCAGGCGCAGGCGCGATCACGAGCGCCGGCGCAGGGGCAGGGGCGACCGCCGAAGCGACAGGCACTCGTGCCACCGACGACACCGACGACGCGAGCAGCGGCGCGGACGCAGCGACCGCCGGCACATCCGGAGACGGCGACGACGACGAAAGCCGATCCCAGACGACATACGCGATCCCGCCCGCGGCGATCACGCCCAGCGGCGCAATCAGCCATGCGGGCGAGCGACGCTCCGCGGCTGTGCCCGACGCGACCGGGCGCGTCGCCACTGGTGCCGGCGGCGGCGTCGGAACCGGAACCGGAACCGCCGGCGCGATGTCGACATACGGCATCAAAGCCGAGATCAGCAGTTGCACGTCCGACGCCCAGCGCGCATGGTTGAGCTCGACGCCGTTGCGGTACGCGAGGTCCTTGAGATCCTCGGGCAGATCCTCGGCGCGCGGCATCTCGGCCTGGTGCACGAGCACCGGGATGACCGGAATGTCG
>Ga0123338_10005320_pt1 | contig 11045 bp, 18 predicted proteins | sample grotaG_FD_89793 | JGI IMG/M metagenome (GOLD analysis project Ga0123338, IMG submission 89793) | Glacier valley bacterial and archeal communities from Borup Fiord, Nunavut, Canada, to study Microbial Dark Matter (Phase II) -... | ecosystem: Environmental > Aquatic > Freshwater > Ice > Glacier ...
CCGCCGCCACGTCCGCCGCCGCCACCAGGGCCGCCACGTCCGCCACCGCCGCCTTGACCGCCACCGCCGCGACCACCCGCACCGCCCTGGCCGGGGCCGCCACGACCGCGATCCCCACCGGGACCGCCGCGCCCGCCCCGCTCACCGCGTGAGTCGGACGATTCGGAGCGCACGACCGGCGCAGGGCCAGCCAGCATCGCCAGCCGCACAGCGCGCAGGATTTGGCGCTTTGCCATCTGCGCCGGGGTGAAGCCGCGCCGTTGCGCTTCTTCTTCCGAGGAGCGCAAGCGGCTGAGGGCCAGCAGCGTTGCGCGTGAGGCGTTGATCGGGTTGTTGTTGCCGAGCGACTTGGTCAGCACGTCTTTGATGCCGGCTGATTCCAGCACCGCACGCACACCGCCGCCGGCGATCACGCCAGTACCGGGCGCAGCGGGCTTTAGCAGAACCCGCGACGCGCCGAAGTCCACGGTAATTTCATGCGGGATGGTCGTGCCGACCAACGGCACGCGCACAATGTTCTTTTTGGCATCTTCAGCGCCCTTGCGGATCGCCTCCGGCACCTCGCCGGCTTTGCCGGTGCCGACACCGACGAGGCCGTGGCCGTCGCCGACCACCACCACTGAGCTGAAGCTGAAGCGACGGCCACCTTTGACCACCTTCGAGACGCGGTTCACCTGAACGACGCGCTCTTCCAGCTCCATGCGGGCTACATCAATTCGCGGGGGCATAAGGTCTCCTTTTAGAAGTCCAGACCGGCTGCGCGGGCGGCTTCGGCTAACGCTTTGACGCGACCGTGGTACTGATAGCCGCCGCGGTCGAACACGACCTGCTTAACACCGGCTTCCAGCGCCCGCTCGGCGACGGCTTGGCCGACAGCTTTGGCATCGTCCACTTTGCTGCCGGCGTGGCCTTTGAGCGGCTTGTCCAGGGTGCCGGCGGCCGCCAACGTGTGGCCGGTCGAGTCGTCTATCACCTGGGCATAGATATGGTTGAGGCTGCGGAACACGTTCAGGCGCGGGCGAGTCGGCGTACCGATGGCCTTCGCCCGCACGCGCCGGTGTCGCTTAGCCCGGTTAGTCAGGGTATGCGGTATAATTTTCATGGCCTGCTCCTACTTCTTACCCTTGCCGGTCTTGCCGGTCTTGCCGGCCTTACGGCGGATCACTTCGCCCGCGAACGCAATGCCTTTGCCCTTGTAGGGCTCCGGCTTGCGGATACGGCGGATTTTGGCCGCTTCTTCGCCGACAAGTTGCTTATCAATCCCGGTGACATGGAGGCGGTTGGTGCCTTCCGGCGTGAAAGTCACGCCTGCCGGCGGGCTGATCCGCACCGGATGCGAAAAGCCGAGCGCCATGACAATATCATTGCCGTCTTTGTTCACACGATAGCCCACGCCGCTGATTTCCAGAGTGCGGGTGAAGCCGGTGGTCACGCCCTGCACCATGTTGTTGAGCAGGCTGCGCGTTAGGCCATGCAACGAACGGTGGAAACCGTCGTCACTGGCACGCTTGACGGTCAGAACGCCGTCCGCTTGCGCCAGTTGCATATCCGGGTGGAAGGTGCGGGTCAGGGTGCCTTTCGGCCCGTTGACCGTCACCGCGTTGCCTTCGTCCAGCCGCACGTCCACGCCTTTGGGCACGGCAATCGGCAAACGTCCAATACGCGACATTAGAGGGTTCCTCCTGCGGCTACCAGATGTAGCACAGCACTTCGCCGCCGAGGCGACGCTTCCAGGCTTCATGACCGGACAGGACCCCCTGCGACGTGGACAAGACGCACACGCCGAGGCCGCCCAGCACCACGGGGATTTCTGCCCGCCCGCTATAGACCCGCAGCCCCGGCTTGCTGATGCGCTTGAGGCCGGTCATCACCGGCTTCTTATCCAGCCCATATTTGAGCCAGACGCGGAAGCTGCGGGTCTCATCGCTGGGAAAATCGAAATCTTTGATATAGCCTTCGTCCTTCAAGATGCGTGCGATAGACAGCTTCATCTTGGAGTTCGGGACCAGCACGCTTTGGTGCCGGGCCATGCCGCCGTTGCGGATGCGCGTCAGCATATCGGCGATGGGATCAGTGACATTCATTGACTGCTGCTTCTCCTTTTACCAGCTCGACTTCACCACACCGGGCAGTTTGCCCTGCAAGGCCAATTCGCGGAAGCAAATACGGCACAGGCCGAATTTTCGCATATAGGCGCGCGGGCGACCACAGATTTTGCAGCGGTGGTAGCCACGGACCTTGAACTTGGGCGGACGGGCCGCTTTGACAATCAGGGACGTTTTTGCCATCAGGGCTCCTGGTCCTTTCTTACGCCTTGCGGAACGGCATACCCAGCAGTTCAAGTAGCCGCCGGGCTTCCTGGTCGGTCTTCGCGGTGGTCACGAAGACCAGTTCCATGCCGCGGATCTTGTCGATCTTGTCATACTCCATCTCCGGGAAGATGAGTTGTTCGCGCAGGCCCAGCGTAAAGTTGCCGTGCCCGTCGAACGCTTTGGCGCTGACCCCGTTGAAATCGCGCACGCGCGGCAGGGCGATATTGAACAGGCGGTCGATCAGGTCGTACATTCGCTCACTGCGGAGCGTGACCATCACGCCGATGGGCATCCCCTCGCGCACCTTGAAGGCGGCGATAGACTTTTTGGCCCGCGTCACCATCGGCTTTTGGCCGACAATCGTGGTCACATCGTTCACGGCGTTGTCCATCGCTTTAGCATTCGCAATGGCTTCGCCCATCCCGATGTTGAGCACGATTTTGCTGATGCGCGGCACCTGCATGGGGTTGGTATAACCAAACTCTTTCATCAGCGCGGGCACCACTTCTTGCCGGTATTTCTCGCGCTGGCGGGCAACATATTCTGCCACAGTGGTCCTCTCCCTTTATCACCGGTCAGACCGGCCTATCCTCGACTATAATGGAGCGTTCGGTGGCGCTACTTAGCTCTCGTCCCGTGTAGGCTGCGCCCAAAGGGGCACAGCGACTAACTGCGGCCGGGGCGAGTTGCTTGTCAGCGCCGTGACTCCGCGGTTTGGCTGGGCCACCGCTTATCAGGGTCGTCCAGCAGTTCTTGGCAGTTGCGGCACTGGCGCACTTTGCTGCCGTCGGGCAGGAAGGTGTGGCCGACGCGCACCGCCTTGTCGCACTTAGGGCAGACGACCATCACGTTCGACGCATCCATCGTGCCCTCGATCTCGATGATGCCGGCTTGGCGCACGCCCCGCTGCCCGCGCGTGTGCTTGGTCCGCAGGTTCATGCCTTCCACGATGATGCGATTTTTCTCCAGGAAGACCTCGCGCACCCGGCCACGCTTGTGCGCGCTGGCGTGTTTGCCGTTGACGGCCTGGACCAAATCGCCTTTATGTACTTTCATTGCTGTCCTCTGGTCTGCTGGGGAAGCCTGCTACAGGACTTCCGGGGCCAGCGACACGATCTTCATAAACTGGCGCTCGCGTAGTTCGCGGGCCACCGGGCCGAAGATGCGCGTGCCGCGCGGATCATTCACGCCTACCTTGAGAATCACCGCCGCGTTATCGTCGAAGCGGATATGCGATCCGTCGGCGCGACCGTATTCTTTCGAGGTCCGCACCACGACGGCGCGTACCACTTCGCCCTTTTTGACCGCCCCACCCGGCGCGGCTTGTTTCACGGCGGCGATGATGATGTCGCCCACGCCGGCATAGTGGCGGCTTGAGCCCCCCATGACGCGGATGCACATCAACTCTTTCGCCCCAGTGTTATCGGCCACGCGGAGCCGCGTTTGTACCTGAATCACGGCGAGTGTCTCCTCTTAGATTTGCGGGGCGCGCGTTAGGATCTCGACGACCCGCCAGCGTTTGGTCTTGCTGATCGGGCGCGTCTCCAGAATCCGCACGATGTCACCCTGCTTGCACAGCAGTTCGTCATGCGCGACGAACTTGTTGGTGCGGCGCATGATCTTTTTGTACAGCCGGTGACGCACCAAGCGATCCACCGCGACCACGACCGTCTTTTCCATTTTATTACTGACGATGCGGCCGGTCCGCATCCGGGACTTGCCGTGTTCGGGCACCCAAACGCTATGGTCGGTTTCGACCGCCTGCCGTCCGCCCGCGCTGCCGCCGGGAGCCGGAGCCGCCGGCATCGTCACCGCCGCTTCGGGAGCCGCCGCTGCGTCCAGTAGATCGCTGCCGGCGGTCGGCGTGTCTATGTTATCCATCTGTTCTCCTACCTCGTAAAACGTAAAACGTAAAACGTAACTGCGTAATCCGTAATTCATGAGGGCACAACAGGCTATTGTACCATATTCTGACCAATAACCGCCAATCCCTGACGTTTTACGTTTTACGTTCTACGTTTTACGCGCCGGCATTCACCAGCGCCTGTAGTTCCGCGACCTCCGCCGCATATAGCGCATCGATCTCGCGCTCGCGCAGCACCGTCAGCAGGCGGGCCACGTCGCGGCGCACCACCTGGAACCGGGCGTGATTTTTCAGCTTGCGGGTGGCAACGCTGAAGCGCAGGTTAAACATCTCCTGCTTATAATCCGCCAGATGCTGCGTGATTTGCGCCGCGTTCATTTCGCGGATTTCACTTGCTCGCATCGTCACCTTCCGCGCCCTCCTCAGACTCGATGTGCGTGATCGCCCCTTCGGTGATACGCTTCACGAAGCGCGTCTTGATCGGCAACTTGTGGCCGGCCAAGCGCATGGCCTCCGCCGCGACATCTTCGCGCACACCACCCAGTTCAAACATGACACGACCGGGCTTGACCACAGCGACCCAGTGATCCGGCGAACCTTTGCCCGACCCCATGCGGGTCTCAGCGGGGCGTTGGGTCATGGACTTATCCGGGAAGATGCGAATCCAGACCTTGCCGCCGCGCTTGATGTAGTGGGTGATGGTGCGGCGGGCCGACTCGATCTGGCGGCTATCGATCCAGGCTGCTTCAAGCGCCTGGAGCCCGAACTCACCGAAGGCTACGGTGTTACCGCGCTGGGCTACACCCTTGCCGGTCGTGCCGCGATGCACCTTACGGTGCTTCATCCGTTTCGGCATCAACATACAGTTAGCTCTCCTCACCCGACCGGGCAGCCGCATCGGCGCTCGGCGTACCCGCTGCGGCGGGGGTGTCGTCTGTGCCCGCAGGCGGGGTCGTGTCCGCAGCGACCGGGGTCGCCGGCAGCGCCGCTGCGTCAGCCGCCAAGGCCGCCGTAGCGGGGTCTGCGCCAACTGCTGCCGCTGCCGGCATAGACGCTTCTTGCGCCGGGGCGGGCGTGTTGCTCTCCAACTCGGCCTGCGCCGGAGCAGCGGCTTGTGTCGTGTCGCTCGTCATGGCCGCTTCCGCCGGCATGGATGACTCCGGCAACGGGGCAGACCCCGCTGCGGTTGGGTCGGCCATAGCGGGGGTCGGCAGATTGCTCTCTAGTTCGGCTGCTTGCGAAGCTGCCGTGCTGGTCGGCACATTGGCCCGAATGTTGGCCGGCAGGGTGCGCTCCGGCGGCGCGGCAAGCGTCGGCAGGCGACCGGCGGGCGGTGCGCCCTGGCCCTGCGGACGCGGACCCCGATCTCCACCACGGCCCCCTGGCGCGGCCCCCTGGCCTTGCGGGCGCGGACCTCGATCCCCGCCACGGCCGGCAGCGGGAGGTCCGTCAAACGGACGACCTTCGCGTGGCGGACGCGCGTCGCGCTCACGGTCCCGATCCCGGTTGCTATCGATCACATCGCCGGGGCGCGGACCGATCACATCGCCTTTATAGATCCAGACCTTCACGCCCACGCGGCCATACGTGGTGTGCGCGTGAACCTGACCATAATCAATGTCGGCGCGGATCGTGTGCAACGGTACGCGGCCCTCGCGCTCACCGACGACGCGGGCCATTTCGGCCCCCCCCAAACGCCCGCTGAGGCGTATACGCACGCCCTTCGCACCGAGGCGCGTGGCGCGCATAATCGCCTGCTTCATTGCCCGCTTGTACGACACGCGGCGGGTGATCTGATCGGCAATGCTTTCGGCCACCAAGTAGGCATCAATCTCCGGCTGCTTGATCTCGTTGATGTTCAGCTTGATCTTTTTGCCGGTGACGGTCTCAAAGTCTTTGCGTAGCACTTCGACCGCCTGCCCGCCCTTGCCGATGACGATGCCCGGCTTGGCGGTCGAGAGGGTGATCTCGATCTGGTTGGCGGCAGAGCGCTCCAGGTCTACGCGCGAAATGCTCGCGTTTGCCAGCCGCTTGCCGATCATGGCCCGCAGCATAATGTCTTCGTGCAATTGCTCCGTGTAGTTCCGCTCGGCAAACCAGCGCGATTGCCAGTCTTTAATGATGCCGAGCCGGAAGCCAATCGGGTGTACTTTACGTCCCAAGTTAGAGACCCTCCCGCTCATCTACCACAACCGTGATGTGGCTGGTGCGCTTCAGGATACGTGTACCCTGACCGCGCGCCTTGGCCCGGAACCGCTTGAAGGTCGGGCCTTCGTTGGCATAGATGCTGGTGATCACCAGATCATCGGGAGCCATCTGAAAATTGTTTTCGGCGTTGGCGGCCGCCGACTTCACGACGCTCAACACGTCGCGCGCGGCGGCTTGCGGCATAAAGCGCAACACCGCCACCGCCTCGTTGACCGACTTGCCCCGCACCACATCCAGTAGCAGACGCACCTTGCGGGGCGACGCACGGATGAACTTCGCGGTTGCGCGTACTTCCATCGTTTCTTCTCCCTTGCCCATCCTGGCCCGGCAAATCGTTGCAGGCCGCGAGGTGCGTCTTACTTGGCGCGGTGCATCCGCTCAGAGCCTTTAATGTGGCCCTTAAAGAAGCGGGTCAGCGCGAATTCGCCCAGTTTGTGGCCGACCATGTTCTCGGTGATATAGATCGGCACATGGCGGCGGCCGTCATGCACGCCAATGGTATGCCCGACCATCTGCGGGAAGACCGTCGAGTCGCGCGACCAAGTGCGAATAACGCGCTTAGTGCCCGTGCTGTTCATGACATTGATGCGGTTCATTAGCCGTTCTTCGACAAACGGCCCCTTTTTCGTTGATCGACTCATGTTCTCTCCCCTCCGGCTGGGCTACTTGGCGAAGCGCTTCCGCACGATCATGTTATCGGTGCGCGGGTTGTTGCGGGTGCGCCCGTGCGCGGGCTTGCCCCATTTGGTCTGCGGCTGCCCGCCCCGCGGCGTGCGGCCTTCGCCCCCACCATGGGGATGGTCACGCGGGTTCATGACGGACCCGCGCACGGTCGGGCGAATACCGAGCCAGCGGCTGCGGCCCGCCTTGCCCAAGCGGATGTTCTCGTGATCGATGTTACCGACTTGGCCGATGGTCGCCATGCAATCAATATGAATGCGGCGCACTTCGCCCGACGGCATACGGATCTGCGAATAGGTCTCGTCACGCGCCATCAACTGCGCCGACTCGCCTGCGCTGCGGACCAACTGCCCGCCGCGCCCGGCGTGTAGCTCGATGTTGTGGATCTGGGTGCCCAGCGGAATGGAGCGAATGGGCAGCGTGTTGCCGACGCGCACTTCCGCGCCGCTGCCGGCCATGATCGCATCACCCACTTTGAGGCCCAGCGGAGCCAGGATATAGCGCTTCTCGCCATCAGCGTAATGGACCAGAGCGATGCGCGCCGAGCGATTGGGATCGTACTCGATGGTCGCCACTTTGCCGGGGATGCCCAGCTTGTTGCGCTTAAAGTCAATGATGCGGTAGAACCGCTTGTGGCCGCCGCCGCGATGGCGGATCGTGATCTTGCCCTGGTTGTTGCGCCCAGCGTGATTCTTGCGAATCTGGATCAGCGATTTCTCCGGCTTGGTGGCTGTGATCTCATCAAAGCTCGCCACGCTCATCAAGCGGCGGGCGGGTGAGGTTGGGTTGTACTTTTTGATCGCCATCGTTAGACCACCTCAAAGATTTGGATACGCTGACCGGTGCCGACCGTCACAATCGCCTTTTTCCAGTGCGGTCCCCAGTCACTGATGCGCTTGCGCTTGTGGCTGAAGGAGCGGCGCTTGGCGTGGACATTGATGATGTTCACCGCGCGCACGGTAATGTTCTCACCGGCGAAAGCCATCTCGACCGCCCGCTTGATCTGCGCTTTGGTCGCTTTGGGAGCCACCTCGAAGGTGTACTTGCCCTGCTCCATCATCAGTGAGCCTTTTTCGGTCATCACCGGGCGACGGATTACGTCCCATAGGGTGCTGTCAATCTGAGCCATTAGCTGTTCTCCTCATCGCCCGTAGCGGGCTGGACGGTCAGCGACGAGTGAACCGTGGCCGAACCGGAGGTGGGCACGTCGGCTAGATCGGCAGCGGCTGCGGTTTCCGGCGATTCGGTCGCCATCGCCCCAGCTTCGGCCACACCCAGGTCGGTCGGCGCAAAGGTATCCGTCGCGTCGGCGGTGGCCGTGGTGGAGGCCGTCGCTTCGGGCGCGTCGGCGGTCGCTGCGCCCGCGTCGCTCACGCCCAGGCCGGTCGGCGCAAAGGTGTCTGCCGCCTGAATCGCGGTCGGACTAGCCAGGACAATCGCGCTGTCCGCTTCGAGCGGGGAACGCATTTGGCGCGGAGCCGCGTCCGCCGTCTCGTCTACTTCGAGGGGGTTGATTGGGCGGGAATTACGCCCGCCGGTTTGGCCGAGGATGCTTTCGATCACATCCAAGCTAGCGCGGTCGAGGATCAGGATTTCGGCCTTGAGCATATCCACCAAGCTGAGAAAGTGGGTCCGCATGGTATGGACGTGTTCCAAGTTGCCGGCGGCTTGTTCCAGGTTTTGCAGTTTGGTTGGGGTCATGATCAGCACATGGCGCTGGGTCAGGTTGAGGGTTTTGATCACCTGAATCATCGCTTTGGTGCGTGGCTCCAACCCGTCGAAGGTGTCAATCAAAAGGATTTGGCCGTCGGCGGCTTTGGCCGAGAGGACTGAGCGCATCGCCAAACGGCGCATCTTGCGCGGCAGATCCTGCTCATAGCTGCGCGGATGGGGGCCGAAGACCACGCCACCGTGCCGCCACTGGGGAGAGCGGATGGACCCCTGGCGGGCGCGCCCGGTGCCTTTTTGGCGCCAGGGTTTCCTGCCGCCGCCGCGCACTTCGCCGCGGGTCAGCGTGTCATGTGTGCCCAAGCGGGCGTTGGCCTGTTGGCGCAACACGGCCTGATGCACCACACCGATGTTCGGCTCGATGCCGTAAATGGCATCGTTCAGATCCACGGTGTCCAGGGATTGGCCCTGTAGATTATAGATAGTTGCCTGCACTCTTTTTCTCCGTGATAGTGAGCAGCGGTCAGAGACCGGGCCGGAAAAGGCCGACTCCGACGTGCCGGGCCGAGGGGGCAATGGCTACCCCAGACGCGGGTTGCCTTATTGCTTCCCCTTGATGGCTTTGCGAACGATGATCAGGCTCTTCGCCGCGCCCGGCACGGCGCCGCGCACCACGATCAGGTTGCGCTCCGTGTCAATCTGCACAATGCGGAGATTTTGCACCGTGACCCGATCATTGCCCATGCGTCCGGCCATTCGCATCCCTTTGTAGACGCGGCCCGGCGTGGTGCCGGCCCCGATGGAACCGGGGCGACGGTGGCGGTCGGATTGGCCGTGCGTTTTGGGGCCACCGGCAAAGTGATAACGCTTCACCACGCCGGCGAAGCCCTTGCCCTTCGAGGTGCCGATTACGTCCACGATCTCCCCGACCGCGAACATGGTCACGTCAATCGTATCGCCGACAGCATGGCTGGCGGCATCGTCGCCGCCGACTTCCATTTCGCGCAAGTGGCGCAACAACGGCAACTTGTTTTTACGCAGGTGGCCCTTTTGCGGCTCGGTGATTTTGCGCTCCTGGCGGCCGGTCAGTTCCTCAAAACCGATCTGGACGGCGCTATAGCCGTCAGTATCGGGCGTTTTGACCTGCGTCACCGTGCAGGGGCCGGCTTGTAGGACCGTCACCCCAGTCGCGGTGCCGTTCGGCTCGAAAATCTGCGTCATGCCGATTTTGCGACCTAAAATACCCTTGATCATGATATAATCCTCTGTTCAGCAGGGCTGAACTGAACTGGCGGACCGAGAGGTCAGGCGAATAGCGTGCCTTCCGGTCACAGGTGGGCCGCTGTCCCTACAACTTGATTTCGATGTCCACGCCGGCCGGCAGGTTCAATCGCATCAAGGCGCTGATGGTCTTCTGGTTTGGGTCCAGCACGTCAATCAGGCGCTTGTGGGTGCGGATCTCAAACTGTTCTTGCGAATCCTTGTCAATGAACGGGCTACGGATAACACTATGCTTCTCGATTTTGGTTGGTAGCGGCACCGGGCCGGCCACCAATGCCCCAGTACGTTCCGCCGTCTCCACGATTTGTTGAGCCGACTGATCGAGGATCTTGTGGTCGTAAGCCTTCAAACGGATACGGATTTTTTGTTTCGCCACGCGCCTTCTCTCCCTCACGCACGCACTCGTAATGCGTAACAGGTAATACGTCCGGTTCAAGCCTTACGTATTACGCATTACGCACTACGAGTCATGTCACTGAATGATCTTGGTGCAAACCCCGGCACCCACGGTGCGCCCGCCCTCGCGGATGGCGAAGCGCAAGCCTTCTTCGATGGCGACCGGTACGATCAACTCCACTGTCATCTGCGTGTTGTCCCCCGGCATCACCATCTCCACGCCCTCTTGCAGCGCGATGTTCCCCGTCACGTCTGTCGTGCGGATGTAGAACTGCGGCCGGTAGCCGCTGAAGAACGGCGTGTGTCGCCCGCCTTCTTCCTTGCTCAACACGTACACTTCCGCGAAGAACTTGGTGTGCGGCTTGATGCTGCCCGGTTTCGCCAATACCTGCCCGCGCTCCACATCAATGCGCTCGATGCCGCGCAGCAGCGTCCCCACGTTGTCCCCGGCTAGCCCTTCGTCCAACGTCTTCATGAACATTTCCACGCCGGTCACCACCGTCGTGCGCGTGTCGCGCATCCCCACGATCTCCACCGTCTCGCCGACCTTCACCTTGCCGCGCTCGATGCGGCCCGTCGTCACCGTGCCGCGCCCTTTGATGCCGAACACGTCTTCAATCGGCATCAGGAACGGC
>Ga0123338_10005322_pt1 | contig 11044 bp, 10 predicted proteins | sample grotaG_FD_89793 | JGI IMG/M metagenome (GOLD analysis project Ga0123338, IMG submission 89793) | Glacier valley bacterial and archeal communities from Borup Fiord, Nunavut, Canada, to study Microbial Dark Matter (Phase II) -... | ecosystem: Environmental > Aquatic > Freshwater > Ice > Glacier ...
CGCGGCAAACCGGTCCATACTCAACGTCTCCGCGCGTTCCCCAGCTTCAGGTTGCGCATCTACCAGCTCACGCCCGTAAAAAGGAGCCAGGTTGTTACGCAATGTCTTCCGTTTCTGGCGGAAAGCTTTGCTGACGAAATTGAGGAACTCATCCGGATTCGTGAGTGGCAGCGTGGGGCGAGGCACTAACCGGATCACCGCTGAATCCACTTGGGGCGGCGGCCGGAACGATCCTGGTTTCACGGTGAACAGAATTTTAGCTTCGGCGAAGAACTGCGTATCGAGCGAATAGTATCCATAGGCCCGTGTGCCCGGCACGGCCACGATCCGGTCCGCCACTTCTTTCTGGATGAGAAATACGGCGGGGCGGCGCAGCCTGACAACGCGCGAGATGATCGGGGTGGCAACGTAATAGGGCAGATTGCCTGCGATCGGCGCACCTGCCCAACGGTTCAAGTCAACATGGAGCGCATCGCCCGAAACAACCTCAAGCGACGGGAAGCGCACGGCCAGTTCCGCAGCCAGTTCCCGATCCAGTTCGATAGCGGCAACGTGCATCGCCCGATCCAAGAGATGCTCCGTGAGTGCGCCTTTACCGGGACCAATCTCCACCAGCACCGGTTCGCCCGTATCGCAGGCAGCAGCGGCGATACGCCGGAGAACCGATTGATCCGCTAAGAAGTGCTGCCCTAGTTTCTGACGCGGCATCAACCGCGGACGTTGATGCGATGGGAACGGAGCAGAATCTTTCCGCTGGTAGGCTGGCCGAAGGCAGTTGCCGGCGCAAAGCTGGTAAACAAAATCAGATTGCCCAACTGTTTCATGTCGTCGCGAGTGACGGACCCTCGCGCCGCATAATCTGCTACTTTGCCATTCTTATCTATGGTAAGTTCCATCACCACATCGTGGCCGGTATAGCCGAAGGGCGAGAGTTGATCCACCTGCACCTGGGTGGTGAAGCCGAGCGGAATATCATTGGCAAACTGTTGAGGAAAGGTCAAAGAACTGGCCAGCATGCTAAAGCAAGCCACCGACGAAAGCACGCCGCCCGCGGCTGGCAAGGCAAGCGGACGCATCAAATCGCGCATGGAGATCTGCGCACGCATCCACCAGCGCCGCGTTGCGGATGAGAATTCCCGCCGGCCCTGAACGCGTTCAATTTCGTGAGACGCCAGCACCTGCAAGCGGGTGGCGAGTTCCCTGGGAGCAGGGAGGGCCGGCAGGGCGTGAAGTGCTGATAAAAAGCGAGTTCGCGAATGCCGTGCTTCGGTCATTTTGGCCGCACAGGTGCCGCACGTGGCCATGTGCTGGTTCACTTCGCTTGATTGCGTTTCGGAAAGATCGCCTTCCAGAAAGCTCGACAAATGGTGTTGAATAGCGCGGCAGCTCATAAGCATTCCCGTAACTGCAGTTCTGGACTGATGCGAGCGGTCAATTGAAGACGTAACGCTTCCCGGCCGCGTAAAATTCGGCTTTTCACCGTGCCCATCGAGATCTGCAGAATTTCGGCAATCTCGTCATAACTCAAATCTTCCACATCGCGCAGCACCACGGCTTCCCGAAAGCTCGGATTGATGCGAGACAAGGCTTCCTCCAAAAGAACCTGTTTCTCCCGGTCGAAGGCACGGTCATAGGGCGAACGCGCGCCATCGGCAAGAGATCGGTCCCGAGGCTCCGATTCATCGACAAAATCTTCCTGTAGACCGACTTCCTTGTGCCGGTGCCGGAACAACCAGCGGCGCCGGTTGTGGCTCTCATTGACGGCGATTCGATAGACCCACGTCCGCAAGCTGCTCTTCCCTTGAAACTGTTTGACGTTGCGGAACACTTTCAGGAAAACTTCCTGCGTCACATCGCAGGCATCACCGGAATCGTTCAAGAGCCGGTAAGCCAGATTGTAAACAGGCTGCTGAAAACGAGAAATCAGCATTTCATAGCTGCTTTCGACGCCCTCCCGAAGACCCGCAATCAATTGCGCATCCTCATACGAGAGCATGGCTTCGGAAGTTCTTGCAGCTAAATCGAGCGTGATCGGGGTTGTCACGAGTTATCTAAAGAAACTGCTCCTGTTTGATTTGACCACCGCAAGGGTCCATAAAGTTCCCGATGCCACCCTTAATTCGCCGGATAGCCTGGCGACGCCTTCACTTCTGCTATCTGAAGGTTATGACGGTGATTGTGCAAGGGAACCGCAATGAGCCACTCGTACCCATTCAGCGGCCCGAAAAAAGGATGGGGCGAGACATGTTCTTTAAGCGGCAGCCTAGTGGATTTCGTGAACGCAATCGTCTTCTGGCGTGCAGCTCGATAGCCCTCGATGATCTGGTCCCGGGTTAACTTGCTTTGCGGCTGCAACATTTCCGGTGCCTTAACCTTTGTGCTCCGGTCTGGCAATTCGCTTTCCAGCAGGGCTACCTTCGAGCCGGTTTTCGCTTCCCAGTCCGGGTCCACGGGCGCTTTCATGGTGCCTGTAACGGCAGAGAAGATCAGCGATTCGGAAAGGATGATGTGCTCCGCGGTCTGGGCAATGCTCCACTTCTCAGGTGCCGCTTTGAAGTTCCACTGGGCGTCTGACAAGCCACGCACCGAACCTAGAAACTCAGTTTCGGAATCGGTCATCAACGTCAGGGCTTTTGCGCGTTCGGCATCCGTCATGGTTGCTTCCGTGGCATAGCCAAACGCGGCAGTGACAAGAAAGGCAGTGATGATTCGCACCATGGAATGAGTTTCTCACAGGCAATCAGGTGTGGCGCGCGCGGGCCCTATGCAGCCGGTGCAGAAGCCAAGCCATTAGAAGGCAGAGCAGCGGGTCTGTTATTTCCGCAACATGATTCGGAAGGTAGCGTTGCGCTATTTCTAACGCGGCCAGCACCAGGGCCATGCCGACCGCGGCGTAGCTGAAACGCAAACCCGCCTCGCGGAACAACCACACTGCGGAACCGAACAAAAAGGCTTTGTTCAGAAATAAAGGAAAGCCCGTTTCCCGCGCTGTCGAGAATACTGAGCGGAACGGAATCCAAACAAAACGCTGCGCCTCCTCCGCGAAGTGAAATGGCGAAAGCCCTGTTGCTAATACTGAACAGGCCACCAGCACTCCGAGCGCCGCATCACGATAATTCAGACGAGCAAGGAATGCTTTCCACGCGAACCATGCCAACAGGAACGTTGCCCAGTATTCCCACCCGCTCTGAATTCCCAACACCAGAAACCTGGCGGGCAGCACCAGACCGAGCAAAGGAAAGACTGCGTCCATTCCCTCGGCGCCTAACATCGCCAGCAACATGCGAGCCGCAACCAGCCAGCTTATGAGAAGTGCGAAAAACGAGACAGGAGCAAATCGGGTACTCGAGAAGGCGGCCAACTTATGAAGAAGATCTGTACGGCTAAGATCCGGGATCAACGGAAAAAGCATGGCTCCCAGCCAGCAGCAAAGTAGCAGAACGGCTCCGGGCTGCTGAATGCGAATCGCCGCGACAGCAACTCCCCTCTTGACGACCGTGGTGGCGAGCGCCATGCCGAGAGAAGCCCCGATGATGTTCGTTGCCACGTCCACGGAACTGGTAAACCGGCGTGCGTCATAGAGCTGAGTTATTTCAATAGAGGTGGAGAGCAGTGCGGCCAGCAAAATAGGGCCGCCGAAGCGCACCGCTGCTGACCGCGAACTGAGCCACAGATAAACTGCCGCGCCGAAGGGCATGTAGATTGCGATGTTGATTGCTATATCACGCAGTTCAAAACGGTTGAGAGAAAACTTCCAGGAGTGAATCAGCGCATCGATTGGGCCATAGGGTCCGCGCGCTGCATGGAATTCCCACGGGTACAAGGAGCCGTAGATCAGCAGCGCTGCAATGACCAGGACGATGCGAAGCAAGTAACCAGCACAACACACTTCGCGAAGGGCAAGTGCTGGTTCGTCAATCTAGCGCTAACCACCCGAAAGCTGGAGGGCCGATGCCAAACTGCCGTCCGGCCCGGTGCGCTGCTTCCGCCATTCGTTTCACGATGCAACTTTGAAACGCGGGATCGTGCCATTCCTCCCATCCCTGTTTGCGGCTGATGTGGAGGGCTGCTTCACGAGTGGTGGCCCCTCGGGATTTTCCGGCGCGCGTGTGCAGCGGGTCGGCGATGAGAGCTTGATCGGTTGCTTCTAAAGCGGCCGCTATCAGAGCTTCCGGATTGCAGGGAAGCAGCGGGGCCAGCGTCGCATAAGTTTCGATGCCAGCCTCACGCAGGGCGCGGATGGTCCGCCAGCGTTCGGCGATCGGGACACAATGGGGCTCGTAAAGCGCTCGAATATCCTCCCTGTCCGTCGTCACGGAGAAACTTACCCGCAATTTCGGCATTCGCCGCAGCAGGTCAAGGTCTCGCAGAATTAAGGGACCGCGCGTTTGGATGACGAATGCCGTGGGTGGGCGCAACGTGATTGCTTCCAGCACGCCTGGCATGACGCGTTCCTGTTCTTCCGCGGGTTGATACGGATCCACAAGAGGCGAACAATAGATTCGCTGTTCCGGCCGCAGTTCTTTCGAAACCGCTTTTGCGACGTCAGGCTTGAACGTGGTGAACTGCCCCCAGTGCTGCCAGTCTACCGGCTTCAAGCCCGCATAAATCCGCAGCGTAGGCACGTAACAATAGGTGCAACCGAATGTGCAGTTACGAGCGGGAGTTAAAGAATGTGTAAATCCTGCTTCCGCGAGAAAACCCGTGACCGGGCTCAACATAAGTGCCTGAAGCGCCGCTTACAGCGACAGCTTTTCACGCGCGTAATGCAGGCAGGTTTTGACATTCTCATCTTCCAAACGCAACTGCGCTTCGCGATTCAGCATGTCCATGCGCGGTAGTGCTTGAAGCCGGTGCCCTTCCTTTCGAACAACACCTAATGTTTTCGCCAGGTACGCGCCATTGCGCTCCGGGAAAGTCGCCCAGTATTTTGGCGTCAGGCAGGGCACTAAGAGCGGGTTGCGCGTCATCATTTCCAGCACGAAACGCGTTTTCGGCCTGGCCTTTTGAACTGCGGCAATCATTCGGGGCAGATCCAGATACCCTTCTCCAAGCGGCACTTCAGAAAGCAGGAAGCCATCTTTGTCTTCTTCAACGCCCATATCCTTCACGTGAGTTGCCATAGCGTACGGTGCAAGTTTCTCCACCACCTCCATGGGGTCGTCCAGCAGGGAAATGTTGTTGCCGAAATCAATACACGCGCCTAGATATTCGCTTGAATTATTCTTCAATAGCGCCAGCATTTCGTCGAGCGTCCAATCTTTGTGATTTTCCAAAGCCAGGGAAAATTTGTACTTCTCCAGCACCGGTAGAGCAGCTTTGATTCCCGTCAGCGATTGCGTAACGAATAACTGCCAATCGGCCAAGGCAGAAAAATTTTCATAGCGCCTACCGCTGAGCGCTCCCGAGCGCCCGCAAACAGCACCAACTGCCTTCGCATCCAGAATCGCTTTCTCAAGCTGTGTGGTGTCTTTGCTTTTCGGAAGCGGCAGCATGGCTTCGATATACATGCCGTACTGCTCTGCCCGCGCGCGAAGTTTGAGCAGGTCTCCGTTAACTTGCGACTGGATACCGGCTGCGCCCAAAGCGTGACAATGTTCCAAAAGCTCGAGAGTATCTTTGGGCTTCCAGAACGACGAATACGAAGTGGTCGCGATACCCAACTTGCTCGCTGGCGGTGTTCCATTGAAAACGGCAGCCGCGGCCAGCGATGTAAAGGTCCGTCGGGTCATGCCATCCATTCTCGCAGAAGAAATTAGTGTGTCATCGCGTAAACAACATAGTTGACGCCTAACCGTATCGCCATACCGGCGAACTGTTCCGGGTAGCGCTCGGAATCCGCCCATTCCCAGGCATCGCCCACATCGGAATTGAAGCTGATTGCGATCATCACGCGTCCCTTGTCGTCGTAGATGCCACGCCAGTGCGGCACGCGGCCATCGGCCTTATATCCCAACCGCAGATGCGCTGCGCCGGGCATCTGGATTCGCTTGTCCAGATCGTAAACAGTATGGAAAATAGGATCGTTATCGGGGATTTCGACAATCGGACGGTCCGGAAAAACGTGTTTGATACGCTCTTCGAAAACCGTCCATTCTTCGGTGCCGTGAAAATCGTCCGCCATGAAAAAGCCGCCGCGCAGAAGGTAATCGCGCATCTCCAGAGCTTGCTTGTCGCTCAAGCCCCACTCGCCCACCTGGACGGCGTAAATCCACGGCCAATCATAAGCGTCACCCTCATCCAGATTGACCGGCTGCTCCACACTGCGCACATGCACGCGCGTCAGCCGGGCTAGCGCTTTAGAAAAATGCCGGTCTGCACGGGGATAGTCTTGCGTCCAGAGTGATAGGCCGAGCCGCCAATCGCCATCGAACCGGCCGCGATAACCGTCGTTTGCGCCCGGTGGAAACATCAGCCGCGCAAACTGGAATTCTGTCTTCTCGGTGTAGTTTTCAGGCAGTTCGAAGTCCTCATACTCAACTCCTTGGAACTGGCGGAATGGCCGCTGAAAGGCGAAGAGGGCGGCAGTCATCAGCACCCCGGCCACAACCGTCTTGGCGGCGCGTGTCAGCACAATGCAAAGCACTCGCGGGCGGCCGCGATGGTATGTTCTATATCCGCTTCGGAGTGCGCGGCGGAAATAAACAGGGCCTCGAATTGCGAAGGAGGCAGGTAAATTCCACGCTCCAGCATCAGATTGAAAAATGTACGGAACCGGTCGGTTGCGGTTTGCTTGGCTGTTTCGTAATCAGTTACCGGCTGATCCGTAAAGAACCAGGTCATCATGGAGCCGACACGGTTCGTGGTGATACCTGCAGGCGCTGCGGTGGCCAGCAGGGCCGCTCGCTGCTCCAGCACCGTATAGACCTCCGGGTGCGCACGTAAATGCCGCAACATAGCCAGACCCGCGCCCACCGCCATCGGGTTACCGGACAATGTTCCCGCCTGATAAATGGGCCCGCTGGGCGCGACGAAACTCATCACGTCTTTGCGCCCGCCATAGGCCGCAATCGGCAACCCGCCGCCAATTACCTTGCCGAGTGCGGTCATATCCGGACGGATGCCGTATAACTCCTGGGCCCCACCAAGAGCGAGGCGGAAACCGGTCATTACTTCATCGAAAATCAGCAGAGCGCCGTGTTTTGTGCAAAGATCGCGCAAGGCCTGAAGAAAGCCTGGCGCGGGCGGCACGCAGCCCATGTTGCCGGCCACCGGTTCCACAATGACCGCCGCAATTTTATTCGGATGCGCTTTGAAAGCATCCTCTACCGAACCGGCATCATTGAACGACGCTGAGATGGTCGTGTCGCTAAAACCTTTCGGAACGCCAGGGGAATCCGGCAACCCGAGTGTTGCCACACCAGATCCGGCTTTCACCAGAAGTGAATCCACATGGCCGTGATAGCACCCCTCGAATTTAATGGTCAGGTCGCGGCCCGTAAATCCGCGCGCCACGCGTAGCGCACTCATGGTTGCCTCTGTGCCCGAACTGACCAGGCGCACCATTTCCACCGACGGTACGGATTCGCAAATCAGTTCCGCCATTTCCACTTCGCGCTCAGTAGGTGCGCCGAAGCTGGTACCCATGTTCAGCGTGTCGCGCAGAGAGTCGATCACGGCGGGGAAGCGATGACCCAGCAACATAGGGCCCCAACTCCCGATGTAATCCAGAAACTCATTGCCGTCCGCATCGTAAATTCGCGAACCCTCACCGCGGACCATGAACGCCGGAGCGCCCCCAACACTACGGAAGGCGCGCACCGGAGAGTTAACTCCCCCCGGTATGTGTTTCTTTGCCCGTTCAAACAAAGCTTCCGATACCGATCGCTTGATCATCGCCGTAATGGGCTGCTAGCCACTTCCAACAAACTACCATTCAAGTTGCGCAGCAGCCGCCGCTTCAAGCCGATGTAACTTTGCGTGCCCGCAAATAAATCTTGAACTGCTGCCTTGAAAGTTTGGCTTCTGCGCGTAAACTGAACCATTCGCGTGGGCACGCTCCCGAAGAGAAAGCTCCCGTAGTAAATCCGCCTGGCTAAGCGCGAGCCGAATTCCAGATCATGCATAAAATCTTTCCGAAGCAATTGTCGATAGGTGTCGGCGGCTTTTGGTCCGTTGTCTTGAAGAATGGTTTGAGCGGCCAAATCGGCAGAGCGCAATGCGTAATAAAGGCCCTCACCGGTTATCGGATCCACCAGCCCGGCGGCATCGCCCACCGCGGTCCAATCATCCCCTGCCACGCGGTTGGTCTTCCACGCTGCGGTCTCTAAACATGGCAGCAGATGGCTGTAAAACTCCGCGCCCTTAAACTTCAGGCCGCGCTCATCCATATACTTTTCGAGGCGTTTGCGAAGCGAACCCGCAGGTTCACCTTTTCCGCAGATCCCAACCGACATATGCCCGCACCGCGGAAAAACCCAGATATAACCCGCGAGCTCCGGTAGAAATTGAATGTCGATTCCGGCTTGTTCACCGGCGACGTAGTAACCCATTGCGGACATGGTGTCGGCGGAAGTAAGCTGGGTTCCCACTTGGCGAAGCGGATTGCGCGCACCCATCGCAATCACGCAACGGTCGACATTTATCGCGCCAGCAGTCGTCGAAATCCGCCAACCGGCTCCCGTTCGTTCCATCGCAGTCACCCGTGTTTTTTCTATCTGCGCGCCCGCACTGGCGGCCCGCGCCAGGAACATGCCATTCAGTTCCTTGCGCGAGTAAATCACCAGCGCATGGTCAAGCTTCAGATGTACCTCTCTAGCTTTCGGCGCCGCCAGTGTGGTCTCCGTTACGAAGCGCTTAGGTGTCGCGTTGTCCACCAGAAACGGATATGTCTGGTATGCCTTATAGGTCAGGCCGCCGCCGCATGGTTTCTCCCACGCCAGCTTTTCGTCGATGAGCACCGTGTTTGCTCCCCCGGCCGCCAGGCGCTCCGCGGTAAACGCTCCCGCCGGCCCGCCACCCAGGACAGCGACCCGCATTACAGCTTCTGCCCGTTCGTCGCGCCAGTACTCGGGGAGGGGTTCTGCTTACTGCCCACTGCCGGATGTCCAGGCGGCAAGGGCACCCCGCTCGAAGAATCGGTCATTGTGCCGAAGCCCTTATCCAGAGGCTCTTTTCCCCCATTGTTCGGCATCATGTGCCCGTCCGGCGAGGTCGCTAAGTTTCCGATAGCCCCTTGCCCACTGCCCTTTCCCGGCAGTTCCGAACCTTGCGTATGCCCCAGCGTACTCAACGGCGCGCGAGTCTTTACCACCCATTCGTCTTTCACGCGTTCAAGTTCGTAATTCACAGTCACACCGCCACCGGAAGGCTGCCCTTTCGCGGCGAAAGAGACCGTAGCATCCGCGGTGCTGCCGTGAAACTGAACCGACGTGACGTTTACATCCATCTGCTTCGGATCGATCCCGCGTTTCGCCACACCCTTGCGAACGCCGTCTTGCACAGCCTCTTTGTTGTCGATATTCTTCGCGCACCCACCTAATATCAGCGCACCAGCAATCGTTGTTAACAGCAAACCCGGATGTTTCACTTGGCCGATTATCCCACCTTGACGATGGCGTCAACTATGCCATCCGTCGTATAGATAGATGCTTCCACATCAGGCTCGATCCCAAATTCGCGCAATGTCCCGGACGTGACCGGGCCAATGGTGGCCGTGCGCACATTTCGCAGGCGTTCCAGCCCCACGGCAGCTATCGTGTTCCGAACCGTAGATGAGCTGGTAAAAGTGATCCAATCTTTCGGCCGCAAGCTCTCTAACGCCTTTTCCAGCAGCGCGGGGAGGCCATCCGGCACCCCTGTTCGATACGCTTCCGCCACATCCACCAAGGCCCCGCGCTTCCTAAGGGCAACGGGTAGCACATCGCGCGCCACCGCGGCCCTCGGGATCAGAACGCGTTCTTCCGCCATCTCCGCCGGAAACGCCTGCAGAAGACTCTCCGCCACATACTCCTCGCCTATCACCTGAACCTTCAGATGGAGCGCGCGCAACGCCGCGGCCGTGGCAGGGCCGATCGCGCAAATGCGTCCCCGAATGGCACTCAGATCCTTATTTGAATCATCCAGCCGTTCCAGAAAGAATCGGACCCCATTCACGCTTGTGAAAATGATCCAGCCATAACTCTCCAACTTGTGAATCGCGTGATCGAGCGTGCTCCTGTCCAGCGCCGGATGCATCTCGATGACGGGCTGCTCAATCACCTTTGCGCCGAATTGCCTTAGCTTGCGGGCAAACTCGCCATTCTGCTCATTCGTGCGCGTCACCAGCACGCGTTTTCCAAATAAGGGCAAACGCTCAAACCAGTTGAGTTTCGGGCTAAGAGCCACCACTTCACCCACAACAATCGTCGCCGGCGGCTTCATCCCACTCGCCGCGATTAATCCAGGCAGGGTCGAGAGAGTACCCGTCAGGCGTTCCTGCTCCGGACGCGTAGCCCACCGCACTGCCGCGGCAGGAGTATCGGGTGACCTGCCGGCTTCTATCAACAAGCGCGCAATCTCCGAAAACGTGGTCAGGCCCATCAAAATGACAAGCGTGTCCGTCAAACCGGTGCGCCGCCAATCGATGTTGTGCGGCTCATGCCCGGTAACCACGGTCACTGACGACGAATGTTCCCGATGGGTCAACGGAATTCCCGCATAAGCCGCCAGACCCGACATGGAAGACACCCCCGGCACCACCTCAAACTGGATACCCGCCTGATACAGCGCTTCCGCCTCCTCGCCCCCGCGCCCGAAGAGATAGGGATCGCCGCCTTTCAACCGCACCACGGTTTTACCGGCCCGCGCTCTCTCGATCAACATGCGCGCGATTTCTTCCTGCGCGAATTCATGCGCCGATTTCTTCTTGCCTACATAAATGCGCTCTGCCGTAGCGGGTGCTATCGCAAGCAGCGCGGAATTCGCCAGATTGTCGAACAACACCGCATCCGCAATTTGCAATAGGCGGAACGCCTTGCATGTGAGCAGTTCCGGATCGCCCGGGCCCGCTCCCACCAGATACACTTTACCGGGAATCTGCGTAAACCTCGTCCAGAATGCGACG
>Ga0123338_10005323_pt1 | contig 11043 bp, 11 predicted proteins | sample grotaG_FD_89793 | JGI IMG/M metagenome (GOLD analysis project Ga0123338, IMG submission 89793) | Glacier valley bacterial and archeal communities from Borup Fiord, Nunavut, Canada, to study Microbial Dark Matter (Phase II) -... | ecosystem: Environmental > Aquatic > Freshwater > Ice > Glacier ...
ATCGTCCGACAGGATATTGGCATAGCCGATGCTGTCCTTCATCCGCGCCAGCACATCCTGGCTCAAGGCAAGTTCGGTGCGCGGTACGGTAAAGGTTACGTCGGTGGTGCCCGCGACATAGGCGATGTTCTGGACGATCATGTCGACGTTGACGTTGGCATCGGCGAGCGGGCCGAAGATCGCCGCGACGATGCCCGGCCGGTCGGGCACGCCCGCCACCGTGATCTTTGCTTCGTTGCGGTTATAGGCGACGCCGGCGATCAGTTCCTGTTCCACGATTTCATCCTCATCGACCACCATCGTTCCCGGCGTATCGTTGAACGACGATAACACCTGAACGCGCACTTTTTCCTTCATCGCCAGCTCGACCGATCGCGTTTGCAACACCTTGGCCCCCACGCTCGCGAGTTCGAGCATTTCCTCATAGGTGATCTGCGTCAGCTTGCGCGCCTTGGGCACGATGCGCGGGTCGGTCGTATAGACGCCGTCGACATCGGTATAGATATCGCAGCGGTCGGCCTTGAGCGCGGCGGCGAGCGCGACCGCGCTGGTATCCGAGCCGCCGCGCCCCAGCGTGGTGACGCGGCCGTCGATGCCGATCCCCTGGAACCCCGGCATCACCGCGACGCTGCCTGCCGCCATCGCGGCGCGGACTTCGCTGGTGTCGATGTCCTGGATGCGCGCCGAGCTGTGCGCGTCCGAAGTCCGCACCGGCAGCTGCCAGCCGAGCCACGACCGCGCGGGCACGCCGGCGGCCTGCAGTGCGATCGCGAGCAGCCCGGCGGTGACCTGCTCGCCGCTGGCGACGACCACGTCATATTCGCGCGCGTCGGCGAGCGGCGAGGCTTCGCGGCAAAAACCGACCAGCCGGTCGGTCTCGCCCGCCATCGCCGAGACGACGACCGCGACCTCGTTGCCGCGCGCCACCTCGGCCTTGACGCGCGCTGCGACGCCGCGGATGCGTTCGGTCCCGGCCATCGAGGTGCCGCCGAATTTCATGACGATGCGGGCCATGCGGCGCTATCGAATCCTAACTGTGGCACTGCGCTGGGTTGCGGTGTGTGGCGCGGTGATAGAAACATGGCGCGCATTAGGCAACCGAACGCCGCGACGAGGGACACCATGGCCAGCGCGCCCAGCATTAATCCGGCCGAGGCCGCGTTCTTCGGCAAGCTCGCCGCCGACTGGTGGAACCCGCATGGCAGTTCGGCGATGCTGCACCGGATCAATCCGGTGCGGCTGGGCTATATCCGCAGCGCCGTGGTGACGCATTTTGCGCGCAACGCCGCCGACCGCCACGCGCTCGCCGGGCTGCGCGCGCTCGATGTCGGCTGCGGCGCGGGGCTGGTGACCGAGCCGCTGGCGCGCATGGGGGCAACCGTCACCGGCCTCGATGCGGCGGCGGACAATATCGCGGTGGCGACGCTGCACGGCGCGGGGCTGGGCATCGATTATCGCTGCGGCGCGGTCGAGGCGCTGGCTGCGGAGGCGGCACGCTTCGATGTCATCACCTGCCTCGAGGTGATCGAGCATGTCGCCGACCGCGCCAGCTTCCTCGCCAGCCTTGCGGCGCTGCTCGCCCCCGGCGGGCTGCTGATTATGTCGACGCCGAACCGCACGCCGCTGTCCTATGCGACGCTGATCGTCGGCGCGGAGCGCGTGCTGCGCACCATTCCGCGCGGCGCACACGACTGGAAACAGTTTGTGACGCCCGATGAACTGACCGCCGAGCTTGGCATGGCGGGGCTCGGCGTCACCGATACCACCGGGCTCACATGGCGGCCGGGGGCAGGCTTTGCCCTCGGCCGCGATGTTTCGGTCAACTATCTGCTGACGGCGTCCGCCGCTCAGTAAAAGCGGTTGGGGATCACCTGCAGCACCGCGCCGTCGCGGAACCGGATCAGCACGGCATCGGGACCATAGCGAACCCAGCGCGCGCCGCGGTACGGCACCGGCGGCAGGCGATAGGCGAACGGATCGGCGATCCAGTACCGCTGCTCATAATAGGAGCGCGGGAAGATCGATCCGACCGCCCAGCTGCGATAGGCATAGCCACGCGGCGCATAGTAACGCCCGGCCTCGAACCGGTCCTCGCGGCGCTCCTCGCGGTATCGCTCGCCGTCGCGGCGGTCGCCGTCACGGCGGTCCCAATTGCGGTGGTCGCCGTCACGGTGGTCGCGGTGGTCCCAATCCCGGTGGTCGCCGTCACGATGGTCGCCGTCGCGATGGTCGCCGTCGCGATGGTCGCCGTCGCGGTGATCGCCGTCGCGGTGCTCATAGCCGCCGTCGCGGCGGTCGTGTTCTTGCGCCGGGGCCACCGCTGGCATGGCGAGCGCCGCCAGCGTCAGCGCGGCGACAAAATAGGTACGCATGGTCTACTCCTTGCAGGGCAAGCCCGAAGCCGGGCCCAGCGCACTTAACAAGGTTGCGCCTTAACCGGTCCTTGCCAGCTGCAGCGCCACGCCGGCGGCCGTCCCCAGCGCGAGCACGCCCGGCACGCCGAGCCGGGTCCGTGTCAGCAGCAGCAGCGCCGCCGCCGCAAGGATCACCGCCGCAACGTCGACGCCGCCCGACGGCACCCACAGCCGCACCGGCCCCCAATGCCGTGCCTCGACGCGCTGGAACAGCACATGCAGCGCAAACCACAGCGCAAGGTTCGCCATCACGCCGACGATGCTCGCGGTAATCGCCGCCAGCGCGCGCGCCGGGCCGGGCCGCGCGCTCAGCCGGTCGAGGTGCGGGGCGAGCGCGAACACCCACAGGAACGACGGCACGAACATCACCCACACCACCAGCGCCATGCCGAGCACGGTACCGGTCCACACGCTCGCCCACGGCCCGGCGATGCCGTGCCCCGCCACGCCGCCGACGAACTGGAACACCAGCACCAGCGGCCCCGGCGTGGTCTCCGCCAGCCCCAGCCCGTCGAGCATCGCGGCGGGTGTCATCCAGTGCTGCGCGCCGACGGCGGCCTGCGCGACATAGGCGAGCGCCGCATAGGCCCCGCCGAAGCTGAACGCCGCGACGCGCATGAAAAACCCGCCGAGCTGCGTCAGCGCATGGCCGGGCCCCAGCCACACCGCGCAGGCGGCGACCGGCGCGCCCCACAGCAACGCCCAGCCCGCCGCGACCAGCGCCGACCGCCGCCAACTGGCCTTGTCTTTGGACCCGGGCGGCGGAGCATCGGCGCTCCGCCCGGCCCAGCCGACCGCACCGGCGACCAGCACGACCAGTGGAAATGGCGCATCGAGCAGCCACAGCGCCGCGAACGCCGCCGCCGCCAGCGCCCATGCGCGCGGCCCGTGCAGCGCGCGCCGGGCGATCCGCCAAAGCGCCTGCGCGACCACCGCGACGACCACCGCCTGGATGCCGCGAAACCCCGCCATCACCAGCGGCTGCGTACCGAATGCCAGATACCCCGCCGTCAGCAGGGCCATCACCAGCGCACCCGGCAGCACGAACAGGCTGCCCGCGATCACGCCGCCGCGCACGCCGCGCAGCCGCCAGCCGCACCAGACGCTGAGCTGCTGCGCCTCCGGCCCCGGCAGCAGCATGCAAAAGTTGAGCGCGCGCAGAAAGGCGGCGTCGTCGATCCAGCCGCGCCGCTCGACCACCTCGCGGTGGATCAACGCGATCTGCCCCGCCGGCCCGCCGAAACTGAGGCAACCGATGCGCAGCCAGAGCCCGGCGAAAGCCTCCAGGCTAACGCCCCCTCCCGCTTCCGGGAGGGGGTTGGGGGGTGGGGGAGCAAGGCTCAAATCGTCCGAATCTCGCACACCCACCCCCGGCCCCTCCCGAAGGCGGGAGGGGAGCAGAACCTAATTTACAAAAACCGCGCTACCACATCGCGGTAGCTGCGGCTGACCTTCACCTGCGTGCCCGACCCCAGCACGAGGAAACATTCGCCGTTGGTGTGCGGCTTGACCGACTTCACATTGTCGAGGTTGACGATCGTCGAGCGGTGGATGCGCTGGAACCGGCGCGGGTCGAGGCGCTTTTCCAGGTCCTTCATCGTCTCGCGCAGGATCAGCGTCTGGTCGGCGGTATAGATGCACATGTAATCGCCCGCCGCGTCGATGCGCTCGATGTCATCGACCTCGACGCGGAAGATCTGCCCGCGGTCCTTGATGTTGATGACGCGCTCGAAGCGGTTGGCGGCAGGCGTGTCGTTGCCGTTCGCCTCCGGCATTGCTTCGGGGGCCACCTCGGCGAGGATTTCCTTCAGCCGACCGCTTTCCTCGCAGCTGCGTTTCTCGGTCAGGCGCAGCCGCACCCGGTCGATCGTTGCGGCCAGCCGGTCTTCCTCGACGGGCTTCATCAGATAATCGACCGCATGCGCCTCGAACGCCTTCAACGCATGCTCGATATAGGCGGTGACGAACACGAACAGCGGCGGCTCGACTTCGGCCAGGCCGCTGATGACCGAGAAACCATCGAAGCTCGGCATCTGGATATCGAGGAAAACAAGATCGGGCTTGAGCGTCTTGATGGCGCGCACCGCCTCGCGGCCATTGACGCAGCGTTCGATGATCTCGACGTCCTCGAATGCCGCCAGCCGCAGTTCAAGCCCCTGAATGGCGAGGCGTTCGTCGTCGACCAGGATGGTGCGTATCGTCATAGTGCCGGTTCCTTGGGCGAGCCAGCCGAAGCCTAGGCCGCCAGGTTGCTCTGCACCCCCGCGGGTCCATCGTTCGACTTGCCTTCGAACGTCTGGAACGGAATATCGATGAGCACGATCATGCCATGCGGATGATTATGCTCAAGTTCAAACCGATGATCGTCGCCATACGCCTGCACCAGCCGGTCACGGATATTGGGCAGGCCCACGCCTGTTCCCGATGTAGGCAGTTGTTCCTCGCCTTGCAACGTGCCCGACGGGCCGGGGCCGGTATCGGCGACGGTAATCACCAGCCGGTCGCCCATCCGCCGCGCGTCGATATGGATGTCAGCGCCGTCCTCCTGCGGGGTGACGGCGTATTTGATCGCATTCTCGACGATCGGCTGGAGCAGCAGCGACGGCAGCCGCCCGGCCATCGCCTCGGGCGCGATGTCGAAGCGCGTCCGCAGCCGTTCCTCGAAGCGCGTGCGCTCGATGTCGAGATACAGCTTCAACGCCTCCGCCTCCTGTGCGACGGTCGCCAGCCCCTCGCGCTCGCCGACCAGGCTATAGCGCAGGAACGACGACAGCCGCGACAGCATCGCATTGGCACGCTCGGTCTGTTTCAAAAGCACCAGCGTCGAAATCGAGTTGAGCGTGTTGAACAGGAAATGCGGGTTGAGCTGATAGCGCAGCATCTCGAGCTGCGCCGAATTCGCCTGCGCCGAAACCTTGAGCATCCGCTCCGACTGTGCGGCGAGCAGCAGGTAATAGTTGATGCCGTAATACAGCCCGGTCCATGCCGCGAGCACCGACGAATCGAGCAGGATCGCGCCGAAGAACTCGATGCCCTGTGGCCGCAGCCCGGGCGCATAAAAGGTCGCGTGCGCCCAGACTTCGAGCACCGAGAACAGCGCCGAGGCGACCGCGAGCAGCAGCAGCGTCAGCGTCCAGATATATACCGGGCGCATCGCGATGGTGCGGCGGTACGCGGCCGCCATCAGCAGCGTCAGCGAAAAGCCGGTTGCCGTCACGATGATGGTCGGCAGGATGAACGCCAGCCCCATGCGGTTCGCCAGCCCGCCGAGCGTGCGCAGCACGAAATACGCCGTCCAGCCGCCCCCCTGGAGAATCCAGAACGCCCGGTTCTTGTCGGCAAAAAACGTCTGGTTGCGAAGCGAGGTCAGCGGCATGTGAACGCTTCTAGCAGCTTGGCACCGGTAACGTCAGTCCTCGGGTGCGATCGTTACCGCAAGTCGGTCGAGCGCCAGGGTAAAGGCGATCTGGCACGACAGGCGGCTGTTCGGCGTGCGGTGGTCGGAGCTGTCGAGCAGATCGTTCTCGTCGGTGTTCGCCGGGCCGACGGCGGCGATCCACGCATCATCGACGACGACATGGCAAGTCGCGCAGCTGCAGCAGCCGCCGCACAGCGCCAGCAATTCGTCGATGCCGCCGTCGCGGATGATCTCCATGACCGAATGGCCGGCGGTGGCGGTGAGTTCGGAGGTACGGCCGGCGCGGTCGGTGACGCGGATCTTGGACATCGGGGGTTCCTGTCGACGGATGGAAGCTTGCTGCCTATGAACAAGGTCGGGGACCGGATCAAGGAGTGGCCATGGGCCTGAGTGCCGCACAGCTGAAGGCCGGGCTCGACGCCGTCGCCGCGCGCGAACCGCAGATTGCCGCTGCACTGGCGCGTGCCGGCTATCCGGGTGAGCGCATCCGGGGGCGCGGCATGGTGACGTTGCTGCGCACCATCGTCGGGCAGCAGGTGTCGTTCAAGGCGGCCGACAGCATCTGGGCCAAGCTCGAGGGGATCGTCGGCGATGTCGCCGACCCGGCGCGCTGGCTGGCGCTGTCGGAGGCGGAGCTGCGCGCCGGCGGGCTGTCGCGGCAAAAGATCGGCTATATGCACAGTCTTGCCACCGCGACTGCCAGCGGCGCGCTCGATTTCGACGCGCTGCCCGCCGACGACGAAGCCGCCATCGCCGCGCTGGTCGCGGTCAAGGGCATCGGGCGGTGGTCGGCGGAAATCTATCTGCTGTTCTCCGAAGGCCGTACCGACATCTGGCCGGCGGGTGACCTTGCCGTCCAGATCGAAGTCGGGCGGATCATGGGGTTGGATGCCAAGCCGACCGAAAAGGCGACGCGCGCGATTGCCGAGGCGTGGGCCCCGCACCGCGGCGCGCTCGCGGTATTCATGTGGCACAGCTATATGACGCCGGTGATCTGAGGTGGTCGAACGCCTGACGAGCCCCGCCAACCCGACGCTCAAGCGCATCCGGTCGCTCCGCGAAAAGAAGTTTCGCCGAACCGAGGGGCTGTTCCTCGCCGAAGGGCTGCGCATCGTGGCGGAGGCGGTCGAGGCCGGGGTGGTTCCCGAAATGCTGGTGTTCGCCGATGATGCTGCGGCGCATCCGCTGGTCGAGCGGCTGGTGGCGATCACCGAGGCGGCGGGCGGCCACGCGATCGAAACCGACCGCGCGATGCTCCACAAGCTGACCGAAAAGGACAATCCGCAGGCAGTCGTCGGCGTGTTTCGCCAGCATCTGACCCCGCTCGACCGGCTCGACCGCAGCCTCGCGCCGATCTGGATCGTCGCGCAGGCGTTGAAGGATCCCGGCAACCTCGGCACCATCCTGCGCACCGGCGACGCCGTCGGCGCGGGCGGCGTTATCCTGCTCGACGACGGCTGCGATCCGTTCAGCGTCGAGGCGGTGCGCGCCTCGATGGGCGCGGTGTTCACCCAGGCGCTCGTGCAGACCAGCGGCGCGGCGTTCTTCGACTGGGTCCGCCAAGGTCCGGGGCAGGTCGTCGGCGCCTCGCTCGACACCGCCACCGACTTCCGCCGGGTCGCCTATGCCGCGCCGGTGTTCGTGCTGATGGGCAACGAACAGGCCGGCCTGCCACCCGAGTACGAAGCGCAGTGCGACGCGCTGGCCAAACTGCCGATGCGCGGTAAAGCCGACAGTTTGAACGTGGCAGTGGCGACGGCGGTGCTGCTGTACGAGGTGTTGCGGCAGGTGGAGGGGTAGCGGCCGATACTACTCCGCCGCCTCCGCCCGGGGGGCCGGGAGCAGTTCGAGCGCGCTGGTGACGCGGACGGCGGCGTCGACCTGGCCCAGCCGAGCGACGGGCTTCTTGCCTTCCTCGACACCAAGCTCGGTGAAGCGGCGCGCCTTGGGCAGGACATTGCCTTCGAGGCTGCCGACGAAGCTGTTGTACGCGCCGACCGCTTGGCCGAGGTTCTTGCCGATGCCCGCGACATGGTCCGCCATCGTCGCGAGCGCGGCGTGGAGATCGGCTCCGAGCTTGCCGATTTCGCGCCATTCCTTCGACTGCTGGTCCTGCTGCCACGTCAGCGCGACGATCTTGGCGATCGCCAGCAGGTTGGTCGGCCCGGCAAGCAGGATGCGCTGTTCGCTCGCCCAGGTGAACAGCGACAGGTCATGCTCGAGCGCCGCAGACAGGAAGTTTTCGCCCGGCAGGAACATCACGACGAAATCCGCCGACTGGCCGAAATCCTTCCAATAGGCCTTTTCGCCCAGCCCCTTGGCGTGGATGCGCACGGCGGCGGCATGGCGTTTGAACGCCGCCCGCCGCGCGTCCTCGCCGTCCGCTTCGCCCGCCGACAGATAATCGTTCAACGAGCATTTCGAATCGATGATGAGCTGCCGCCCGCCGGGCAGGTTGATGATCGCATCGGGGCGTTTCGCGCCCGTGTCGCTGGCGATGCTGGTCTGCACGGTAAAGTCGATGCCTTCGCGCAGGCCTGCCATTTCGAGCACGTTGCGCAACTGCTGCTCGCCCCAGCTGCCGCTGGTCTTGCCGCTCGACCGTAGCGCCGACACCAGCTTGGAGGCCTCGTCGCTGACGCGCTGCTGCCCGGCTGTGACCGCGACCAGCTGTTCCTTGAGGCCACCATAGGCTTCGTTGCGCTTCGCCTCGATGTCGGTCAGGCTTGCCTCATAGCGGACCAGCGTTTCGGCGACGGGCGCGAGCAGCGCCTTCATGCCGGTTTCGCTCAGTTCCTTTTGAGCCGCGAACCGCTCGTCGGCGCGCTGCAGGAACTGTGCCTGCGCGGTTTCGAGCGCGCGCCCGGCGACGGCGGCGAACTGCGTTTCGAGCTGGGTCTTGCGTTCCTCGAACTGGCGGTCGCGCTCGGCCTGCTGCGCCTCGATCGTCGCGAGCTTGAGCGCCAGCGCGTCGCGGCCGGTTTCAGGATGGTCGAGCAGCGCCAGCCGCTCGCGGTCGTTGCGGCGGTCGGCCTCGACCTCGGTCAGCTTGAGCCGGTTGAGGACATCGTCGTCGCGCAGCTTGGCAAGGTCGGCAACCGCAAGGTCGCGCTGCACCAGCAGTGCGGCTGCGGGTCGCGCGGCAAACCACCAGCCGATCATCAGGCCGACGACGAGCGCGCCGACCGCATATGCGAAAAGCATGAGATCCATGTCTCAGTCCCCCAGTTGCCGGGTTGCCGCGCCATAGCAAAGTGCGGCATTCTTTGCCCAATACGCCCGCGCGCACAATAGAATCAGACATGTTTCAATTGTCTGAACATCTTGGGAGAGAAACATAATGAACGACATGATAATCGCTGCCGAAGGACTGGCGTTCCCCGAAGGCCCGGTGTGGATGCTCGACGGCTCGGTGATCGTCGTCGAGATCAAGGCCGGGCGGATCGCGCGCGTCCGCCCCGATGGCCGGACCGAGACTGTCGCAACGCCGGGCGGCGGCCCAAACGGTCTTGCGGTCGGTCCCGACGGGGCGCTGTATTTGTGCAACAACGGCGGCTTCGGCTGGAGCGGGGCCGAAATGGGCATGATGATCCCCGGCGGCGCGGCGGCGGATTATGCTGGCGGCCGGATCGAGCGCATCGACATCGCCACCGGCAAGGTCGAGCGGCTGTACGACGCCTGCGACGGCGTGCCCCTGTCGGGGCCGAACGACATCGTTTTCGACGCGCACGGCGGCATGTGGTTCACCGACCTCGGCAAGCATCACCCGCACCACACCGATCATGGCGGGCTGTTCTATGCGCAGGCCGATGGCAGCGGCATCGTCTGCGCGGCGCGCGGCCCCAACATGAACGGTGTCGGCCTGTCGCCCGATGGCAAGACGGTTTACGCCGCGCTCACCTATGAGCGGCTGCTGCTCGCGTTCGACGTGACCGGGCCGGGGACCGTCGCGCCGTCGGCGCTGGCGGCAGCACAGGGGCGGGTGGTGACGAGCTTTCCCGGGCGTGTGCTGCTCGATTCGCTCGCGGTCGAGGCGAACGGCAACATCTGCGTCGCGACCCTGCTCGACCGGCCCGGGATCTGCGCGGTCGATCCGGCGACCGGCGCGCAGGAGGATCATGCGTTTCCCGACCTGCTGACCACCAACATCGTCTTCGGCGGCGACGACATGATGGACGCATGGGTCTGCCTGTCGGCGACCGGCAAGCTGGGCAAGGTGCGCTGGCCGCGGCCGGGGCTTAAGCTCGCGCATTACGCATGAGGACGCGGCAGATCGCGGCCAACGGGCAGACGTTTGCGGTCGACGAATGCGGCGACGGCGATGCAGTGGCGCTGTGCCTGCACGGCTTCCCCGAAAGCCGCTTTTCGTGGCGGTTCCAGTTGCCGGTGCTGGCGGCGAACGGCTGGCGCGCGGTCGCCCCCGACCTGCGCGGCTACGGCGACAGCAGCCGCCCGGCGGCTCAATCGGCATATCACCTCGATCACCTTGTGGCCGATGTCGAGGCGCTGTTCGACGCGCTCGGGGCAAAGCGGCGGCTGCTGGTGGCGCACGACTGGGGCGCGCTGATTGCGTGGACTGCGGCGATCCGCAAAGTCCGGCTCGATGCGCTGGTGGTGATGAACGTCCCGCACCCGACCGTCATGCGCCGCGTGCTCGGCCATAGCTGGGCGCAGCGGCGGCGGTCATGGTATGCGCTGTTCTTCCAGCTGCCGTGGCTGCCCGAGGCACTGCTCACTGCCAATGGGGCGCGCGGCATCGGGCAGGCGTTCACCGGAATGGCGGTCGACAAGACCGCGTTCCCGCCCGAAGTGACCGCGCCCTACCGCGCCAATGCGCTGCGCCCCGGCGCGATGACCGCGATGCTCAATTACTACCGGGCCAACTGGGCCTCGCTCGGCAGCGAACCGCCGGGGGTGATCGACGTGCCGACGCTGATGATCTGGGGCGAGGAAGACACCGCGCTCGGGATCGAACTGACCGAGGGCTATGCCGGGCTGGTGCGTGATTTCACGCTGGTGCGGCTGCCGGGGGTGTCGCACTGGGTGCAGCAGGAGGCACCGGAGCGTGTCAATGCGGCGCTGGTCGACTGGCTGCGGGCGCGCGGCCTAGCGCCGCCGGGCGAAGAAATCGCGTAGCAGCGCGGCGGCCTCGCGTTCGCCAATGCCGGCGTAAATCTCTGGCGCGTGATGGCAGGTGGGGTGTGTGAAGAC
>Ga0123338_10005327_pt1 | contig 11040 bp, 3 predicted proteins | sample grotaG_FD_89793 | JGI IMG/M metagenome (GOLD analysis project Ga0123338, IMG submission 89793) | Glacier valley bacterial and archeal communities from Borup Fiord, Nunavut, Canada, to study Microbial Dark Matter (Phase II) -... | ecosystem: Environmental > Aquatic > Freshwater > Ice > Glacier ...
CGCCGGGCGCTTAGCCAGCCCGTCAGAAACCAACCGTTTATCCGATTTCGGCAATGGGGCACGCCCACCACGGCCTGGCGAACATGCCGCCAACCAAGGCGCATCGGCGGCACCGAACGACACCGCTGCTCCGTCATGGCGGCGTGACGGCAGCGGACGCGGTCCAAAAGCGGGGTTTACGCGCGCCTCGGATGCCAACAAGGGCGTGGATGTCGATGCCGTGTTGCAGCAGCTCGAGCGGCAGCGGCCTGGTCTTCAGCTCGATTTGCCCACTTTTTACGCGCTGGTTGACGAATTGAACCAGCGCGCAGCGCAGATGCGTCACTCCGACCTGGTCGATCAGGACGATGTACAAATCGACCTGCTCAAGCTGTTGGATAAAGTGCGGCGGCAAACCGGGGGCGATACCCGCTGATGCGCCGTTTTACGCGCTGGCCTGCCGCCAGCCACCACCGACGGCTGGGGATCGCGCTGCTGAGCGTCGGTGTTCTGTTGCTGCTGGTCCGGCAATCCTCGGCAGGCCGATCGGTGGTTGCTCAGGTGCCGACGCCAACGCCTGGCCTAAGTACAAGTCCGGCGCCGAGCAATGGCCTGGATATTCTGTTTCTGGTCGATCAATCGGGCAGCATGGGCGGCCTGGCCTATAAAGCGCAAACCGACCCGCCCTCCGATCAGTTTGGCCTGCGCTTTGAAGCGGTACAGTATGCGCTGCGCACCCTGGCCGAATATCAAAGCGCGCTCGGCAGCAATTTTGCGTTCCGAATGGCCGTCCTCAGTTTTGGGGATACGCCTGAACTCAGTTTGGATTGGACCGACATCAATCCGAGCGCGGCGAACTGGCCCAAACAGGAGAACACGCTGATCGACCAGTTATCGGCCTCCCATTTCGGCAAGCGCAACCTGGGCAACACGAATTTCCTGGCAGCCTATAAGGAGGCCGAGCAACTGTTCGGCAAGCTGCCAGCGGCAGCGGGCACGCACTTCAAGGCGATTGTGGTACTGACCGATGGCGCGCCGTGTGTCCCGGCCGTGTTCAGCTGTACGCTGAACGGCGAACAAGCCAACCATATGAACCAGCTGGTCGCGCAGTCTACCGCCAATTTTGCCGATTACAAGCAGTATGTGATCGGCATCGACGCGCATAACCAGTTCTGGACGCGCCTGGAACCGTACTGGACAAAGGTGGTCGGTACGCGCGGTTTTGCCCGGCGCGTCAAAGATTCGACCGAGGTCGGACAGGTGTTCCTCGAAATACTGCTCGATCTGGTACGCACCACCCAAGCCGCACGCGGCGGCAGCGCCGACGCGGACATCGGGCAACCGATCACGTTCGTGGCCGGGCAAGATACCAGTATTGTCGTGCCGCCCTACCTGGAAAGCGTGCGTTTCACCGTCTTCAAAACGCAGCCCAAACCCGGTGTACAGATTAAAGGCGCAGATGGCAGCGTGCTGCGCAGCAGCGCGGCGCAGGTGATCGTGAGCGGTGAAAACAGCCCGATTGAAGTCTGGAAGATCAGCAGCCCACCGCCCGGCTTATGGACGCTGTCCGCCCTACAAAAGCTGACCGATGTCAAGGTGTACCTGGATTTGATTCGCGTGCCGTTCAAGCTCGAACTGTTGCCAACGGCTCCCTTTCGGCGACTGCCGATTTCGATCCAGCTGACCTTGCTCGGGCCCGATGGCAAGCCGCTGCCGGGCTACGCCGATCAACGCTATCAGCTGGCCGCCACACTGACGATCACGACGCCTGCCGGTAAAATCGAGACGCTTGACCTGGCGGCGGGCAGCGCGGGCACCTACGCCGGCAGCTACACGCCTCTGGATGCTGGGCGCTACCAGCTGGACGTGGCGGCCAGCGCGCAGACCATTGACGGCAAGCCGTTTAAAGTACTCGATCAAACCGCCGCCAAAACCGTCATAATTCCCAATTTGTCGCTGGCCGTCCAACGCGATCCGACCAGCGATGTGCTGCTCAGCCAAAGCATGACGATCAGCGCGCAGTTGGTCGATGGCGATGGTAAACGCCAAGTGCTGCCGCAAATCGCGGTCAATGCCACCTTGTTGAATGTGACCGACATCAGCAGCGGCACCGGCAAGCCGGTTGCGAGCTATGAACTGGTGGCCGATGCGACCGGCCTGTACAGTGTCTCAGTTGCTGCCGAATCGACTGGGCAGTATCAGTTGCAAATTACCGCGCGTCCGAAATCGAACGACGCCAATCCACCCGCCGCTCTCGATCAGCAGTTTTTGCCCGCCTTTCGGGTGCGGCCCGCCCATCTGATCAGCCTGAAGGTGATCAGCCCACTGCCGGATGGGGCGTATTACCTGACTGACGGCTTTCCGCCCGTCACTCCGGCCCGCCTCAAAATCCAGGTGTCGGCGCTGAACGACGCCGGTGAGCCGGCCGCGCTCGAAAAGCTGACCGGTGGCGCTCTGCCGCTTACTCTGGAAGTCGCCGGCGACAAAGACAGCCCAGTTGGTGAAGGGCATATCACCGATCTCGCGCCGCTAGCAGGAGCGACGGGGCTGTATGAGGCGACCGTGAGCGGGTTAAGTGCCGGACAATATCGGCTGACGATCCAAGCCGCGGCTGATTCGCGTCTGGGCGATAGTACGCTGTTCGATCCGCGCTTTCGCAAGCAAAGTCTGCATTTCACACTGACCACCAACCCGGCACTGATCGGCATGGTGGCCGCGCTGGTGATCGGTACGCTGTTGGTCGTGGGGGTCATCGCCGGTGGGGTAGCCTATCAGGTACGCTTGCGTCAGCACCCGGCACGCGGCACCATCGAACTGCAAACCGAGTCCGCGTCGGGGCTGGTCGGAGACCGCAGCACCGTCTGGCGGCAGACGCTCGACGGGCAGCGCCGCAACCGGGTTGTCTATTCGTTTCGCGGCGTTCCGGCAGGCCTGCACCAGTTGATTGTCAGCTGCCCGACTGATCTGATGTCAGGCCGTAACGAGGTGTTCGTTACGCTTACCCGCCAGGGCGACGCCAAACCGCTGCTGAACCAGGTCAAGTTCGCGCGTGACAGCGAAAAACATTTGGACATGCTGGACGCGAATGATGTGCTGTATTTCCTGGTCAAAGACAAGCAGAAATACTAGACAGGGTATCGGACTGACTGGGCGGATGCTACTTGATTTGCAGGACGGCGTTGGGCGGCGGCGTGGGCAGCGCAAACTGTCCATTGTAGTTACTGAATTTGAGCGCGCCCGACGGCACTTCAATTTTGAGCGATGTTCCCGGTGCGCCCAGCGCGCTCAAATCGAAAGCCAGATTGACGCGCAGTTCGACACGGGTCACCCAGGTGTTGCTGCGGCTGACAAAATGGGTAATCCCAATGTCCAGCGCCTTGACGGATTGGCCGATCACCATCTGGAGCTGCTGAACCTGCGTCGGATCGAGCGTGCCTCCCTTGCCGCCTGTCACGGCGCCCAGCATGCCGGTCAGTTTGGCGAAATCGTCCGAGCTCAGCAAGCGCATCAGGTCGATTTGCGTCACGAACTGAGCGGTATCGGGATCGAGATCGACACCTGCGCTGGTGACCACGTACTTGCCGAAATCGAACAACTGGTTGAATTGGCCGCTGATCTGGCCGAGGTTGACGGCAGGCAGCCCATCGATTTGAGCTTGCCCGATTTGGCCGCTGTTCGGGTCGAGGATCGGAACTGGCAGTGTGCCGCCTGCGAACGAATTCAGCATCTGATTGACTGGGTATGCCAACCAGTCGGTCGCCTTGTGGGTGGTCGGGCTGGAGGCTTGCATGTACATTACGCCATCGACAAGGATGATGTGTAGGTCGAAGTTCCCGCCTTTTGCGCCGGACTGCATAATGCCATGCCCGTCCATCACCAGCGTCAGCGGTATGGCGCTGCCGCGCAGGCCGGTCAGGACGTAGCCGCTAGCATCGAACGTCAGGTCCATTTGCTGCGTCTGGGCGTTACCCTGTGCATCCAATCCGGTGGCTGTCAGAGTAAATCGCGCCCCCATCAAATCAAAATGCAGTGATTGGGCGCTGCTGGTCGTGTTGTTCGCGTCATCGAACAGCTTGCGTGCGCTGTTCGATAGGTTGATGGCAGATAGGGTGGCGCCTGGTGCGGTAGACGGGGTCGACGGCGCTGCCGACCCAGACCCGCCCCTGCCGACCATCGGTGCAGCAGTGATCGGGACGGTCGTGGCGAATTGCGACGGTGCCGCCGTGATGCCATACAGCGGCGTAATGCCCCGATCGGCGATTAGAAAAACTGACCCCAGCAGCAAAATTACAGCAATCAGCAGTAATACGGCAGCGAGTCGGTTTGAGATAGTCATGGGTGTATCTACTCCGGGTGGTCAGGGTAATAAAAGGTCAGGTACACGCTGTACTTGCTGTACAGTGCTATCTTCGGTATTGGCGATCCAAACGCTGTTCAAGCCCGCCGAGACGGGCAGCGAGGGATGCCGTCCCAATCCGATGGTTTTGATCAGGCTGCCGTCGCTGGCCTTGAACAGTGCCGCGTTATCCGAGCCTTGAAATACGATCCAAACCGTATCGTCGATGCGCACGGCAGGCCAGGCACTGCGCCCCAGACCGGGATACTGCTGCTTGACCTGGAGCGTGTGTGTGTCGATGACCAGCACCTGGCCGGTTTCACTGGCGTCCAGGTTGATACATACGAACCAAATCAAGCCACTTTGCGGGTCATAAAAGGAGCGGCTCACATTTTGGCATAGTGACCAGGATTTGACGACAGTGAGTGTGCGCGGATCGACGGCGGTGATCGCCTGTTCATTGCTGCCGAAAATGCCGAGCGAGGATTGAGTGAACCACAAATAGTCCCCGCCCAGGATCGGCACCGAGGCAAAACGGCCCAGTTCGATACTCTTGATGAACTTCGTGTCGGCGCGATTATAAATGTACACCCGGCTTGGAACGCCGGTTGCCAACCCATCCGTCCCCGTGCTGCTCCCCGTGTTGAAACCTTCGCCAAAAACGCTGGTGACCCAGATCGTGTCCGGCAGGAGCAGCGGTTCGGCATTGACCGTGCCAAGGCTAACCGGCTCACTCAGCGGGTGACCATCGGTCATCGACAAATGATACAGTGCACCCCGCCCGGCGGGCGAGGATGTGAGCCAGACCGAATGATCGGCGGGCGACGGCACGGGGCGCGAGGCGCCGATGCCAAAATCGCGCGCCAACACGATGCGCAGCGTCTCGCGATCGATCACGCTCAGGTCAGGGCCATCCAGGTTCGATCCGACCACCCACAGGTTCGCGTCAAAGACCGTCGCGTTATTGAGCGCGCCGCCCACCGCCACCGAACGCACATCTTGTTCGGCGGTCGGATCGACCCGGTAGACAATGCCGCTCGCTTCACCGAATACCCACAGGTAGCGCCCATCGTCGATTGGCGCCGATAGTTTATCGCTGGCCGTGCCCAGTGCGAGTTCGCGGACGGCCTGCCCAGTACGCGGATCGATGCGCACTAGCGTACCTGTATCCTGCTGAACGAACCATAGAAACTGAGCCGCGTAAACGGGCGTGGTCGGGTGCGATTGCTCACCGAATTTGCTGAGCGCATAATAACTGAGCCGCGCTGGGATGCGCTTCAGTTTTTGTTCGCCACGACAACTGACCCACATATTGGCGCCATCGTACCAGGGGCGCGTCGGGTGGTTGCAAAAGGACAGCACCCACGTCAGTTGGACGGAGCGCGCATCAACGACCAACAGCGCATTGTCCTGGCGATTGGCGAACCAGAGCTGATCGCCGCTGCTCACCGGCAGCGCCAGGTTACCCGCCAGAGCAATTTGGCCTAGTAGCTCCAACGTGACCGGGTCGAAAGCAGCCAGACCATCGCCCGCCAGCACCCAAAGGCGGCCTTGCTGCGCAAACAGGCGCGTCGCGCTCAATGCTTTCTCCAGAACCGCCTGATCGGTGTGGCCAGTGGCTGGGCTGAAGCGGATCAGGCGGTGGCTATCCAAGGCCAGCAGCCACAACCACTGCCCGTCCCAATACGGCGCGCTCAGCACCCCATCCAGCGCAAACTGCTGAGCGCTGAGCTGACCGTTTTGCCAGCGAACGGCATGCAGCACGCGCGAGCCGCGATCGGTGTACCACAGCCAATCGGCAGCCCAAACGGGTTGCAAGGTATCGGCCTGAATCGGCAGTGAACTGATGACTGAAGCGCTGGCGACCCGGTTCCCGTCCGTCGTACCCATCGGCACGCGATACAGTGTTTTCGAATCGTCACCGATCACCCACAGCGCCTCACCATCAGCTACCAGGGCTTGCGTCACTGCCCCAACCTGGGCGACTGTCTGTTCGACCAGGCTGAGCCGATCATAGCTGGTCAGCTGGCCGTCAGCGGTGGCGACCCAAAGTGCGCCACCCGCGCCTCCCTGTGGCAGCAGTATCCGCGCGCCACCCAATCCGCCTTTCAGCGTGAGCTTCCGGGTTTCAAGCGGACTCGTGGCAGGATTAATGCGGGTGATGCACGGAGTGTCGGCGGAAACGATCCAGATAAACTGGCCGTCGGTCAGCGGCGCTTGCGGGTGGTTGCACACCGTCAACGGCGGAGCCAGCGCCTCCCCGCTGTCGTCATTGCGATCAACCTGGTAGCGGCTGACCGTTGTGTCCGCTTCGTCGCTGACCCAGATCGTTTGTCCCAGGCGCAGCGGTGCCGATGGACTGGCCTTCGTTGTCGCGGAGCGCGTCGCCTGCTCGATTTTAGACAGCTGGAGCGCATTTTGTGCGGTATTTAAATTCTGAATGGCCTGCGCGGCCTCGAACTCGGCGCGGTGTTGTTCAAAGGTCGCCTGGTTGCGCTGGGCAACCGCGTACAACGTCGCCAAAAACAGGATCAGGGCGGTCGTTGTCAGCACACTGCGCAGGGTTCTGGCCCAAAAGACGCGGACGCGGTAGCTAGTCTGGATATAGTGCGCGATCGCGGCGGGCACTCGGTCCCTGTATTCCTCGGCCCATTCGTGCTTACGGCGGGCTTCATCTAGGCTGAGCAGCTGATTTTGCCGGTTGAAGTAACCGGTCGTCTTTCGCCACCGTTGTTCATTCATCGTCACATCGCGCAATGGAACCGCGAATCCACCATCGGCGACGATGTATTTAAACACGCGTCCGATTTGCACCATACCATCGAAGCGCGCCAGCAGCGTATCGCGCTCGGCGCCGGGTGGCGTCGCTTCGATCTGTCGGAGGAGCTGCGGCAGTTCCCCAGCTATGCTGGTCAGGCTCACGCCTTGCAGACTATTCACCATTGCCAGGTTATTGGCCGCAGTATAGCGTCGCGCGGGGTTTTGATGGCGCCTCAGAAAATACCGACGTTTCGTGACCGGAACTAGCAGGTCGTCGGTGCCCATCTCAGGCCGCTCCAATACGATAGAAATGATCGTCTTATCGAGTGCACGCGCAATTTCAAATTCTTCACGACAATACTTCGATTTGAAATAACCGATATCCAGCACACATACAAAGACCTTCGCGGAGATGATCCCTGTTTCGATTTCTTCTTGCCAGGGGACGCCACCCGTGATATCCGCTGGTTCTTTGTCCAACCAAATATTCAAGCGTTGTTGTTCTAGCCGCGCATGTAATAAATCGACAAAGGGCTGCTGCACATGCCGGTATGACACAAAAGCGTCATATGGGGAACGCGTCATGATACGCGTCAAATACTCGGCGGCGGTCGCCGAAACGCTGACAGGCTGGCTCATGGGGCGACTGCTTTCAGCGGCGGCTTGATGTCCGGCGCGTCGGTGCTAACTGTTGTCAGTGGCATGGAGGGTTCCTTGATCCAAATGACTGGCGCGATGGACACGAGTACCCAATCCACCTTATCCGTGCCCTTGACTTTGACTTTATTTTCCGCCACGGCGCTCAGCGGATCGTAACCTTTTGCTATGTCCAACAGATCGCCGCTCAGCGCATCCGGGCTGACCTGTTGAAAAGGTTTGGTGTCCGTCGGCTTCGTGATTACGCCGTCTTTACCGTTTGGCAGGGAGCGCCCGCCGACCGCTTGTGATATGTTGCCGCCGATGGCGAACGATAACCAGGCGGGTGTGTCGCTGTCCAACGCCAGCGCAACCAACTTACCGGGCGTTTTTGAATCGATTTGCGCGATCAGCAAATCGCCGGGCTGCGGTAACGTGACCAGGTTGCTGCGTACTTTCAGTGAATCCGTCAGCGCACCGATCAATGCGTCGTCGGCCACCACAAATACGAGGTCGGGGCCGCCCACTTTGAGCGGATCGAGTACGGCGCGCTGTGTCGGGCTGGACAGGAGTACGAATGACGGCTTAGTCACGACAAATGGCGTTGCAAGCGGCGCAGCGAGCTTGATCAGCAGGCTGATCTTCAGCGTGTCCGCGTCCGGGCGCACCGCGATTGTCAAGGTGAACGCGCTCTGGTTAATGCTCGACATCTGTTTCAGAAGAGCATCATAAGCCGAATTTAGCTGGGCGGCAGCTGGCTTCGGCGCGGTCTCTTTTGGCCTTCCCCCCTGGAAGTCATACTGAACCATGAACGGCACGCTGGGATCGACGGTCAATTTGCGAAAGGCCGCGGCCTCGCTGGGCGTCAGGCTGATCTCAGTCGCCACCCGGACTTTGTAGCGGACGCCGACGGGGGCGGTCGGGCTGTCAATCGTCAGCGCCACCGGTGATAAAGCTGCCGGGGCGGCGGTGGTCGCTGCCGAGGCGCTGGTCGTGGGCGCGGCGGGTGTCGGGCGCAGCGCTACCTGCACCAGCGTCGCGCTGACGGCCGTCAGTTGCCCGACGAGGGTCGCTTGATGGGTCGCCAGCTGTGCGATTTGCCCGGCAGCGATGGTCTGGTCGCTCGACAGCTGACCAAGGGCTTTCATAGCGGTTTGCAATGTATCATGTTCACTGGTGGCCTGCATTTGGAGTGCTGCAATACGGCCCGCCTGATGGGTTTGTGTGGCGGCCAGTTGGACTCCCAACGCCGGTACGGCGGTTTGCAAATCGGCCACGGTCTTGGCGCTGCTGAACGCGGTCGCGGCCAACGCCAGCGCGATTACGAGCAGCGCAGCCAGTGCCCCAATCGCCAGATAGAGCGCCAGGCGTGGTGCGGTACGCTTGCCGAGCGTATCCAGACGCTCTTGCAACGTATTACGCACGATGGCTTCCTCGCCGCGAAACGCCTGGAAGTCGGCCCTAGCCTGTTCGGTTTGCGTGCCAAACAGCGTGTTGATGTGCGTTTCCAGCGCCTGATATTGGTCCATCAGCACATTTTGGGTAGATACGGCTTCGCTGAACGCCTGCTCACGGTATTTGACCAGGATAGCGCTTAGCGCAGGCAGCCCCTTTTCCTGGGCAGCGCCGATCACCTCGATGGCCGTGGCACGGGTCTGGTGGGTCCTCAACCAGCCGTAAAACTCCTGGAATGCGTCGATGCGCCGCCGCAGTTCAGCGATGCGGTGCGCGTCGGTTGGCGTGAGGAACGGCCTGACATACAGTTCATCAAGCTGGTTCAGTTGTGCGCGTGTATCAGCGTCCGGTTCACTGCCCGTTTCAAGCTGCGCGGCGATTTGTTCGAGTCGCGCGGCAATGCGCGCCGTGATCAGCAGATGCGCCTTGCCAGTCAGGTCGGGCAGCACATCCTGTATATACGCGGCGGCTTCGATTGCATCTTTCAACGAAAGCCGCGCCTGATTAGTAAAAAAGTGAATGATATACTCGTAGGGAGGCCGATCTTCGGCCCTAAATGTCCTGGCAAGCTCCGGGTTAATATCGTTCAATGTCAACTGTACATCGTTCAGCACGGCCCGCACCGGCTCTAAATCTGGGATCGGCTGTGGTGGGTTCCAGCCCTGAAGCTCGATCAGCAGCACCGTGCGAATCGCGTCCAGCGCCTTCTGACGGGTGTTGCCTGCGTGAACCGTCTGCTGCTGGCGCGTCAGTTCGTCACGCAACGCATCAAGCGCTACGAGGTCAGCCACATACGGCTGTAACGCCTCACTTTCGGCCAGCGCGATCAGCTGTTTCAAACTTTCCAGAGTCCGTTGTGAGGGCAGATCGAGTTGACCGGGCAACTTGACCAGCCGCAGTCGCAGCTCGGCTTCCTGTGTGAGCGCGTCGACTACCATGAGCGCGTCGGCATCGTTCAGCATTTTGCGCAGCGGCTCCACTTTGGCAGGCAGCGCAGTCAGGTTCTGGCACTGCGCCAGATCGCCTTCATCGGTGGCGGCAGGCGGCGCCAAGGCGTTCAATGCCTCGAACAGGATGGCACGGCTGCTGTACAATTGCTCGCGCACGCTTCGATCCACATCCGGTGAGGCGAGCATGGTCACCAGCCGCAGCCAGCGCGCGCCGGGCAGTCTATCGGTTTTTACCCGGCGCAGGGTATTGGCCGCTTCGGGGAATTTGCGGTCGTCGATCGAGCTGCGTACTTCGGCCAGGGTCGTTTGCGCTTCCTGTTCACTGTCTGGGTTGGCCGCGATCGCTTGCATGGCGGCCAGCGCCTGGTCCCGGTAGGCGGTTTGGCCGGTCAGCTGCCAGGCGCGATGATAAAGCACGGCGCTGGCCTTGCGCTCACTGAGCGCGAAATCGGCTGATAGCTGCTGGAGCGTCGTCGGATCGGTCGGATCGAGCGTGGGCCGGCCTAGCCAGCTCGCCCACTGCCGACAGCTTTGGCGCAGCATTTCGAAATCCGCGTAAGCGCCGTTGAACGCCGCTGCGAGCAGCACTCGCAAGCCCAGGCTGGGTTCCCAATCGAGGCCGCTCGTCGTATCCGGGCGGCGCCAGTGCGCTTCGATGAACGGGTCCAGTTGGAGCGGTTCGCGCCCGGTCAGTAGGCCGTACCAGAGTCGGGCAAACAGGCTCAGTTCGGCCTGCCGATAACCGCTGTCAGTGATCGGCCGCAGCAAATTCCAGTCGAGGACGACCAGATGCCCCTGGTACCAGCGCAAATCGGTCAGTTTGCGGTCGGTGCACAGGTAGCCGATCCCATGCAGTCCGATAATCAGATCGCAGTACGCGACCAGTTGCGTCATCAGCTGGCCCTCGCCCCAGCGCGCTGCACG
>Ga0123338_10005329_pt1 | contig 11035 bp, 7 predicted proteins | sample grotaG_FD_89793 | JGI IMG/M metagenome (GOLD analysis project Ga0123338, IMG submission 89793) | Glacier valley bacterial and archeal communities from Borup Fiord, Nunavut, Canada, to study Microbial Dark Matter (Phase II) -... | ecosystem: Environmental > Aquatic > Freshwater > Ice > Glacier ...
CTGTCTTTTTCGCCAGCGACGATGCGGGTTGGGTGACGGGCCAAACGCTTGTGCTCTCCGGCGGCCAGCGGCAGTAAGTAAGTCCACTTACTTGTTTTCAGCCGAGCCGCGCTGCAGTATTCGTACACGTACCGGCTTCTTGCCGAACTGCTTTGCCTCGGCGCGGTCGGCTATAAAAAAATCGATGTGGCGGCCAGCTAATCTTCGGCCTGTATCCTGCACGGTGTAAGTGCCGGAGTAAGCTCCGGCTTCACGAACTTCTATTCGTGAGCCGAGCGGGATCATGGCTGGATCGGCAGCGACGGTTCTGCCTTCGCGTGTTACTTTGCCCGACGCTGTTTCTCCTTCAGTCGAGTAAGCCGTGGCTTCGAAGCGCATCCACCCCGTGGGCCGGTGCGCGGCGGGCAGGATGGGGGCAAGTACGAGTAGGAGCGCGGCAAGTTTCACCCTGCAAGTTTACCAATGCAGACGAAAAAAGCGCCGGATTCCGCGAGGAACCCGGCGCTTCTGGATTGCCAGTTTGTTGCGAACTACGCCGTGCGGTTTGTCTCGCTCTTGCCATCGCCTTCAATGGCCGCCTGCGCCGCTGCCAAACGCGCGATCGGCACACGGTACGGCGAACACGAAACGTAATCCATACCGATGCGATAGCAGAATTTCACCGAGCTCGGTTCGCCACCGTGCTCCCCGCAAATTCCCACTTCCAGATTCTTGTTTGTGGAGCGGCCCAGCTTGACTGCCATCTCCACCAACTTGCCCACGCCTTCCTGATCGAGCACCGCGAACGGGTCGGCCTTAAAGATTTTTGCCTTCTGGTAATCGTCCTGGAACTTTGTATAGTCGTCGCGGGATAGACCCATCGTGGTCTGCGTCAGGTCATTGGTACCGAAGCTAAAGAACTCAGCAGACTTCGCGACTTTGTCGGCAGTGAGCGCGGCGCGCGGAATTTCGATCATGGTACCGACCATGTATTTCAGGTCGGGCATGCCCGCCTTATCCAGAACCTCTTTGGCCACTTTGACCACGATGGCTTTCTGATTGTCCAACTCTTCGACGGAACCGATCAGCGGGATCATCACTTCCGGAATCACCTTGATGCCTTTCTTCGCCACCGCTACCGCGGCTTCGAAAATGGCGCGCGACTGCATCTCAGTAATCTCCGGATACGTTACGCCCAGGCGGCAGCCTCTGTGGCCCAGCATGGGGTTGAACTCATGCAATTCTTCCACGCGCTTCAGCAATTCGGGCAGCGCTTTCTTGAGCTCACCGACGGTGTAACCGTAGCGCTTCGAAAGTTCTTTCTTTTCGGCGATGGCGGCATAAGGCAGCTTCGCCAGGTCCACCATTAGAGTTTCCCGCTTCGGCAGGAATTCATGAAGCGGCGGATCGAGGGTGCGGATCACCACGGGGAAGCCATCCATGGCTTTGAAGAGGCCGGCGAAATCGGCGCGCTGCATGGGCAGCAGTTTGAGAAGCGCTTTGCGGCGGCTCTTCTCATCGCGAGCCAGAATCATGGCCTGCATCAGCGGGATGCGGTCTTCTGCGAAGAACATATGCTCCGTGCGGCAAAGCCCGATGCCTTCAGCGCCGAACGCGCGCGCCACTTTAGCATCGCGTGGGATATCGGCATTGGCGCGAACGCCGAACTTACCGCGAAACTCATCGGCCCAGGTCATGAATTCGGCGAGAGAGCCGGAGTTGGGGTCGGGATCTGTGGTGTTAGCCTGACCGACAAAGACTTCGCCGGTTGAGCCGTTCAAGGAAATCCACTCGCCTTCTTTCACGATGATTTTGCGGCCATGCGACGAAACGCTCATCTCACGTTTCGATTCGTTGATCTCAAGCGCACCGGCGCCGGCGACACAAGGCCGACCCATGCCGCGCGCCACCACAGCAGCGTGGCTGGTCATGCCGCCGCGAGCGGTCAGGATGCCCTTCGCGACTTCCATTCCGTGAATATCATCGGGAGTGGTTTCGCTGCGAACCAGAATCACCGGGCTCTTGGCGGATTCGATCACGGCGTTGTCACTGTTGAAAACGACGCGGCCCACAGCGGCTCCGGGTGAAGCGGGAAGGCCGGTCGCAAGTTCCTGCAACACGCTGGTGGATTTCGGATCGAGGATGGGATGCAGCAACTGATCGAGCTGTTCCGGCGCCACGCGAAGCACGGCTTCCTTCTTATCGATCAAGCCTTCGTGAACCATCTGCACCGCGATGTTGACCGCTGCAGGGCCCGTGCGCTTGCCATTGCGGGTCTGCAGCATGTACAGCTTTTTGTCTTCGATGGTGAACTCGAAATCCTGAATGTCTTTGTAATGCTGCTCCAGGTTCGTGGTGATTTCGCGCAACTGATGGAACGCTTCGGGCAGCACTTTTTCCAGCTCGGAAATAGGCTGCGGCGTGCGGATGCCGGCCACCACATCTTCACCTTGCGCGTTCACCAGGAACTCGCCATAGAAAACCTTCTCGCCGGTGGAAGGGTTGCGTGTAAAGCCCACGCCGGTGGCGGAGGTGTCGCCCATGTTGCCGAACACCATGGCCTGGATGTTTACCGCGGTGCCGATATCGTCGGGAATCTTTTCCATGCGGCGGTAGACGATAGCGCGGTCTCCATTCCAGGAACGGAAAACGGCATCGCGCGCCATGGAGAGCTGTTCACGCGGCTGCTGGGGAAAGGGCTTGCCGGTCTTCTTCTGCACCAGCTTCTTGTAATCCGCAATCACGGCCTGCAGGTCTTCGGCATTCAGATCGGTATCCAGCTTGACCTTGCGCTTGGTCTTGCGCGCGTCGAAGACTTCGTCGAACGGATGCTTACCCATATCGAGCACGACGTTGCCGAACATCTGGATGAAGCGGCGGTAGCAATCGTAGGCGAAGCGCTCATTGCCGCTTTTGGTGATGAGGCCTTTGACGGTCTCGTCATTCAGACCCAGGTTCAGGATGGTATCCATCATGCCTGGCATCGAGAATTTCGCGCCGGAGCGGACGCTCACCAGCAAGGGGTTCGAGGCATCGCCCAGCTTCTGACCCATGCGTTTTTCAAGGATGGCGAGACAGGTGTCTACATCCTTTTCAATCTCGTCAGGAGTCTTGTTGCCGTTTTCGAAATACATGTTGCAGACCTGCGTGGCAACGGTAAAGCCGGGGGGCACGGGAAGGCCCGCGCGCGACATCTCCGCCAAGCCGGCCCCTTTGCCGCCCAGCACATCTTTCATCTTGCCGTCGCCATCGGCGGTACCCGCGCCGAACGAGAACACATTCTTGCTCTTCATCTAAACTTTTGTCTCCTGAGTTTGTATAACGATTTCTGAAAAGTCAGCTAACTTTGAGAATTCGGTGGATATTGCGTTGAGTAAAGCCAGGCGATTATTTCGGATTCGTTCGTCCGAAACATTGACCATCACCTTGTCGAAGAAGCGGTCGACGGCGGGCCGCAGTGTGGCTATCCGCTCCAGCGCCGGTTGGTATGGGAGCGCCGCGATTTCGTTTTGAATCTGGAGAAAGCTGGCGTAAAGTTCGCGCTCGGGCCCGTCTTCGAGAAGGTCCGCCACAGGGGGCGCGGTATTGGAAAAATCCGCCTGCTTCAGAATGTTCCGGATGCGTTTGAAGCTGGCGGCGAGCGGTTCGAAATCGGCTGTAGGTCGAACGGCTCTGAGCGCGATGAGACGAGCGCGCACGTCAGGCAGGCTATCCCAGCCGGAGGCGAGCACCGCACTGATTTCGTCGTAAGCAAAATCGCGAAAGTAATTGCGAACGCGATCAAGAACGAACTCTTCGAGCTTGGGGTCCTGGCGAACGTAAGAGCGAAGCGGCAGATTCATGTTCGCTTCCACAATGATTTTGACGATGCCCTGGGCCGCGCGGCGAAGCGCGAAGGGATCTTTCGAGCCCGAAGGAATCAGCCCAACCTGGAAGCAGCCGATCAGCGTATCGAGCTTGTCGGCAATGGCGACGAAACGACCGGCCTCTGTGCGCGGAAGGGAGTCTTCCATGCTGACCGGCTTGTAGTGATCGTAAATGGCTGTTGAGACTTCTTCGGGCTCGCCTTGTGCCCTGGCGTAAAGGCCGCCCACCACGCCTTGCAGCTCAGTAAATTCTTTGACCAGTTCAGTGGTCAGGTCGGCTTTGGAAAGGCGCGCGGCGCGAAGTGCGTGAGCATCGCCACCCAGCACGGCCACCATCCCTTCCACGCGCTGCGTCTTTTCGTAATAGTTGCCCAGCTTGGCTTGAAAGGTGACGTGCTTCAGGTCTTCGACGCGCGCATCGAGCGTGCGCTGCTGATCGGTATCCCAGAAGAAACGCGCATCGTTGAAGCGCGCGCGCAGCACTCGTTCATTGCCGTGACGCACCAGGCCGGCGGGGTCGCCCGACGTGTTCATCACGGCGGCGAAGCGGGGCGCGAGACCACCTTTGCCATCGTCGATGGAAAAATACTTCTGGTGGAAGCGCATCACGGTGGAGAGCACTTCGGAAGGCAGCGTGAGAAACGAAGGTTCGAATTCGCCGGTGACGACCGTCGGGTATTCCGTGAGGTAGACCAGTGTTTCAAGGAGCGAAGCATCGGGTCGCGCGTCGTGGGGAAGTTCGTTCAGGATTCTTGATCGGCGCTCGTCGGCGGAGAGAATTACTCCGTTCTCACGAAGCGCCTGCTCATAGCTAGCGAACGTAACGGGGAAGCGCGCTTTGCCCAGACGCCTGTGCCCCGAACTTTCCGCGCCACTTGTCACGTGGGCAAACTCAAACGGGATGATCCGGTCATCGAGCAGCGCCACAATCCAACGCACCGGACGTATGAAGCGCGCACTGCCTTTCGCGCCCCAGAACATGGTCTTCGGCCAAGCGATTTTGCCGATGAGTTCAGGCAGGGAAGTGGCCAACAGGTCGCGCGTTTCGCGGCCCGCAATCTTGCGCGTGTAGCCGTACTTGCCATCGCGCTGTTCAAGCGCTTCTTTGGCAACACCCTGCTTGCGCGCGAAGCCTTCGACGGCCGCGGCGGGCGCGCTCAGGGCGGGTCCCGCGACATACTCGTCACGGTCCGGCTGCCGCTCGGCCAGACCTGTGGCTCGCAACACAAGCCGCCGCGACGTGGCATCCACCCGCACACTTTCCGCCGGGCCGAAGAGCGTGCGCATCTGCGCCAGCGCATCCGGAATCATCCAATCCGGAATCTCTTCCGTGCCGATTTCGAGCAATAGATTCAAGCGGCGGCCTCGATTGCGGATTGATCCACCCAAGCCTCGGCCACACCGACGGCCAGCTTACGCACGCGCGCAATCACTGCCACCCGCTCGGTCACGCTAATGGCACCGCGCGCATCGAGAGTGTTGAATAAATTGCTGCACTTCAGCACCTGATCATAGGTGGCCAGCAGGGGGAAGCGCTCCTTCCGCTCCGCCCTCGGATAAAGAGCCAGCAGGCGCTGCGCTTCACCTTCGTAAAGATCAAACAGCTTCCAAAGCGTGTCGCGATCGGCAAGCTCGAAGTTATAAACCGAGTACTGCAATTCATCGCGTTTTCGCACGTCGCCATAAGTGACGCCGGGTGTCCATTCGATGTCGTACACGCTGTCTTTGCCTTGCAGAAAAGCCGAGAGCCGCTCCAGGCCGTAGGTGATTTCTGCGGGCACCAGATCCAGTTCGATGCCGCCGCACTGTTGGAAATAGGTAAATTGCGTGATCTCCAAACCGTCCAGCATCACCTGCCAGCCCACGCCCCACGCGCCCAGTGTGGGAGCTTCCCAGTTGTCTTCTTCCAGCTTAATATCGTGCTCAGCCAGATTGATGCCCAGCGCTTCCAGGCTGCCCAGGTATTGATCGATCACATCGTCGGGTGAGGGCTTTAAGATCAACTGAAACTGCTGATGCTTGTAAAGCCGGTTCGGATTTTCGCCATAGCGGCCGTCAGCGGGGCGGCGGCTGGGCTGCACGTAGCCGGTACGGTACGGCTTCGGGCCCAACACGCGCAGAAACGTTTCAGGAGCCATGGTGCCGGCGCCCACTTCGGTATCGAACGGCTCCTGAATGACGCAGCCACGCTCAGCCCAGTAGTTCTTCAGTTTAAAAATAATCTGCTGGTAAGAGTCCATGAAAATCAGAAAGGGCGAGCGGAAAGCAGCGCCGCGGTTTTCAATTTACGGTCGACCAGCTCTTCAATTTGACGGATGAGAAACTTGCGCAGATCGGCTGCGGTTTGCTGGTCGAATTCGCCGGGCGCGCACTCATCGATCGGCTGCCGCAGCATGGTTTCTGCAAGCGCGATGGAACCGGCACTCACGCCGCGAAACTCCGGCAGAATGCCCGCCAGGCGCACCGCCCAAAATGTGAAATAGACAGAGGCGCGCCAGACCGCACCCGCTTCACCGGAGCGCATGTGTTTCAAAACCGTTTCCACCAGGCGAAAATAGCGCTCGTTCGGCTCATTGGGCGGCAGCGTCTGTTCGGAAATTTCGGCGATGTAATCCAGCACCACTCCGGCCCAATAATCGCTCATCAGAGCGAATTGCGATTGGCGCAGGTCGCAGCCATCAATGGAGACCAATTCGCGATTCTCGCGCTGGAAATACGAAAGGGTAACTTGCGAAAGGCGTTCCAGCCCCGCTCCAAAGCCGCTTTTCGGACGCCGCGCGCGACGGGCCACCCCACGCAGCTTTCCCGCGTCCCGTGCGAGGAAACTTACGATCAGGTCCGATTCTTTAAGCGGATAAGTAAGCAAAACAAAAGCTTCGCTCACGCGGGCAGGCATGTCGAATTCACAAATGCTCAGTCGGTAGGCGGAAAGCTCAGATTAACATAAGTGGAGCGCTCTCTATGAATTTTCCCAAGCCGAACGAGCCCGCGCCGGTCAGCGAGGTGGTGACTGTGCTCGCTAGCGGCACGAAAGTGAAGCGTCGCATCTTAAGAATGCGCGCCTGCAATGAGCCGGCTGCGAAGGGCAAACTTTGCCAGGGTCACCTGAAGCGCTGGCACGGCTTTACCATTGAGGTGGCGCCCCCGGGAAGCGAAGTGTATCGCTGTGAACGCTGCCACACGATATATCTGCCTAATCCGGACGAAGCTCCTCGCACCGGCATTCTGAGTTGGTAATTTTGTTGCGGGTCACGCCGCAAGTTGCCGGCTGCCTGTCTGGCGTAAGTAAAGCGGAACACTGCAGGCGGGCATGGGTCTCTGAATCAGGTACCCCTGCATCATGTCGCAGCCGATATTTCTTAAAACCTCCATCTGGTGCTCAGTTTCCACTCCTTCGGCCACGGTCTTAAGATTCAACTCATGTGCCATCGCGACCATAGCCTGAATCAGGGAAATTGCGCTGCTTGATTCGTCGGTCACTTCATTGACAAAAGAACGATCTATCTTGACCGCATCCACCCTAAGGTGTTGCAGGTAGCTGAGGGATGAGTAACCGGTACCAAAATCATCGATCGACATCCGGATGCCAAGTGCCCGCAATCGAGCGATCTGACGATTTAGTTCCGAAGCGTTCTGCATCAGAATGCTTTCGGTCAGTTCCAACTCCAGGCATTCGGCGGGAAGACCGCTCTCGATTAAGGCTGCCTGGACCTGATCGGCGAAATTTTCCCGTACCAGTTGCAGCAGCGACACGTTGACGGCTATCGAAAAACGACGCCCTTCGGAAACCATCCATCCAGCCGCCATTCGGCATGCTTCCCGCAGCACCCAGTTACCGACCGGCACAATTGAGCCGGCCTCCTCCATCGCTGGAATGAAGTCCATGGGCTCCACCTTCCCGAGAACAGGATTGTGCCATCGCAATAAAGCTTCAAACCCCACCAGATTCCCATCCACATCCGATTGAGGTTGGTAATGCAGTTCCAGTTCTTCGCGTTCCAATGCCGATCCCACGTGCTTGCTAATCAGCGCACGCTTCTCCGATTGTTGCGCCAGCGCTTCCGTAAAGCACACAAACGCGTTGCGCCCCAGGCGCTTAGCTTCATACATCGCGGCATCCGCGTTGCGCAGAAGAGAGGCCGATTCTTCTCCATGATCCGGGTAGAGTGCGATGCCGACGCTAGCCGAAACGGAAACGTTGTGCTCCGCGACTACCCTCATTTCAGCCAAAGACGAGGTAATCTTCCTTGCAACATCGCAGGCCTGTTCTGAATCGATATTGGGGAGGATCACAGTAAATTCATCGCCTCCAATTCGGGCTACGGTCGCGTTGGGACCTGCGGCGTTTGTCATTAGACGTGCAACGTGCCGCAACACCAGGTCTCCCACGCGGTGTCCCAGGGTGTCGTTAATCTGCTTGAAACGGTCCAAATCCACCCAGAGAACGGCCGTTTGAGTTCGTTTGCATCTGGCGTCCGCCAGGCAATTTTGGAGTCGATCCTGAAATAGCAAACGATTGGGAAGTTCCGTGAGGGTGTCGACACGAGCCTGGCGCGTCAGTTGCTCAAAGAGCGACCGCTGCTCGGCAGCAATACGGGTTAGCTGTGCTGCGTTACCCAACAGGGCAAGCTCCAGGTCGCCTGCGTTCTTAATCTGGCGATGGTAGATGGCAACGGTTCCAAGCAGTTTGCCGGTACCGGAAAGTACCGGGGCGCACCAACTCGAGCGCAAACCATGCCGGAGAGCGATAGAGCGGTAGGGCAGTGCGCGCGGGTCGTTTTCAATATCGTTCACCAAAACGGTGGTGCCCCAAGCCTCATCATGAGTGGTCGCGGAGCCAGCGCCTTTTTTTACAAACTCAAGAATCTCCTGCTGGTACCCGAACGGCAGATTCGGCGCGGCACTTGCGTCGTAGGAATCCCGAAGAATGCTGATCGAGCACATTCCGCCGGCAAGTTGATGTTCTACAAGATTGACGATTGAGAGGAGAACGCTTTCGAGCGGCTCGTTGCCGCCAATCAGTTCCATGGCAGAGCTTCGGTCCCATTCAAACACGCGTGCGCGCTCCAGTTCGATATTGTTGACCAGCAGCAGCCGGAGGGCCTGTCTCTTCGCGCGATTATTCCAAACCAGGCCCGCCAGGAAGACCGCCGCCGCAAGGAGCGTGCAAGCCATCTCCAGACCTGCCTGCACCAGAGAATGCTGAATTTGCTGAGCCTGGCGCGCCTCCTTGGCATGAAAACGCTGTTCTATTCCGTGAACGTCGCTAGTAAGTTTTTCGAATCGCGAAATGATGGTCCGCACTTCGCTCGCTGTGGCTGCTTTGCCTTGCAGCGCGTGCGCCAGCCCCGAATCGCGTGCTTCCGTATATGCCTCCCAGTCTTCCCAAAAACCTTTCAGGGGACTGTGCTCACCGGCGGAAAGAGTAACCAGGGCCAAGGTTACCCCTTGCAGCAAGCTCACTTTCTTGTCGGATGCGCGCACCTTCTCCGCGTGCTCGGCCTTAGTCTGAAAGTCGGTAGCCTCGACGACGTATGAGTATTCGCGCTGGCTTTCCTGTAGAGCGTACTGCAACTGAGCCGCTGTTCCATTGGCAAGAATGGTCTCGCCGAAAAGAGATTGCACAGTGGTAACTGCTTGCTTCAGATCTGCCCAAGACGCATACATTGCCCATGAGAGGGCGGCGCAACAGATTCCCAATCCGATGACTTGCGCGGTTTTGCGAAAACTTGAATGCACAAAGCACTCATCGGCCGATTCAGTACGAAGCTTTAGCCCCTTTGCTCTATAACCTTGTCATTAGCGCGGCAGGACCACAGTCTTCCCGCTACGTGCCGATTCGCGCGCAGCCTCCAGAATTTCCACCACTACCACGTTGTTCTCGAGCGACGATAGGCCCGAAGGAGCCACCTTGCTGCGCACGATCGCCATTAGGTAAGAGATAGGGTCGCGCGTGTTCGCGGGCAATTCGGCGGGCGTTCTCGCCTCATCCGCTTTCTGATCTTTCAACCGAACGCGCAGACCGGTGCCGCCGGTTGCAATGGCATAGCCAGTCTCGCCGTAGACTTCCAGATCCTTGCGGGAAAACGGCCAGTTCCAGCTTCCCTGAATCACACCCTGGGCCTTGGCATACTGCAGCACCACGGTGGCTTCGTCGTCCACGTCTTCGTAAATTTTCGGCTTGTTGGTCTGTGTCAGCGCCGTAACCTTCAACGGGCGCTCGCCATCCATCAGCCAGGTCATCAGGTTCGCGCCATAACAGCCGAAATCGAACAGGGCACCGGCGCCGTTCTGTTCAGGATCTGTAAGCCATTCGAAAAACTCGGGCTGCACGTGTATTTCTTTAGGGCCCTGATGCCCGTCCATGGCCACCATGCGCCGAATATCGCCGACTGAATTGTTCTGACGAACCAGCCTCCAAATTTCGGCATGACTGGGATACCAGGTAGTTTCGTAGTTCACGATGACAGGTATGCCGCCGACCTTTGCCGCCTGAGCCATGGCGCGCGCATCCACCAACGTGGTCGCTAGAGGCTTTTCCATCATCACGGGAATTTTCTGCCTGGCGCTTGCTTCTACTACGGCGCGATGGCCCGCCGTGCTAGTAAAAGTTGCCACGGCATCGGGGCGAGTGGCCAGCATCGCATTGAGCGACGTGAAACGTGAAGCTGGCGGCACACCGAATTGCTCGCCATATCGCGCGACAAGGGCCGGATCCGGGTCAAACAGGCCGGAGATGACCACATCGTTCCGCGCTTTGGCTGATTTGAGAAATCCGCTGACATGCCCGTGAACCAGACCGGCAATGGCGATCCGGAACGGTTGGGCGGCACCCAGCAGAGGTGCAAGAAAGAGGGCGAAAAATAAAAACCCCCCTGCATGCAACCCGCAAGCGATCCGGATTACAGGCTTTTTACGACTGATCACAGCGGCTCCCGCAAGCACGTTGTCCCATAAGCCTAAAACCGAACTGCCAGCCTGTTGCAGCAGAGGGCAGGTTGAAAAGCACTTCTTTGATTCCATCAATAAATAGCAACCCTCGGGCCAACTGTCAAACCGCGCAAGTTCCTGAAAGCACGGTCTTCCCGCGAAGAATGGCACCTGATTTTGGACGTTCCATGGGACGTAGGTTGTGTCACTTTGACACAGTGTCGAATACCTCGTAAGTCTGCCACAATCTTAGATGGTGA
>Ga0123338_10005332_pt1 | contig 11033 bp, 10 predicted proteins | sample grotaG_FD_89793 | JGI IMG/M metagenome (GOLD analysis project Ga0123338, IMG submission 89793) | Glacier valley bacterial and archeal communities from Borup Fiord, Nunavut, Canada, to study Microbial Dark Matter (Phase II) -... | ecosystem: Environmental > Aquatic > Freshwater > Ice > Glacier ...
ACGCTGATCGCCGACGACCGCGTCGCGCTGACGCTCGCCGGCGACGTCGTGATCGCATCGCGGCCGCCGACGATCGCCGGGCTGATCGAGGTGCGCGGGGTCGGCATCGTCGCCGAGGGCCATGTCGCGCGCGTGCCGATCGCGCTGCTGGTCGACCTCGCGCACCCGCCCGAACGCTTGCCCGAAGCGGCGACCCGCGACCTTTTGGGGCAGCAGGTTCCGGTGATCGCGCTCGACCCGCGCGAGCTGTCGGCCCCGCTCAAGGTCGAACGGGCGTTGACCGCGTTCGGGCGGCGCGTAGAGAATGCCGCCGTGGTCATGCCTGCCCAGTCGCCCCTCGCCTCGCCGACCGACGCCGCGCCCGCGCCGCGTACCCTGCTCGTCACCGGCATGTCGGGGGCGGGGCGGTCGACCGCGCTCAAGGTGCTCGAGGATCTCGGCTACGAAGCGGTCGACAACCTGCCGCTCGGCCTGTTCGACCGGTTGCTCGCGACGAGCGATGGCCTTGCCGACCACGATGCGGAACGCCCGCTCGCGATCGGCATCGATTCGCGGACTCGCGCCTTCAATGCCGACGCGATCGTCGAGCGGATCGGCGACCTTCGCGCCGAAGGCGTCGATATCACGCTGGTGTTTCTCGATTGCAGCGGCACCGAACTGACCCGGCGCTTTTCCGAAACCCGCCGCCGCCACCCGCTCGCGCTCGACCGCCCTGCCGCCGACGGCATCGCCCGCGAACGCGAGATCGTCGCGCCGCTGCGCCGGGCCGCCGACATCGTCATCGACACGTCGGACTATGCCGTCGCCGATCTGCGCCGCGCGCTCGCCGGCCGCTTCGCCCGCGCCGGGGTCGATCCGCTGACGCTGACGATCATGTCGTTCGGTTTCGCGCGCGGATTGCCACGCGACGCCGACCTCGTCTTCGACATGCGCTTCCTGTCGAACCCGCATTGGGACGCGAGCCTGCGCCCGCTGACCGGTGACGATCCGGCGGTCGGCGCGTACGTCGCCGCCGACCCGGCGTTCGCGCCCGCCTTCGACCGGATCGCCGACCTGCTGCTGCTGCTGCTCCCGCGCTACGGGGCGGAGGGCAAGTCGTATCTGACGGTCGCGTTCGGCTGCACCGGCGGGCGGCACCGGTCGGTGTTCGTCGCGCGGCGGATGGCGGAACGGCTTGCGTTGGCGGGGTGGGCGGGGTCGGTCGTCCACCGCGACAAGGCGAGCGGATCGAGCGCCGCGGCGGACGGGACCGGGTCCGGGGGGGCTGGCCACGGCGACGAACCCGCGCTACCGGGCCGCGAGCAGACAGCGTGAGGACTGACCCCAAGGTGCCGATGATCGGATTGGTGCTCGTGACGCACGGGCGGCTCGCCGCCGAATTCGTGTCCGCGCTCGAGCACGTCGTCGGCGCGCAGACCGCGCTCGAAGGCATCTGCATCGGTCCCGACGACGATATGGAGGTGCGCCGCGGCGACATTGCCGCGGCGATCGCGCGGGTCGACGCCGGCGCGGGGGTGATCGTCCTGACCGACATGTTCGGCGGCACGCCGTCCAACCTCGCGATCTCGCTGATGGTGCCGCGGCGGGTCGAGGTGATCGCCGGGGTCAACCTGCCGATGCTCGTCCGCCTCGTCTCGGTCCGCGGCCAGATGTCGGTCGCCGCCGCGGTCGAGGCGGCGCAGGAGGCGGGACGCAAATATATCTCGGTGGCGTCGAAGATCCTCGGCGAGGCGGCGTAGTGGCCGGCCCCGTCACCGTCGTGATCCGCAACAAGCGCGGCCTTCACGCCCGGGCGAGCGCGCGCTTCGTCACGCTGGCGTCGACCTTCGACGCGGTGGTGACGGTGGCGAAGGACGGGTCGAGCGTCGTCGGCACCTCGATCATGGGGCTGATGATGCTCGCCGCTGCCCCCGGCGACTCGGTCGAGATGTCGGCTGCCGGCGCGCAGGCCGACGAAGCGCTCGCCGCGCTGGTCGCGCTGGTCGAGGGCAAGTTCGGCGAGGATTAGGGTCGCTTGCCGTCTTAGACTACGCGCACGACCCCGCGACGAGCTCGATCTGCAGCGTCGCGTGACCGATCCCGAACTCATGCTTGAGCATGTGTGAGGCGTCGCTCAGGAACCCGTCGCCGGGGTGGCCGCCGGGGCACAGCAGGTGCGCGGTCAGCGCGGTCTCGGTCGTGCTGACCGGCCAGATATGGACATGGTGCGCCCCCGCCACCCCGGGCAGCGCCGCGAGCCGCGCGTGGACCGCGTCGAGCTCGACCCCCGGCGGAACCCCCTGCAGCGCCATCGCCAGCGAATCCCGGAGCAGGCCCCACGTGCCGGCCACGATCACCGCGGCGATGACGAGGCTGACGACCGGGTCGAGCCACGTCCAGCCGGTCCGCAGGATCACGAACCCCGCGACGACGACCCCGGCCGACACGACCGCATCCGACAGCATGTGGGCGAACGCCGCGCGGACGTTGATGTCGCCCCGGCGCCCGCGGGCGAACAGCCACGCGGTGACGCCGTTGACCGCGATGCCGGCGGCGGCGACGATCATCACCGTCGTGCTCGCGACCGGCTGCGGATCGCTCAGCCGCCGGATCGCCTCCCACGCGATCGCGCCGAGCGCGACGAGCAGCAGCATCGCGTTGAACAGCGCGGCAAGGATCGACGAGCCGCGCAGGCCGTAGGTGAAACGCGGGCTCGCCGCGCGCTTCGCCAGCAACGTCGCGCCCCACGCCGTCGCCAGCGCCGCGACGTCGGACAGGTTGTGCCCGGCGTCGGCGAGCAGCGCGACCGAATTGCTCAGCACGCCGTAGCCCACCTCGACCGCGACGAATCCGAGGTTGAGGACGATGCCGATCGCGAAGGCCGCACTGAAATCGGCGGGCGCGGAGTGGTCGTGCCCGTGATGATCGTGGTCGTGCCCGTGCGCGTCGTGGTGCGCTCCGCCGTGCGGCCCGCTCACGCCGCGAACGCCTCCTCGGGGATCGCGTACAGCAGCTCGGCGCCGCGCGTCACCGGGCCGAGCAGCGCGGTCGCCTGCGGTAGCATCTGTTCGGCGAAGAACCGCGCGGTGGCGATCTTGGCGCGCAGGAAGGCCGCATCGCCCTCTCCCGCTGCCAGTCGCTCGGCGGCGGCGACTGCCTGCCGCGCCATCAGCCAGCCGCCGACGGTGATGCCGAACATCTTCAGATACGGCGTCGCCCCGGCGGCGGTATCGGCGAGCGCTTCTCCACGGTTCCCCGTCAGCCAGACCGTCGCCGACTCGAGCGCGCCGAGCGCGTCGTCGAGGTATGGACGGAGCAGACCGAGATCGCCCTTCGGCGGCAAGTCGCGGATATCCTGGCGGATTTCGGTAAACAAAGCCTTCCAGTGCGCGCCGCCGTCCATGCCCAGCTTGCGCCCGACGAGGTCGAGCGCCTGGATGCCGTTGGTCCCTTCGTAGATCGGCGCGATCCGCGCGTCGCGCAGGTGCTGCGCCGCGCCGGTCTCCTCGACGAAGCCCATGCCCCCGAACACTTGGATGCCGACGCTCGCCAGCTCGACGCCGATGTCGGTGCACCACGCCTTGGTCACCGGAGTCAGCAGGTCGGCGAGCCCCGCCGCCGCCGCATCGTGCCCGGCATGTGCGCGGTCGACCGCGGCGGCGGTGTAATAGGTCAGCGCCCGCGCCGCCTCGGTCGTGCTCCGCATCGTCATCAGCATCCGGCGGACGTCGGCATGCTCGATGATGCGGACCGGGGCCCCGCCCGCGCCGAACTTCGCCGACTGGACCCGGTCGCGGGCATAGGCGACCGCGCCCTGCAGCGCCCGTTCGGCGATCGCCACACCCTGCAATCCCACGTTGATCCGGGCATGGTTCATCATCGTGAACATCGCCCGCATCCCCGCGCCTTCGGCCCCGACGAGATAGCCGACGCAATTGCCGTGCTCGCCGAACGCCATCGTGCACGTCGGCGACGCGTGGATGCCGAGCTTGTGCTCGACGCCGACCGCGCGAAGGTCGTTCCGGCGTGTCCAGTTTCCTTGGCCGTCGGGCAGGAATTTCGGGCACAGGAACAACGAGATGCCCTTCGTCCCCGGCGGCGCGTCGGGCAGCCGGGCGAGGACGAGGTGGACGATGTTCGGCGCACAGTCGTGCTCGCCCCACGTGATGTAGATCTTCGAGCCCTCGACCCGGTACGTCCCGTCGGCGTGCGGCTCGGCCTTGGTCCGCAGCGCGCCGACGTCGCTGCCTGCCTGCGGCTCGGTCAGGTTCATCGTGCCGGTCCATTCGCCCGACACCAGCCTCGTCAGGTACGTCGCCTGCAATTCGGCGCTCGCATGCGCCTGCAGCGCCTCTATCGCTCCCTGGCTGAGCATCATGCACAGGCTGAACGCCATGTTGGCGCTGGTCAGCTGCTCCTGCACCGCGCTGGCGAGGACGAACGGCAACCCCTGCCCGCCGTGGTCGGGATGCGCGCCGAGCGAGGCCCAGCCGCCGTCGACATACAGCTTGTACGCCTCGGCAAACCCAGGCGGCAGCGTCACCGCATCGTCGGCGAGCCGTGCCCCGGCCTTGTCGCCGATCGCGTTCAGCGGTGCGAACGCCCCGCTCGCGAGCTTCCCCGCCTCGGTCAGGATCGCCTCGACCATATCGGGCGTCGCCCCGTCGAACCCGGGCAGCGCGCTAAGGCCCGCGATGTCGGCGATCGTCTCGAGAACGAAGCGCTGCTCGGCGATGGGGGCGGCGTAAGTCATGGGCGGACCTTTGGGCGAAGGAGGACCACTTCACCTACCAGCCCGCTCCGCCGCTGTCGCTAGGCCGCGCGATCATGGCGCGAGCGAGGCACCGAAGCCGATTGACATTTTAGTCTGTTCTTGTTGTGTTCTAATCGAACAGATTGAGGACGAAAGATGCAGGCTGTCGCAAGGTACCCCGCCGCCAAATCTTCGCAGCGCCTCGCTTTTGTTTATTATCTGCGCACGGGGCGACGAGTGTCCGCCGCGGCTTTCGTCGTCCAGTCGTTGCCGCACGGGCTGAAGTTCAATCCGAATCACGATCCGCATAACGGGCAGTTCACGTTCGGGCCGGGCGGCGGGTCGCTCGGCGGCGAGGGTCGTGACGCCGCTGTCGATCGCCCCGACGCCACGCCGATCGGTTTCCAGCGTGTCCAGTTCAACCGTCCGCCGCCAGCCGCGGGTGGCAATTCCCGGGCATTCCAAGACCCGATGCTGCTGGAGCAGGTGTTTCCGGGTCACGCCGACTCACCGGCGGGTTCGATCCTTGCCGTCGCTGACGACTTCCTCGACCTCACCGGTCCGGAATTCGGTTGACGGCGGAACTGACCAAGCTGCGGTCACAGACGCTAATCGCTGAAATCAGGAGCATCGACCCGAGCTATCGTTTCGACTCGCTGGGCTTTCCGGAATCGTTCGACGGCCAGATGAACCAGCTCAACGACCTGCAGTTGGACCGCGCTCGCGTTTACTACGTCATGCGGGGAGATGCTCGACCACTCCAGGTGGAGACGCTCCGATTTCTGCAATCGCGGACTGATGCGGCGTATGTGGACGGGCTTCAGGCGCTGAAGGATGGTAAATTGAAAATAAGATTGTCGCCGGCGGAGGCAGTAGGGAACTACATCGATCGAAGGGTACGCGACGACTTGAGAGGACTTTATAGTTTTCTAAAAATCCCAACCGTGCGCGGTGAAAGGGTTCGGATAAATAGCAGGGAGTACGATAGTTCTGGAAGTGACCGTACATATCGTCAGCCGGACGCGCGCATCGACGATGTCGCGTTCGATGTGACGTTGACACTAAAGACTGGATCGACCGGGCAGGTTCGCGGCTTTTTTGGAAGCGATTTCAAACCTCGTAGCGTGGTAATTGTGCGGCCAAGTCAGCTCGGACAAGGAAGCACTTATATCATCACTAATCCCGGAAACTAACCATGCGTTCTTACGAACCCTATATTCCGCAGACGATCGGCGAGCTCGATGACTTGCTCGGTTCGATGATGTTGGGAGCTCCAAAATTTGTTGGGACGGGCTTCTTCGCCGGACGTCGGAATATCGACACTGAATTTATCTCGCTTACACAGGGCCTCGCCGTCATCCGTCCGAAACTCGGCGAGGAGCGTTATCAGCGAATGATCGAGATGGCCGAATGGATGCGGGTACTGTTCGAGGCGGATCCGGACACCAAGACCGGAGACACACTGGCGGGGTGCGCGCTGATCTCCGCGATGGAAGACGAGTTGCGCGCAGCACGAAAGCCCAAAGCGGGCTAGCCACCCCTACGTCAACCGCCGCCCGACCCAGACCACCCGTCCGATCACCGCGACGGTCGCCGGGTCGCAGTCGTCCCAGCTCGGATAGGCGCTGTTGTCCGACCGGATCGTCAGGCGGCGCGTCGCCGGGTTGATGCTCAACCGCTTGACCAGCAGCGCGTCGTCGGTGCGAAGCACATAGATGCCGTCGCGGAGCCGTTCGCGGTCGTCGGTGTCGACCAGGATATTGTCGCCGTCGGCGAGCGTCGGCAGCATCGAATCGCCCTCGACGCGGATCACCGACAGCGCTTCCGCCCGGCCGCTGGCGATGCCGCGGACCCAGTTCGACTGGAAGGCGAGGACCGCCACTGGCGACTCGGCCCCCGGTTCGGCCCCGGACCCCGCCGACGCGCCGATGTCGAGGTGCGGGATCAGGACATAGTCGCCCGATGTCGCGGAGGCTCCGACCCGCGACATGACCGCGTGGCCGGCGCGCTCGGCGGGGCCGCCGAGCAGGCGCTCGGCGATGCCGAAATGCGCGGCGAGCTTGCGCCGGTCGTCCTCGCTCAACCGCCGCGGGACGCCGCGTTTGACGAACTGCTGGACGTAGGTCTGGTTGCGCCCGATCAGCCGCGACAGCGAGGCATAATCCTCGCCACGCTCGGTGATAAGCGCATCCAGCCGCTGCCGGATCGCGACATTTTCCATCGGTAGCGGACCCTCCTCTCCAGACCCCGCTATTAACGGCTTATAGAGATAGTTTTTTACCTAGACTAGTAGGAAATCACTTTGCATCGTGGGGCGGTCGAAGCGAATCGAGTCGGGAGAAAACCATGGCGAGCCTATTAACCGAGGTCGAACGTTGCCTGCGTCGGCGGAACATATCAGCATCGCGGTTCGGACGCGAGGTGGCAAGCGATCCGCGTTTCGTCTTCGACCTGCGTCGCGGCCGCGAACCCCGCCCGAGCACCGCCGCGCGCGTGCTGAGCTTCATCGCGGCGGCACGTCCCCCCGAAGCACGGCCATGAAGCGGCTGCTGACCAAGCCGCAGGGCTGCGTCCTCCGCGCACTCGTTTGTGCGCTCGGACCTTTCGAGGGCGCGCACGATAGGGAGTTTCCGCCGGTCATCGTCGAATCGTTCACGAGCGACGAGTGGATAAGCCTGACCTTCGCCGGGCATCGTCATGTGATCGCGCTCGTCGTGCCCGGCACCGCCGTACCCACGCTGGGTGACGTCACGGTCACCGGTCAGATCGTCGCCGAGGCGCAGATCGTTACAGCGAACGTCGTTGCGGGCGGCGTCGCGCTCACCGCTCGTATGATGACCGTCGAGGACGTCACCTGATTTTCAGCGCCGGATTCGTCAACTCTGTCAACTTAAGCTCAACCAGCCCAGCTTGACACCGCAATCGCCAAAACCTGGCATTGCAAAAAACTGGCCGCCTCGTATGACCTGAGTCGTGGTCAAATCGGCGGGGGCGATGGCGGCGCGATACGGAACGATGCCGATGCTCGCGGTGATGGCGGCGCTCGCGGGCTGCGGCGCGAAGCCCGTCGCGCCGCCGGCGGTTGAAACCGTCGTGCCGGTGACGCTGGCCGTCGTGGCGCCGGCGGCGGGGACGGGCGCGATCGCGGTGACGGGCACCGTCCGCCTCAAGCGCGAAACCGCGCTCGCGTTCAACACCTCGGGACGCCTTGCCGCGATCACCGTCCTCGAAGGCGAGACGGTTCGCCCCGGGCAGATGCTCGCGCGGCTCGACCCGACCGGGCTCGATGCGGCATCGCGCTCGGCTGCGGCCGATGCGCTTCGCGCACGCGCCGACTATGCCCGGCTGGCGAAGCTCGGGACGCAAGGCTGGGTGACGAAATCGCGCGTCGAAGGCGCCCAGGCCGCCGCGACCGCCGCCGCCGCCCGCGTCGACCAGACCGGCTTCGATGTTCGCTTCGGGCGGATCGTCGCGCCGGTCGGCGGGATCGTCCTGCGCCGCGCGTTCGAGCCCGGGCAGATGGTTGCGACCGGCGCCCCGGTCGTGACGATCGGCGAGACCGCGAGCGGCTATGTTCTGCGCGTGCCGCTGAGCGACGCCGACCTGCGCCGCGTCCGGCTTGGCTCCGGGGCTGCGGTGACGCTGGCGGCGCTGTCGGCCGAACCGGTCCCGGCGACCGTCACGGAAATCGCCGGGCGCGGCGACGACCGGACCGGCACGTTCCAGGTCGAGCTCCGCCTCGCCCCCCGGCCCGGGCTGCGATCGGGGCTGATCGGCAATGCGGTGATCCACGGCAGCGGCGGTGACGATACCAGTGGGGTCAGCGTCCCCGCCAGCGCGCTGTTCGCGGCGCGCGCCGACGAAGGCTTCGTCTACGTCTACGACCGCGGCGTCGTCCATGCCCGCCTCGTCGGCGTCGGGACGCTGACCGACGGCGGCATCGCCGTGACGCGCGGCCTCAAGGTCGGCGACCGCATCGTCGTCTCCGGGGTCGATCGCCTGCGCGACGGCGCGGCCGTTGCCGTGGCCGCGCGCTGATGGGCATCATCGCCTTCGCCATCCGGCGGTGGCAGATCACGCTCGTCGTCTTCGCGCTGCTGGTGGCGATCGGCGTGTCGGCGTTCACCGGCATCCCGCGATCGGTCGATCCGCACTTCCCGTCGCCGTTCATCGTCATCGTCGCGAGCCAGCCCGGGGCCGACCCGGCGGACATGGAAGCGACCATCGCCAAGCCGATCGAGGATGTCGTCCAGGGGCTCGACGGCATCAACCGCATCGCCTCGCGCTCGACCGACGGGACCGCGGTCATCACCGCCGAGTTCGACTGGTCGAGCGATCCGGAAAAGGACTATGATCAGGTCGTCCGCGAGGTGAACGCGATCCGTGCAAGCCTGCCGCCGTCGCTCGCCCGGATCGAATTCCGCAAGACCCGAACCACCGAATCGGCGGTTCTCCAGTTCGCGCTGGTCAGCGATACCGCGTCGTACCGCCGCCTCGAGAAGCTGGCGAAGGACCTGCGCGAGCGGCTGAACCAAGTCCCCGGCGTGCGCGCGACGCGGGCATGGGCGATCCCGACGCCAGAGCTGCGCGTCGCGATCGACGCCGGACGGATGGCGCAACTCGGACTGCCCGCGACCGCGCTGACCGATGCGCTGCGCAACGGCGGGGCCGACCTGCCGCCGGGCGCCGTCCAGTCGGGCGACAAGCGCTTCAATGTTGAAGCCGGGGGCGCCTTCCGCTCGGTCGCCGAGGTCGCCGCCACCCCGGTCCGCGCGGTCGACGGGCGCGTTGTCCGCGCCGGCGACGTCGCGACCGTCGGCTGGGGCTATGAGGAACAGCCGCATTTTGCGCGCTATAACGGCCACCGCGCGGTCTGGGTGACGCTGACGCAGAAGGACGCGGTCAACGTCCTCGACGTCCAGAAGGCGGCGGTGAAGGTTGCCGCCGCGTACCGGGCGCAACTGCCTCCCGATGTACGCCTCGAGACGGGGTTCGACCAGTCGCGCGACATCGCCGTCAAGCTCGACCACCTGGCGCGCGACTTCACGATCGCGCTGGCGATCGTGCTGTTGACGCTGCTCCCGCTGGGCTTGCGCGCGTCGCTCGTCGTGATGATCTCGATCCCGCTCAGCCTCGCGATCGGCTGCGCGGTGCTGGCCTTTGCCGGCTTCACGCTCAACCAGCTGGCGATCGCCGGGTTCATCATCAGCCTCGGGCTGCTCGTCGACGATTCCATCGTCGTCACCGAGAACATCGCGCGTCACCTGCGCGAGGGCGACGACCGGATGACGGCGGCGATCAGCGGCACGCGCGAGATCGCGGTCGCGGTCCTCGGCTGCACCTTCGTCCTGCTCCTTGCCTTCCTGCCCCTCGCCTTCCTGCCCGAAGGGTCGGGCAAGTTCATCCGCTCGCTGCCGGTCGCGGTGTTCGGGACGATCGCGGGGTCGCTGCTCGTGTCGTTGACGATCGTGCCGTTCCTTGCCTCCCGGCTCCTTCCGCGAACTGGCGACCCGGACGGCAACCGTGTGCTGCAGGCGATCCAGACCGGCATCCGCCGCTTCTACAACCCGATCCTCCACTGGTCGCTCGGGCGCCCGGCACTCGCGCTCGGGCTGTCGGGCGTGTTGTGCCTTGCCGCCTTCGGGCTGATCCCGTTGATCGGAACGAGCCTGTTTCCGCCTGCCGACACGCCGTATTTCCTTGTCGAGGTCGAAGCGCCGCAGGGCGCGGCGATCCCGCAAACCGACCGGGCGGTTCGTCTCGTCGAGGCCGCGCTGCGCGCCGAGCCGCAGGTCAAGACGGTGCTGGCGAACGTCGGCGCGGGCAATCCGCAGATCTTCTACAACCGCAGCGAGACCAGCACGCGGAGCAACTACGGGACCGTCGTCGCGGTGCTCGACGCGTGGGACCCGGTCGCCGGACCGGCGATGGTCGCGCGGCTGCGCAAGGTCTTCGACCGCGCCGTCGATGCCCGAATCACCGTCAAGATCTTCCAGAACGGCCCGCCGGTCAACGCGCCGATCGCGGTCGGCATCCGCGGCCCGCAGCTTGCGACGCTCAGCGGTCTCGCAGCACAGGTCGAACGCGTCATGCGCGGCATTCCCGGCACCCGCGACATCGTCAACCCCGTCGCGGTCGACCGGACGACGCTCGACCTCGGGCTCGATGCGGGCAAGGCGGCGCTGCTCGGGGTGCCGCCCGGCGCGGCGCGGCGCGCGGTCCGCCTCGCGCTTGCCGGCGAGGTCGCAGGGCGCTTCCGCGACGTCGAGGGCGACAGCTACAACGTCGTCGTCCGCCTGCC
>Ga0123338_10005334_pt1 | contig 11031 bp, 9 predicted proteins | sample grotaG_FD_89793 | JGI IMG/M metagenome (GOLD analysis project Ga0123338, IMG submission 89793) | Glacier valley bacterial and archeal communities from Borup Fiord, Nunavut, Canada, to study Microbial Dark Matter (Phase II) -... | ecosystem: Environmental > Aquatic > Freshwater > Ice > Glacier ...
AAGCGTATACATTATTCAAAAATGCCGCTGCGCCACTGGCTGTCGCACTGGTCACACGCGGCGGGCGTGTCGTGGTACATGAGGGGGCGCTGCCTGCGGGTCCGGTACTGCCCGACCGCGCGCTCTACGAGCGGATCAATGGCCTCGCGCAATGAGCATTCTCGCGATTGATTTCGGCGGGACGCGCACGCGGGCGGCGTGGTATTCTGCTGATCTTGAGATGATCGCGCGCAGCGAAACGCCTTCGCTGGTCGATCAACCCGCTGCGCACGTCCTGAAACGCATCATCGAGACTGCGCGTTCCGTTGTCCCGCAGGGTATGCAGCCCGCCGCGATTGGCATCTCCGCGCCGGGACCGCTCGACGCGCCACGCGGAGTCATTCACCACGCGTTGACGCTCCCCGGCTGGCAGGATGTGCCGCTCGCAGTGCTGCTCAGTGAGGCATTTGGCGGCGCGGCGGCCTATATGCAGAACGACGCGAACCTGGCCGCCGTCGCGGAAGCAGAACGCGGCGCGGCGCGCGGCTGTGACCCGGCGCTCTACCTCACGCTGAGTACGGGAATCGGTGGCGGCGCGGTGATCGGCGGGCGACTCTTCACCGGGGCGCGCGGTCTCGCCATCGAACCCGGTCATATTCAATGTACGCTCCCCGACGGGCGCATTTTGCGATTGGAAGACCTCGCCTCCGGGACCGGGATTGCGGCGCGGGCGCGCGAACGTTTGCAGCGGGATGACGCGCCCTCCACCTTGCGAGCGCTTTCCGAAATTAATGCAAAAGTGGTTGGAGAGGCCGCCGTAAGTGGCGATGCGCTTGCAATAAGTATTATTGAAGAGGCAGGGTATTGGCTCGGCCTCGCTCTGGTGGACCTGCTGCACCTGTTCAACCCGCAGGTGGTCGTCATTGGCGGGAGCGTGGCGCGGTTGGGTGATCTGTTATTCGACCCTGCGCGAAAAATCATTCGCGAGCGCATTTTGCACCCAGATTTCTATACGGAAGATTTGATTCGTCCCGCGCAGCTTGGCGACGATGTGTGCCTCGTCGGGGCGGCGTTATTGGCGGCGCGGGGTGGCAGATTGTGAGGTAAGAACAGGGGCGGACCCAACGTATCCACCCCTACAACAGTTTTACGACGCGGGACGAATCGATTTGATCACGCTTGCCATGCGGAAGATGAGCGTAATCCGGTCGCCCGGTCCAGAGATGCCGAACAGGAAGTAGGGCGTATCCCCGATGTAGAAGGCCATTTGCACCACGTCGCCCATGTAGCCCGCACTGCCGAGCGCGAGCGCGACATCGTAACCCGCCACCCTGTCGCGGATCGGCGTCTCCCATGTGTATTTCGTCTGGCTGCCGAGCGCAAAGCCAAGCAGCACATCGAGGTTGCGCGTCATCGGCATGTTGTCCGGCAGCATCGAGGTTGGTCCGTAGTTCACGAGGTAGAGCGCGTACTGCCCGGTATAGAAGTAATCCCACTCCGAGTACGAGAGCCAGTTGTCGATCAGGTCATCCGAGGTCGCCAGATAGACATACAAATCTTCGTAGGAGTCGGATGGGCTGCGCGCCACCCAACCGGATGGGATTTCAACGGAGAACACACTACCAAGCGCAGTATAACGCTCTGTCTGCGAGCGCGGCGTCTGCGTTCCAATGGGCGTGCTGGTTGGGAGGGGGATGCGCGTCGGTTGAAAAGTCGTCGCGCGGGGTTGCGGCGTGTATGTCGCGTCCGGATTGGGCGTATTGATGCGGTCTGTACTCGTCAGCGGTCTGAGAGATGAAATCACATCCTCCAGCGGTGCGAGGTTTGTTTCAGGGTCGGTGATTGGTATCCCTGCAACGACGATCATGGGCTTGCCTTCAAGGAAGAAGGCAATAATCTGGCCGCGCAAGGTCCGTGTGGTGAACGCCACGCGGGAGGCATTTTTCTGGCCGTATTTGACGCTTTCTGCCTGTTGTAGAATAAAACCTTCCGGAACATCCTTGACAATGTTGCTGATGAGCAGTTCAGGACCGCTGGATGGATTCAGGTCAGAAGGAATGTTCATTCCCTGGCCGTTGATGCTGATGGACGCGATCACGCTACCTGCGGGCAGCACCGGATTTGTATCTTTGGCGAGGTCAAGCGCTTCAATACTGGTTCCCATTTCGATGCTGTTGGTGTTGCGCTCACGCACGACCCACTCTGCCGGGTAGTTGAAAGTGTAGAGGCCGTTCTGCGAGATATAAGCGCGCGTATCGGCCTGCGCACGGGATGCGCCGAGCGGGATCAATGCCACAAACGCGAGGGTGAGCATCAACGCGAAAAATCGTTTGAACAACGTCATAGCCGGAGTTCTCCTTCGTGCCGTTATCCAGATTGTAGTCTCAAACGTGAATGCGCGCCGACACCAGACAGTCTATTGCGGCCTATTTCATACCAAATTTTTCCTGAAAGCACTTGTACCCGGCTTCGGTCAGCGCCGCGAGTTCCGCGAAGAGCGCCGCGTCCGGCTTCTTGAAATTGAAGTAGCTTTTGCCTTGCATCCGCTTTTTGAGCGGTGCGGACATGCCTTCGAGCAACTCCGGGCAGGCGTAGACCGGGACTAATTGGTAGCTCACGTAGTTTTTCCTGATATACACCGCGCCGAACCAGATTGGCTGCTTGTTCGCTCTCGGTAGTTTTGTGACGAGGCTATAGCTGTCAGGCGCGTCCTCATCCGTGATGAGGTGCGCGGCGTGGCGGCTCAGATAGGACTTCAATTCATTGAATATGGGCTGAAAATCGGCGGGTTCGCTCATGGCACATTCTCCACAGTAAAAACATACGTTCTATAGTATATACGGAATTGCGCGTGAAGTCAAGTGTGGGGTGAGCTATAGAGCACGTAGGGGTTTGATATAATGATTCGATTATATTGGCGGCCTGCACATGCCCTTCCCCGCGCCGGACCTCTCGATCTATCTGCATATCCCGTTTTGCAGCGTGCGTTGCACGTATTGCGCATTCAATATCTATGCGAACCTCGAACGGCTCATCCCAGCGTATGTCGATGCGCTGTGCGCCGAACTCCGCGTGCTGGGTCCGCAGGCTGATAAGCGCGTGCATACCGTCTACTTCGGCGGCGGAACGCCAAGCCTGCTCACGCCCGCGCAGGTCGGGCAAATACTGATGGCAATCCGCGAAAGTTTCACGGTATGCGATGCGCCGGAAATATCCTTCGAGGTGAACCCGGAAGCACTGCCGACTGGCTATTTCGAGGCATTGCGGGCGCTCGGCGTAAACCGTCTCAGTATCGGGATGCAATCCGTTCACGCCGACGAACTGGCGCTCTTCGGGCGGCTGCATACCCCGCAGGATACAGCACGGACGGTCGCGGCGGCGCGCGGCGCGGGCTTCGATAACCTGAGCCTTGATTTAATCTATGGCGTGCCGAACCAGACGCTTGAAAAATGGGAGGCAAGCGTGCGCGCTGCGCTCGACCTCATGCCGGAGCATCTCTCGCTGTATGGCTTGCAGGTCGAAGACGGGACCGCTTTCGCAAAATGGATCGAACGCGGGCGGCTCCCCACGCCTGATGACGACCTCGCAGCAGATATGTATGATGCCGCCGACGCGCTGATCAGTGATGCTGGCCTCGCGCAGTACGAGATCAGCACATGGGCGCGTCTCGGCTGCGAGGCGCGGCATAACCTGCAATACTGGCAATATGGCGATTATCTGGGCGTGGGTGTGGGCGCGCACGGCTTCGTACATGGCTTGCGCTACAGCGTGATACGTTCGCCGCAGCAATATATCAAGCGCGTTGCAGCGGGCGCAGGCACACGGTATCCGCGCACCGCCAGCACCGACACAATGGAACCGATCAGCGCTGATCAGGCAATGGATGAGGTTATGATTACCGGGCTGCGGGTGCTGCGCGAGGGCGTGGATCAAGAAGCGTTTCGCGCGCGGTTTGGCCTCTCGATTGCGGAAGTATACGGTCCCGCGCTGGAACGCCTCGCGGGGTTGGGGATGCTCGATGTCACGCCCGAAGCAGTGCGGCTGACGCGCCCGGCGCGGCTGATTTCCAATCAGGTGTTGGTTCACTTCACGCGCGAGATACCGTCGCCAGCCAACCCGTGAGGGAGAGGAGCGACGGCGGGCGCGTCAGAAGCGGACGACGCGCGTGGGGGTACGCACCGGGCGCGACTTGCGGCGCTGTGGGTTCTGTTGATTTTGCGGACGCGCACCCGTCGGCGGGCGGTGGTTGCGGCCATTCGGGGCGAGGTTCGTGACGGGTGGCAGCCCAAACGGGGATTGATACGGATTTTCCGATGCGACCGCGATATGCTGCTGCGTCAGACGTTCAATATCGATCAGGTAGGCGCGTTCTTCCGTGTCGCAGAACGAGAACGCGATGCCCGAAGCACCCGCGCGCCCGGTCCGCCCGATGCGGTGGACGTAGCTCTCCGGCTCGTTGGGCAGGTCGTAGTTGATGACGTGCGTCACGTCGTCCACATCGATCCCGCGTGCGGCAATATCCGTCGCGACTAGAATGCGCGAATTGCCCGCTTTGAACGCCGAGAGCGCGTTCTGTCGTGCGGATTGCGAGCGGCCACCATGGATAACGCCCGCATCGATGAAGGCGCGCGACAATTGTTGCGCGACCTTATCCGCGCCGTGCTTGGTGCGCGTGAAGACGAGGACACGCCGCATCGAGCGGTCACGCAGCAGGTGTTGCAGCAGGGCCGGCTTGTCGGCCTTCTCCACGAAGAAAATCGACTGGTCGATCACTTCGACGGTCGAAGCCACAGGCGTCACCGCGATGTACACGGGGTCCGTCAGGATCGCATCAGCGAGCGAGCGAATATCGTTCGGCATCGTCGCGGAGAAGAGCAACGTCTGGCGCTTGCCCTTGAGCATGGCGACAATCCGCCGCACGTCATGGATGAAGCCCATATCGAGCATCCGGTCGGCTTCATCCAGCACCAGAATTTCGATAGAATTGAGGTTGATGTAGCCCTGATTGATCAGGTCGAGCAGGCGTCCCGGAGTCGCGACCAGCACTTCCGCGCCGTGTCGCAGGCGGGCAACCTGTGTGTTTTGATTCACACCGCCGAAGAGCGTCACCTGCCGGATGTTCGTATATTTGCCGTAGGTGTCGAAGCTCTCACCGATCTGTACGGCGAGTTCGCGGGTGGGCGAGAGGACGAGCGTTCTGATGCGTGGCGGTCCGGCTGGCCGCTGCGCCGCAAGACGCTGTAAAATCGGGAGCGCAAACGCGGCGGTCTTCCCGGTTCCGGTCTGCGAACAGCCCAGCAGGTCGCGACCCGCCAGAATGTGCGGAATCGCCTGCGCCTGAATAGGGCTGGGTTCGGTGTAGCCGACCGCGTGCAGGACACGCAGCAACGGCTCGACAAGCTGAAGTTCAGCAAACTGCATTCGTATTTCTCTCCTCAGTTCAAACTGAGTATTTAGGGACACTGCTAACCAGACACGCTGACGCGCCTGTTTCGTACTGGAACGACGCAGGCGAAGTGGTTATTATACCAGAGAAAGTGCAATATATTGGCGCGTAGCCGATTTAGCCGGAGCGCTGCCGCATCGCCTCGAACAAAATCACACCCGTCGCCATTGCCGCGTTGAGCGACTCCGCACCTGTTGCTCCTTTTACTTGCCTTGAACCCAGCTTTGTGATTCTTTTGAAACGCTGTTAGCAAAATAACTCTGTAAAATCCCACGACATCGATATTCACCTTGAGGGCAACATGGATAATCGGCTCATTTCAGCAGCATCGTTGATCAAAAATGGAACCCCTGCTTCGGCAGTTCCTATATTGCAACCTCTGCTTAAAGAAGAAAATGCTGATGCGTGGTTTTTGTATTCGTTCAGCTTTGTAAAAAACGAGGATATTGTCAGATGTCTCGAACGCTGTTTACGCATTGATCCCGACAATGAAAAGGCAAAAAAGCGCCTTGAGTTGCATCAACAGCAAATTTTCAACAACTTGACAAGTGATTTGCTACAAACAGGCACGACAACCATTGTCTCAAACACGTTCCCACTAGAAGACTCTACTTTTGCTGCTATGAGCAACAATTTTGATCCTCAAACAGGCATATTGGCCTGCCCACGCTGCCATAGAATGGACAAAATTATCAGTATACCTTCGTTGGTCAGCTCACAAACTGCAAATCAGTCTGGGCGTTACATCGGCTTTCGAGATTTTGGTAGTACCTACTCCGTAAATCAGTCTGCATTGGCGAGAATGCTAATGCCTCCTCTAAAGCCTACATTCAAGAACAACACTATATTGTTTACGTTTGGTGTTTGGCTAGGAGCGATTATTTTGTGGATATTATTATTCATAGCATTTGCTACTGAAGTAGCCCGAAATCGTGAGGTTGGTATTATTCTGATAGTTATCATGACGATAGCAGTGATCGGAGGCGCAGTTACTACTACTCATCTCTACGAAAAGGAGAAAGGCAAGATCGCTGATGCTATGTACAAGGGAGGCATCGCCTCACACAAGGGTATCATGAATGAATGGACACATTCTATGTATTGCGAGCGATGCAACCTTACATATTGTAGAACGCACAACGACGAGGTTGTTTGGAGTCCACCTGAGCAGTTCATGGCTATGCTTTGGAGTCGGCATAGCCTACAATTGATTAAATAGAGCGCTGCCGCATCGCCTCGAATAGAATTACGCCTGTTGCCATCGCCGCGTTGAGCGACTCCGCGCCCGCCGTCATCGGGATACGGATGCTGGTCAGTTCGAGGTCGGGCAGGTTTTCCGAAACGCCACCCGCGCCATGTGCTTCACTGCCAATGATCAGCGCGGCGGGCTGCTTCCAATCGACCGCCGAGTATTCCTTCGTTCCCTGTGCATCCGCAATATAGAGCGGGAGCGCCCCATAATGATCCGCGATTTCGCCCCACGTCAGGCGGCGAATCGGCAGCCGGAAATGCGCGCCCATCCCACCACGCAGCGTCTTCGGGTTGAATGGATCGACGCTCCCTGGCGCAAGGACGACGATCTCCACGCCCGCCGCCGCCGCCGTGCGCAGAATGGTCCCGAAATTGCCGGGGTCGGATACGCCATCGAGGATCAATGCCAGTTTGACAGCGGTTGGCACGTCCAATTTAGGCATCGGGAACACGGCAAGCAAACCCTGCGGCGTGTGCGTATCGGAGACGTAGAGCAGCAGGTCTTGCGAAATTTCGTAGACATCCGTGCCGACCCGTTGCAGTTGTTCGAGAAGCGTTCCGGTCGCGCTGCCCGCCGCCGATGCCTCTTCGGTCACGAGGACGAATGACGGGACTGCCCCGCCCTGCATCGCGTCGGAGATCAGGCGCGTGCCTTCAAGCACGATCTTTTCTTCAGTGCGGCGCGCTTTGGGCTGCATTTGCAGCGAACGGACCAGCTTGATCCGATCATTGTGCTGGCTGGTGATTTTGTTGAAATTTTGCACGCGCTTATCCTGCTATCGAGATCAGGTCGGAAGGTTGTGGGAGCGCGACCCGACCCGGCAGCCGCGCTTGCATCGACCAGGGACCCGTCCACGTCACTTCGACCGCGACGACCTGCCCCTTGCGATCCTGTGCTTCGTCCTCAAAGAAGACGATCTTGTTCTGCGGAGTGCGTCCGCGCCACTTGCCGCCCTGATTTTCCTCGACCAGCACTTCGACCGTATGGCCGAGCCATTGCCCGTTAATCTCCGCGCAGACCGTCGCTTGTAAGTCGTCGATAGCGATCCGACGGCGTTCCTTTTCGGCTTCCGGCACGTCGTCCGGCATGGTCCGATTGCTGAGGGTATGCGGACGCGGGCTGTACTTCGCGAGGTGGACTTTATCCAGCTTCAAATCGGCGAGCAGATTATACGTATCCTGAAACTGCGCCTCTGTTTCGCCACAGAAGCCGACAATAATATCACAATGGATCGCGACATTCGGCACGCGCTCGCGGATACGGGCAATCAGCGCGCGATATTGCGCATTCGTGTAGCCGCGCTTCATCCGAAGCAACACTTCATCGTTCCCAGCCTGCGCAGGGACTTCGATTTGCGGCATGACATGCGGCAGGTCCGCGACCGTATCCAGCAGCTTATCGTTCATCCAGTTGGGATGGCTGGTCAGGAAACGGAAGCGCTCGATCCCTTCCGCGACGCCCGCATCATGCACCACGCGCAGCAGGTCCGCGAGGTCGGGACCATCGGGGACATCCCTGCCGTAGCGGTCCACAATCTGGCCGAGGAAGGTAATTTCCTTGATGCCCTGTCGCGCGAGGCTGCGTACTTCCGCGACGATCTCCCCGACAGGCCGTGAGCGCTCAATGCCGCGCTGGAATGGGATTATACAAAAACTGCACGCATGGGAGCAGCCATAGACGACCGGAACATAGGCCGAAACGAGGTTGCCGCGTTCGCGCTCCGGCAGGATGATCCCGTGTGCGTCGTCTTGCAGCGCATCGCGATAGGCGCGGTCGGTGGCTTCGCCCGTGATTGCCAGATTGTCGAAGAGGCCGCGCTCGCGCAGGAAATCAACCATCGGCATCGGCTCCGAGGGCGACATGAAGACATCCACGAAGGGAAGCTGCTTGCGCAGGCGCAGCGGGTCCTTGACCCCGACAAGGCAGCCCATCAACCCGATTACCCTGTCAGGTTCGCGCTCCTTGAGCATACGCAGGCGATACAGGCGGCCATACGCTTTATCTTCCGCGCTCTGCCGGACGACGCAGGTATTGACGACCAGCACATCGGCGCTGTCTGCGTCTTCCGCCGCGTGGTAGCCAATTTTTTCAAGTTCGCTGGCGAGTCGCTGCGAGTCGGCCTCGTTCATTTGGCAGCCCAGCGTCCAGATATGATAAGAACGGCTCATCGCCTGCACCACCTGTAAATTCATCCGAGCATTGTAGCATAGGGTGGCGTGCTTTTGAATTGCCGACTACGGCAGCAGGTCACTCACGGCAAGCTCTGCAACCTGCACCTGATCGATCACCACCGGGATCGTGCTTGTTTCGGGGTAAATTTGTTGCTTCTGGTAGTTGCCATCTTTCGGCTCAGTGAATACTTCAATCTGACGATCCACGAGGTTCACAATCCAATAAACCGGAATCCCCGCGCGTGCATAAATGCGTACTTTCATCACGCGATCCAGCCTCAAAGTAGCATCTGAAACCTCAACGATAAGTACGGTATCCTTTTCAGTTGGTTTGTCTTCGTAGTCGTCTTCATTCCCTCTAACCACCATCACATCCGGCTCCGGTTCACTGGTTGCAAGCGTCACGGGGTCTTGCGTCATCACAAACCAGCCCCGCGGAAGCAATTTTAGAAAGGTGCTGTTAATTTTCCGTGTGGCACAGATATGTGACCAGTTTTTCGTCATTTTCTCGACAAGCCAACCTTCCAGCAGTTCAACCGGATCGCCGTCCATAAGAATTCCTGCGTCGATTAGCGCGTGGTACTGCGCCACCGAAAGGCGATAGATACTCTCTATCGGTATGGCAATCTGTTCAACTTCCAAAACCCGGTCGACCATAGCTGCACCCTCTACAACTCACCTGTATTTTGCCTCAAAACACAATCTTAAACCATACGACAGCTACATAGCCGCGCAGGGACGCCGTTCTGAGATAAAACGTTTGAATCAAAAAGGTGAGCGACCGCTTTGACCGCTCACCTTAATTTTGTGGACTGGAGCGAGCGTTAGCTCACGCGCTCTTTGGTCAGGAACTCGATCATATCTCCGATGCGGATCGTCTCGAAGCCATCCAGCCGGATACCGCATTCGATCCCGGCGCGCACTTCGCGCACGTCTTCGATCCCGCGCTTCATCGAGGCGACCGTGAGTTCGTTGGCGACGATGGTGGTTCCACGGCGCACGCGCGTTTTTGCGTTACGGCGGATTTCGCCATCGCGCACCACGCACCCGGCAATCGTCCCCGTCTTGAGGTTGAATAGCGCGCGGACTTCCGCCGTCCCCACCACCTTATCAGCATATACCGGATCGAGCAGGCCGTTGAGCGCCTTCTCAATATCCTCGAAAAGCTGGTAGATGATGTTGTAGAGGCGAATATCCACGCCGTTCGACTCGGCGATATGGCTGGCGGCGTGATCGACAATCACGTTGAAGCCGATCACTATAGCGCCGGATGCAACCGCGAGGTTCACATCGTTTTCGCTGATGTTGCCGATTTCAGCGTGCAGAATCTTGAGGCCAAGCTGCGCAGTCTGGAGGTTGTTCAAGCCGTTGATGATCGGTTCGAGCGACCCCTGCACATCGGCCTTGAGGATCAGGTTGAGTTCGCGAACGTCACCCGCCTCGAACTTCTTGAAGACATCTTCGAGCGAGAATGAACGCGGTCCGCGCTCGTTAGCGGTGACCTGTGCGGCCTTGCGCTCTTCGACGACGACGCGCGCTTCCTTTTCACTGCGCACGATGTTGAACGAATCGCCCGCGTTGGGCATCTCGTTCAGACCCATCACACGCGCGGGTGTCGAGGGTGGCGCGTTCTGGATCGGCTTGCCCTTCTCATCGAACATCGCGCGGATGCGACCAAGAGAGGTCCCGGTCAGCACGATGTCGCCCACACGCAGCGTCCCGTTCTGGACGAGCAGCGTGGCGAGGATACCCTTGTTCTTGTCCATCTGTGCTTCGATGACCGTCCCGGCGACGCGACCCTTCGGGTTGGCGACGATCTGTGCGTCATCGGCGGTCAGCAGGATCGCTTCCAGCAGATCGTCAATACCCTTGTTCTCACGCGCGGAGACCGGGATGACCATCGTATTGCCGCCCCACTCGTCAGCAACCAGATCGAGGTCGGCCAGTTCCTGCTTCACGCGGTCCGGGTTAGCGTTGCGCTTGTCGATTTTGTTGAGCGCGACGACGATAGGGACGTGCGCGGCGCGGGCGTGCGCGATGGCCTCTTTGGTCGTCTCCATCACGCCGTCGTCGGCAGCAACGACCAGCACTGCGACATCCGCGCCCTGCGCACCGCGCGCGCGCATCGCGGTAAAGGCCGCGTGACCGGGGGTATCCAGAAAGGTGATTTTGCGCCCGTCCTT
>Ga0123338_10005336_pt1 | contig 11030 bp, 8 predicted proteins | sample grotaG_FD_89793 | JGI IMG/M metagenome (GOLD analysis project Ga0123338, IMG submission 89793) | Glacier valley bacterial and archeal communities from Borup Fiord, Nunavut, Canada, to study Microbial Dark Matter (Phase II) -... | ecosystem: Environmental > Aquatic > Freshwater > Ice > Glacier ...
AAACGCGTCCTCGAGCGGGCTGGCAGCGTGGCCCGTCAGCCGCTCGACGTCAGCGGTGACCGCGGCGACCTCGCCGTCGCGGATGGCGGTGTAGGTGCTGACCCACGCGTCGAGCTGCCACTGCTCCTGCGACCATTGACGCCGTGACGTGTAGGCCTGCTCGAGTGTCTGGTCCACGAAGCGAAAGGTCCTTCCCGTGACACTACTTCCGAGGACAGCACTGCCCTCGAGGACAGCACTCAGGCGCGCAGTCGCCTCGGTGAGCGTCACGGCCTCGGGCCCGGTGAGGGTGTACGTCGCGCCGATGTGCGACGCCGGGTCGCGCAGCACCGCGGCGGCGGCATGGGCGACGTCATCACGGGTGACGAGGGCGACCCGGCCCTGCCCTGCCGGTCCGTGGATGACGCCGTCGTCTCCGGCGAAGAGGGTGAGGGCGTCGGCGTAGAAGCTGTCGCGCAGGAAGGTGCACCGCATGCCGCTTGTCCGGATCGCCGCCTCGGTGTCGGCGTGGTCGCGCCCCAGGGTGAAGAGCGCATCGGGAGAAGCCCCCGCGAACGAGGTGTAGACCACGTGCCCCACCCCGGCCGCCCCGGCCGCCTCGACGAAGGTGCGGTGCTCCTGACGGCGGGTCGGTGACTCCGCGCCGGAGACCATGAAGAGCACGTCGACCCCAGCCAGAGCCGCGCGGGCGGCCTCCCCGTCCGCGTAGGCCGCCACGGTCACCTGCGGCGCCCACGGCAGCTGCGGCGCGCGGCTGGCGTCGCGCACGACGAGGCGGTCGACGGCGTCACCGAGCAGGTCGACGACCCGGACGCCGAGGTGGCCGGTCGAACCGGTGACGGCGAGGGTCACCGCTCTCGCGTCCTCACAGGGCCACGACAGCGAAGCGCTCATCGGGGTGGGCGATCGCCTCCTGAGCACCGATGAGCATCATCTCCTCGCGGCGGGCAGCGTGGGTGGCCTCGAGCACTGCATACATCGATGCCGCGGTGCGTGAGAGGGCGACCCGCGGGCCGTCGGTGAGGGTGTGGGCCAGGAAGATCGCGGCCGTGGCGTCGCCACCACCGCGGACCGTCATGTCGAGCAGGGGGGTCGAGACGGCATACGCACCCTCGTCACTGACGCAGACCATCTGGATCTCGCCCTCGGGAGTGTCGGAGGTGATCACGCTCGTCACGAGCACGGTGCGCGGGCCGCTCGCCCGCACGACGTCGATGGCGACCGTCAGGTCGGCCTGCGTGGCGACCTCCCGGCCCGAGAGGAACTCGAGCTCGAACTGGTTGGGGGTGACGATGTCGGCGGCCGGCACCACGTGGTCGCGCATGAACGCCGGGATGCCCTCGCGCACATAGAAACCGCGGCCGACGTCGCCGAGCACGGGGTCGCAGGCATAGACCGCGGCCGGGTTGGCGGCCTTGACCCGGGTGACCGCGTCGAGGACGACCTCACCGACCGCCTCGGCGCCCAGGTAACCCGAGAGCACCGCGTCGATTCCCGGGAAGGCACCACGGTCCTCGACACCGCGGATGACCTCGCGCACGTCGTCGGGGGCGATGAGCGGGCCCCGGGTGGTGCCATAGCCGGTGTGGTTGGAGAAGTTCACTGTCAGCACCGGATAGACCTCGTGGCCGAGGCGTTGCAGCGGGAAGACCGCCGCGGAGTTGCCGGCGTGACCGTAGGCGACGTGCGACTGGATGGAGAGGATCTGCACGTTGCCGAGGTTACCCTTCTCCGCCGGGTGCACCGCGGCTCACCGTCCCGTCGGTGTCGCAGCGCTCGGGTCACTTCACTCGGGTCACTTCACTCGGGTCACTTCACTCGGGTCACTTCACTCGGGGATCGGAGCCGTTCTCGGAGACCATGGGCTTGCTGGCCGTAGCCCACGACATCATCCCGCCGTCGACGTTGGCCACGTCGTAGCCCTGCTGCGCCAGCCACTGCACGGCCTGGGCGGAGCGGCCCCCCGCCTTGCAGGTGACCGGGAGGGTTCCGTCGACCTGCGGCAGGTCGCCGACCCGCTCCGCGAGCTGGGAGAGCGGGATGTGCACGGCGTGGGGGGCGTGGCCCTCGTCCCACTCGTCCTGCTCGCGCACATCGAGCACGATCGCGTCGTCGGCGAGGTCGGTGGGGGAGACCTGAGTCATCGTCATGGGACGATTGTGTCACCGGGCGAGAATGGACCCGTTCCGTCCGGCGTCGGGGCGGTCCGGGCGGCAGGCGCTCGACCCGGGGCAGGCCCGTCGGGTTCGTCGGTAGAGACAGGGGTGCACCATGACAGACACCGTGACCGTGGTCGGCGCCGGGATCGCCGGGGCTGCGTGCGCCGTCGAGCTGCAGCGGCTCGGGGTGACGTGCCGCGTGCTCGAGCGCGGCCGGGCGCCCGGCGGTCGCCTGGCCTCACCATCGGTCCACGACCGACGGGTGGACCTCGGTGCGGGCTACTTCACGGTGCGCGACGAGGGTTTCGCGGTCGTCGTGGCGCAGTGGGAGCGGCGGGGGCTGGCGCGGCGGTGGACGGACACGTTCTCCCTCCTGACACCTCACCCCCGGCCGGGTGAGCCGACGAGCAAGAGCGGGCCCACCCGGTGGGCCGCTCCCGGTGGGTTGCGCAGCCTCGTGCGTGACCTGCTGACCGGGGTCGACGTCCAGCTCGAGCGTGAGGTGAGCGACCTGGCAGAGCTGGGCGGGCCGGGCGGGCCGGGCGGACAGGGCGGACAGGGCGGACAGGGGGTGCCGGGCGGGTTCCCTCGGGGACCGGTCGTGCTGGCCATGCCCGACGCGCAGGCCTCCCTCCTGGCCGGGGACGCCGTGGAGGGAGTGAGCTGGCTGGGGTCCGACCCCGTCATCGCCGTGGCCTGTGGCTTCGCCGAGCGCACCTGGGCCGCGACCCTGGGTGACGCCGCCTTCGTCAACGACGACGACGACCTCACCTTCGTGGCCGACGACGGCTCCCGACGGGGGGATGGGGCGCCCGTCCTCGTCGCCCACACGACCCCCGCGCTGGCGGCCCGGCACCTCGGTGCGCCGGACGGAGTCGTCCCGGTGGTGGGGGCCGCCCTCGACCGGCTGCTGCGTACAGGTGCACCTCAGTGGACGCACGTGCACCGGTGGAGCCTGGCCAAGCCGGGCTCGGCCCACGACTCCACCCACCACTGGGACGGTCGGCTGGGGCTGGCCGGCGACCAGTGGTGCCCGGACGGGCCTCCGCGTGTCGAGAGCGCCTGGCGCTCCGGCGTCGAGGTGGCCCGGGCGATCGCAGGCTGACCCCTGTCTGCCGCCCGCCTGACCTATCCCCGGGCCACACCCGGCATCGCGCCCCAGCCGGGAACGGGACTGTGACGGGGAACGGGGCGGTGACGGGGAACAGGGGGGTCGACGGCGCGGTTAGGTTGTGACATGCCTGACATCGCCACCCCGACCGGTCGACCGGTCATCCTGCTGGCCGCCGACGACGAGCGGCGGGGGGCGGTCGAGCAGGTCTTCACCTCTCGCTACGGGCACGACTACGACGTGCAGGTCGTCGGGTCCTCGGCTGCCCTCCTCGAGCGGGCCGAGGAGCTGGCCATCGACCAGCGGTCGATCGCGATGGTGTGCGCCCAGTCCGAGCTGCCAGACGGCGACGGTCTCGCGGCGCTCGACGCCGTGCACGCCATCAGCGCGACCGCCCGCCGCATCGCCCTGCTCGCGACGTCGCGTTACGCCCCCAACCTGCCCCGTCTGCGCGAGGCCATGGCCGAGGGTCGGCTCGACGCGTGGCTCGGCATCCCCACGGCTCCGCGCGACGAGGAGTTCCACACCGCCGTCGGCGAGCTGCTCTCCGACTGGACGTGGTCGACCGGCGCCGTCGAGGTCGACGGGGTGCAGGTCGTCTACGACACGAAGTCGGCGCAGGTGGCACGGCTGCTCGACTACTTCCAGCGGATGGGCCTGCCGCACCGCAAGTACCACGCCGACTCCGAGGTGGGCCGGGCCGTGGTCGCCGCAGCGGGTGAGGGAGCGCAGTTCCCCCTGGTGCACAACCTGCTCCGCCGTCCAGAGGGTGTCGGCGCCGCCGTCGTCCGACCGCAGGACGTGCGGAGCGCTCCGACCATCGCCGAGCTCGGCGCCGAGATGTACGGCACGCCCGCCGACCTCGGCCCCGACCACGTGGCCGACCTGCTGGTCATCGGTTCCGGCCCGGCGGGCCTCGCTGCCGCCGTCTATGGCGCGTCGGAGGGGCTCCATACCGTCGTGCTCGAGTCGGAGGCCGTGGGCGGACAGGCCGGCACCAGCTCGATGATCCGCAACTACCTCGGCTTCCCCCGCGGCATCTCGGGGATGCGGCTGGCGCAGCGCGCCCGGATGCAGGCCCTGCGCTTCGGGGCCCGCTTCTTCGTCGGCACGCCGGTGACCACGCTGGTCGCGTTGGGATCGCGCGACGAGCCGCACCACGTGGTGCTGGAGGACGGCAGCGTCGTGCGAGCCCGCGCGATCGTGGTCGCCAGCGGCGCGGCATACCGGCGCCTCGGTGTCGAGTCGATCGAGGCCATGGTGGGCCTTGGCGTCACGTACGGCGCGGCGACGACGATGGCCCCGGCGATGACCGGGCGGCACGTCGTCGTGGTGGGTGGCGGCAACTCCGCGGGGCAGGCGGCCGTGCACCTGGCGCGCTTCGCGAAGCAGGTGACGATCGTCGTACGACGTGAGGGGCTCGCCGCGACGATGTCGGACTACCTCGTGCGCGAGGTGTCGGCCAACCCGGTCATCGAGGTGCGCCCGCACACCGAGGTCGTCGACGGTGGCGGCGACGGGTGGCTGCAGTGGCTGACGCTGCGCGACCGGCGCGACGGGACCTCGGAGCGGGTCGACGCGTCGGGGTTGGTGCTGCTGCTCGGGGCCGACCCGTGCGCCGACTTCCTGCCCGACAGCGTGGCGCGCGACGACCGCGGGTTCGTGCTCACGGGGCGGGACGTGCCGAGTGAGCTGTGGCAGGGCGGGCGACCGCCGGACTCGCTCGAGACGACCGTGCCCGGCATCTTCGCGGCCGGTGACATCCGCGTGACGTCGATGAAGCGCGTTGCCGCGGCGTCGGGCGAGGGAGCGGCAGCGGTGCCGCTGGTGCACGCGTGGCTCACACCGGCGGTGGAGTAGGCGAGGTGGGTCGGCCGGCCCCTTGGGTGGTCAAAGAATCACCTCAACCTCGGTTACTTGAGGTGATTCTTTGGCTGCCCAAGGGCCCGCCAGGCTGACGGTCCCGACCTACTTCAGTAGCCGGCTCATCCGGCGGTCGGCGAGCGGCTTCCCCCCGGTCTGGCAGGTCGCGCAGTACTGCAACGAGGAGTCCGCGAACGACACCTCGCGGACGGTGTCGCCGCAGACCGGGCAGACCTCGCCGGTCCGGCCGTGCACCCGCATGCCTTCGCGCTTGGCGTCCTTGAGCTCCTTCGCGGGCTTCCCCGACGCGGCGACGACGGCGCCGGTGAGGGTGTCGCGCATGGCTTCATAGAGGCGTCGGACGTCGTCCGGCGCGAGTTTGGCCGCGATCGCGAAGGGCGACGTGCGCGCGACGTGCAGGATCTCGTCGGAGTAGGCGTTGCCGATGCCGGCGAGGAACGTCTGGTCGCGCAGCAGCCCCTTGACCTGGGTGCGGCGACCCTCGAGCATCGAGGTGAAGCGCTCCAGCGAGAAGTCAGCGGCGAGCGGGTCGGGCCCGAGGCTGGCGACGCGCGGCACATCGGCGACGTCTCGCACGAGGTACGCCGCGAGCGACTTCTTGGTGCCGGCCTCGGTGAGGTCGAAGCCCGAGCCGTCGGAGAGCCTCAGCCGCAACGCGATCGGCGACTTGCCGGGGCGCACGACCGTGCTGGGCAGCTCGTCCGACCAGCGCAGCCACCCGGCACGAGCGAGGTGGAAGACCAGGTGGGTGCCGTCGACGTCGAGGTCGAGGAACTTGCCGTGCCGGCTCACCGCGTCGACCGGCGCCCCCGCGAGCGACGACGGCGGGGGGTCGAAGGTCTTGAGCACCGAGAACGACGCCAGCTCGAGCGAGGCCACGGCGAGCCCCTGCGTGCGCTCGGCGAGGAAGTCGACGAGCGCCTGGACCTCGGGCAGCTCAGGCACGAGGCCATCATGTCATCCGGTCGGCCCGCCGCGGCGGTGAGGAACCGACGCGGTCTTCGTATGAAGAGTCGCGGCGCGACGAGTGGCACCACGACGAGTCGTACGATCTGCCGGTGGGCTCAGGTGCGGAAACCGGCGTGCACGTGGTCGTGGTGGGTGTCGTCGGAGAAGTACGTGGAACCGGCGAGCAGGACGGGTCCGCCGACGTTGTAGGACCCGGCGGCGGCCGCGGCCCGCATGTAGGCCGTGACCAGAGACCGCGCCGTCGACACCACCGCCTGCCCGTCGACCGCCCAGGTGTCGAAGGCGCGTCCCTGCGGGTGGTCGCTGCGCCGGCTGGTCCCGAAGACGAGGAGGGGATGCCCCGACCGCACGACCGACACCCCGAGGGTGAACTGCTGGGCGAGGCCCAGCATGGCCGTCAGCACGCTGTCGTGCACCTGCCCCGAGCGCACGTCGGCGGCCGACGCCGGGGGCAGGGTGATGCGGCGGCTGGCGAGCACGGCCCGGGCCGCGGCGGAGAGGACGGTCGTGGCCGGGCCGGGCTCCGACGGCATCACGGCCGTCACCCGCCACCGGGGCGAGGCGCTGGAGAGCCGGACGTCGATGGTCGCGCCGCCCTGGGTGACCCTGCCCGCGAGGACCGTCCAGGTGCGGCAGACGACGAGGACGCTCGCCGAGGTGGCGAGGATGCCGCCGTACTGCGCGTCGACGACCTGCACCACGGCGGCACCGGATGGAGCAACGAGGGCGCCGAGGGCGCCGACCAGGTCCGGGTCCTGACCCGCAGCGGCCACCCTGTCGCGCGCGGCCGCGACCCCGGCACCGTCGGCGCCGTGGGCGAGGGCGGCCTCGATGGTGCGGACGGCCGCGAGCTTGACCTCGGGCTGCACGTCGGAGCGACTGGGCGCCCACGCCGGCACCACCGGGAGCGGCGTCGCGGCCGTGGTGGGAGCGACGCTCACGGGTGCGGTGGCTCGCGCAGAGGAGGTCGAGGTGGTCGAGGTGATCGCCGAGGTGGGGCGCGCCGAGGAGGGGCGTGACGCCGTGGCGGGCGACGTCCCGCCAGCGGACGACGTCCCGGCTGCCTCCGGCGTCCCCGTGCACCCGGCCAGCACGCCACCTGCAGCGACACCGAGGACGGCGCCGAGCACCATCCGGCGTCCCGGGTCGGGAACAGGCTCACTCATCACGTCAGGGTGCGCCCCGCGCGTGTGAGCCGCCTGTGTCTGTGGTCCTCCGGACACCGACCTGCGCGTTCTGCCCCACTCGCCTCCGGGACACCTCGGACAGGCGGGTGCTGAGGAGACCGCGGCGCCTCAGATGCCGACGTCGACCGGCGGCGGCGCGACATCGCCCCGCGACCCACCGACCTTGCCCGCCTGCCGCAGGATCTTCAGCAGCCCGAACCCGTCGGGCGCGTAGAAGATCGAGATCTCGCGGGGGACCCTGGTCGAGCGGGACAGCTCGTCGGTCGGCACCGGGACGCCGTGCGACAGCAGCTGCTCCGTCGGCGTCAGCTGGCGGATGGCCACCGCCTCGACGCACTCCGGCCGCGCCTCGGCGAAGTCGCTGTAGACGGTGACGTCGTGCTGGCCGTCGTCACCGACGAGCACCCACTTGATGCCGGGGAAGTCACGCACGAGGCGGTCGAGGCACTGGCGCTTGTGCTCACTACCGATGCGGAACCAGCCCGTGTTGGTCGGGCCCCAGTCGGTGAGCAGGAGCGGCCCCAGCGGGTAGCCGTGGCTGCGCAGAAAACGGGTCAGCGACGGTGCGGTGTTCCATGCTCCCGTCGAGATGTAGACGCACGGTGCCCCGGGGTGGGCAGCCAGCAGCTCGCGGTAGAGGGGCGCCATACCGGGCACGACGCGGCGGTTGCCCTCGTGCTTGACGAAGGTGTTCCACGCCGCGAGGAACATGCGCGGCAGCATCGTGGTGATGACGGTGTCGTCGATGTCGCTCACCAGGCCGAAGGTCACGTCGTCGGCCGCCACGAAGACGTCCACCACCACCGGGTCACCGCCCTGGGCCCGCACGGTTGCGGTGTGCCAGCCCGACTCCAGGGCATGACCGCGGAAGGTGACGTCGACGTGGCCCGACCGGTCGCTGCGGGCGTGGGCGACGTGACCGCCGACCGTGACCGTGACCGGCACGTCCATCGCCACGGCGGTGAAGAAGACCCGCCACCCGCGGCGACGCCCCTCGAGCGAGCGCATCCCGCCGTACGTCTTGTCGAGTGCGGGGTCGTGCGCGGCTCCGTCGTCGATGTCGTCCTTGCTGCGGCTCAGCACCACCCGGGCGAAGATGCGGACGAAGTCGGTGGAGCCGTACCCCACGTGCCCGATCACGCGGTTGCGCCAGTGGCGACGCCGCAGGACGCGTTCGACCTGACGGTGCCAGGCGTCCTCGACGATCGCAGCGGCATGCGGGCGCGTCATGACCCCAACCTAGGGCATGCCGCAAACTCAGGCATGTCCGCCGCCGCCCGCCCCCCGGCGACACGCGAGACCCAGCACCCGCTGGGGCAGGATGGCCCGTATGGAGCCCCTCGTCGACCTCGACGCCCTCACGCCGCCGCAGCTGCGGGCGCGCCGTACGGCGAAATGGAGCCGCTACCCCGACGACGTGCTGCCCCTGTGGGTGGCCGAGATGGACTTCCCGACCGCGCCGGCGGTCCTCGAGGCGGTGCGCGGGGCGCTCGACGAGGAGTCGCTGGGCTACCCCCTCGATGCGCAGCACAGCGGCCTGGCCGACGCGCTGGCGAGCTGGTACGACCGGGAGCACGCCTGGGCGGTCGACCCCGGTCGGGTGCACCTCGTGCCCAACGTCGTCAAGGGTGTCGGCCTGGCCCTCGAGACCCTGTGCGACCCCGGCCCGGTTATTATCCCGACGCCGGCCTACATGCCGTTCTTCGACGTCGTGCGGCTGCGGGGCCGTAGCCATGTCTCGGTCCCGATGCTGCGCGCCACCCCGGAGGACGACGCGCCGTGGGTGCTCGACCTCGAGGCCATCGAGTCGGCCGTCGTGGCCGGCGCCCGCACCGTGATCCTGTGCAACCCCCACAACCCCCTCGGGCACGTGCACACGCGTGACGAGCTGCTCGAGCTGGCCGAGGTCGTCGAGCGGCACGGGGCCAGGGTCGTCTCCGACGAGATCCACTCCCCCCTCGTCCTCGAGGGCACCCACCTGCCGTATGCCGCGCTGTCACCGACCGCTGCCGGCCACACCGTGACGGTCACCTCCGCGAGCAAGGCGTGGAACGTGCCGGGCCTGACCTGCGCGCAGGTCGTCACCAGCAACGACGCCGACGAAGCGGCCTGGAGGGCCCTGCCGCACGAGAAGACGATCGGCGTCGGGACGCTGGGCATCGCGGCCAACCTCGCGGCCTACGAGCACGGTGGTGGGTGGATGGACCAGGTGCGTGCGCGGCTCGCGGTCAGTGCCGCTCTCGTCGCCGACGCGGTCGAGGCGATGCCCGGGGTCGAGCACCGGGTCAACGAGGCGACGTACCTCGCCTGGCTCGACTTCTCGGCCCTGGGCCTCGACGTCGAGCCGGCCGCCTGGCTGCTCGAGCACGCGCGGGTGGCGCTGAGCGACGGCGCGGCCTTCGGCGCCCCCGAGCACCGTTTCGCCCGCCTCAACTTCGCGACGACCGGCCCCATCCTCGACGAGGCCCTCGGCCGGATCGCCTCGGCCGTCGCGGCGCGCTGAGCCCTGACACCCTGGGTAGCCGGCGGATCTGCTCAGGTGTCGTCACCCACAGCCGATGGCCGGGGTAGACCGACGCCGAACGACGGCGCCGGGCCCGGCAGAGATGAGCTGCGGTGAACCTGTCCAGGAAGGCGGCCGTGGTCTTCGGCCTGCTCGCGGTCGTCACCATCGGCGGCGAGTGCGTCGTCGTCGCCGACGCCTCCTCCTCGGCCACCGGGCTCGAGAGCTTCCAGACCAACGCCTCGGCCTACCAGGAGGCCGTGGGCGCGATGATCGTCGACTGGTACGCCTACGACGGCCAGAGCAACATGTACGTGCTGGTGGCCGCGACGTCTCCCGGCAACACCAGGCTCGTCGAAGCCACCTACGCCCAGGGCGCCGACGCCGCAAAGCAGTTCCGGATCGACCTCGCGCGGGCCAAGGCCCTGGTGCCGGCCGGCGGGGCCGCCGTCCTCGGCCACGTCGAGGAGGACTTCAAGGCCTACGACTCCTTCGCCCAGCGGGCCCGGGTCGCCCAGAAGGCCGGCGACGTGCCAACGGCCGCAAAGCTCATCACCGCGACCAACGAAGCCGTCTCCAACCAGCTGATGGTCGACCTCGTCAAGGCCCGCGCGAACGCGGACGCCCACGTGAAGGACACGCTCGACGCCCTGACCGCCAAGCAGAACCTCATGCGCGACACCTCGCTCGCGGTCGGGATCGGGGTCGTCCTCGGGCTGCTGGCCCTCGGTGTCATGTTCGCCCGGGTCGTGCTGATCCCGCTCGGCCGGCTCTCCTCCCGCATGAACAACATCGCCACCGGGGACGGTGACCTGACGGCACGCGTGGACGAGAGCCGCTCCGACGAGATCGGCGACCTCGGTCGGGCCTTCAACATCTTCATCGGCCGGATCCAGGGGGTGATGGTCGCCTTCTCGCAGTCGATCGTCGCCCTGCTGGCGGCTTCCGAGGCCCTCCAGGCGATCACGCAGGACACGGCCACGAGCGCCGACCGCACGGCCGCCACGGCGCGGTCGGCGGCCGCCTCGGCCGACCAGGTCGCCACGCACATCGGCTCGGTGGCGTCGGGGGCCAACGAGATGGGCGCCTCGATCAGCGAGATCGCCCGCAACGCCGCCCACGTCGCCAACGTCGCGGCCGGGGGTCGTCAGCGGGCCATCGAGATCGCCGAGCGGGTCCAGCGACTGGCCGTCTCGTCCTCCGAGATCGACGGCGTG
>Ga0123338_10005337_pt1 | contig 11030 bp, 14 predicted proteins | sample grotaG_FD_89793 | JGI IMG/M metagenome (GOLD analysis project Ga0123338, IMG submission 89793) | Glacier valley bacterial and archeal communities from Borup Fiord, Nunavut, Canada, to study Microbial Dark Matter (Phase II) -... | ecosystem: Environmental > Aquatic > Freshwater > Ice > Glacier ...
ATGACGTTCTAAATCTTGTGGGAAAGCGATCGCCTGGGTGTAGTCCAAAAACGCCCGTGCATAGGCATTACCTTGATACGATCCATGCCAGCCAATCTCGATATCTTTGTAGCGCAACAACCGACGTAGTGAGGATGTTGTTCCCGTAAATAAACGGTACATCAACGGCACATCATAGTAATCATGATTACCAAGGACTGGCAAAAATGGGAGATTAAACACCATGCGATCGTAAGAAATGCCTTTGGGGTTCTCGCCACCGACAAGAAATTCGCGGTAAGGCTCAATAAAGTTTGTCGAGTAATACTCTTGGGAACCCACCACATAGATGACATCGCCTGTGTGCAACACAAAACTGCAATCATCGCGGTGAGTCAGCATTAGTTCAGCAACTTTTCGTTGGGGGTGGTGTCGAGAATGGGATTTGGTGCCGGAATCACCGATAACCATAAAGGAAAATTCTGGACTATTCTGCCTGCGATCGTCAATCACCATGCTGGTTTGGTCAATTCCCCGTTCTACAAAACTTGGATGCATCCACCGCACCCGTTCCTTCATCTTTTGAATTTTTACAGGAATCGGTGGCTCGGAAATCAATTTCATGGCTGATAACTCTTGAATGCCTACACTGCACTTTGCCTACATAGCCAGTATTATCATAATAAACATAATACTCATGCATCTATGAAAAATGCGATCGCCGTTAGGCTCTCCGTTGGTATCGTTCATCAAACGGTATTATTATTTATCTGCTCTATGCTACTAATAGCCTGTGATAAAAGTGGTAATCCTGGTGTAAATTCTGCAAATAATCCAATAGTAACAACAGGTATTGATGCTATTCCTATCGGGATCGCTTTTGCCAAAACAAGCAATGTAGCATTACTTGGTCAAGAGGGAACTGATGGAGTAAAAATTGCTGAAAAGTATTTCAATGCTCAAGGTGGTATCAATGGTAGAGCAATTAAATTAGTATATCAAGATACTGGTGGCGATGAAGTTGGAGCTATTAATGCCTTTCAAACTTTAATTAATAAAGATAAAGTTGTTGCCATTGTTGGCCCTACCCTATCACAACAAGCTTTTAGCGCTGATCCCATAGCAGAAAACAATCAAGTTCCAGTTATTGCAGCATCAAATACTGCTAAAGGTATTCCCGAAATAGGTGATTATGTTGCTCGTGTTTCTTCATCTGTTGCTGTCGTCGCTCCTTATTCGGTGAAAGCCGCACTTAAGCAAAATTCTCAAATCAAAAGAGTAGCTGTATTTTACGCTCAAAATGATGCTTTTAATAAGTCGGAAACAGAAATTTTTCAGAAGACAGTTAAAGATTTAGGATTGAATTTAGTCACAGTACAAAAATTTCAAACTACAGATACCGACTTTCAAACTCAAGCTAGCAATGCGATTAATTTAAAACCAGACTTAGTGATTATATCCGGGTTAGCTGTAGATGGAGGTAATTTAGTTAAACAACTACGCGAACTTGGTTATAAAGGAATAATTATTGGTGGCAATGGTTTTAACACATCTCATATATTTTCTGTGTGTAGAGCGCTTTGTGATGGCGTGATTATTGCTCAAGCTTACAGTCCTGTATATTCCAGTAAAATTAACACTGCATTTCGTAAAGCCTACGTTGAACAATATCATAGAGAACCACCCCAAGTAAGCGCTCAAGCTTTTACTGCCTTACAAGTATATGTAGAAGCTCTACAATCTTTGGATAAAAAAAGCAAAATTAACAAATTGACGCTGCCACAGTTGCGTACACAATTAAATCAGGAGTTACTTAAAGGAAAGTATCAAACTCCTCTTGGGGAAATTGCTTTTACACCAGTAGGTGATGTCATTCAGAAAGAGTTTTACGTTGCCCAACTGAAGATGGAAGCAAACGGTGTTAATGGAAAGTTTTCTTTTTTAAGCGTAAAGTAGTTGCGGTTTCTAATCGCACTTTTAACGTTAAGTTTACTATTTGGTATTACTCATCACATATTTTTTGGCAACTATATGTATTGATGTTACCGAATTTTTTCGCTTCACAGTAGAAACAAGCCGTATTTTTCAAATGCCTTGATAAATTCAGATTTATTTGCTACTTTCGATGATCAACTGCTCACTAAGTCAGGACTTACGCAAACAATAGCAGAAAAGAGTGATTTTTAGGTAGGGGCAATTCATGTAGCTTTAGCTGACCACAGGGTATTGCCCCTACCGTGTGTAGTTTTGCGTAAGTCTTAGTAGATAAAAAAAATTCAAGTCAGATGATAAATATTATTCTATAATCTTTATAATTACGGTATACGCCTGGAAATACCGTAGATTTAGGGGTGAATTCTGATGAGCAAGTCGCAACAACCAACACAATTGGGTAAATTTCTAATTGAAGGAATGCAAGTTTATGCTGGAACTTAACTGTTTATGCAAAATACCAATTTTCAAGACGATCCTTATCTATTATCCAGACAGTCACTAGAGAAAAAGGCATCTGAAGATATCTCAGAGAAGATTGTTGCGGTAATTTTATTTGCTTGTGCTTTTGCTGATTGGTTTATTTATCCTAGCGTTGCTACTTTTTGATATTTTTAAAGACGGATTAGCCAGATTTTTGTCACCCGGCTTTCTCACGGAAACTCCTTCTCGTTTTCCTGACCAAGGTGGTATTCGTCCTGCGATTATCAGCAGCATTCTTTTGGGAGCTGTTGTAATTTTCGTCACTGTCCCCATTGGTGTCGGAGCAGCTTTATATCTAGAAGAGTATGCACCTAAAGCTTGGTGGACAGCGATTATTGAGATTAATATCAGTAATCTGGCGGGTGTGCCTTCTATTGTCTATGGATTGCTGGGTTTAGGGGTTTTCAATTATTTGCTTGGGTTTGGCCCCGCTTTGATTTCTGGAGCGTTGACTTTATCTTTGCTGTCTTTGCCAGTAATTATTGTGACAGCTAGAGAAGCAATTCGCGCTGTCCCAGATTCCCTGAGAAATGCTTCTTACGGATTAGGTGTCACAAAATGGCGAACTATCAGCAATCATGTTTTACCCTATGCTGTTCCTGGTATTTTGACGGGGGTGATTATCTCTGTATCCTGATAAACAAATTATTGCTTTTATTGGGCCTTCAGGATGTGGTAAAAGTACTTTATTGCGTTGCTTCAATCGGATGAATGATTTAATCCCTGGAGCTAAGGTTGAAGGTAGATTGAATTACCGCGATCGCAATATTTACGATCCTAAGATAAATTCTGTAAAATTACGACGGCAAGTCGGAATGGTTTTTCAAAGACCGAATCCTTTTCCCAAGTCAATATACGAAAATATTTCCTTTGGCCCGCGTGCTAACGGTTATAAAGGTAACATTGATGAATTGGTGGAAGATTCTCTCAGACGCGCTGCTATCTGGGATGAAGTCAAGGATAAACTCAAAGAGAAGGGTACTGCATTATCTGGCAGACAACAACAACGACTTTGCATTGCGCGTGCGATCGCTATGAAGCCAGATGTATTATTGATGGATGAACCATGTTCTGCTCTCGACCCAATTTCTAGCCGTCAAGTAGAAGAACTCTGTTTAGAACTCAAGCAGCAATACACCATCATTATGGTGACACACAATATGCAGCAAGCTTCTAGAGTTGCAGATTTCACGGCTTTCTTCAATACAGAAATTGACGAGCATGGCAAACGTCGTGGCAAATTAGTTGAGTTTAATCCTACAGCCCAAATGTTCAGTTCTCCTCAAACTAAAGAAGCTGAGGATTATATCAGTGGACGTTTCGGTTAAAGAGCTTGTCCTAAGTATTTAGGATAATAGACAACCTTGTACAATAAGATAAAACTTTGTACAGGGTTTTGTTTTGTGATACCAGACTCACTAAAATAGTGATCGCACTACAGACTCAATCTATAATGCGTAGGAGAGTCACCTTCTGCTGCATAACACTCAAAAAATTTTGTTTGAGTTTTATCTGAACCTGCGATTAGTCTATTTCTCCGACATCCCGTAGCACTGCATCAATGAGGCTAGGTCGGATATAAATTCCATTGGTGCGTAACTGCTCTATATACACTTTAAGCTCAACAATCAAGCCTGCTTTTTTCGCCTTACGCAAAATGCCAAGAGTACCTATCCGGCGAATTCCTAAGCGTTCTGCAACCCTTCGTGCTTGAGCATCATCCAAAAGTACCGTACTATCTGGAGTAGACTGAGCCAAGGCAATAGCTTCAGCTTCTCCACGATCAACTAGGATTGATAATGGTTCTAATATCAGGGCTTCAGGGGCTTGAATTTCCAACCAAGTTAACTGACTGACGGCTTGTGCGCCAGGTAAACCTACACCTTGGATTGTTACTTCATCCCATACGGCTGTGGGAAGTAATATTCGCTGATAAAGTTGGCGTAAAAGTTCCAGTTGCGCGATAATTGCTAAGGAAATGAGGGGGCTGCTATCGGCAACGATGACAGAGTTAATCATCGCGCAATTCGTCGGCGATTTGGTCATCATCTAAGTTGATAACAGGGATTTGCAAACGTCCTAGTTCGTACATGAACTGCGGTTTGTTCATGCTGCAAAAGGCGGCGGCTTTACCAAGCGATAGTCGGCGTAGCTCAAATAGTTTGACTGCGAGCAAAAATGTGAGTTCTGCTTCTAACGCTTGGGGTGATTTACCGGAGGTAATAAGTAAGTCATCGGGATAATGAAGGGATAGGATGTGCATGATTCACTTCTGTGTTCCTGATTCCTAATTCTGTTTTGATTATGGCTTACATCAGTCCAACTAGCATAGCAAAGCGATCGCACCTAGCAGTGACTCAACAACAACTCGACGACTTGATGTTGCTTTGCATTAGCTTAATTCTGGAAAATATGCTGAGGCTTAATAGTCCGAAATTGAAGTAACATTTCAGTTTAGTACTTATATTGTGTATTATGTTTAAGCCTCTGTCATTTGCTTTAGTTACAGCTAGCATTCTAGTTGCATCAATCAATAATCCCAGTCCTACCTTAGCTGGAACTTGCGCCTCTAAGTGTGGTTCGCACCCAATTGAGTTTAAACCTGGGCAACACATCCGGGTTGAAGTTATAAATAGCACACCTAACCTGATTAAAATCCAAAAACCCTCTGGGACTGATGCAATATCCTTGAGTCCAGGGCAAAAATTAAATCTAGAACAAATAGAGGGTACTGAGCCAAATACATCTCTGATATTTTGGAGTGAAACTGGTTTATCACTACAAGCAATTGTCTCGAAACCTAACTTTGGTACATTGCGGCTCGAACTCCGTCCGACTTTGCGTTCTTCGGGCGATCGCTCGTTATATATTATGGATGACGGTAGGATAAACGTGTTTTAGATAGTAAATAATGTTATTAGTTATGAGTTAAGAAACAACTTTGAATTAAAAACAGACGCGATTAATCGCGTCTCTACTCCTAACTCCTAACTTGTATTGTGCTAGACCGACCTGTATTTGAACTCGCAAAACCTCGCAGGCGCTTACCTAATCAGCGCTGGCAAATTTATCCGCAAAAACCAGAATTTGCCCAAAATTTAGCGGTTTTGACAAATATTTCCCCGATTGTCAGCCAGTTGTTGATTAATCGGGGTATGGAAACACCAGAACAGGTACAAGCATTTTTAAATCCAGAGTCTTTAGTTTTGCCTTCGCCGTTGGAGGAATTCCCAGATTTGGCGATTAGTTTGGAGTTGTTGCAAAATGCGATCGCTTCTCAAACAAAAATTGCTATTTGTGGTGACTATGACGCTGATGGGATGACCAGCACTGCTCTACTTTTACGTAGTCTCCGCACTTTAGGCGCACAAGTAGATTATGCTATTCCCAGTCGGATGCACGAAGGCTACGGTATTAATAAACGCATAGTTGAAGAATTTCATAGCGAAGGTGTAGGATTAATTCTGACTGTAGATAATGGCATCTCTGCGTTTGAACCAGTTGCTAGAGCTAGAGAACTTGGTCTTGCAGTTATTATCACCGATCACCACGATCTCCCCCAAAAATTACCGCCGGCTAACGCTATCCTCAACCCGAAATTAATCGCTGAATCCTCACCTTATCGGGGTGTTGCTGGGGTTGGTGTCGCCTACATTTTGGCAGTGTCTCTAGCACAACAGCTAGGGGAGACTAAGGGCTTAATTCAGCCGATGCTAGCACTATTTACACTGGGAACGATCGCAGATTTAGCTCCCTTAACTGGCGTAAATCGCCGTTGGGTGAAACGTGGTTTACAGCATTTACCCAAATCCAACTTGGCTGGAGTACGGGCATTAATTCAGGTAGGCGGCGTGCAGGCGCGGGAGGAGGGAGCAGGGGAAGCAGGGGAGAAAAAATTCAATATTCCTAACCCTTCGGCAGGCTCAGGGCATCGCTCCTCACTCCTAACTCCTAACTCCTCAAATCCCAAATCCCTCAAGCCTGAAGATATCGGTTTTCGCCTGGGGCCGCGAATTAATGCTATTGGGCGAATTGGTAATCCTCAAACTGTGATTGAATTGCTGACTACAGACGATATGGGGGTGGCGCTGGAACTCGCAATGCAGTGCGAACAAACAAACGCTAGTCGTCAGCTAATGTGTGAGCAAATTGAACAAGAAGCGATCGCTTACGTAGAGACAGAATTTGTTGCATCTCTACAAAAAGACCGGGTATTAGTTGTTGTTCAACCCAATTGGCATCACGGCGTTATTGGGATTGTCGCCTCCCGCTTGGTGGAACGTTATGGCGTTCCGGTGTTCATCGGTACTTATGAGGATCAGGAACATATACGCGGTTCAGCACGAGGAATTCCAGAGTTTCATGTGTTTGAAGCTTTGGAATATTGTCACGATTTACTAGGCAAATTTGGCGGACACAAAGCAGCCGGGGGTTTCTCTTTACCAGCAGAGAATTTACAGGTATTGCGATCGCGTTTGATTGAGTTTGCTAACCAGTGTCTTGAACCCCAACATCTCAAGCCTCTGCTCAAAATTGATGCCGAAGTCAACCTCAATCAAATCAATCAGCAGCTTTACCAACAGCTTAATGCTCTGCACCCCTGCGGTATGGACAACCCCGATCCAATTTTCTGGACACCTAATGTCCAAGTGGTTGAGCAAAAAATTGTTGGTAAAGGTCACATTAAACTGACAATTGCCCAAACTGTCGATAATCAGCAGTATAAAATCAAAGCGATCGCTTGGCGTTGGGGCGACTATTTCCACCTACCATCGCCAGTGGATGTTGCTTACAAACTGCGAGAAAATTACTTTAACGGTAATACTACCATCGAACTAGAGTTAATCGGTGTCAGGCTGCCAATTCAGCTTCAACAATTTTTTGCTTCGCCACTTATCCCCTCAAGCACCACTTTTGAGTACAAGCAGAAACACTATACTTGTGGTTTCTATAAAAACGGTATTGAAGCAGAATTAAGAATTAAAAATTCTGAAGGCAAAGTCTTAGCGATGCAGCCAGGACATATAATTGGTTTGCTGGGAACTAATCGTCAAAACGCCAAAGAAATTGATATCTCTCAACCACAGTATGACAATATTATCCAAGCTGCCCTTCAGGCGCTATCAGTTAGGAGTTAGGAGTTCTTAATTAACTTATCACTTGTGACTGTGACATTGTGAGTGCTGATTTATGAGTTATGAGTATGAGTTGAGAATAAAATTTAATTCCTCATTCCTAACTCTCAATCAGCACTCAGCCCTCTTAAAGGTTGCCGTTGCGAAATGCCAACACAAAGATTACCGCAGGACCAGCAATCACAATTAGCGCCACGGACAGCAATTGGAAAATAACTTCCCAATTGATACTGGTAAAAGCGTTAAACAAACCGTCAAACATTTTTCCTCTTCTCCTTCCAATTGTATTAAAAAATTTAATAACTTAATTACAAAACCTGCAATAGATCATATCTGGCTATGGACTGTTAGATTTAATTTACTTAACAAAATTATAAGAAAAGATATAAAAACGTACAATAGGGGGATTGGGCATTGGTTATTTCTCCCTCATCTCCCTAATCCAAAATGTCAACTTGGCAATGTGTAAAGCAATGTGGAGCCTGCTGTAATCTTGATCCAGCAGATCGTCCAGATTTGGAAGAGTATCTCTCACCATCAGAACTAGAACTCTACCTCAGCATGGTAGGCGAAGGAGGATGGTGTGTTAATTTCGACCATACCACACGAGAATGTCGCATCTACTCAAATCGTCCTCGCTTCTGCCGCGTGGAATCAGAAGTGTTTCAAGATATGTATGGGGTTGAACCAGAAGAAGTTAACGATTTTGCTATTGACTGCTGTCGCCAGCAAATAGAAGGAGTATATGGCGATCGCAGTTTAGAAATATTACGCTTCGACAAAGCTATTGGCCTTTGACACTCCCACTACTGGTTTTAGTCTGTGGGGTTGCAATTTATTACCGAAAAATTGGGTAAAAGTCCCGTGCGTAGCCAACGGCTGCAAGCAACACGCCGGGGGGTATGTCAAAAGAATCTGAGAATATGATAGAAATATGAAAGGAACCTAGCAACAAAACTACTGCCTGTGAAACTTGACTCTGCTCCTTTGGGTATTTCTGGGATATCTCAGACTGAGATCGAGCTACAACCGAAAGACAGCACTGATTTTAACTCAACTCCTGCGATCGCCTTGCCACTTCAGCCTGTAGTTGCGGATAGTCCTCAAAAGCAGCAATCAGCGCTAATAGTTTTTGGTACAACTTTTGTAACCATTTTTCTAGCAGAAATTGGAGATAAGACTCAGCTATCCACCCTGTTAATGAGTGCAGAATCTCATTCGCCGTGGGTAGTATTTATCGGATCTGCGGCTGCGCTGATAACCACCAGCTTATTAGGTGTACTTTTAGGTAGTTGGATAGCCGGACGACTCAGCCCGAAAACTGTAGAAAAATCAGCCGGCGTGATGTTGTTGGTAATTTCCCTAATGCTATTTTGGGATATATTTACTAGTCATTAGAAAAACTCCCCACTCCCCACTAATTATATGGATTGGCATCTTTTAGGACTGAGTTTCATTACAGTTTTTTTATCAGAATTGGGTGACAAAAGTCAGCTAGCAGCGATCGCACTTTCAGGGCGTTCTAATTCTCCGCGTGCAGTATTTTTTGGTGCAGCAGGCGCATTGCTGTTAACAAGCCTGTTGGGAGCATTAGCAGGGGGTGCAGTAGCAGAATTACTACCTACACGCTTGTTAAAAGCGATCGCAGCTGTGGGATTTGCCATCCTTGCTGCACGCCTATTGTTATTTAACAATGAACCATCGGCAGATTCTGAACAAACACCGTAAGCAAATCACCTAGTTTGCACATTCAGATAAATTTTGAAACCAGACATTACAAAGGTTCCCAACCAGTTCCTTTGTAGCCGTATTCAAAAATTTCTGGATGCAAAATTTCTGCTAAAATTTCTAGAGAATCTACCAGTCGTGGACCTGGACGATTAAAGTAAGAATTGCCATCAGTGATGTAAACCCTACCCGATTGGGTAGCGTGCAGTTTTTCCCAGTCTGAACGTTGAGTTAACAAATTGGCTTCTTGGCGAGTGCGATTTAAATCAAAGCCACAAGGCATAAAAACAATCACATCTGGATTAGTTGTTAAAAGTGTTTCCCACAGCAAGATCGGAGAAGGCTGACCTTTAACACAAAATAGAGAGTGTCCTCCTGCAAAGTTAACTAATTCTGGAATCCAATTGGCAGCGGCCATCAAAGGATCAGTCCACTCGATACAGGCGACAGTAGGCACTTCATTTAAAGAAAGTCCTTGGATTCTTTGCTGACAAATTTTGACGCGAGCTTCTAAGTTTTCTAAGATTTTTACCGAGTCTACGCCAAAGATGTTGCCGACTCGCTCAATGTCAGCCCAAATATCCTGGAGACTATTGGGTTGTAAAGAAATAATCTGAGGTTTACTGTCAATGAGTGTGGCAACTGCTTTTTCAACTTCGTGTAAGCTGACAGCACAAACATCGCACTGGTCTTGAGTGAGAATGTGGGTAGGCTGCAACTGCTCTAAAACATCTGTTTTGATTTCATAAATACTGAGAGCAGATTGCAATAAATTGTTCACCTCATCGTTAATTTCGCTACTGGAGGCATTGGAATTTAAACGTGCTTGGGTACAAATGGGGCGATTTTGGATTTCTGGAGGGTAATCGCATTCGTGCGATCGCCCCACAATAGCATCAACTAACCCTAGTGTCGCTAAAATCTCTGTTCCACCGGGAATTAAAGAAACAATTCTCACATTACTATCCGTCATCGTTTCACCTCCACAACAGCTGCTTTTACCTTAATTTTGGCAAAATTTGAGTCTTTAGGCATCTTTCTCTAGGAGAATCAAGGGTGTTTTGGTAGTCAGCCTCAGCAAGAATTTGATTAGAAAAAATATACTTTCCGGTTATGAGAAATCATATCAAGTAATTGTAGTTATACAAAGACAGTTCTCCTTTTTCCGTAGAACTACAAGGCAAAATTATTTCTTCTTGAGGAAAACTAATGCAGGTGGTGTTGGCTAGAGATATTACAGACTACAACCAAGCCCAAGAGGCTTTACAATTCCGGGCGATTTTTGAGCGTTCGTCTATCGGCATTGGAATTATAGATATGAAAGCGCAGATAGTCGATACTAATCTGGCACTGTGCAAGATTTTTGGATACAGTCGAGAAGAACTATACGGCAAGCCCTTTACAGATTACATTCCCACAGAAAGGGGGGATTTAAAACTTTACAAACAACTGATGTTAGGAATTCCTCCAGACTTAAAGACAACTTCGAGGCTTGGCTGCCAACCCGGAGAAGATCAGCAACAGCTTTTCGCCAAACATCCCATTGAGATAGAAAGACGCTGCCTGCATCAAAATGGTAGCTTAATTTGGATTCATAGGAACACGCGGGATGCGGGAAACTCAGCGTCTTCAGACCTGAGAGGGAAGCGGCACGAGCGGTTTTAACCGCCGTGGTTTTTCCTGGTAGAATTAGAGAGCAAGTAGGAATAACTG
>Ga0123338_10005340_pt1 | contig 11027 bp, 5 predicted proteins | sample grotaG_FD_89793 | JGI IMG/M metagenome (GOLD analysis project Ga0123338, IMG submission 89793) | Glacier valley bacterial and archeal communities from Borup Fiord, Nunavut, Canada, to study Microbial Dark Matter (Phase II) -... | ecosystem: Environmental > Aquatic > Freshwater > Ice > Glacier ...
AAGATTGCCCGACGTGGACATAAGTGTCTTTGCGAAAGTTAGTTGGCGGTGAGAGAGGAACTAAATCTGCCAGATTAGATATCCGGTAACTGTTGGGAATCATCTGACTGTGAAGCAAAGCAAAATTTGGATTACCAACCCGTGGTCCGGCATAAGTATACAGTCGAATTTGGTCTTTGAGTTTAGGAACATTCAGTGCAATATCTAAAGCTGCAAGGGTGGCGAGGGCAGACCCTAAGCTATGTCCGGATACATAACAAGGTACTCCTGGATTTAACTTACTGACAATTTCCCGAGTTTGCTGAGCCAGTTTTTGATAAATGTTGGCAAAACCTGAGTGGATTTTACTATTAGCAAGACCTTGATAGTCTTTTTGGAAAAGTAGTATATCCCCAATCCACTCGGTTGTTCTTTGAGTCCCGCGAAAAATAATAATATTGGCGGTCTTAGAGGCGAGAACAAAACCATAGTAGACAGGGATAAGTTGCTTGATTTGCACTGTTTGTTTAACAGTATCGGCAATTTGCCCTTGGGCATTGTCTAAATTATTTTCCACCGGATCTGCAGTGTCAGTGGGCGAATCGGTTGTCGTTGGCACATCAATCTCAACCGATATTGAACTCCGCACATCTTCCATCGCCTTGAATGAAGCGATCTGAGTATAGCTATCTAGTGCAGATGTGTATGCAGGCAGAGATTTTAGTGACCCATTAAAGGCAGGATTTACCTTGCCTAGCAGGTATTGCTGAGTCCCTAATTTACTACACTGGATCAGCAGCTTAGATATGCTGCGCTCGTAGAGAACGTTGGGTGGCGTCAGTTTTAACGATGTCTGAATCTCTATTCCTTGATTAATTTTTTTAGCATCGGCGTCAAAGGTCTGCTTCACAATACTTTGAGGGTCTGTCTTAGATTTCTCCCTCGCCAATTGTTCTAACTTATTTTGTGCTAGTAGCCGCTGGTAATTGCGAGTTCCAATCGCCGCTACCCCAAATGTCAGTCCTGCAAGCAGAATTTGCCGTCGTCTCAGATTTATCATTACCGTCTTTCACTACCACTTGCATAAAACTGGTTGGTTACCTGTCCCAGAGTCCAAGTCAAGGTAAAAAAAGCCGCTGAAATGGCAAACCCAGAGAACAGGGGTACAACCGACCCAAAACTGAACATTGTTAGCCAAGCCATAAAGGCGAGGGCAAAAGACCCGAGAAAACCAAACAGGTTTCCTGCAATGGCTAAGGGATCTTGACCTTTGGTATAACCCCACAAATGACCTATATCCCACATCATTTTCAAGCTCAATACACCAACGACCACCAATGTTAAGGTTAAAATACCATGAAACGGATTTAACCCGATTAAAGCAGATCCCATCGCATAATCCAAAATTAAATTGCGAATTTGTCTTTGGCGGCGAAGCAGAAATGGCGGTGTGATGCTTGCCTCGGATTCTGGTATGTTATTTGACATTTAAGCATAAGCCATTAGAGAGTTGCAGCATTTAAGAAAGAGTGTATATATTGGTTAACCAACTCAGGTTGGTCTTGTTGTACCCAATGACTAGCCTGCGGAATATACTTAATTTGCAAATTTTTTACATACACTTCAGTACCGTAGGTTAATTCCTTACCTAATGCTGTATCTTGTTCTCCCCAAATCATCAGCGTGGGAATCAGCAAAACACTCCAATCGCGCTTGAGGAGTGTGGTAGAGAAAGCGTTGCGGTAGTAATTCAGCATCGCTGTTAAAGCACCTCGTTTGGCTGCTGCATCTTTATAAGCTTCCAAATCTGCTTGGGTAAAGGCATTTTTGTTAACCGCCATCCGTGTGAAAGCTGTCTCGATGAATTGGTAATCTGATGATTGGAGTAAGAGTTCTGGTAGCCACGGTAATTGAAAAAAGAAAATATACCAACTACGCAGCAGTTGTTGGGGTGTGAGTAAACCGGCGGCGAACTTGGCGGGATGGGGTAAATTTAAGACAATTAATTTTTCTAGCATTTCTGGGTGTTCGTAGGCAAATGTCCACGCGATCGCCCCTCCCCAATCATGTCCAACTAAAATACACGAATCGTATCCTAGTCCGTGAATAATCCCTTTGACATCTTTGACAAACTCATCTATTACATAGGTTGATGGGTCTTCCGGCTTATCACTATCGTTATAACCACGGAGGTCAACGGCTACAACTTTATACTCATTAGCAAATTCCCGTATTTGATGCCGCCAGGAATACCAAAACTCAGGAAATCCGTGCAGCATTAGCATCAGCGGACCTTCTCCTTGAGTAACGTAGTGAAGTTTCACCCTGTTGGTGGTGATATATTCGTGTTTCCAAGAACCAGAAAGTACAGACATGTTAGTTGTGGATTACGTCTTTACTTAAGCTTATCAAAAACTTAACCTTAATCTCTTAATCTTGATGAAGAGATTGCGAAAGTACCTGAAAATTTATAGGTATTGACATATACATTAACTTGATCAGGGATTCTCTGAAACCGTCTTTGGGCGGCGGAAATTTCCATGCACACTATTTCTTCGAGTCCTTCTGGTATTATACATTAACAGGGAAATAATTAATGACAGCGAATTTCTTTGATGCCAATTTTTACCGCGCTGCAAATAGCGATTTGGCAAAGTTTAGCGACCAACAAGCCTTGTCTCATTTTCAGACTTATGGCTTACAAGAAGGTAGAGCATTTTCTCCCTTTGTGAACCTGAATTTCTATCGCGCCAGCAACTCAGACTTGGCAAATCTCAGCAATAGCCAATTACTGGATCATGCTCAGACATACGGCGTCAAAGAAGGCAGAAAGCTTTCGCCATTTGTGGACTTGGATTTTTATCTGGCTAAAAATGCTGATTTAAGTAAGGCTTTTGGTAGCGATAGCGAAGCACTGTCCCCGAAGGGGGATCGCGAAAAAGCACTACAACACTTACAAACTTTTGGACTCAAAGAAGACCGGAAATTTTCCCAGTTTGCGAACTTGGATTATTATCTAGCCAATAACGCCGATGTTAATAAAGCGACAGGTGGCGATGTCACCAAAGCGCTACAGCATTTAGAAATTTATGGTGCCAATGAAGGCAGAAAATACAGTGAATACTTTGACCCAAGTTTTTATCTGAAAAATAATGCTGATGTGAATACAACGTTTAAAGGCGATTCATTTAAAGCATTGCAGCATTTTGAAACTTTTGGGGTAAACGAGGGTCGCAGTGGCTCTGCTGTATTTAATACTAGCTACTACAAGAAGTACTACAATGACTTGGGAAGTCTGAGCAATAAGACTGCCTACGATCATTTCCAAGTCTATGGTTTGAATGAAGGACGGCGTGGTTCACAGGCTTTTGATGTTACCGCCTACCTCAGAAAAAATACTGACTTACAAGCTGTTAAGTACAATAACCAACAAGCAATCGATCATTATCTCCAGTACGGTCAGCAAGAAGGACGCACTGCGACTAACCGTAACGCCATCATCTTCGTCGCGGACGGTTTACGTCCTGATGCAGTCAATGCTACTGATACCCCAACCTTGTTTGCTCTGCGTCAGCAAGGTGTCAACTTTACCAACAGTCACTCCTTATTCCCGACCTTCACCACACCTAACGCTTCGGCGATCGCGACCGGACATTATTTAGGTGACACCGGAGCTTTCAGTAACACTATTTATCCAGGCTTCGCAGTACCAAGTGCTAATAATAGTGTCACTTCGTTCATCGAAAACGATCCTATCCTAGCGGATATTGACGAGAAATTCCCTGGTAATAACTTCTTAGATGAAGAGTCGATATTAGCGGCGGCACGTCTGTCAGGATTTGGTACAGCAGCAATTGGTAAGTTAGGACCTGTGTTAATTCAAGACGTTACCCAAGGTAATAGAGTTAACGGTGCTGTTCCTCCGTCACAAACAATCATCATCGATGACTCTACAGGTACAACTGCAGGCGTTCCCCTAAATTCTGATATCACTGCACGATTAACTGCAGCTGGCTTAACACCTCCAACAGGTGGAGTAAGTTCACTCAGAGTTCAACCATCCGGTAACAACACCACTCCCGGAACTTTATCTGCTAACGTAGCTCAACAACAATATTTCGCCGATGCTACTTCTAAAGCGGTTATACCATTGTTGAAAGACAAAAATCAGCCATTTGCGATGGTGTATTGGTCTCGCGACCCTGACGGAACTCAGCACAACAACGGAGATAGCCTGAATACATTAAATCCAGGTATCAACGGTCCAACCGTCAGAGCTGCGGTCAAGAATACTGATAATAACCTCAAACAAATTCTGGATAGTCTGCAAGCTTTAGGAATTGCCGATGACACTGATGTGTTTGTCACCGCCGATCACGGTTTTGGTACAATCAGCAAACACGAAATAGACAGCACAGGTACTAACTTCACCAAGAGCTACGCCGCTAGTCTGAGTTACCCCAACATTAATGGTGTAGGTTTAAAAGTAAATGCAGGATTCCTACCTTCAGGTTTTGTTGCCATTGATATAGCCAATGCTTTAGGACAGTCACTATACGATCCTGACAGAGCTACTAAGGATGCCAGCGGTAACATCACATACGCTAAGCTCGATCCTACCAACACTGCCGCACCAACTCTACAGTTGCCTGGAAATGGTAATGGTTTGATTGGTGGAACTGGCAAACTTGTCAACGGTGTGCCTGATGCTTCAGTGATCGTTGCTGCCAACGGCGGTTCAGATCTACTCTACGTACCTAGCAAAGATGTCAATACTGTCAAGACAGTTGTAGATTTCTTGACAAAACAAGATTACGTTAGTGGCGTGTTTGTTGATGATTCTTACGGTAATATTCCTGGAGCCTTAAAACTCAGCGATATTGGCTTGAAAGGTTTAGCTCAAACACCAACTCCAACAATTGTCGTCAACTTCAAAACCTTTAGCTTATTACCAGCTTCATTGACTGGAACTCCATTATTAAATGGTGTTGAAATAGCTGACAGTGGCTTACAAGAAGGTCAAGGAATGCACGGTACATTTGGTCGCCAAGATACATTCAACAATATGGCGGCGATTGGTCCTGACTTCAAAAAAGGTTACACAGACTTAGCTCCTGTCAGCAATGCTGATGTAGGAACTACAGTTGCGAATCTTTTAGGTTTAAATATTCCTTCAGTTGGTAATTTAAAAGGTCGAGTCATCAGCGAGTCTTTGACAGGTGGTCCTGCAAGCGTTGCCTTCACAAGTGGGTTAATCAAGGCATCTGACGCAGCGGCTAATGGTCAGAAGACATACCTCAATTATCAAACAGTAGGTACTACACCTTACTATGATGCAGCCGGATTTGCTGGTGCTACCCTTGGTTTGAAAACTGCATAATCATCATCGGATTTAGGATTACCTAAATTATTTGAGGGGTGGGCTAAAGAGTCCATCCCTTTCATATTAGGTAGGAATATCACCTCCAATACGGTTCAGTTAGCAACGTTCCTTCAGCTTTTCTTGTAGTTTTGTAGGGACGCAATGCTTGCGCCCTGATCCTATGGGCAATTGTCAAAAATTATTAGCCGAACTGTATTGATCTCACCTCTATCATCAGAAATAAATTTGCATTTAGATTCTCAAAGATACAAATTTTCTCTCTTAGGAAAATTCATAATCAGATATATTTTCAAGAAAGCTTATTAAATACTTAACCTTCATAGGCTAATCTTTATCAAGGATTGATCAAATTCTGTTAATAAACTTATTTCTATTGACATTCAGCACATTGTGAGGATGAGTAATGACAGCAAATTTCTTTGATGCTAATTTTTACCGCGCTGCAAACCGTGATTTAGCAGGATTTAACGATCAACAAGCCTTGTCTCACTTCCAGACTTATGGCTTACAGGAAGGTAGAGCATTTTCTCCCTTTATTGACCTCAATTTCTATCGCGCTAGTAATTCGGATTTGGCAAGCTTCAACAATAGCCAATTACTGAATCATGCTCAAACATACGGTGTCAAAGAAGGTAGGAAACTTTCACCATTTGTTGACTTAGATTTTTACCTGGCGAAAAATAGCGATTTAAGTAAGGCTTTTGGTAGTGACCGCGAAAAAGCACTACAACACCTGCAAACTTACGGAGTAAAAGAAGACCGGAAATTTTCGCAGTTTGTGAACTTAGATTTTTATCTAGCTAATAACAGCGATGTGAATAAAGCGTTTAATGGCGATGTCACCAAAGCGCTACAGCACTTAGAAGTTTATGGTGTCAATGAGAACAGGAAATATAGTGAGTTCTTTGACCCAAGTTACTATCTCAGTAATAATGCTGATGTAAATAAAGCCTTCAATGGCAATCAGTTTCAAGCATTGAAGCACTTTGAAACCTATGGTTTGGATGAAGGTCGTCGTTCTTCTGTAAGTTATGATACTAGCTTTTATCGCAAGTTCTACTCAGATTTAAGTAGCCTGAGCAACAAACAAGCTTATAACCATTTTCAAATCTATGGTTTAGGAGAAGGAAGACGGTCATCTCAGGCTTTTGATGTCAGCTACTACTTAAGTAACAATACTGATTTAAAAGCCGCTGGTTTCAATAACGAGAAAGCCATCCAACATTACCAGCAATATGGGCAGCAAGAAGGACGGTTCGGTAAGAAAAAAGTGATTTTGATATCACTTGATGGCGCTGCGCCTTGGATACTCGATCCATATTTAGCAAATGGTACGATCAAAGCGAATGAAGGCTTGGGTCTACTGAAAAGTCTAGGAGTCTCCGCTCGTAACGTTACAGTTACTCCCTCACTCACCGCTGTTAGTCATGTGGCGATCGCGACAGGTTCTACAGCTGCCAATAATGATATCAACGCCAATAGTTTCCATCTAGTTAATAGCCCATTTACTACTAATATTAGTGGTTTTGCTGCCCCAATCGGCGGTTACTCTCCTTCAATTGACGGTAATCCGGCAACTGAAAGCGTCAGTACTACTGCTGAACCATTATGGATTCAGCTCCGAAATGCGGGTTTAAAAGTAGTCACCGCTACCTTCCCAGGTGGTGACGGTGCGGATATTCGTCTCACGAGTTCTGCTACTAGTCCACTGCTACAGTCAGCCAGTAAGCGGACAGTAGACTATACAGTTCCATTTGGAGTATTTGGTGGAATCAGCGCCACAGGCTTTAACCTCACAGCTAGTAGTTTTACTGATGCCTCTAGTGCAATTACTAGTCAACTGACTACAGCCGGACGGCAATCTTTTAGTAACGCCAAAGTTGCCAACTTGGAAACTATCACTAGCGTTACTGGTGCCGGTGGACCCTATAACTTCCAAGTTGCCGCACTTGATACTACCAACGACGGTAAAACCAATTACGATACATTAGTCTTCTTTGATGCCAATCAAGGAATTAAATCGGGAACATTCACCTTACCTTCCACTGGACCTGCTTACATTAAAGCTGGTGAAGGCTCTAAACCCTTTTTCTTAGAAGGTAGCGCCAATAAAATTGGTGGCAGATTTTATGTGACATCTTTCTCCCCAGACCTTTCCACAGTGCATGTTGCCCACTCTTCTTTCAACTACATTCCTCGGAATACCCCAGTCTTAGGAAATGTAGACGATATCAATAATAATGTTGGCTTCTGGGATGCTCAAGCCGATTTCCGGATTCCTGAAAAACTAAGTTCTGGCTTCACCGCTTTCTCAGACCAGGAATTGGAAAACATTTACGAAGATCAAGTTCGCACCTTTGTAGATTACCAGACTAAAGTAGGGTTACGAGCGATCGCAGCCACTCCTGATGCAGATCTGGCAATGATCTACATTGAACAACCAGATGGTTCAGAACATCAATGCCTGATTACTGACCCCCGTCAAGCTACTGATCCTACCAACCCTAACAGTATTGGAGCCGGTCAAGATCAGGATAAAATAGCTCGCTACCAAAGTTACACCCAAGCAGCCTATAAAGCCGCTAACAGTGCCGTGCAGAACGTCATTAATGCAACTGGTACTGACAGTAGCGGTAAACCCAAAAACGATATTATTGTCGTTTCCGATCACGGGTTTGATCCGTTCTACACAACAGTGAATATGAACCAACTGCTGAAAGACAACGGTTTTGATAGCACAAAAGTGCGAGCTATCACCTCTGGTCCAGCAGTCAACGTTTATATCAATCTCCAAGGTAGAGAACCAAACGGGACTGTCAGCCGCGCTGAATACTTAACACTAAAGCAACAGGTATCAAATCTGTTAAGTACATACGCCGACACAAACCTCAATTACACAAACGCTAACTCTACAGGTAATACCACATCGGTAAATGTCTTTGACAAGATTTATTCTCGACCAGTGAATCAGAACGATGCTAACTTTGGCTTAGAAACAGGTGATTTCATCGGTCAAGATAGTGGTGATGTGTTTGCGTTGTTGAGAACTGGTTACAACTTTGATGGTCTACAGAGTTCCACCGTTAATGGTGTGACGCAAGCCGGAGTAATCCGCAAGGGCGATTCAGCTTCTCTCACCCCACTTCTCTCAGTACCTAACTTCTATGGTGCCCACGGTTACGATCCTAACATCCCGGACTTAAACGCGATTTTCTACGCCGCAGGTCCAGATGTAACCAAAGCCGCAAACTTCCCGAATGTGCGTAACATCGATATCGCACCGACAATTGAGCAGCTTTTAGGTGTGAAACCAGCCGCAACCGTCAATGGTAGCGCGATTAACTTGAAAGGATAGCAAAAAAGCTAGTGCCTTGGCGATCGCTAAGGCGCTAGCATAAACAAGAATTTTATTTATCTGATTTAGATTGCCTACTCGTGATTTAGAGACAGCTACACTACAATTAGCTGCTACTGTTGGGGAATTTATAATTCCATCTGAACACGCTTAATTTCGTTGCAATGCATGTATAGGTATTCTAGACTATGATACTGCTCAGGATACCGGAAATCGCCGCTTTACAATTGTTATACAGTCATATCTCCTCACTAAGTATTTAACACGTATTATTTATCATTGGTAAATTAAATTACAAGCAATATTAGTGGTAATACGCAAACGAGTTATAGTTAATATAATACTCAGATTTTTCTGCGTAGTTCTGCGACATATGGAAAAAATCAACTAGGTTTTATTTGGAACTTAGTTAAATATGCTGTCTTCTGCGCCTTACTTCTGTTTCTAAAAGAAGTAAAAAATTTTATTTTCTATTATAACCATTACCTGAGGACTTTTAATGAACCTAGGTTTATCTCATGTTAATTGGCTATCAAGCTGGCTTCCGGCAACAGTAACACTTTTTATTGCTGTCATCACTCAGCCTCTAGCAGTTATGGCAAAAACACCTGTAGAAATTGCGGAGATTGCTAAACCAGTAGCAGTGCGGATTGATAGTGAAATAGGTGGTGGATCAGGTTTTATTGTGGCGAAAGATCAGAATACTTACTTAGTGCTGACAAATAATCATGTAGTCCAAAAATCAGCTAATTATCTTATTTCTACTTATGATGGTAAAAAATACCCTGTAATCGGAGGAATCAGTTTTCATACTGAGCCAAATAATATTGATTTAGCTGTAGTACTATTTAAGAGTCCAAATGCTTATCAAACCGCAACTCTTGGTAACTCAGATCGAGTTAAGGTTGGTGAACCAATATATATTTACGGTTATCCTGCAACTGGTAGTTCCATAGGATCTCCACGACAACCAGAGTTTGTCGCTGGTAACATTACAAGTATCCATAAAAATGAAGACCAGGGATATAATCTCCGCTTCAATGCTTTGAGTTGGGGAGGAATGAGTGGTAGTCCTGTTATCGATGGAAATGGGCGAGTTGTTGGTATTAATGGACAAGGTGATTTGGGTCTAACTAAAATTTTAGTACCTAATGGTTCTGGTAAATTATCAGCAGTTGTCGTAGGCATACCCACAGGTTTTAACGCCGCGATTCCAACTAATACTTTTCTCGATGTAGTTTCTCAAACTAAGTTAGCTATTTCCAAATTGAAAGTTGACAATACTGGTATTAAAAATAATCAGCCACAATTGACCAATCCTCAATCCGCTGAGGATCTTTACATCAAAGGATTGATACATATTGAGCAAGGAGACAAGCAAGAAGCAATTACTGACTTTACCACAGTTATTGCTCTTCAACCTCATCATACGCTCGCTCACTTATATCGGGGGATGATGCTTTATGAACAAAAGAAAAATCAAGAAGCGATCGCTGACTACAACCAAGTCATTCGTTTGAGTCCTGATAATAGTATAGCCTACTACTATCGAGGTCTTGCTCGCTATCAGCAAGAAACCAAGCCAGAAATCACTAATCATTATACGTACTTAGTGAGTGAAGACTCTAAAACAAGTGTAGCTTCCCAGAACACTGATGATAATCATCAAGCGATAGAGGATTTTCAGAAAGCGACTGAGTTGTTAAAAAAACAGGGTAATAACGGGTATTCCTACCAAAATTTACTAGATTTAATTCAAAAGTTGAATCGCAAGTAAGCATAGACGTAGCTACAGCATCATGGGGTGAAAGAGTAAAAATCGGCTCTTCCACCCCTTTCAAATTCGTCTTGATCAATCAAGGTCAGCGCTACCCTAGCATTTTGCTGTAAATCTATATAGGGACTGATTATTTCGCAATCAACTTTACAAAGTGCTGATCGTTAGCAATTTCATCAAAATCGATGTCTGTTGCCGCATCTTCTCGATAACTGGGATTCAAGGTGATTGCTTGTTGGAGATTTTTGACAGCTAATTCTGCCTGACTTTGCAAAGCGTAACAAGCCGCTTTGTTATAATAAGCACTAGCATAGTCGGGCTTTATTTCTAGAGCTTTGTCTAAGCTGGCTAAAGCTTCGGGGTCTTCACCGAGTCTAATCAGGGAATAACCTTTGTTATTCCAAGCTTTGAAAGAATCTGGTTTATATTTGATCACTTGGTCAAATGACGCGATCGCTTCTTCATATTCCTCCAACTCTTCCAATGCTAATCCGCGATTTAACCAGGCGACGGGATCTTCTGGTGAAGTGCGG
>Ga0123338_10005341_pt1 | contig 11026 bp, 8 predicted proteins | sample grotaG_FD_89793 | JGI IMG/M metagenome (GOLD analysis project Ga0123338, IMG submission 89793) | Glacier valley bacterial and archeal communities from Borup Fiord, Nunavut, Canada, to study Microbial Dark Matter (Phase II) -... | ecosystem: Environmental > Aquatic > Freshwater > Ice > Glacier ...
GTGAACGCTCTGCCGTCCGGCTGCTCCTGGACCGTTGCGGGGATCGGCCGCCAGCAGTTGCCCCTTGCGACGGTCGCCATCGCCATGGGCGGGCACGTCCGCGTCGGTCTCGAGGACAACATCTATTATTCGAAAGGGCGCCTGGCGACAAACGAAGAGCTGGTTGCGCGCGTCGTTCGGGTAGCAAACGAACTCGGACGTCCGGTCGCAACTCCCGCCGATGCGCGTCGCCTGCTGCGCTTACCGGCGCGAGCGGAGAGCGCAGCGTAGGCGACCTCACCGTGTAGGACCATTTCCGGGGGTACCGTAATGTTCCCGAGTTCTTGCCGCCCGGAGGCCGCCCGCTGCTCACGTACGTCATTCGCAGAAGCCTGCAGAATATTCCGCTGCTGCTGCTCATCTCGATCATTCTCTTCGCTATCCTGAGCAACGCTCCGGGCGGTCCGCTCGCGCCCTATCTGCAGAATCCGCATATCACGGAAGCCGATATCGTGCGTCTCAAACACAATTTGGGGCTCGATCAGCCGACGTACGTGCAGTACTTCCACTGGCTCGGCCGGGTGATCACGGGCGACTTCGGCTACTCGACTTCAAACTCGATGTCGGTGATCGGCGCAATTCTCGACCGCATGCCCGCAACGCTGGAACTCATGGGCGCCTCGTTCGTGTTCTCGCTGATCATCGGGGTGGGTGCCGGAATTTTCTCTGCGCTCAAACCCTATTCCACGCTCGATTACGCGGTCACGACGCTGGCGTTCTTCGGTCAGTCGATGCCCGTGTTTTGGTTTGCGCTGATGTTCCAGCTCGCGTTTTCCGTGTACGGTATTCCGCTCGGCTTTGGGTATCACATCACGTTGCCGTCGGCCGGTATCTCGAGCGACGATGCGTTCAATTTCGTCGATCGTGCAAAACATCTGGTCTTGCCGGTACTCGTGCTATCGCTCTTATATGTCGCACAATGGAGTCGCTTCATGCGCTCTTCGATGCTCGAGGTTGTTCGCACCGACTACATGCGCACGGCATCGGCAAAAGGTCTTAAAAAACGCGACGTGATCCTCAAGCACGGTCTCAAAAATGCGCTCATTCCCCTCGTTACGATCATCGCGCTTTCAATGCCCGGTATCGTCGCCGGTGCCGTCATCACCGAGACGATCTTTGCCTGGCCGGGCATGGGGCGGCTATTCTATAACGCGCTGCAACAGTTCGATTTCGCGCTCTTGATGGGCTATCTGATGCTTGTCTCGTTCCTCGTCGTGGTATTCAATTTGATCGCCGACGTCACGTACGCGTGGCTCGACCCGCGCGTGAAGTACAACTAAATGTCGGGCTTGGGCTTACTGCAACCGATCCGTCTACCCGATGAGAATTTTCGAGAAGAGCGCCACGGCGTTTGGAAACGCTTCCGCCGTCACCGCATCGCGCTGGTCGGCGCGGTGATCCTCGCGCTCATGGCGTTTGCCGCGATCTTCGCGCACTTCATCGCCCCCGCCGATCCGAATTTCATCGACAACGCCAATTGGAACGGGACACCGCTTGCGCCCGGCATTGCGGGACATTTGCTCGGGACGGATGAGAACGGTCGCGATCTGCTCTCGCGTTTGATCTACGGCGCGCAAATTTCGCTCACGGTCGCGCTGTTCGCGGTCGTCATGGAAATTACGATCGGCACCGTACTCGGTGCGCTCGCGGGCTATTACGGCGGCTGGATCGACTTTGTGATCATGCGCGTCACCGATGTGGTGCTCTCGATTCCGCTCTTGCCGCTTTTGCTCGTGCTCACCGCGATCGTTTCGGCGACTTCGCAAAAAGCGAGTCTGAGTTTTCTCTTGATCGTCGTACTAATCGGGGGGCTCTCCTGGCCGGCGGTCGCGCGACTCGTTCGCGCGTCGTTCCTGACCTTACGCGAGCGCGAATTCACCGAGGCGGCTAAGGCCCTTGGAAATCGCGACGGGCGGATCATCTTCCGTCATATCTTGCCCAACGCGATCGCGCCGATCATCGTGCAAGCGACGCTCGAAGTCGCAAACGTGATCATCCTCGAGTCGACGCTCTCGTTCTTGGGCTACGGCATCCAGCCGCCGACGGCGTCCTGGGGCAGCATGCTTGCCAACAGCCAGTCGAACATGTCGATCGCCCCGTGGGTCGCGGTCTTTCCGGGGCTCTGCATCGTTATCGTGACCCTTTCCATCAATTATCTTGGCGATGGGCTGCGCGACGCGCTCGATCCCAAGATGAAGTAGGCAGGACTCCTCTTGGCGGGAGTCTTGCGGAGCGAGCCGGGATGCTCTACAATCCCTTAGTTGTCAGCGGCATCGCCGCCAGGCAAAAACCTCATGGGCGAGAGTGGCGGAATTGGTAGACGCACTAGCTTGAGGTGCTAGCGGGGGCAACCCCGTGCTGGTTCAAATCCAGTCTCCCGCACCAGGAAAACCGAGAAGTCCGCGGTCGCACGACTGGCGGGCTTCTTGCTTGGTCCCCCGTACCGCTGCGGCGAAACAAGCAGACGTGCCTTGCCGTATTCTGCATGAGCGGTCGCGCGAAGGCGCGCCGACGCCATGAACGCCCGAGGATTTTTACCGTGTGGCTGACTCGATTTGCGATCTCTCGTCCGATTATCATCGCGATGCTCTTCATCGGGCTTGCGGTGTATGGGGCGCTTTCCTATAGTCGCCTGGGCGCATCGAGCCAGCCGAACGTCGCCTTCCCCGTCGTCGTCGTCTTTGCGGGCTACCCCGGCGCCTCGCCGCAAGAGATGGAAAAACTCATCATCAAGCCGATCGAAGATCAGCTGGATGGAATCGACAATCTCGATCAGTTGCGGGCGACCGCGCAAGAAGGCGTCGCGAGCGTCGTCGTGCAGTTCAAGCTCGACACGAATTTGGATTTCGCCGCAATCGACGTGCAGCGGCGCGTCGATACCGCACGCGTCTACATGCCCCAAGACCTCGATCCGCCCACCGTGCAGAAAAACGGATCGGACGATGCGATTCTCACCTACGCGCTCGGTTCCAAATCGCTGAGCGGCGCGGCCCTCGGCGACATCGTCAACGACCGCTTGATTCCGGAGATCAAGGCGATCCCCGGCGTGACGGGCGTGGGTTCGCGCGGCGATGCGGCGCGCGAGATCCACGTCTATCCCGATCCGCTGCGCATGATGGCGACGGGCGGCACGCTGACCGATATTTTCGCGGCGATCTCGCAGAACAATGCGAATTTGCCGGGTGGCCGACTCGACGCGCCAACGAAAGAAACCAGCGTCTCGGTGCATGCCGATATCGTCAACCCGGCCGACATCGCGCTCATCCCGGTGGCGGCGAACAATCAGCGCAACGTGCGCGTCGGCGATCTTGCAACCGTCGTCGACGGTCACGTCGAACAGCGTCGTATCACGCACTTCAACGGTCGCCCCGGCGTCATCATCGACATCTCGCGCAACGTGCGAGCGGATGAAATCAAGACGACGGCGGTCGTCCGCGCGCGCATGAAAGACGTCATGGCGCGCTATCCGATGATCGCGTTCAAAGAGATCGACGCGCCGGCAGACGACACACAAAAACAGCTCAACGGCGTCTTGCAGAATCTCTTCGAAGGCATCGTGCTCACGGCGATCGTGCTGATGTTCTTCTTACATGCGTGGCGCCATGCCGTCGTCGTGATGCTCGCGATCCCGAGTTCCCTCTTCGCGACGTTCATCGTGATGAAGCTGCTCGATTTCAATCTCGACAATATTTCGCTCATGGGTCTCTCGCTGACGATCGGTATCCTCGTCGACGACTCGATCGTCGTGCTCGAGAACATAACGCGTCATCGCGACATGGGGCAAAGTCCTCTCGAAGCGTCGATCAGCGGGCGAAACGAGATCGGCGGCGCAGCGATCGCCATCACGCTCGTCGATGTCGTCGTCTTCTTACCGATGGCGTTTCTCTCCGGATTCGTCGGCAAATACATGAAAGAGTTCGGCATCGTCGTGGTCGTCGCGACGCTGTTCTCACTCTTCGTCTCCTTCACACTCACGCCGATGCTGGCCGCAAAGTGGGCGGTTTTAAAACGCTCCGCCGAACCGCCGCGCTTTCTGGCCTGGTTTCAGATCGGCTTCGATCGCTTCACGCGCTGGTATCGCGATCGCGCGCTTACCTGGGCGCTGCGCCGCGGCTGGGTGATCGGCGTCGGATGCTTTGCGCTCTTCGTCGGATCGATCGTGATGATCGGCGCGGGACTGGTGCCTGCCGAATTCGTGCCGACGATCGAATCGGGCGCGATCGCTATGAGCATCACCTATCCGACCGGAACGCCGCTCGTAACCACGCAAGCATCGGTCGATCGTATTGAAAACTACGTGCTCGGCTTACCGGGTGTGGATCGCGTGTTCTCGACGGCCGGCGCGAAACCGTCGGGTCGCGGTAGCACCATCGGCGGCAACGTGGCGCGCGTGCAAGCACAAATGAAGAAAGAGAATCGCGCCCAGACGCAGCCGACGATCGCGCTCTTACGGCGCAACGTCGCGCGGCTCGCGCCGGGCGCGATCGTGACCGTCGGCTCGCGCGGCGGCGGCGGTAGCGGCCTTGCGATTTCCTACGACCTCTCCGGTCCCGATGCGGAACTCGATTCCTCCGCCAACAAGCTCGCTGCGTTCATTCGCTCGATCCCCGGCACCGTAAACGTGCAAACGGGCGCGGAATCTGCCGCGCCGCGTCTGAACATTCACATCGATCCGCGTCGATCGCTGTTGCTCGGCGTTTCACCAGGAACTGCGGCGATCGCTGCGCGCACCGCACTCGGCGGCGCCGTCGCAACGAAGGTGCGTACCGCAAGCGGTCTCATCGACGTGCGGGTCGAGCTGCCTGCGGCGTATCGCTCGTCGATCGAGAGCGTGAAGAACGTCCACGTTCGCTCGCAAGACGGTTCGATCGTCAACCTCGCCGACATCGCCGACTTCACCGAAGGCGTCGCGCCGACGAAGATCGAGCGATCGGCGCGTCAACGCATCATCAGCGTCAATGCCGATGTCGATCGCGCAATCGTGGCATCTGGCGACGTCGATGCGAAGATCGAAGCGAAGATCGCGCAGCCGGGCTTCCTTGCCGCAGGCGTTCACCCGCTCGCACAAGGCGATTCGCAGTTACAAGCCGAGTCGAGCGCCGCGTTCCTCATCTCGGTCCTCACCTCGATTGCGCTCGTGTACATGTTGCTGGTCATCTTGTACGGTTCGTTCTCGATGCCGTTCGTGATCATGTTCTCGGTGCCGGTCGCACTCGTCGGCGCCGTACTCGCGCTGTATTTTAGCAAACAGTCGCTCAATTTGCTCTCGGATATCGGCATGATCATGCTGATGGGACTCGTCGCGAAGAACGGCATCCTGCTCGTCGACTATGCCAACACGTTGCTCGGGCGCGGCATGAGGCCGCTGGAGGCAATGCTCGCGGCCGCGGGTACGCGCTTGCGTCCGATCGTCATGACGACGGCGGCCATGGTGTTCGGCATGCTGCCGCTCGCGCTGGGCCTTGCCGAAGGCGGCGAATTCCGCCGCTCGATGGGCGTCGTGATCATCGGAGGCCTGTTGAGCTCGCTGATCCTCACCCTCTTCCTCGTTCCCGTCGCATACGTGACGATGCATCGCATTCAATCGACGCTCGGGCGGCGGTTGCGCAAAACGCCGCCACTCGATCGGCCGCTCGAAGCGCTGCCGCCGATCCCCGCAGGGGCAATGGGCGATTAGTTGCGGACGTTTCTTGGCTGATCCTGAGAAAAAAGTCTCCAGCGAGTGAAAATCGCATTAAGACCAAGCAAGTGTGGGTACGATGCCTTCGGTGCGACTGTGCATCACGCTCGGAGGTCTCAATGCCGCTTCTCTCTTCCACTGCAAAAACGGCCGCTTTGGCCGGAACGCTCGCCCTCGCGCTTGGTGCCGCGGCATCGGCCGCCGATGTCTCGGTCAGCGTCAATGGAAATCCCGTGGCGATTTCGCCGCCGCCAATTTCACGTGCCGGCCGTGTGTTCGTTCCCTTACGCGGCATTTTCGAGCGCCTCGGCGCCAGCGTCGTGTACGCCAACGGTATCATCAACGCGACGGGAAACAACCGTACGATCGCGCTCAAGATCGGTTCGAATCAAGCGCAAGTGAGCGGCGTGAGCCAAACGCTCGACGTCGCGCCGTTCATTATCGGCGCGAGCACCTACGTTCCGCTGCGCTTCGTCTCGCAAGCCCTCGGTGCGAACGTGAACTACGACGGCGCAAACCGCATCGTCGCGATTTCAACCAACGGCGCGGTTGCCGCCGCACCGGCGCCCGTCGCAACGGCGATGGCACCCCTGGCCGGCAGCGGCGTTCGACTCGCGGCCGAACAACCGGCTAACGGCGCGTTCGTCGAATCGAAGCGCCCGACGATCGAAGCGCGCTTCAAGAACGGTACCGTCGATCCCAATACGCTGCACGTGAGCATCGATAGTCTCGATGTCACGGCATCGACGTCGCGCGCGCCGGACGGCATCGTCTATTCGCCGCCCTCGGATCTGCTCGTCCAGAGACATACCGTCCGCGTAACCGGCAAAGATGCGGCCGGCGCGCCGGTCGACCAATCGTGGTCCTTCACCTCGGGTACCGCAGCGATGACCAACGTGATCGACCGTCTCGCGCCGCCAGCAGACGCGCAAGTCGGTTCGTCCTTTACCGTCAGCGGACACACCTTACCGAACGCTCGCGTGCACATCGTCGCCGGTGCGGTTGCCCAAGTCGGCGGAATCTTCGCCTTCGGAACGGGCAACTACACGGGTGACACGACGGCCGATGCGGCCGGTAACTTCTCCCAAGACGTCTCGATCAACACCGTCTCGGGCGGTCAGATCAACTTAGTCGTCACCTCGACGGAACCACAGACCAAAGCCAGCGCGCGCATCGCGCGTCGTCTCCTCAGCAAGTAAGGATCGTCGTTAAATCGTGCGCTCGATCCAGGCGATCGAGCGCGCGAGAATCTCCGGATTCTTTTCGTTGAAGAGCGTCATCCCGACGGATGCCGTCCCTTCGTAGAGATGGGCTTCGGCCGGATACGACGCGGACTGCAAGAACGAAGGCACGGCGCCGGCGCTCAGCAGGTCAGCGGCTCCGTAGAGCAAGTAAATCGAACGCGGAGCGAACGGACCGCTGCCGGCAACCTCGCGGGCGCGGCCCTCATCGAGGCTGATGCACACGGTAGAGGCCGTTCCCCAACCGCGGCCCGATGCCGCATACGCAAGATCGGAACCCAGGCCCACCCCGATCATCGCCAGGCGACCGGCGTCGCTCTTGGGCTGACGCGCGAGGAACGCGAGCGCGGCACGAACGTCGTTTGGATAACTTAGCGGCGAACGTAAGTCCGAGTCGCTCGGTTGGAGCAGGTCGGCCCGCATATCTTGACGGACAGATTCGCCGTGTCCGCGCAGATCGACCGCAAGAATTCCCCATCCGCGCGAGCGGAACGCCGCAATGTACGGGTCCCAGATGGAACGATCGGAACGAACGTCATGCAACAGCAAAACCGAGGTGTGGCCGTTCTCGCGCGGATCCCAGTAGGTCCCGCGCAAATGCACGCTATCGTCTGTAAGAAACGTGACGCTGCGTGCATGCGCGTCGGTTGTTTGCGACACGAAACTCATTTTGCGGAAGCTACGCACGAAGCGCAGGTATGTCCTCTCGGCTTGCACTCGTAACCGGCGCCGGAGCCGGTCTTGCCCGCGGCGTCGTGCTGGGGCTCGCACGCTCGGGCTATCGGCTCGCCTTCACGTATCGTCCGGGCGGCACGGCACCCGACGAGACGCACGCGCTTGCCCGCGCGCACGATCCCGACGTTTTGGCGGTCGCGGCCGATCATAGCGTGGCGGGAACGGCCGCGCGCGTCGTCGCCGCGGTCGAACGCGCGCGCGGACCGATCGACATTCTCGTCCATGCCGTCGGTCCGATCGTGGTCAAACGGTTCGAGAATTCGACCTTGGACGACTATCGTGCGATGGTCGCCGGAAATTTGGATTCGACCGTCGAGCTTGCCTTCGCACTCGCGCCCGGCATGCGCGAACGCGGGTTCGGCCGATTCGTCTTTTTCGGTATGAACGGGTCGCACGATACGCTGCCCGCGCGCGGCATGTCGCTTTACGGCGCAGCGAAAGCCGGTGTCGTAACGTTCGCCCGCGCGCTCGCACTCGAAGAAGCCAAATTCGGCATCACGTGCAACGTGATCGAACCCGGCGACATCCGCGACAAGCGGGCGGATCGCACGAGCGCCCGTGCGATCGTTGCCAACAATCCGACGGGGCACGCGGGATCGTGGGAAGATATCGCCGACGCGGTGCGATTCGTCGTGTCCGACGATGCGGGATTTTTCAATGGGATGGTGCTCGGCGTGAACGGCGGCCTGGTGGAGTCGCACGAATGACGGTGTTCGCTTGGATCGTCGTCGGAGCGATCACGCTCATGCGGATCATCGCGGCGTATCACGTTCCGCTCACGGGCGATGAAGCGTACTATTGGGAGTGGAGCCGACATCCGGCTTTCGGATACGTCGATCATCCGCCGATGGTCGCGTGGACGATCGCGCTCTTTTCGCCGTTGGGGCTGACGCCCGGCGCAATTCGACTCGGCTTCATCGTTTGCGGTTTGATCGCAACGCTCGCCGGCGCGGCCGCCGCGACCGATCTTGCCGAAGGCGACCGACGGGCCGGCGCCGTGACGGCGGTCGCGTTCTCGCTCACACCGCTCTATTCACTTGCGTTCGGCAGCGCGACACCCGACGGTCCGTATCTTGCGGCTTGGGCGGTGTCGCTCTGGTTTGCGGTGCGCGCGTTCAAACGGCGCCGTCCGCTCGATTTCGTGCTGCTCGGAATCGCGCTCGGTGCTGCGCTGCTGACGCGGTTCTTCGCCGTCGCCCTCGTATTCGGCATCGCGATGTACGCCGTTGCGCCCGCCCGACGTCAGCTCTATCGCGCGGGCCTCGGGATGTCGCTTACGATCGCTGCGGTCCTCTACGCGCCGTTCGTCGTGTGGAACGCACTGCACGATTGGGTGACGTTCGATTTTACGTTCGTCGGGCGACACGTTACGCATCTGTCGTGGAAAGGACCGCTCACGCTCTACGCGATCAACGCGGGTGCGTATTCGCCGGGACTTTGGATCGGGGCGCTGGTGTGTGCCGTTCGACCGCGCAGCGCGCTCTTGGCGTGGACGGCGCTGCCGCTGCTCGGTCTCTTGACGGTACTGGCATTTATCGAACCGGTCGAGATTCATTGGATGTTCGGCCCGTATGCATCGCTCTGCGTCGCACTGGGTCTTGCCTACGTTCATCTTTCCTCGCGCATGCGCGTCGTCTGGGCGAGTGCCTCGGTCGTCCCGGCGCTCATTCTCTTACCGATGATTTTCGTCGCCGCTGTCGCCCCGGGGCCGATCTATCAAGCCTTTCGCAACACCGGCTCGACGCTACGCAACACCGGTCCATTCGAAATCTTCACGTTTTGGCCGCTCGCACAAGACGTGAAGAAGATCGCGGAAAAAAGCGATGCGATCGTGATGACCGACGGGTACGGGCTTTCCTCGTTGCTCGATTTCGACGCGGGCATCGCCCCTGTCGTGATCGGATACAATTGGCAAGGGCGTGAGTCACGCCGTTGGTATCCGGCCGACCGTCGTCCGACGCGAGCGTTGTTCGTCGATAAGGAGACGCTTGCGAGTCGACCGGATTTTGCAAAACAGCTCGCGCTTGCATGCGATCGCGTCGTGGCCGCGCCGTCGCTTGCCTACAGTTACGCGGGTGTTCCGCCGCGCTCGTACTATCTCACGTGGTGCGATGGCATGAAGCCCGATGCGATCCGGCTCTTACGCTGGGAGCAGCCGGGTGACGAGCGACCGGACGTTGCGACGCTCGGAAGCGCACGATGATCGATTACATCCCGCTCACCGTAACGGCCGGCGCAAAGCAAACGACGGCCGAACTGCGCACGCTTGCGACCGGACGGATGCGCGATCTTGGCTATCCGTACGTTGCCACGGAATTTTCACCGAACGGAAGCGGCTGCCGCTTCGATGTGATCGGACTTGGCCGATACACGCGTCAAGTGCGCATCTATGAAATCAAGGCATCGCGGGGCGATTTTCTGCGCGATGGAAAATGGGAAACTTATCTTCCGTACTGCACGCATTTCAGCATCGTGTGCGCGGCGGGCGTCGTGCAGCGGTGGGAACTTCCGCGCGAGGTCGGCCTGATCGAATACGGTAACCCGGCGTTTGAGAAAATGCTGGCGAATCGCCGTTTCGGATTTCGCATGCAACCGCAGGATGCGCTGCGCACCGCGCGACCCGCGCGTCGGCTGCGACCGCACGTCGCGGACGACGAATGGATCGCGATCTTGGAGCGCATGGCCTTCACCGCGACCGTTGCCGCAGCGCCGCCGCTCTTTGCGGACGGTTCCGGGATTTAATTCGCGGGGGAAAACGCTTCGAACCCCGTGCCGGATAGGAATTCGCAACGGATACAAATAGGCGAACGTACGTTCGCCTATTTGTATCCGTTGTCCAGGGAGAGTTGCCGTCTAAATGAAAATTAGTCACGCGGATGTCAATGAACTGGTTGGTGTGGGGCTCTATTCGATAACGGATACCGCACGCGTGCTTTCACAGGCGCTTGGAACCGGGATCGATAGGACGCGGCTTACTCGTTGGGCGCACGGCCGGAAAAAGACTGACTCGACACAATCGAAGGTGGTTCGGTATGCGCCAGTTGTCGGATCGCATCTCAAGATAGCTGATTCCTATTTGTTTACTTTTTCCGATTTAATCGAATTGTTTACGGTTGCTGCGCTTCGCCAAAAGAAGATTTCAATGCGCACCATTCGTTCTGCCTATTCGCGTGCGACCGAACAACACGGCGAGCACGCTTTCGCTAAATATTCGTATAGCGTTTTCGGTCGTGGAATTTTCAAAACGCCCACGAGCGATGAAAATCATCTCGAGGAATTGTCGAGTGGAAGTTTAGCTTTTGAGAAGCTCGTTAAACCGCTTCTTCAAAAC
>Ga0123338_10005344_pt1 | contig 11018 bp, 13 predicted proteins | sample grotaG_FD_89793 | JGI IMG/M metagenome (GOLD analysis project Ga0123338, IMG submission 89793) | Glacier valley bacterial and archeal communities from Borup Fiord, Nunavut, Canada, to study Microbial Dark Matter (Phase II) -... | ecosystem: Environmental > Aquatic > Freshwater > Ice > Glacier ...
TTACAACGGTTCAGGAAGTCCAAACTCGATGCTCAGTCATCCTTTTCCTGTCGATCGACTGCACTATATTCGTGATTGGGCTGGCTCGGAGGAATATCGTCAGATTCGTCTGGGCAACTACAAACGGGCTGGGGCTAGTGGTGCTGTTGATGTCGAGGTCGAAGAGCCAACAAATCCACCGCCCAAGCCAGAGAGTGAGCCAGATCGGTTGCGGCGTCAGATTGAAGATCTCCAAGCAGAGATCGATCGAATGAAACGACAGGGTTAGCAGTCGGCTCTGTTCAGGCAACTTAACGCCAGATGGTTTCCCAGAATGGTTTTGGAGCTTGGGTGATATTTGCTTTCTTGCGAATTTCCTGAGTATTCCATCCTGTCAACTTGGCAAGCGTTTGGACTTCTTTTTCTTGGCGCTGCACCAGAGATTTGCGGTACTGGTTACCTGCTTCGCATTTTGCTTCACCTGCAAAGGCATGACGCAGAACATATCTACCCTGAAACTGTTCGCGGTTAGGAGTTTCTTTGAACATCAAATCTTCAGGGAATTTATTGCGCGTGTAGCGAACGTGTAAGCGAGTGATAAATGCACTATTGGATGAGGATCGATTAGGTGAAGATTGATTCAGCCAAAAAGCTCCAGCTTGCTTGAGTTCTTCAGGCGATAGCGGCTCGGCTGAGCAAGGATCGCAGTTTGACATATCCCAAGCATATTCGAGGAAAGCGATATTGCGCCCTTCTTTGGTATAGGCAGTTTGGAACATCGATTTGTAAAAACCACCAAACTCATTTTTGACATAAACGGGAATCTCATCGCCAGACGGAACCTTGACCGTGCGGTAGTTGCTGACTTCTACTTGTCCTTTAGGCGAGAGGATATAGACCAGTAAATCCTGATCGGTCTTGGCATTCACCATACCTAATCGAATGGGCAACATAAACTTAGGCGACTCAAATGCCATGAGTAGGGGGCGTAACTGCTGAGTCTCGGTCTTTTTAAGTGCTGCTAAGTTGACTTTTGCGACAAAGAACTTCATGTTCTGACGGATGTATGGCTGAAGGATTTGCTTTGCCCCAGATGGAATTTTGTAGCCATTTTGATTTAGCCAAGTTTCCAAACCACCTGATTCTTTGGCACTCAAAATCAGGATGTCATACTCTCCTACAGTGAACTTGGCTTCGATCGTCACACCTAATTCTCCTCTTCGGCGCGGTTTACTTTCATTTGCCGCTTGACTAGCTGGAGCTGACATGGCCCGATCTTCTGCACGACTTTTCATAATTGCACAGGGATCGGCATCAAAGTATTCCACCAGACGCGGCGCACTGAAAGCATCGAGATGAGCAATTACCTTTGGGTCGCCGACTTTGACCTGTTCTTTTTTCAACACCACAGGTACAGGTACAACAATCGCAAAGTCTTTAACATTACCTTTAAAATCATTCGCCATCGTCAGAATGGTGCGATTTCCATCTCTGGCGATTACAACTTGGGAAGCTTGGTTATAGAGTTTTGTATCGGCTTTAGCGACATAAAACCCACAAAATGCCAGAGCCGCAGGGGTAAAGCAAAGCATGATCAGGCAAACTGTAACCACCCCAATCAAAGTTCGTAGTAGTTTCATAATGATTAGTGATTAGTGATTAGGAGATAAATGGGATGAGATTGTCTGTTTGGAGCTTATGAGGGATGACCAAGAGAATCGATTTGCTTTAAAAACTCGATCTATAAGAATCGTCAAAGGAGAGAGCGCAAATAATGCCCAAAAAGGAGCGGTAGACAAGTAAAAATTATTGCGTAAGAAAAAGGTTAAAAGTGCGATCGATACCGCCCAGATTAACCTGCCAACTCGCGCATTCGGCATCGATCGAGGATCGGTAATCATAAACAGCGCAAATAGCAACAGCGATCCACTCATTAAGCGATGTGCTAAGACATCCCAAGTCCAACCCAACCAGAAATTACGCACTGCTTCTAAAAAAGCATAGGAGCCAAGAAACGCCACCGATGTATCCCATCGCCCCACCCGTTTGAGCACGATCCCACCTGCGCCTAGAAACAGCAATCCACACCAAATCTCATCGCCCCACTGCCCAGGTGATACCCACGCATCATTAGTCAAAGTTAGAGCCGCGACAATGCCAAAGTTAGCAGGATTGAACCAATGCTTTCGATCGTTCTTGAACAGAAACTTGCTGGAAATTGCTAAAACTCCCGCCAAAATCATCGTCTCGTAATGCTCGGCTCGGAGTAAAAGACACAAACCGAGAGAAGTAATCACCGCACTCCGAAGATTTAGTAAACTGGAATGAGGTTGTAAGTGTGGGATCGATCGACGATCGCTAATAATCGTCCAAACCAACTGAGTAAGGAGACAGGATGCGAAGATCACTAACATTAATTCAGGATGCAATGTCCAGTCTCTTGTGCCGATCCCAAGAACCAGAAACATGGCGAGGAAAAGAATTTGATAGTCTCTGGCATCTTTCATAAAGTTATTCTGCCATCGGCTTAAAAAGGATGAGCCAGTCACGAACGCTTGTGGTAATTGGATATGTGGAAGTTTGAGCATATGACATGTCCAGACTAATTTCGGTTAGTATAACTGCCCTAATAATCTAACGATGCCATGGTTACACTTTCTGTAACAAAGCTTTTTTGTTTATGTCTGGACAAAAAGAATAATTGAGGATTCTAAGATGTTAGAATCCCAAAGAATTACCGAATGCAGCTAAACTAAACCGTTATACCTCTCAATGTAAGCCTTTCACATGACTGAGAACGTTGTCGAACATTATGGTTGGTCTTCCCCAGATGGGCCACATTCCTGTGGCTACATTACTCCGCGTATCCTCTCTCTACTTCAGGATTTAGGAGTCAAGCGCATCCTCGATCTGGGAGCTGGTAATGGCAAGTTATGTTCAGAGCTTTACCAAAAGGGATATGATGTCGTGGGCGTAGAGTATGACAAAGAGGGGGTTGAGATCGCTCAAAAATCATATCCCAATATCCCTTTTTATACCTATGGTGTCCAAGATGATCCAGCATCTCTGCTTGCTCAAGAAGCTCCATTTGATGCTGTAGTTTCTACCGAAGTAATCGAGCATCTATTTTTACCGCATCTGCTGCCAATTTATGCTTCTACGATGATCCGAAATGATGGCTATCTTATCGTCACCACTCCGTATCATGGCTACTTAAAGAACCTCGCAATCTCCATTTTGGGAAAGTGGGATAATCACCACACATCACTTTGGCCAGGTGGTCATATCAAATTTTGGAGTCGAGCCACTCTTTCAAAGTTGTTGTCTGATCATGGTTTCAGAGTTGTTGGTTTTTCTGGCGTTGGGCGGATTCCATATCTTTGGGGCAGTATGGTAATCGTCGCGCAAAAAGTATAGTTGCACCGTAGTTCACACTGTAGTTTACACTTGCAATTGGGTCAGAATTTTTATGAGTTTAGCCTGTTTCTACTATGTCATTGCGCGATCGATTTAATGTTTCAAGGTTAGCAATCAAATATTCTTGGCTGACTGTGGGCTTTTGGCTAGCTGTTTCAGTAGCGGGGATTTTGGCGTTCAGTTCGCTCAAATACGCTCTGTTTCCTGATATTGCCTTTCCCGTTGTCGTTGTCAATGCTTCGACTGCATTATCAGCCGATCTGACTAATGCGCTGGACACTGAGAAAAAACTTACCCAACCGATCGAACAGAAACTGAAAGATTTAGAAGGTTTAGACAAACTGCGCTCAACGACTTACCCAGGTCAGAGTGCGATCAGTATGGCGTTTATGGTGGGCACAGATCTAGACACCTCTAGACGCAATGTTGAGGCTGTGCTTAAAAATCTCACTCTCCCCAAAGATTCTACCTATAAGGTGATTCCACTCAATCTCAACGAATCTGCGGCGGTGAGCTATGCCATTCAGAGTAAGTCACAAGATTTGACGAAACTAGCACAAATTGCCAAAACCCAGATTTTACCTGCGATCGATCGATTATCTGGGGTACTCAAGGTGAATTTATTGGGAGTTAGCGAACCGTCAAAGCAAATCCCCCCGAATACCGCTCAGTTATCCCAAACAGGCAAGCTTACTCCTGCTCAAATGACCACTCAAATGAGATCGGGCTTATCTCTGCCTCAAGGTGGTTCAGCCGTGCGGTTTAACGCTCAAGAAGCTCTGTCATTCCAAGTAATTAAACGGGGTGATGCGAATACCTTGGATGTCGTCAGTGAGGTCGAGCAAGAGGTGGCATTGCTACGTGCCAAGTTCCCCAATCTTCAAATTAGTCTGGCAGCAACTCAGGCGGACTACATCAAAGAAGCCTCTCACGCCACGATCGATTCGCTATTATTGGCGATCGCGCTTTCAGTTCTGATCATCTATCCATTTTTGCGGGATTGGCGAGCCACCCTAATTACAGCGATCGCGATTCCGATCTCACTGTTAGGCACATTTATTGTGATGGCTCTGTTTGGGCTGAACCTAGAAACGATTACCCTGCTGGCGTTGGCATTGATTATTGGGATTATTGTCGATGACGCGATCGTCGATGTCGAAAATATTAGCCGTCACATCGATCGAGGCGAATCTCCTTATCAGGCGGCGGTCAATGCAACGAGCGAAATTGGGCTGACTGTAACGGCGGCGACGTTTACGATTGTGGCGGTGTTTCTGTCTGTGGCGTTTATGGGTGGAGGAATTGGTCAGTTTTTTAAACCATTTGGTTTGACTGTTTCGGCGGCTGTGATCATCTCTCTGCTGGTGGCGAGAACTCTATCGCCATTGTTAGCCGCAGGTTGGCTAAAACCTCATCCCAATCGCACAGAATCGATCGATCAACCTCAGAATACTCGGTATCACGATTTACTCAAGTGGTCGCTAGGGCATCGATGGCTAGTTGTCGGTTTAGCCGTACTCAGTCTGGTTGCAGGCATCGCCCTGATTCCTCTGATCCCACAAGGCTTTATCCCTAAGCTCGATCGAGGTGAATTTAACATTACCTATGCGGCTCCAGCGACGACATCTCTAACTGAGTCACGACAAATTGCCGAGAAGTTAGAAACTGTGGCAAGTCGATCGACTATGGTTGAGTCCGTATTTACCACAATTGGATCGCGGCAAGGAGAGCAGAATAAAGGGAATCTCTATATCAAGCTCAAGCACGATCGACAAGGCATTCACACTTCAGAAGTACAGGATCGAATCCGTCAGGAATTGCCCTCGATCGACAATACGATCGTTAGTGTTGAAGATATTCAGTTTGTCGATACAGGCGGTGAAAAGCCTTTGCAGATTGCGTTATTGGGTGACGATCAGGCTTTGTTGAGCAGTACCGCAAAAACGCTCAAAACTCGCGCTCAGGGTGTAACAGGGTTAGTCGATGTCACAGCAACAGGCGAAATCAATACTAAGGATTCGATCCTAGAAATCCAACATCTCAACACTCGTCGGGTGGCATATGTCAACGCCAATCTCGATCGATCCACGGCGCTTGGTGATGCTACTAATCAAGTCGTATCGATCGCCAAATCTATCTTACCAACTGGAATCTCGATCGATTTAGGTGGAGACTCAGAGCGGATTGGTCAAATCTTGGGCAGTTTTGGCGCAACGCTGGGACTATCGGTATTGTGCATTCTTGGCGTACTGATTTTGCTATTTAGAAGTGTGATCGACCCATTAGTGATTGTGTTTGCGCTGCCCTTATCTATAGTTGGAGCATTATTAGCACTTTTAATTACCAAAAGCGACTTCGGCATGATCGCTGTGATCGGGATGGTGTTTTTGTTTGGCTTGATCAACAAAAATGCAATCTTAATTGTCGATTACATTAATCAACTGCGAAAGTCAGGATTATCTCGGACTGAGGCGATACTTGAGGCTTGCCCGATCCGCTTGCGCCCAATTTTGATGACAACTGCTTCGACCATTCTTGGCATGTTGCCGATTGCTCTAGGTATTGGTGCAGGTTCAGAGTTACGCGCACCGATGGCGATCGCGATTATCGGCGGACTGACAACAGCGACTCTGCTCAGCTTGATCGTGATTCCTGTGATCTATGCCTTGCTTGATGATTTTCAGCCAAGATTTACCCAAAAGCCTAAAATATAAAATCATTGACGTACAATAAAACGTACGTTTAAGCTTAGATCTATTCCTAAACTGCAATCAAATGTCAACATTCAGTGCTAGCGAAGCCAGAGCCAACCTCTATCGGTTAATAGACGAGACTAACCTCTCTCATGAACCAATCTTAATTACTGGTAAGCGGGCTAATGCGATTCTGGTCTCTGAAGAAGACTGGCGAGGAATTCAGGAAACTGTTTATTTGTTATCTATCCCCAACATGCGAGAGTCAATCAGAGACGGCATGGAAACAGCGATCTCTGAATGTTCTGAGTCGATCGACTGGTAATGTGGAAACTGGTGTACACAAAACAAGCCCTGAAAGATGCAAAAAAGCTGACATCAGCAGGATTACAGCCTAAAGCAAAGCTATTACTAGATATTTTGAGCCAGAATCCTTATCAAACTCCTCCACCCTATGAGAAGTTAGTCGGTGATTTGGCAGGTTCTTGCTCGCGTAGGATAAATTTCCAACATCGTTTGGTTTATCAAATTCTGGAAGAACAAAAAATTGTTAAGGTAATACGGATGTGGACTCACTATGAGTGACAGTATATCGATCGAAACCGATCGACTGACTTTAACCCCTCTAAGTCTTGAAGTCGCGATTGCCATGATGTTTCGGAATCAGGCGGTGGTGTCGGAACTTTTAGGTATCGATGTCCCAGCGTCATGGTTTGAGCTAGGGGTGCGGGATTTTTTGCCCCAGTACATTAAGCAGCTAGAATCCGATCCAGCTAATTTTTGTTGGGGAACCTGGATCATGATTCATCCAGTCGATCGAAGATTAATTGGCAATCTGGGATTTCATGGCGCGCCCAATTTCGATCGAACGGTGGAAATGGGCTATGAAATCGTCCCCGAATACCGCCAACAAGGATATACCACGGAAGCAACGATCGCCCTGGTAAAGTGGGCATTGACTCAGCCCCAAATTAATCGCATCTTTGCCCAGTGTCATGTCGAGAATATTGGTTCAATCAAAATTCTCGAAAAAGTGGGGATGCAAAGACTCTGGCAAGATGGCGATCGATGGCAATGGCAGATCAAACGCTAAGATGAGTTGTTACTAAATCCAAAATTCCCAATCTAAAATTTCAAACTAGTGAGTTTAGCAGTTCCCGATCTAGAGATTTTGTCCGAAGAGCCTAACAGCATTCATTTGTCGTTGGTTGTCCCGACCTACAATGAATGTGCCAATGTCGCCATGCTGGTAGAACGGATTAGCGATCTGCTCGATCGACTGCTACCAGGCAGTTATGAATTAATCCTAGTCGATGATGACAGCCCTGACCGCACTTGGGAATATGCATTATCGTTGCAGGCGAAGTATCCTCAACTGCGAGTGTTGAGACGACAAAACGAGAGAGGCTTATCAACGGCGGTGATCCGAGGCTGGCAGGTCGCTCAAGGAGAAGTTTTAGGCGTAATTGACGGGGATTTACAACATCCACCTGATGTCCTCGGTCAGCTCTACAAGGCTGTTGACGAGGGGGCTGATATCGCGGTTGCCAGTCGCTACGTCAAAGGTGGCGGGGTGGGTTCGTGGAATGGGGTGCGGCAGTTCCTGTCACGCGGGGCAGTCAAATTAGCTTTGTTCCTGCTGCCTGAAGTATCGAGTCGGCTATCCGATCCGATGAGTGGCTATTTTCTGATCCGCAGAGCAGCAATCTCTAACTGTCCACTCGATCCAGTCGGCTATAAGATTTTGCTCGAAGTCATGGGGCGGGGCAAAATTAAGCGCGTTGCCGAAGTGGGGTATACATTTAACGAGCGCGTCAGTGGTAGCAGCAAAGTTACTTGGCGACAATATGAAGAGTTTGTGCGGCATCTGCTGCGGTTGCGGTTTGCGACGGGTAATGTGCCTGTTGGGGCTTTAGGAAGATTTCTGCGCTTCGGTACGGTGGGCTTGAGCGGCGTAATTGTCGATAACTTTGTGCTTTTGCTCCTGTATAAAAGTTTGGGGTTTGATTTTAAGCTCAGCAAAACTGTGGCTGTGGCGATCGCAATTATCAATAACTTTATTTGGAACGATCTATGGACTTTTCATGATGCTGCTAATCTGTTTCAAGACTGGAAAGCTCGCCTGATCCGCTTTGCCCGATTTGCGATCGCTTGTTCTTTAGGGGCAGCGATCAATATTGGTTTGGCGATTTTACTTAAAGAACAACTCGGAATGCATTTTATTTTAGCGAATCTAATTGCGATCGTGGTTTCAACCGCATGGAACTACATGATCAACCTCAAATTTAATTGGAAAACTAAATGATTCGACATGGTGACTTAGAATGAGAGCTTAAACTTCTCTCCACAACAAAGATTATATGACCCGAGTAATATTCCCAGAATTATCGATCCCCCCACTCGAATCGATCAGATTGGGATTACCAAATATCTGTGGTTGGGAAGCTGAGATTAGCTCGGTTGTGAAACTCGATCGACCGATCCTCTCATCCACCACAAACCTAAAATTAGAAGATATCTCGGCGGGATTTGCCTGTGCCTTACATATGCACCAACCCACCATTCCCGCAGGATGGCATGGAGAGTCGATCGGTAATCTCCAACATATGTTTGAACATCAAGGCGAAGGAGATAATCACAACGCAGGCGTTTTTGCCCAGTGCTATTCACGCATGGGAGACTTTATCCCCGACCTCATAGCTCAAGGTTGTAATCCCCGCATTATGTTGGATTATTCAGGTAATCTGCTGTGGGGATTGCAGCAAATGGGAAGAGATGATGTACTAAATAACCTCAAACGTATTACCTGCGACCCTCAATATCAGCCCTATGTCGAATGGCTCGGTACAATGTGGAGTCATGCTGTAGTGCCATCCACTCCCATTCCCGATATCAAATTACACATCCAAGCTTGGCAACATCACTTCGCTTCGATCTTTGGATATGAGGCATTGCAACGGGTTAAAGGCTTCTCTCCACCTGAGATGCACTTGCCAAATCATCCCGATACTTTGTATGAATATATCAAAGCTCTTAAGGAATGTGGATATCGCTGGCTGATGGTGCAGGAGCATTCGATCGAAAATCTCGATGGTTCAGGCTTGAAGCAAGACCAAAAATATCTGCCAAATCGATTAGTAGCGCGTAATTCTCAGGGTGAAGTAATCTCAATTACGGCATTAATCAAAACTCAAGGTTCAGATACAAAACTGGTAGCTCAGATGCAGCCTTATTTTGAAGCAAAGGGCAGAGGTAAACAACAGATTGGCGATATCTCAATCCCATCGCTTGTCACCCAAATTGCTGATGGCGAAAATGGCGGTGTGATGATGAATGAGTTCCCGCGTGATTTCTTCAGAATTTATCAGGAAATTCGCGATCGAAATGAAACTCGATCGGGAACTGTCGCAGTGAATGGGACGGAATATCTCGAACTGATCGAAGCTGCAGGTGCGAATCCTGCCGACTATCCCACCTGTCAGGCCGTAAATCAGCACAAAATCTGGCAACGAGTTGACTTAAATAATCTGAGTTCAGAAGTTGTTGAAAATTCGATCGCAGCTTTAAAACAAAGCGAGAACTTCCATATGGATGGAGCTTCTTGGACAAACAGTATGAGCTGGGTGAAGGGCTATGAGAATGTGTTGGAACCGATGAATCGACTGAGTGCGATGTTTCATCAAAAGTATGACGCTCTGGTACAGCAAGATCCCTCTGTGACCCAACAACCTGACTATCAACAAGCCCTGTTATATAACTTGTTACTGCAAACAAGCTGCTTCCGTTACTGGGGACAAGGTGCATGGACAGACTACGCCCGTGAGTTTTCCCGCCGTGGTGAAGCTCTGTTGGCATAGTTAAACTTGAGAAGTCGATCGAACTGAAATTATCGACAAGTCGATCGATTTAACCATCGGGGGTGATGCATGATCGATCGCTCGATCGTTTGAGATATCTGTGTTGGAATGGATGAATAGATTTAATTCAACTCGCAATCGGAGGAAAAAATGGCAGATCCAATCACATTAACAATTGCAACGATATTTCTCACCAAAGCGTTAGAAAAGGCGGGGGAAAAGTTCGGTGAAGGCACGATCGCAAAGGTAGGGAATGCGATCGCGCACATCGGTAAACACTCACCTGAGACGGCGAAGGCATTGGAGGCAGGTGATCCGAGCGTGTTAAATTTGGGCGTTGCTGAGTTAGAAAAAATCCAACCCGATCCAGCAGTTTTCGCGGAATTGGTCGCGGCGGCTGATGCTGAAGAAAATGCTACATTTCAAGAGAAGTTTCAGGCAGTAAAAGCTGGTGGCACGATCGACATTATTGGCAAACAAATTAACGTGACGCAGGGTGGGACTGGCAACACTCAAACCAACTCGTTTACCTTATGACGATGAATGTGCGTGATGTGATCAAACTGCTCGAAACGGATGGGTGGTTTCTGGTCGATACGGTAGGCAGTCATAGACAGTTCAAACATCCGACAAAATTAGGGAAAGTGACTGTGGCGGGTAAGTTGAGCGATGATGTGAGGAAAGGAACGTTGGCAAGTATTCTCAGACAAGCGGGACTAAAGTGATGCAGAAATATCTAATTGTTTTAGAAAAAAGTGATACGGGGTTTTCGGCATACTCGCCAGATGTGATGGGATGTATCGCGACAGGTGAGACTTTAGAAGAAACTACCCAAATGATGCGATCGTCATTGGCTTTGCATTTGGCAGATGTTGATGAGTTGCCTCTGCCTCGTGGGATTGATGCTTATTTAGAAGCATTGCGAGATTCTGAAGGTGAGGAGTTTTATTTAACTCATGTTACGCAGATAGAAAAGTGAGAGATTTGACTGGGATAAAATAGGCTGAGAAAGTATACTGGAGAGAGGTTTGAGAATAGTTGCTTCGTCAAAATCAAGGTCAAAGAGGCAAAA
>Ga0123338_10005346_pt1 | contig 11015 bp, 9 predicted proteins | sample grotaG_FD_89793 | JGI IMG/M metagenome (GOLD analysis project Ga0123338, IMG submission 89793) | Glacier valley bacterial and archeal communities from Borup Fiord, Nunavut, Canada, to study Microbial Dark Matter (Phase II) -... | ecosystem: Environmental > Aquatic > Freshwater > Ice > Glacier ...
ACTCGGGAACGTGATCGACAACATCGTCGCCGGGATCATCGCCCTGGCCCTCATCGCCTACCTCGTGTACGCCCTCGTCAGGCCGGACCGCTTCTGATGAGTGAAACCGTCTCCGGACTGCTGACCATCGGCGTCCTCGTCGTCCTGCTGGCCGTCACCCATGTGCCTCTCGGCAACTACATGGCCCGCGTCTTCACCACCGACCGCCATCTCGGTGCCGAGAGGCTGATCTACCGCGCGTGCGGGGTCAACCCCGACAAGGAGCAGAACTGGAAGGTCTACGCGGCCTCGGTCGGCGCGCTGTCCCTCCTGAGCGTCCTGCTGCTGTTCCTCGTCATCGTCGCCCAGGGGCTGCTGCCCTTCCACCACGGCGAGACGATGCACCTCGACACCGCGGTCAACACCGCGATCTCCTTCGTCACCAACACGAACTGGCAGTCGTACTCGGGTGAGACCGGCACCTCCATCTCGGTCCAGGCCCTCGGCCTCACCGTGCAGAACTTCGTGTCGGCGGCCGTCGGGATCGCCGTCGTCGTGGCCCTGGTGCGGGCCTTCGCCCGCCACGAGACGTCGCTCATCGGCAACTTCTGGGTCGACCTCGTACGCACCATCGTGCGTGTGCTGCTGCCTATCGCCCTCGTCGCGGCCGTGCTGCTCGTCGTCAGCGGGGTCATCCAGAACCTTGCCTCACCTCTCGACGTCACCGGTGTCACCGGGGGATCGCAGACGGTCCCCGGTGGTCTGGTCGCGTCGCAGGAGGCGATCAAGGAGCTGGGCACGAACGGTGGCGGCTTCTTCAACGCCAACTCCGCCCATCCCTTCGAGAACCCCAACCCCCTCACCAACCTCTTCGAGATCTTCCTGTTGCTGGTCATCCCCTTCGCCCTCCCGCGCACCTACGGCGTGATGGTCGGTGACCGCCGTCAGGGCTGGTCGATCCTCGGCTTCATGGCCATCCTCTGGGGGGGCGGGGTCGCGCTCACCACATGGGCGGAGGTCGCGGCCGGGTCGGGCCTGGCCGGGTCGATGGAGGGCAAGGAGACGCGCTTCGGGGTCTGGGCCTCCGCCCTGTTCGCCTCGTCCACCACGTCGACGTCGACGGGCGCCATCAACTCGCTCCACGACAGCTACAGCGGCGCCGGGGGCGGCGTCCTCATGCTCAACATGATGCTCGGCGAGATTTCGCCCGGTGGCACGGGTTCCGGCCTGTACGGCGCCCTCGTCATCGCCGTCATCGCCGTGTTCATCGCGGGTCTCATGGTCGGGCGCACGCCGGAGTTCCTCGGCAAGACCGTCGGTCGGCACGAGATCACCTTCAGCGCGCTGTACACGCTGGTCACGCCGGCCCTGGTACTCGTGCTGGGAGGGCTGGCGATCAGCCTGCCCGTCGCCAAGGCGGGGCTGCTCAACTCCGGGCCCCACGGGCTCTCGGAGATGATCTACGCCTTCGCCTCCGCCGCCAACAACAACGGCAGCGCGTTCGCCGGTCTCACGGCCGACCAGCCCTACCTCAACCTCACCCTGGCGCTGGGCATGGCCCTCGGACGCTTCGTGCCGATGGTCCTCGTCCTGGCCCTGGCCGGACGGCTGGTGGTCCAGAAGAAACGACCCGCCACGGCGGGCACAATGCCCACCCACACCCCCCTGTTCGTCACCCTGCTGGTCGGCGTCGCGCTGATCGTCACCGGGCTGACCTACTTCCCCACGCTCGCCCTCGGTCCCATCGCGGAGGCACTGTCATGACCGCCACCACCACCCGCCCCAGCTCGGGTGGCAGCGTCACGCCGAGGGCCGGTAGCGGCATCAGCGTGGCCTCGCTCACCGCCGCACTGCCGCAGGCGCTGGCCAAGCTCGACCCCCGGCACGTCTTCCGCAGCCCCGTCATCTTCGTGGTCTGGGTGGGCTCGGTGCTCACCACCGTGCTCGCCCTCCTCCACCCGTCCACCTTCGCCATCGGCATCGCCGTCTGGCTGTGGATCACCGTCGTCTTCGCCAACATGGCCGAAGCCGTTGCCGAGGGCCGCGGCAAGGCCCAGGCCGCCACGCTCCGCGCTGCGCGCACCGACACCATGGCCCGTCGGCTCACCTCCGACGGCACCGAAGAGGAGATCTCCGGCGCGAGCCTGACCATCGGCGACCTCGTCGTCGTCGAAGCCGGTCAGGTGATCCCCGGCGACGGAGACGTCGTCGAGGGTGTGGCCACCGTCGACGAGTCAGCCATCACCGGCGAGTCTGCGCCCGTCATCCGCGAATCGGGTGGAGACCGCTGCGCCGTCACCGGCGGAACGACCGTGCTGTCGGACCGGGTCGTCGTCAAGATCACCACCAAGCCCGGGGAGACCTTCATCGACCGGATGATCGCCCTCGTCGAGGGCGCCGCCCGGCAGAAGACGCCCAACGAGATCGCGCTCAACATCCTGCTGGCGACTCTGACGATCATCTTCCTTCTGGTCGTCGTCGCCCTGCAGCCGATGGCCTCCTACTCCGGTGGCGCCCAGACGGTCATCGTCCTCGTCGCCCTGCTCGTCTGCCTCATCCCGACGACCATCGGAGCCCTCCTGTCGGCCATCGGGATCGCAGGAATGGACCGCCTCGTGCAGCGCAACGTGCTCGCCATGTCAGGCCGGGCGGTCGAGGCCGCCGGTGACGTGTCGACGCTGCTGCTCGACAAGACGGGCACCATCACGCTCGGCAACCGCCGGGCCACCGAGTTCGTCCCGGTCGGCCGGACCACTGCTGTGGACCTGGCCACTGCGGCCTACCTCAGCAGCCTCGCCGACGAGACGCCCGAGGGGCGCTCGGTCGTCGAGCTCGCCTCCGAGAGCTACCCGTCCGCCCCGGATGGACGCACGCCGTCGAGCCTTCTCGCCGACGGCGCCACGTTCGTGGAGTTCACCGCCCAGACCCGCATGTCGGGGGTCGACCTCCCCACGGGGGAGCAGGTGCGCAAGGGGGCCGGCAGCCAGGTCGCCGCCTGGGTCGTCGAGCACGGCGGTACGGAGCCAGCCGACCTCAAGCAGGTGGTCGACGGCATCGCGAGCTCTGGCGGAACCCCGCTCGTCGTCGCTCGGGCCCAGGGAGGCGAGGGAGCGACGGTGCTCGGCGTCATCCACCTCAAGGACGTCGTCAAGCCCGGAATGACCGAGCGCTTCACCCAGCTGCGGGCCATGGGCATCCGCACCGTGATGATCACGGGCGACAACCCGCTCACCGCGGCCGCCATCGCGAAGGAGGCCGGAGTCGACGACTTCCTCGCCGAGGCCACCCCCGAGGACAAGATGGCCCTGATCCGCAAGGAGCAGGAGGGCGGCCGGCTCGTCGCGATGACCGGTGACGGCACCAACGACGCCCCGGCCCTGGCCCAGGCCGACGTGGGCGTCGCGATGAACACGGGTACGTCGGCGGCCAAGGAGGCCGGCAACATGGTCGACCTCGACTCCGACCCGACCAAGCTCATCGAGATCGTCGCGATCGGCAAGCAGCTGCTCATCACCCGCGGTGCCCTGACGACCTTCTCGATCGCCAACGACGTCGCGAAGTACTTCGCCATCATCCCGGCGATGTTCACCGGTCTGTTCCCGGGACTGCAGACCCTCAACGTCATGCGCCTGGCCACCCCGGACTCCGCGATCCTGTCCGCGGTGATCTTCAACGCTCTCGTCATCGTCGTCCTCATCCCGCTGGCCCTGCGCGGGGTGCGCTACCGGCCCGCCTCCGCGGCCTCGATGCTGCGTCGCAACCTGCTCGTCTACGGACTCGGAGGAGTCATCACGCCGTTCATCGGCATCAAGGTGATTGACCTCGTCGTGTCCCTGCTCCCCGGAATGAAGTGATCGACGTCATGAGCTCCCTTCCCCGCCAGCTCGGTGCGGCCCTGCGCGTGCTGCTGGTGCTCACTGTCCTCACCGGCGTCGTCTACCCGCTCGTCGTCCTCGGGGTCGGCCAGGTGGTCGACCACCAGGCGGCCAACGGGTCGCTCGTCAGCCGCGACGGCACCACCGTCGGGTCGACGAGCCTCGGCCAGACCGTCGGCGAGGGCCAGGAAGCCAAGTGGTTCTCCGCCCGCCCGTCAGCGAGCGAGTACGCCGGGAACGCCAGCGGAGGCAGCAACATCGGTCCCGCCGACTCCGCCCTCGCGAAAGCGCTCAAGGACAACGGTGACGCTGTCCGATCGGCCAACTCGAGCGCGCCCGCGACCCTGCCGCCCGACGCCCTGACCGCCTCCGCCAGCGGCCTCGACCCCGACATCTCCCCGGAGTACGCCCTGCTTCAGGTCGACCGGGTCGCTCAGGCGCGCGGTCTGCCGCAGCAGCGGGTGCTCGAGCTGGTGCAGGCCCACGTCAAGGGTCGGGTGCTGGGGTTCCTCGGAGAGCCCCGCGTCAACACCACGGAGCTCAACCTCGCCCTCGCCGGCCTCTCCTGACGCCCGAGCGAGCGACAGGGAGAATGGGGGCATGGCGCGCGGTCAGCTACGCATCTACCTCGGGGCGGCCCCCGGGGTCGGCAAGACCGTGGCCATGCTCTCCGAGGCCCACCGGCGGGCCGAGCGGGGCGCCGACGTCGTCGTGGGCCTCGTCGAGACCCACGGTCGCCCCTTCACGGGCGCCCAGCTGGAGGGCCTGTCCGTCGTGCCGCGACGACGGATCGAGCACCGTGGCGCGGTCCTGGAGGAGATGGACCTCGACGCCCTGCTGGCCCGCAAGCCCGACCTCGCCCTCGTCGACGAGCTCGCCCACACCAACGTGCCGGGTTCGCGCAACACCAAACGCTGGGAAGACATCGAGGAGCTGCTGGCGGCCGGCATCGACGTCGTCTCCACGGTCAATATCCAGCACCTGGAGTCCCTCAACGACGTCGTCGAGTCGATCACCGGAATCACCCAGCGTGAGACCGTGCCCGACGACGTCGTGCGGGCGGCGGCCGACCAGATCGAGCTGGTCGACATGTCGCCCGAGGCCCTACGCCGTCGTATGGCGCACGGCAACGTCTATGCCGCGGAGAAGATCGACGCCGCCCTGGCCAACTACTTCCGCCCCGGCAACCTCTCGGCCCTGCGCGAGCTGGCGCTCCTCTGGCTGGCCGACCGGGTCGACGAGACCCTCGAGCGCTACCGCGCGAGCCACGACATCTCAGCCACCTGGGCCACCCGCGAGCGGGTGGTCGTCGCCCTGACCGGCGGCCCCGAGGGCGAGACCGTGCTGCGGCGGGCCGCCCAGATCGCCTCGCGCGGCGCCGGCAGCGAGCTGCTCGCCTGCCACGTGGGGCAGAGCGACGGCCTCGTCGAGGACGCGCCCGAGGTGATCGCCCAGCAGCGACGGCTCGTGCAGGAGCTCGGTGGCAGCTTCCACGCCGTCGCCGGTGACGACGTCGGCGAGGCCATCCTCGACTTCGCGCGGGGCGTCAACGCCACCCAGATCGTCATCGGCACCTCCCGGCACGGCGCGCTGCGTGGACGCTTCTCGCGAGGCATCGGCGAGGACGTCGCCGCGGGAGCGGGTGACATCGACGTCCACCTCGTCGGCCACCGCGCCGTAGCGGTGTCGAGGCGCCGTACCGGCTCTCGCTCGCTCAGCCGCCGCCGACGGGTCGGCGGGTGGCTGCTGGCCGTCCTCGGTGTCGTCGCCCTCAGCCTGCTGCTCGTGCCGACCCGCGGGGCCCATGACCTGCCGCTGGAGGTGCTGCTCTACCTGGCCCTCACCGTCGGGTGCGCCCTGCTCGGGGTGGTCTGGCCTTCGGTCGTGTGCGCGGTGATGTCGTCTCTGGTCATCAACTGGTTCTTCACCGACCCCGTCGGCACCCTCACCATCAGCAGCCCCCAGAACGCCCTGGCCCTGCTCGTCTTTCTCGTGGTGGCCGTCTCGGTGGCCTCGGTCGTGCACCTCGCGGCCCGGCGCACCCGGCAGGCGGTCGAGGCGCAGCACGAGTCCCGCACCCTGGCCACGCTCGCGAGCTCGCTGATCAGCGCCTCCGACCCCGTGACCGCCCTGCTCGACGAGGCTCTGACGACCTTCTCGATGCGCGGGGCCGCCCTCGTCACCCGCGCCGGCGTGCGTGAGCCGTGGGAGGTGGTCGGCAAGGCCGGGGAGTTCACCGTCGACGACATCGGGGCGGCCGCCGTGCGCGCCACCGTCGACGACATCACCGACCTGGTGCTGCTGGGGCCCGTCCTGCCCGCCGACGAGCAGGGACTCGTGTCGGCCTTCGCCACCCAGGCGGCCTCGGTGCTGACCCGGCGGCGCCTGCTCGCCGAGGCCGGCCAGGCCAAGGGCCTCGCCCGTGAAGGGCGGGCCCGGACAGCCTTGCTGGCGGCCGTGTCCCACGACCTGCGCACACCTCTGGCGGGGATCAAGGCTGCCGTGTCGAGCCTGCGTCAGGAAGACATCACGTTCTCGCCGCAGGACGAGGCCGAGCTGCTGCGTACGGTCGAGGAGTCGGCCGACCGGCTCGACGTGCTCATCGGCAACCTGCTCGACATGTCGCGCCTGCAGACGGGCGCCATCACCCCCCACCTCGAGGTGGTGCCGATCGCGCAGGCGGTGAGCACGGTCGACTCCGGTCTCACCGACCCGGGCCGCGTGCGCCTGCAGCTCGATGCGGGCGCCGAGGCGGTGGTCGCGGACGCCGGGTTGCTCGACCGGGTGCTCGCCAACGTGCTCGAGAACGCCGTACGCCACTCCCCCGGCCGGCGCGAGGTGCTGGTGCAGTCCGGGCGGATCCACGACAGGGTGCAGCTGCGCATCGTCGACCGCGGCCCCGGCGTCGGCGAGGACGCCAAGGAGCGCATCTTCGCCCCGTTCCAGCGCGAGGGTGACGCCCCGCGCGGCGACGGGGTCGGCCTCGGGCTGGCCGTCGCCCGCGGGCTCGCCGAGCTGATGGACGGGCAGGTCTGGGCCGAGGACACCCCGGGTGGTGGCCTGACCGTCGTCGTCGAGCTGCCGAAGGCCACCCTCCCCACGCCCCCCAGTGCGACGGCGATGCGAGAATCGGGCGCGTGACCTTCGTCCTGGTCGTCGACGACGAGCCCCTCATCCGCCGCACCCTCACGATCAACCTTCGTGCTCGTGACTACGAGGTCGAGACCGCCGCCGACGGGCGGTCTGCCCTGCAGGTCGTCGCTGAGCGCACCCCCGACGTCATCGTGCTCGACCTCGGGCTGCCCGACCTCGACGGGGTCGAGGTGCTTCGGCGGCTCCGGCGCACCTCCCGGGTGCCGGTCATCGTCCTGTCGGCCCGGCACGAGTCGGACGACAAGGTCGAAGCCCTCGACGCCGGGGCCGACGACTACGTCACCAAGCCCTTCGGCATGGACGAGCTGCTGGCCCGCGTGAGGGCCGCCATCCGGCGCGGGTCCGGTGACGAGCACGAGTCCTTCGTCGTCGAGTCGTCCGACTTCGTGCTCGACTTCGGCGAGCGCCGGGCCACTGGACCCGGCGGCGCCGAGGTGCGGCTGACGCCGACGGAGTGGCGCCTGCTCGAGCCCCTGGCCCGACAGCCCGGGCACCTCGTGACCCACGCCGAGCTGCTGCGCGCCGCCTGGGGACCGGCCTACGGGCGCGAGCTCAACTACCTGCGGGTCTACGCGAACCAGCTGCACCGCAAGCTCGAGCCCGATCCGGGCACCCCGGTGCACCTGCTGACCGAGCCGGGGATCGGCTACCGCCTGCACGTCTGACCGGGGTGGGGCCTGGGTGCGGCAGACGGCGTCGCCCACGTCGAACTCGGACCCAGGCGACGGGGTGGGTGTCATGGAGCGCCGGCGCGGGGTGAGAGCCTGAGCGCATGGTGCAGCGGGCGGACGTGGTGGTGGTGGGGGCCGGGCTGGCGGGGCTGGTGTGTGCGGCGACGCTGCAGCGGCGCGGTCTCGACGTGCGGCTGCTGGAGGCGGCTGACGAGGTCGGCGGCCGCGTGCGCACCGAGGTGGTCGACGGGCACCTGTGCGACGTGGGGTTCCAGCTGCTCAACCCGGCCTACCCTGCGGTGGGGCGGCTGGTCGACGTCGGCGCCCTGCGGCTGCAGCCGTTCGCGGCCGGGGTCCGCGTCCGGCGCAGCGACGGCTCGGTGACGCTCGGCGACCCGCGCCGGGAGCCGCGGCTGCTCCTGGCGACCCTGCGCAGCGGCCTGCTCGACCCGCGCGAGATCACTGGCCTGGCCCGGTGGGCGGCACCCGTGCTGCTCGACGCGAAGCGCACGATGCGTGACGACGACCTCACGCTGGACCAGTCGCTCGACGCGGCCGGTGTACGCGGGCCCCTGCGACGCCACGTGTTGGAGCCGTTCCTCGCCGGGGTGCTGGCCGACGACACGGGGACGACGTCGGCGACGTTCGTACGTCTGCTGATTCGCTCGTTCGTGCTCGGCACGCCCGCCCTGCCGCACGACGGTATGCGGGCGCTGCCGGCCCAGCTCGGCACCCACCTGCTGCGCCCCGCCGAGACCGGGGTGCGGGTGCTGGGCGTCGACACCGGCGCTTCCAGTGCCACCGTGCGCATCGCGTCGGGGTCGATCACCGCCCGTGCCGTCGTGGTCGCGACCGACGCCCCCGACGCCGCTGAGCTGGGGGCCGTGCCACCCAAGACGCCGATGGGCGGCTTGGTCACCTGGTGGTTCAGCACCCGTGCCGGTATGCCACGCGACCGGCTACTCGTCGTCGACGGCGACCGTGGGCCGGTCGTCAACACGGCGGTCGTCTCGGCGGCCGCCCCGAGCTACGCCCCCTCCGGGAGCGACCTCGTGCAGGTGACCACGCTGGCGGCTGCCGGGCTCACCGACGCCGCTGCACGGGCCGAGGGCGGTCGGCTCTGGCTCACCGACCCAGCCGACTGGGACCTGCTCGTCCGCCACGACGTACCCCGGGCGCTGCCGCGGTCGATGCCGCCGCTGCACGCGCGGCAGCCGGTCGAGGTCGGCGACGGCCGCTTCGTCTGCGGCGACCACCGCGACACCCCGTCGATCCAGGGCGCACTCGTATCGGGCCGTCGTACGGCCAGAGCGGTGGCCAAGGCGCTAGGCGCCTGAGTGCCACCGCGCAGACAGCCCGTGCGAGGCGCCGTCGCACGGGGGCATGTGCCCGCGAATGCGGCAGCCCGTGCGGGGCGCCGCCGCATACGGGGGCATGTGCCCGCGAATGCAGGAGGCCGTGCGGGGCACCGCCGCATACGGGGGCACATGCTCGCGAATGCGGGGCCGGTGGCTCAGGGACCGCCGCGCCAGTGGTCGATCCGGTGGTGGTCGGGGGTGAAACCGTGGGCCACGCCCCATAGCACCGCCTGGGTGCGGCTGCCGGCCCCGATCTTGCGGTAGACCGAGCGGATGTAGGTCTTGACCGTGTTGGGGCTGAGGAAGGTCAGGACGGCGACCTCGGCGTTGCTCTTGCCCTGGGTGATCAACGCCAGGATCTCGGCCTCCCGGTCCGACAGGCCCTCACTGCGCCCGGGCCAGTCGAGCCCGTTGGCCGTACCGGCCCGGCGGGGTGGGTCGCTCACCACGACCTCACCGGCGTGCACGGCCTCGAGCGCCTCGACGAACTGCGCCGCCGGCAGCGACTTGGAGAGGTAGCCGTGGGCCCCCTGTGACCGGGCGCTCTCCACGAGGTCGGGGTGGAAGTTCCACGTGTAGACGACGACCCGCTTCGCCGCGGGGTTGTCGACGAGCACGCCAATCTCGTGGTGGTCGGACTCGGGCTGGGCGAAGGAGTCGTATAGCGCGATGTCCACGTCGTCATGCAGGGAGGTGGTGGCGTCGATCTCGGCCACGAGGACTCGGTGGCGGTACGGGTCGAGCATCGAGGCCACGCCCTTGAGCACGACGTCGTAGTCGTCGACGAGCGCGATCGTCAGGGGGGCGGCAGGGCTCATGGGCCCACCCTAACCACCCTCAGGGGTGTAGTGGACCCACCCCAGGGGGTGGTTGTCTCGAGGACGACGGAGCGAGGTGTCCCCACCGGGGCACGACCGCCGTCACTACCTCGAAAGGTCACCACCATGCTCGGACTGATCGTCACCATCCTCGTCGTCGGCCTCGTCGCGGGCTTCGTCGCCCGCCTGCTCGTCCCCGGCAAGCAGGACCTGTCGATCGGGATGACCATCGTCATCGGCATCCTCGGGTCGCTGGTCGGCGGGTTCCTCGGCTACGTGCTCTTCCGCAAGGACGCGGCCGACGGCTTCCTGCAGCCGGCCGGGATCATCGGCTCCATCATCGGCACGGTGATCGTGCTGCTCGTCTGGACCCGCGTCGGGGCTCGCCGCTCGGTCCGCTCCTGACCGACCCGCTGGGCGGAGGCCCGGCACCCTGCACCCCACGTCGTACGGTGGGTGCACCGAATCTGGTTCTCGGGGAACTGGTTCGGTGCACCGTCCGGGCGACGTGGGATGTCTCGGTATCCGCCGGACGGGCGGGCCGAGGCTGGCCTCAGGTGACCGGCAGGCCACCCGCTCAGTCACGCCGGTGGCCTCGGTCGCGCGGGCTTCCCTCAGTCGCGCCGGGGCAGGCTCGCGGCGTAGTCGAGTCCGATCGCGACCCAGCGCCGCAGGTCGACGTCGTCCTTGACCGCCTCCCGCGGGACATGCAGCCAGCCGTTCATCGGGCGGCCGCGCATCTCGTACCGTTCGACCCCGGCGCTGCGCGTGTGCTCGTCGGTGTCGGCCGGGTCGCAGCGCAGGAGCAGGCCGCCCAGGTTGCCCGCGGCGACGGCCATCGACCCGCCGACGAGGAAGGCGAGGCCCCCGAACATCGCCTTCTCGCTGAGCCCGGGGACATCGCCGATCATCACCCGAAGGCGCTCGGCGAGCTCACGGTCGTAGGCCATGAGTCAGTATGGAGCGCCGGACGCCGCATCAGCGCACGTGCCCCCGTAGGGATCCGCGCCGCGAGCCCACCCCGTCACACCTCGACATATGCCAAGTTCGGGACGCCACCTGTACGGGCAGCGGCCGGCGAACCTTGACATATGCCAAGCTCGGGACGCCACCTGTACGGGAAGCGGCCGGCGAAACTTGACATATGCCAAGTTCGGGACG
>Ga0123338_10005350_pt1 | contig 11013 bp, 10 predicted proteins | sample grotaG_FD_89793 | JGI IMG/M metagenome (GOLD analysis project Ga0123338, IMG submission 89793) | Glacier valley bacterial and archeal communities from Borup Fiord, Nunavut, Canada, to study Microbial Dark Matter (Phase II) -... | ecosystem: Environmental > Aquatic > Freshwater > Ice > Glacier ...
CGGAACAAACCCGGCGCACCTCGTGCCGCTCGTTCAGACAGAAGATTGGAAGCCGATCGCGACCGAGGTCGCGCATCCGGGTACGCCGGAGCTGATCGTCGCACCCGTCGCACCCGTCGCACCCGTCGCACCCGTCGCACCCGCTGCTACAACTCCCGCGGGTGCGGGCTCGGGCTCGGGCTCGGGTTCGGCCACGGTGCAAGGCCCGGCCGCACCTTTCACCCGTCACACGACCGGATCGCCGGCCGACGGCACACACAATGGTGTGGCCGGCGGCGGCGGCGCTCCGGCGGGTGCGACCCAAGGTTCCGCAGCGCTCGCACCCGGAGGTCATGCGCCTTAACCAGGCGCTGATCGTCGCCGTGCTCGCCACGGCGCTCGGATCGCGCAGCTACGCGCATCCCGAGGGCCAACCTGCGCCCGCAGACATAGACGACAAGGTGTTGACGTCGCAAGCGTGGAAAGGCGAGGGCGTCACCGTCGCAGAGAAGCTCGGAGCGAGGGTCCCACTCGACGCGAAGTTCCGCACCGCCGACGGTAAGCACGTCACGCTCGGTCAGGTGCTCCAGGTTGGTGCCGGCGATGTGGCGCTTCCGACGATCCTGACATTTAACTACTCCGACTGTCCGATGCTCTGCAGCCTGCAGCTCAACGGGCTCTCGGCTGCGCTCCCGAAGATCGCCGACAAGGTCGACGGCGTCATGCTGCGCCCGGGCGCGCAGTTCCGGATCGTCACGATCGATCTCGAGCCCAACGAGACCGCCGACAAGATCGAGAAGATGCGCGACAAGTACATCGCGCTACTGCCCGAGAACCAACGCGAGTCGGCCAAGGCGGGCTGGACGTTCCTACTTGCCGAGATCCCGAATGACCAGACCCAGATTCGCCGGGTCGCGGAGGCTGTGGGTTTCTCGTACATGTATGTTCCGGAGCGCGCTGAATGGGCGCATCCCGCAGCGTTGATCTTTCTGGCATCTTCCGGGGCAGTGACCCGCTACGTCTACGGCATCGAGTTCGCGCCCGCGGTGATGCGCGAGTCGCTCCTCAAAGCGGGCACGGCTGAGCCGGCGAGCGCTGTCGGATTTATGAACCGCTGCTACCACTACGATCCGGACGCGAACAGCCATGCGCGCGCCGGCGTGCTCGCCCTGCGCATCGGCGCCGTGAGTACGGTCGTTCTACTGCTCTCTGGTCTTGGCTTGGCGAGGCTTCTTCGGAAGCAGCGCAAGCCGGAGCCGAATCAAGTGAGTGAATCATGAAGCGAGTCCTGCCAGTTCTCATCGCTCTATTCGTGGCGAGCACGGCATCTGCCCAAGCTCCCGGCGGCAGTGCCGCTGCCCCGACTCCCACACCGATGGCGCCCGCAGCAGATCGAGCTGCGGGAAGCGCAGCGCTAGCCGGCAGCGCGACGCCCGGCTCGGGCAGCGCGACCAACGGCAACAACCAAGCGACCAGCGGCAGCGCTGCGGGCAGTGGTGCGGGAAGCGCCGCCGTGGCGAAAGGCCCGGGAGTCAAAGCTTGGTACGACGTCCTCGCCGACAAGCCGATCGAAGAGGCGGGCACGTTCTGGATGCCCAAGTCGGTAAACCTCGCCGCCGACGATTCGGACATGATGTTCTACGCCGTCCTCGCGTTGTCGGCGTTTTTCTTCCTCGCGATCGCGATCGCGGTTGTCTATCTCACCATCAAGTATCGCCATCGCCCCGGTCACACGGCCGAGCCGAGCGCCGCGCACAACGACGTTCTCGAGATCACGTGGACCGTGATCCCGACGATCATCTGCGTGTTCTTGTTCTGGTACGGCTGGCACTCGTACATCAAGGTCGTCACCCCGCCGCAGAAGGCCGTCGAGATCGACGTGCTCGCGTGGCGCTGGAACTGGCAATTCACGCACGAGAACGGCGTCACCGATTCGGATCTTCACGTCCCCGCGGGCGTGCCGGTCCGGCTCGTCATGACGAGCAAAGACGTCCTCCACAGCTTCTACGTGCCTGCATTTCGCGTGAAGCAAGACCTGGTGCCGCGTCGCTACACGTACATCTGGTTCGACGCGACGAAGCCGGGCACCTACCGCCTGACTTGCGCCGAGTACTGCGGCACGAGCCACGCGCAGATGGCGTGTCTCGAGACCGATCCGGTGAACGGTCACTGCAACCGCCGCGCGGTTGTCGTGGTTCACAAGGATCTCGAGGAGTACCAGCGCTACCTCAACGACAAGATCCAGGACCAGTCCAACATGGCTCCCGAGGAGCTCGGCAAGATGCTCTACGAAAAAAAGGGCTGCTCGTCATGTCACACGATCGATGGAAGCGTGCGCGTCGGTCCGTCGTGGAAACAGCCCGATTGGGGCAAAGACATCGCGATCGTCGGCGGGACCGTCAAGATGGATGAAAACTACGTCCGCGAATCGATCCTGTATCCCGCGAAGAAGTCGCGACCCGGTTATCCGAACTCGATGCCGTCCTTCGAAGGTCAGCTGAAGGACAAAGAGCTCACCGGCCTCATCGCTTACATCAAGTCGCTTAAGCAGTAACGAGGACGATCATGGCGACCACTGCGATTCCTGAATCCCTGAAGAACCTCCCCCAAGGTCCGGTCAAAGAACCGGATTATCTAAACGCGAGCAAGGGCCTGTGGAGTTGGCTCTCGACGCTCGATCACAAGCGCATCGGCCTGATGTACTTGTTCGGCATCCTGTTCTCGTTGCTGCTCGGCGGTGTGTTCGCACTGCTGCTCCGCACCGAGCTGTGGTCGCCCGGCAAGACGATCGTCGGCGCCGATACCTACAACCAGTTCTTCACGCTGCATGGCTCGGTGATGGTGTTCCTGGTCATCATCCCGGGCATCCCGGCCGCGCTCGGCAACATCATCTTGCCGATCCAGCTCGGCGCACCTGATGTCGCGTTCCCGAAGCTCAACTTGAGCTCGTTCTATCTGTGGATCAGCGGCGCGACCCTGCTCGTGCTCACGATCCCGTTCGGCGGTCTCGATACCGGCTGGACGCTCTATACGCCGTACTCGCTCGAGACCCACTCGGCCGTGATGATCGCGACGCTCGGCGTGTTCTTGCTCGGCTTCTCCTCGATCTTCACGGGCCTCAACATGCTCGTGACGATCCACAAGTTCCGCCCCCAGGGCATGGGTTGGTTCCAGTTGCCGCTCAACATCTGGGCGATCTACGGCACCGCGATCATGCAGGTGCTCGCGACGCCGGTGCTCGGCATCACCGTGATGCTGTTGACCGTCGAGCGCTTCGGTCACATCGGCATCTTCGATCCCACCCTCGGTGGCGATCCGGTGCTGTTCCAGCACTTCTTCTGGTTCTATTCGCACCCGGCCGTCTACATCATGATCATCCCGGCCATGGGCGTGATCAGCGAGCTGATCTCGACCTACGCGCGCAAGCCCTTGTTCGGCTATCGCTTCGTCGCGTACTCCTCGCTGTCGCTCGCGCTGCTCTCGTTCCTCGTGTGGGGGCACCACATGTTCGTCTCGGGCCAGTCGCGGCTCGCGAACATGGTGTTCTCGGCGCTGACGTTCACCGTCGGCATCCCGTCGGCCATCAAGGTGTTCAACTGGGTCGCCACTCTCTACAAGGGCGACATCCGGTTGAAAACCGGCATGCTCTACGCACTCTCGTTCTTGTTGCTGTTCACGATCGGTGGTCTCACGGGCCTGTTCCTCGGCATCCTCTCGGTCGACGTTCACCTCCACGACACCTACTTCGTGGTCGCGCACTTTCACTACGTGATGATGGGTTCGACGCTCGTCGCGTTCCTCGGTGGCCTCCATCACTGGTGGCCGAAGTTCACCGGCAAGATGTACAACGAGTCACTCGGTCGGCTCTGCGCGATCGGCGTGTTCATCGGCTTCAACACCACGTTCCTCCCGCAGTTCGTGATGGGTGCGCGCGGGATGCCGCGTCGGTACTGGGATTACGATCCGCAGTATCAAATCTTTCATCAGATCTCGACGATCGGCGCGTTCATCCTCGGCATCTCGATGTTCATCGTCGTGGTGTACCTGATGGCGTCGTTCTGGACCGGCGAGAAGGCCGCGCGCAACCCATGGGGCGGCAGCTCGCTCGAGTGGCAGGCGCCGACGCCGCCGACGCTCTACAACTTCGAGACGCCGCCGATCGTGCACGAGCTCTACAACTACGACGATCTCGTCGAGGTTGCGCCGGATCGCTGGGAACGGCTCAGCGACGCACCTGACTACGTCGCCGCCGTTCCTGTTGCTGCGACGGACCATCACTGATGACGGCTGGACACGGTCATGACGCCGGGGGCGCGGATCATGGTGGGGGACACGGGAATCAGTCCCGGTTCATCCAGCACCACTACGACGACGCCCAGCATCAGTTCGATGCCGGCAAGTTCGGCATCTGGCTCTTCCTCGCGCAGGAGGTGTTGTTCTTCTCCGCGCTGTTCGTCGCGTACGTCCTTTATCGGGTGCATCACCCGGAGGTCTACTCGTACGCGCACAAGTGGCTCGACGTTAAGTTCGGTGCGATCAACACCGGCGTCCTGATCTTCTCGTCGCTCACCGCAGCGTGGGCGGTACGCGCGGCGCAGCTCGGTCAGAAGAAGCTGCTGATCGGTTGTCTCGCGACGACGATCCTCTGTGCGTGCGCGTTCCTCGGCATCAAGTACGTCGAGTACATGCACAAGATCCACGAGCACATCCTGTTCGGTCGCTACTTCGATCCGTGCGTGAGCCCGGGTGGCGAAGAGCTGCTGACCAAGAACAACCTCTGCGCGGGCACCAAGTCGACCATGCAGTGGGAGCCCGACTCCTCCGCTGGCGCGGGTGGGGGCAAGGGTACCGATGGCAGCTGCTTCGAGATCGACAAGCTCGATCTCGACACGAAGCTCGCCGGCGTTCAGGCCGATTGCCAGGTCACCGTCGTCAAGGTCGACCAGAAGGGCAAAGAAGTCGGCGTGCCGGCCCCGACCGAGTCGCCGGCCGTGATCACCGAGAAGTGCACGGACGAGCTTCTGAACATTCTCAACGGCGAAGCCGGCAAAGTGGGTGTGATTCCCGAGGCGATGAAGGCAGCTGCGCCGAAGTTCCCCTGCTGGCGTCCGGCCTATCAACCGGCCGTCTGCCCCGATCTTCTCACCGCGGATCAGCGCATCCGCGGCGGTGGCAACAAGCCGCAGGTCGGCATCCTCGTCGAGTACAACGACAAGCTCGAGCGCGAGGGCATTCGCGTCAAGGCGACCTGCAAGGCGCCGGCAGCCAAGCCCATGCTCACGGCGCTGCAGACCTCAAAGCGGGTAGCCACCACCGAGCTCGGCGAGAGCGCGATCCACCCGATCCACGTCCCGACCACGCACGAACAACACGAGATCGAGTCGCTCGGCGCGCCGCCGGAGCACACGAGCATGTTCTTCACGATCTATTTCGCGATGACGGGCCTCCACGGCATCCACGTCCTCGTCGGTATTGGCGTGTTCTTGTGGCTGCTGATCCGCGCGATCAAGGGCCACTTCACCGAGGATTACTTCGGTCCGGTCGACTTCGCTGCCCTCTACTGGCACATCGTCGACTTGATCTGGATCTTCCTGTTCCCGCTTCTCTACCTGATCCACTAGGGGACCCATGGCAGACCACGCAGACCACCACGACGATCAACACGAGAACGAGATCTCGCACGTCGCCAGCGTCAAGACGCTGGTCGGCACGGGAAGCACGCTCCTCCTGCTGACGATCGTCACCGTCATGGCGACCAAGGTCGACTTCGGCGCCAACATCAACCTGGCGCTCGCGATGGTGATCGCGGTAACGAAGGCCACCCTCGTCATCCTGTTTTTCATGCACCTTCGCTACGATCGCCTGTTTCATACGGTCGTTTTCGTGAGCGCTATTTGTGCAGCTTCCTTGTTTGTCGGGTTCACCTTGATGGATAGTTCGCAGTACCAGCACACCAACATCTGGCACCCAGGGACGCCCCCGGTTGCCCCTGTTGGTCCTCGTCCGACCGGCTGATTGATCGACTGACCGACCTAGGAGGGTTTCGTGGGTTCCGAACTGATGATGGGCCTCGGCCCAGCGAGTATCCTTGCAGCCGGTGTTGCGTTGGCCTTCTTGGCCTTCGGATACTTCGTGCTCTCACTCGATCGTCAGCGGGCCACTAGCCCGTCAAGAGACGATACCCAGGCGGGGCTCAAGCTGGTGTTGTTCGCCCTCGCCCTCTACGGCGTCGGCACGGCAGCCGGCGGTTTGCAGGCCCTCCTAGGCTCGATCCTCGGTGGCCTCAAAGAAGGTAGCGCCGCGATCAAGGGCACGGTGCCATCGATCATCGTCGGCTCGGTCCTCGTGGTCGTCATCGTGAAGCTGCTCCTCCCGCGCACGAACGCTACGACCCAGAAACAGCCCGAGCGCTACTTTCTTGGAGCCTTGGCCGTCACGTTCGGCGTGTTCGCATTGATCCAGGTCAATGCGCTCCTCACCGGCCTCTTCAACAGCTACCCGTGGAGCGCCAACGCCTCGGCACTTGCTGGCACGCTCATCGGTGGCGCGGTGCTCTTCGTCGCGATCAGCCGCTTCGGCGCACTCTCGGGCTGGACGATGCCGGTCGCGCCCCCGCCGATGGCGCCGCCGCCGCACTACCCGCCGCAGGGTGGTGGTTATCCTCCGCAGGGCGGCTATCCGCCCGGTGGTGGTTATCCTCCGCAAGGTGGAGGTTATCCTCCGCAGGGTGGTGGTGGTTATCCTCCGCAAGGTGGAGGTGGGTACCCTCCGCAAGGTGGCGGTGGGTATCCCCCGCGCTGATCAGATGCTGATCTGAGCTCGATGCCGCGCCTGAACAGCGCGGCTTTTTTTGTTGGTGCGCGAGAGACGCGCACGCCAAGCTACTATTCGACGATCGGGCGCGCGGACTCCGAGGCAATTTTTCGAGCATGTTCGACGACATTGTGCTGCCCTGACCTACACGAGCAGCTCCAATTGTTAGTCGTCAGTTCATCGTCGAAAAATCTCGCCATGGTAAAAACCTAGTATGGGTAGCTCGCGCGCCGCGCTTGCGGCGACCGCCTTGTTCGTTGTTTCCGGTTGCAGCAACGACCCGGGCACGTCGTCGGCGTTCGAAGTCGTCGCTCAGGATCAGCGCGCTGCGCTGCTTTCCGTTTGGGCCTCGGGACCGAACGACGTCTGGACCGTTGGTGGCGATGCGCGCGACGGCAGCGGACCGATCGTTTCTCACTACGACGGCAACACGTGGACCAAGCTCGATAGCACGTTGCGCAACACCGATCTGTGGTGGGTCTTCGGGTTCAAAGACGGGCCCGTGTTCATGAGTGGCTCCTCGGGCACCATCCTCGAGTTTCAGAACGGCACGTTTACGAAGATGGTCACGCCTGGCACCCTGATCGTGTTCGGCATGTGGGGCGCCGATCCGAGCGATCTGTGGGCCGTCGGCGGTAGCTTCGGCGGCGGTGGCTTCGCGTGGCACTACGACGGCACCGCGTGGACCGCTTCGACCCAGGTCCCGGCCGACATCACGAGTCAGGGCAGGATCTGGAAGGTCAACGGCCGCTCGAGCACCGACCTCTGGATGACCGGCACCACTGGTTCGACCTTCCATTGGGATGGCGGCACGCTGACGCGCATCGATGCGATGACCGATTCGTCGCTGTTCTCCATCGCTGCGCAGAGCGATCGTATGATCGCAGCGGGCGGCGATTTCGACGGTGCGCTTTTCGAGAACACCGACGGCTCCACGTGGACATCGGTCATCCCCCAAGGCGGTCCCGTGCTTCGCGGTGTCGCGGCACAGGGCGACAAGGCGATCGTCGTCGGCGAGTTTGGTGCGGTGCTGTCACGGGGCACCAATGGTGTGTGGTCGACGGTGCCGCCGGTGACCGACCGAAACCTGCACGCCACGTTTATCGATCCCGAAGGAAATACCTGGGCGGTGGGTGGGCAGTTCGATCAAGCGCCAACGACGTCCGGCGTCTTGATCCACCAAGGGTTATCATTGCAAGGGAGCTTTCAATGAAGAATGTGATGGGCCTAGCTGCACTCGTCCTCGTCGGCGCATGCGCGAGCGATGCCGATCCGTGCACGCCGGGTAACGCATGCGTCTACGCCGGCACGGGCGCGCCTGGATACAACAACCAGAGCCCGAACGCGGACCGCCGCGATAGCAAGCTGTACTACCCGTACGACATGACGTTCGGCCCCGACGGCCGTGGCTACATCGTCGACTGGAACAACCACCTGATTCGTCGGGTCGAGAAAGATGACTCGCTGCGGATCATCATGGGCACCGACTACGAAGGTGACGGCTCACCGGGCGAGACCGACCGGCTTCCGACATGTAACCCCGAAGGTGCAATCGGTACCGATGTCGCGCTGAACCATCCGACCGACGCGAAGTTTGGCCCCGACGGCAAGCTCTATGTGGCTGCCTGGCACAACAACAAGATTCGCGTCATCGACACCGAGACCGATATGGTCACGTCACTCGCCGGCAACAGCTACGGCTTCAAAGGTGACGGCGGCCCGGGCTGCGATGCGATCTTCAGCCAGCCCAAGAGCGTCTTGTTCGGCGACGACGGCACGCTCTACACGATCGATCAGCGCAACGTTCGCATCCGCGCGTTCGCCACCGACGCCACTCGCACGATCACCACGTTCGCCGGTATGGGCAAGGCGGGTAACACCGGCGACGGTGGCCCTGCGACCGCTGCGATGTTCGGCTTCGACACCAAGCCGACTCCCGACCCGACGGGGGCGCTCGCCATCAAGGGCAACTTCATGTACGTCGCGGATTCGATCAACAACCGGATCCGGCGGATCGATATGACGACGGGTATCGTCGACTGCATCGCGGGTAGCCAAGACGATCCATCGCCCGGATATAGCGGCGATGGTGGTCCCGCACTCGCGGCAAAGTTCAACTGGCCGATGGATCTCGAGTGGGGCTCCGATGGGCGGCTCTACATCGCGGACAGCAACAACAGCGTGATTCGCGCGATCGATCTCGACACCGGCATTATCGAGACCGTCGCGGGCACCGGGACGGTGTGCGACGTGACGACCTCGAAGTGCCCGCTCGGCACAGCTCTCGAGACGCCGCTCAATCTGCCACAAGGCATCGCCTTCGATGCGACGGGCAACCTGTACATCGCCGATACCCACAACCATCGCATCTTGAAGGTGACGAAATGAAGTGCCTCGCCCCGATCCTGCTCTCGACCGCCATGCTCGGCTGCGGCAGCGACGCCAAGCCGTGCGATCCGACGGCGCCGAACACGATCTGCACGATCGCTGGCAACGGCGGTGAGGGTTACGACGGCGACAAGGGCAACGCGCTCGATGCGACGCTGTACGTTCCAGAGGACACGATCATCGCGCCCGACGGCGAGCTCTGGATCTCGGACTTCAACAATTACCGCATCCGAGCGGTTCATGCCGACGGCAAGATCGACACAGTGATGGGCACGGGCTTCATCGGCGACTCGCCGGTCGTCGGTCAAGAGGCGCAGTGCCAGGCGCTCGTCGCGTCGTTCAACCACACGCCGAGCATGGTCGTCCACGGCACCGACGTGTATTTCGCTGCTTGGCACAACAGCCGCGTCAAGAAGCTCGATACGACGACGATGATGCTCACGAACTTTGCGGGCATCGGCGCGCGCACGTACTACGCGGGTGACGAAGGCCCCGCGATGATGGCGACGCTCGATCTCCCGTCGAGCATCACGGTTGCACCCAACGGCAACGTCGCGATCATGGACCAGGCGAATCAGGTGATTCGTGAGGTCGATCAGGACGGCAACATTCACCGCCTCGCGGGCATGTGCATGGTGGATTCAGACGTGCAGTGCGCCGAAGGCCAAGCTCCGACTCAGTGTCCGTTCTCGAACAAGTGGACTTGCGGCGATCTCGGTACCGAGTGCTCGAATCCGTGCACTCCGAGCTACAGCGGCGACGGTGGCCCCGCGCTCGAAATGCGCATGGCGCAGCCGTATGGTCAGGCAGCAGACCCCGCCGGTCGCATGGCCTACGACAACGACGGCAACCTGATCTTCGCGGACAGCAACAACGATCGCGTTCGCAAGATCGACACGAACGGTATCGTCACCACCATCGCCGGCACCGGCGTCACCGGGTACTCTGGCGACGGCGGCGATGGCACGCTGGCTCAGATCAATCGCCCGATCGACATCGCAATCGGTGATGACAACTCGATCTATTTCTCGGATACCGGCAATAGCTGCATTCGCAAGATCATGACGGACGGCACGATCAGTACGGTCGCAGGCAAGTGCGATCCGAAGCCGGCAAACCGCGGGTTCGATGGCGATGGTGGGCCGCCGTCAGAAGCGCTGCTGAACCGGCCGTACGGGATCGACCTCCACGGCAAAAAGTTATACATCAGTGACTCTTACAACAGCCGAGTCCGCGTCGTGAACCTGCCATGATGTTCGTGTTCGTGCTCGTGTTCGTGTTCGTCGGTTGCTCGACGGATTCGTCCACGCCGAGCGAACTCCCTTCGACGTACCGGGCGACCTACCAGCAGACTCGTGCTTGCCGGCTGAGCATCGAGCATGACTTGATGCACATCAAGGTGCTCGCTGACGAGGCCGCATTCCCGCCGTATATGAATCGGACGGATCCGTTTCCGACCGGCTCCGTGGTCGTCAAAGAGGAGTACGGCCAGGACGACGACAAGTGTAGCGGCGCGATCCAGTTCTACACGGTCATGAAGAAACTGCCGATCGGCACCGACGCCGCAGCCCAAGACTGGACCTGGCAGAAGGTCGACACGAGCTTCGACACCATCGACACGAACATCAAGAGCTGCACGAACTGTCACGCTGATTGCGGCAACGCGCCCGACGGCTACGACGGCACGTGTACCGCAGCGCCTTGATCCTTAATCCGCGAGGCGGTCTTCGATCGCTTCGGCGATCGCGGAGGCGAGCTGCGCTTGGGTCGTCGCCTCGGCGAGCTGCGTACCTTCGATCGGGTGATCGATGAAGCCGACCTCCACCAGCACCG